>Ga0302177_10003016_pt1 | contig 11813 bp, 12 predicted proteins | sample I_Palsa_E1_2_FD_198780 | JGI IMG/M metagenome (GOLD analysis project Ga0302177, IMG submission 198780) | Peat permafrost microbial communities from Stordalen Mire near Abisko, Sweden - I_Palsa_E1_2 | ecosystem: Environmental > Terrestrial > Soil > Palsa > Peat permafrost | place: Sweden... | reverse complement strand
ACTTCCTGGTCCGCTCGGGCGCGCGGCCCCCGACCCAGAGATAGGTCCCGTCGAACTCGAAACCCACCGGCGCGACGTCCGGCTGGTCGTCCGCGCCGACGGTGGCGATCCGGGCCAGCGGCTGTGACTTCAGGTAGGCGACCTCGTCCTCGGTGAACGCCATGAGCTATCTCCCTTGTTAGTTCACGTCGCCAGATGGCGGCGCATGATGATACGCGCCCGGCCGCTTCCGGCGTAGTCCGGCGCCAGCGTCATCTCGGTGAAGCCCATCCGCCGGTGAAAGGCGACCGATCCCTCGTTCTCCGGGCTGGTGATGGCCTTCAGTGCGGTCGCCCCGCGCTCGGCCGCCACGGCCGCGAACGCCTCGTACAGCCGGCGGCCGAGCCCGAGCCCGCGGGCGTCATCACGCACCGCCACGAAATGGATGTAGCCATCGCCGGCGGGCGCGACAAAGCCGAGCAGGTAGCCGGCGATCTCGCCGGAGGGCCGCCTGACCATCATGGCGGTGTCGCCGAACTCGCAGAAAAACATCGGATGATGCAGATACCGCGGCAGTTCCCTGTCGCCCCAGAACCGCTCGAAGTTCCGCAGGATCTCGGCGAGATCGCCGTCGCGGGCGCGCTCGATCGTGACGTCGCTCATGCCGGCGGCTCGCTCATGCCGGCCGGGACAGAAGCAACCACGACGACCACGCTGCCGCACTCCCCCCGCCGCCCGCCACCCCGCTCGCTAACGGCGTAACCCAGGCAGACGCACGCTGTGCCCCGGCTCGTGACGGCGCGGTTCCGGGTCCGGTCCATCGGGCGTAGAGTCCGGGTGACGGCATGGGATCTCACAGCGGAGCGGATCATGGATCGCCATCACTGGTCACACCGCATCAGCCAGCTCGATCCAGCCCGGGACTACGAGCAGATCTACCGGATCCTGGCCACCCATGAGTTCCCGTGGGATCTGAACCAGTCACTGTCCTTTGCGCTCTACCGCACCTATGCCGTCCCGAGCATCGGCCGCCTGCTGTCCGAGACCGGCGAGTTCACCCAGCGGACGCAGAAGCGCTATGACGACACCACGCTGATCCTCGACACCATCGGCGAACACGGGCTGGCCAGCCCGGCCGGCCGGACCGCGGTGCGGCGCATGAACCAGATGCACGGAGCGTATGACATCTCCAACGCCGACAAGCTCTACGTGCTGTGTGCCTTCGTGGTCATGCCGATCCGCTGGATCGACAAATACGGCTGGCGACGCCTGACCCAGGCCGAGCGCACCGCCAGCGCCAACTACTACCGCGAGCTCGGCCGGCACATGGGCATCAAGGACATCCCGTCTACCGACCAGCAGTTCGCTGCCTTCCTCGACCAGTATGAGCGTGAGCATTTCGGCTTCGACGAAGGCGCGCTGGCGGTGTCGGAGGCGACGCTACGGCTGATGGCGACGTTCCCGCTCAACCGTCTGGCCCCGAAAGCCGTGATGGACAGATTCGCCAAGGCCCTGATGGATGACCCGCTGCTTGATGCCTTCCACTACCGCCGGCCGGCCCGCTGGGAACGGGGGCTGGCCACCGGAGCACTGCGCCTGCGTGCGTTGACGGTGAGATTCCTGCCCGCCCGCAAAGAGCCGCTTTATGCTCGCCAGCTGCCTAACATCCGCAGCTACCCGCAAGGCTACGACGTGGCCCGGCTTGGCACCTTCCCCCCAGGGTGCCCGGTGCCGCACGCGGACTTACTTCCGGGCGGAGTTCCGGTGGCGTCGGCTCGGGCCGGACTCGACGTGCAACGGTTCCGCGGCCGAGGCGGCCGAGCCCAAAGTGCCGCCAGTACGACCCGAGAAGAGCCGGCGCAGGGATCGCTTGAAGCCGCCCTCCCGCCTCCGTGCCCCAGTGTGTTTCGCCACTTGTCTGCTCCCTCACTGGGGCCGGAGCTTCTTACCGGCCGGTACCCCAACATAGCGCGGCGGAGCGGGGAGGGGTAGACGCAGCCAGCGGAGAAGTTCGGCGAAGTCGGCGTCGATGACGGCCTGGTCGTGGTGGGGGCTGGTCGTGGTGGGGGCTGGTCGTGGTGGGGGCGCGAGGTTAGCCGGAGGCGGGAGCCAGGCTCGTTCATTCTTCCAGGGCGCCGAGGTCGGCAGGTACGTCGACGGAATAGGGCCTGAGGATTTCCAGCGGGACGATCTCGAGCGCGCGCTGATGGGTCGAGGCGAGTACCACAGGCGCGGCGGCGCCGTCGCGGTGGGCCTGAAGCCAGTTGGCGGCCGTCACGCACCACCGGTCCCCCGGCACCAGGCCAGGGAACCTGAACTGGGGCATGGGCGTGGTGAGGTCGTTGCCTATGCGGCGCTGATGCTCAAGGAACTCGGTGGTCACCACCGCGCAGATCGTGTGGCTGCCCAGGTCTTCAGGCCCAGTGGTGCAGCAGCCGTCCCGGTAGAAACCAGTCAGCGGATCGGTCCCACATGGCTCAAGCTCGCCGCCGAGCACATTACGGTCGCCCATATTCAGAAGTATCCGTACCGCGGCAGGTGATCCGCAAGCTCCAGGGCCGGCTGGCCGCTGGACAGGGCGGGACGGCCGGCTTAGTCTTGACTGCATGGTCAGTCAAGACTTTCGTGCGGCGCATGCTCCTGCTCCGGTGGACCGGGGTGAGCTGGAGCAGGCGCTCCGGCCGTTCGGGGAGAGCCGGATGCTGCCGCGGACCGCGTACGTTGACCCCGCGGTGTTCGGGTGGGAGCAGCGGCATTTCTTCGGCGGCGGCTGGATATGCGTCGCGCGCAGCGACCAGCTGCCCCGGCCGGGCGACCAGCGGGCCGAGGCCACCGGGCAGGGCGGCGTGCTGATGGTCCGCGGCGAAGACGGCGAGCTGAGAGCATTCGCGAACAGCTGCCGGCACCGGGGCCACGAGCTGCTTCCTTGCGGTGAGTCCGCCCAGGGCAAGGCGATCATCTGCCCGTACCACGCGTGGACGTACTCGCTGGAGGGCGACCTGCACGCGGCCGCGGGTTTCCGGCGGCAGCCCGGCTTCGACTTCGGCCAGTGGGGCCTGCCGCAGCTGCCGGTGACCGAGTGGCACGGCCTGGTCTTCGTGGACTCCTCGGGCGGGGGCTCGGGCTCGCTGGAAGAGGCGCTGGCCAAGCTGGACGAGCTGGTCGCGCCGTACGAGCCGGAACGCCTGGTGACCGCGGGCCAGCACAGCTACGACTCAGCGGCGAACTGGAAGATCCTCACCGAGAACTACCACGAGTGCTACCACTGCCCTTCCATCCACCCCGAATTGTGCCGGGTCAGCCCGCCGAAGAGCGGAGAGAACTACGCCGCCGACGGCGCCTGGATCGGCGGCTGGATGGACCTGCGCGAGGGCATGACGACGATGTCCCTGGACGGCACCAGCCACGGCGTGCCGCTACGCGGGCTCGACGCGCAGGGGCTGCGCACCGTCATCTACGTCAACATCTTCCCGAACGTGCTGCTGAGCCTGCATCCGGACTATGTGATGACGCACCGGCTGACCCCGGTCGCCGCGGACCGGACCCGGATCGAGTGCACCTGGGCGTTCGCTCCGGAGGCGGTGGACCGGCCCGACTTCGATCCGGGATACGCGGTGGAGTTCTGGGATATCACCAACCGGCAGGACTGGGCGGCGTGCGAGTCCGTGCAGCGGGGGCTTTCCTCGCCGCACGCCTCGCCAGGACCGCTGTCGCCCGCCGAGGACGCGGTGTACTCCTACGTCACCAGCATCGCCCGCGGCTACCTCGGCCAGTCGCTCTGGAGCCTGGACCGATAACGTTGGCCCGTGACGATCTTCGATATTCCGGTAAAGACCCTGGCTGGCCAGGACTCCTCGCTCGGCTCGCTGGAGGGCAAGACGCTGCTGGTGGTGAACGTCGCCTCCAAGTGCGGGCTGACGCCGCAGTACACCGCGCTTGAGAAGCTGCACGAGCAGTTCGCTGACCGTGGTTTCGCGGTCGTCGGGTTCCCGTGCAACCAGTTCGGCGGGCAGGAGCCTGGCACGGCCGGGGAGATCGCCGAATTCTGTTCGGCGACGTACGGGGTCACCTTCCCGATGTTCGAGAAGGTCGAGGTGAACGGGTCTGCCCGGCACCCCGTCTACACCGCGCTGACGGCGGTGCCCGACGCGAACGGCGAGGCCGGCGACATCCAGTGGAACTTCGAGAAGTTCCTCCTGCGCCCGGACGGAACGGTAGCCGCCCGGTTCCGCCCCCGGACCACCCCCGACGACCCCGAGGTCCTCGCCGCCATCGAAGCCAACCTGCCCGCCGACTACTACCTCGGCTAGGGTCGGTCTTCATCCCGGATCGGTCGCTCGCGTCATCGTGTGTATCTACCCCCCGCGAGATGGGGGGTAGATACACACGATCATGGGCAGGCAGGCTTAGGCCAGGGCAGCAGGACCGCCAGCATGGACGGGGTGCCAATGGACGGGATGCCAATGGACGGGATGCCAATGAGCTTTGCTGGGGGCGTCGCGGACGCGGTGGTGGTCGGCGGCGGGACCGTGGGTGCCTGGTGCGCTTACTTCCTGCGCCGGGCCGGGCTGGCCCGGGTCGTGCTGGTGGAGAAGGGCTTCCTGGGCCAGGGCGCGAGCAGCCGGGCGGCCGGGGTCGTCCGGCTGCAGGGCGGGACGCCGGAAGCGGTCCGGCTGGGCCAGTGGTCCCGGCGGTTCTACCTGAGCCAGCGGGATGAGCTCGGCACCGACTCCGGGTTCACCGAGCTGGGTTACCTGCTGCCCTGTTTCACCGCGGCGGACGTCGCGGCGGCGCGCGAGCGGATAGCGATGCAGTCCGCCCTGGGCGTTCCGGTGCGCTGGCTCGATCCGGGCGAGGTGGACGCGGCCAACCCCACGCTGGCGCCGGGGCAGACACTCGGCGGCACGTTCTGCGCCGAGGACGGGTTCATCACGCCGCCGCGCAACGTAACCGCCTACACCGTGGCGCTGAACCGGAGCGGCGTCGAGGTCGCCGAGCAGGTCGCATTCCGCGGTCTGACCTCGGGCCGCGGCGGCTCGGGCATCGGGGTGCAGACAAGCCAGGGCCGGATCGACGCCGGCCTGGTCGTCCTCACCGGCGGGCCGAAGCTCGCCGCGGTCGGCGCTCTGGCAGGCATCCGGATCCCGGCGGGCGGCGCCCGGCACCAGGTCGCGGTGACCGAGCAGCACCCGGACCTGGCTCCCTCGCGGGTACCGATGGTCTTCGACCTGGCCGCGGGACTTTACTGGCGGCCTGAAGAAGGCGGCCTGCTGTTCGGGATGAGCAACCCGGACGAGCCGCCGGGTGAGAACCGCGAGGTCGACGAGGGTTACCTAGCCAAGATGCGGGGCCGGCTGGCCCAGCTGGTCCCGGTCACCGCCGGGCTCGGGCTGCGCCGGATCTGGGCCGCGACGATCGACTACACCCCGGACCACCTGCCCATAATCGGCCCTGCGCCCGGTTTGGCCGGGGTCACCGTGGCCTGCGCGGGCGGCGCCGGCATGATGTGGGGACCTGGCGTCGCGAAAGCCGCGGCCGACGTCGCGCTTAGCGGGTCCTCCGACGTGCTCGACGTATCACGGCTCGGCCTCGACCGTTTCGACGAGGCCGGCCACAGCCGCCTCGCGACAGATCCCATTGCCCTGCCCTTCCCGGAGAGGATCCCCACGTCTTGACTTCTCCCCGCCCTGAAGGACGGGGATTCCGGCGGTCGCCCGCCGGGGTTCCTGTTTCACCGCCGGCCGCCCGCCCGGGAAGGCTCCCGCTCAGGTCTTATGCCAGCTCCGCAGGCAAGTACCGCCAGCCCGGCGGCTTTGATGTTGACCGCGGCGTTGATGTCCCGGTCGTGCCGGGTACCGCAGTTCGCGCATTCCCACTCACGGACGCCGAGCGGCAGGCTCGATGCCATGCGCCCGCACGCAGAGCAGGACTTGGACGAGCGGTACCAGCGGCCGATCACGATCAGGTCGCGTCCGTACCACTGGCATTTGTACTCCAGCATGCCCCGCATTTCCCGCCACGCAGCGTCCGAGATCGCGCGGGCCAGGTGGTGATTGCGGACCATGTTCTTTACGCTCAGGTCCTCGATCACGACCGCTTGGTTGTCGCGGACGAGCCGGGTCGTGAGCTTGTGCAGGAAGTCTTTGCGCCGGTCGGCGATCCGGGCATGGACGCGCGCGACCTTGACGCGGGCCTTGTCCCGGTTCGCAGAGCCCTTCTGCGTGCGGGCCAGCCGCCGCTGGGCCAGCGCGAGCCGCGCCCGATGGCGGCTTTCGTGCCGTGGGTTGGCGATCTTCTCCCCGGTCGACAGGGTGACCAGGGAGGTGATTCCCGCGTCGATGCCGACGACGGAATCGCTGGCCGGATGGGGCTCGACCGCGTACTGGCAGAGCAGCGACACGAACCAGCGCCCGGCCGGATCACGGCTGACGGTCACCGTGGACGGTTCCGCGCCGTCCGGCAGCGGCCGCGACCACACCACGGCCAGCGGACCGGTCACCTTCGCGAGGTGCAACTGGCCGTCGCGGTACCGAAACGCCGACCGGGTGTACTCCGCCGACGCCCGGGACTTCTTCCGCGACTTGAACCTGGGGTAGTGGGCCTGGTTGTCCCAGAACCGGGCAAACGCCGACTGAAGATGCCGCAGCGCCTGCTGGAGCGGGACCGAGGACACCTCGGCCAGGAACGCGAGGTCCTCGCTGCGCTTCCACTGGGTCAGCAGCGCGGAGGACTGGAGGTAGGTCACGCGTTCCTGCCGCTGGTGCCACGCCGCCGTGCGCGCTTCGAGCGCGAGGTTCCATACCTTACGGACGCAGCCGAAGGTCCGGAACAGTTTCCGCGGCCTGCTCCGGGGTCGGATAGAAGCGGTATTTGTACGCCCGCCTCACCATCTTTTCCATATCGAACACATTAGCGGTCATCTACGTAAAGATGTCGCCCGACACGCCGAAGGGAGGAGCGGCGTTTCCTCCCCGGCCTGACGGCCGGGGTCTCCACGCCGCAACTCAGATGATCACCGCCAACCCATCCACCCCGTACCTGGCCGCCGCGGCCGACGCCAAGCTCGAGGACTGGGGGCCGTTGGAGGAAGCCACCGGCGAGCCGATGCAAACCTCGGGAACGACGCTCTGGTCCGGCGAGGGCGACCAGGAAGCCGGGGTCTGGGAGTGCACCCCTGGCCCGTCCCGCTGGAGCCTGGAGACCAACGAGTTCGTGCACATCTTGTCCGGCCGGATGACCGTGACGCCGGACGGCGGCGAGCCGACCGACATCGGCCCGGGCGACACCGCGGTCTTCCCGCTCGGCTGGGCCGGGACGTGGCAGATCCACGAGACCATCCGCAAGCTCTACGTTTTGTTCTGAACGTTTCGCCGCGGCCCAGCTCGGTAACCTGAGGTTATGGAATATCGCACTCTTGGAGGCAGTGGCTGCGCGGTTTCGAGCCAGTGCCTGGGCACCATGACGTTCGGCACCGAGACCGACGAGGATGGCGCGCACGCTCAGCTCGACCGTTTCGTCGGGGCGGGCGGCACGATGGTCGACACGGCCGACGTGTACAGCCACGGGGTATCGGAGCAGATCATCGGCCGCTGGTTCGCCAGCCGCCCGGCCGAGGTCACCGATCCGGTAGTGCTGGCCACCAAGGGCCGCTTCGCGATGGACGATGAGCCGAACGGCGCCGGGTTGTCCGCGCGCCACCTGACCCGCGCCCTCGATGCTTCGCTGGGCCGGCTCGGGCTCGATTCGGTCGACCTGTACCAGGTCCACGCCTTCGATCCGCTGACGCCGCTGGAAGAGACGCTGCGCACGCTCGACCGGTTCGTGCGCGCGGGCAAGATCCGCTACTACGGGCTGTCCAACTTCACCGGCTGGCAGCTGACCAAGGCGGTGTGGCTGGCCCGCGCCATGAACGTGGCCGAGCCGGTGACGCTCCAGCCGCAGTACAGCCTGCTGGCGCGGGAGATCGAATGGGAGATCGTGCCCGCCGTGCTCGACGCCGGAATGGGACTGCTGCCCTGGAGCCCGCTCGGCGGCGGCTGGCTGTCCGGCAAGTACCAGCGTGATCAGCGCCCCACGGGCGACACCCGGCTTGGCGACGATCCGAACCGCGGCATGGAAGCCTACGACCGGCGCGGCACCGAGCGCACCTGGAACGTCATCGACGCGGCGCAGAAGGTCGCAGAAGACCGGGGCGTATCGATGGCCGAGGTCGCGCTGGCGTGGGTGACCGACCGACCGGCCGTCACCTCGACCATCCTGGGCGCGCGTACGCTAGGCCAGCTCGAGACCAACCTCCGCGCGGCCCAGCTGCACCTGACCGAGGCCGAGAGGGCCGCGCTTGATGCCGCCAGCGACCCGCACATCACCGACTACCCTTACGGTGAGCTGGGCGTGGATCAGCGCGCCCGCACCCTTCCCGGTCGCTGAGGGTCGCTGAAGGTCGCCGGCCCGCCTACCGCCCGCCGCTGAGGGGGTCTGATGTCGCTGAGTGATTTCCCGCGGTATCCGCTTATGTTCGGCCCGAGCCCGGTGCACCCGCTTGAGCGCCTTTCCGCCCATCTGGGCGGGGCCAAGATCTGGGCCAAGCGGGAAGACTGCAACTCCGGGCTGGCTTTCGGCGGGAACAAGACCCGCAAGCTGGAGTACCTGGTGCCCGACGCGCTGGCGCAGGGCGCCGACACACTGGTCTCAATCGGCGGCGTGCAGTCCAACCACACCCGGCAGGTCGCCGCGGTCGCGGCCAAGCTCGGCCTGAAGGCCAGGCTGGTCCAGGAAAGCTGGGTCAACTGGCCTGATGCGGTCAACGACCGGGTAGGCAACATCCTGCTGTCCCGGATCATGGGCGCTGACGTCCGGCTGGTCGGTGAGGGCTTCGGCATCGGCATCAAGACCAGCTGGGAGCAGGCGCTGGACGACGTCCGGTCGGCAGGCGGGAAGCCGTACGCCATCCCCGCCGGAGCCTCCGACCATCGCCTGGGCGGGCTGGGCTTCGCCAACTGGGCTTATGAGGTCCAGCAGCAGGAACAGCAGCTCGGCGTCTTCTTCGACACCATCATCGTGTGCAGCGTCACCGGCTCCACCCAGGCCGGGATGATCGCCGGCTTCGCCGGGATGGACCGGCCGCGGCGGGTGCTCGGCATCGACGCGTCGGCCAAACTCGAGGAGACCCGGGCGCAGGTGGGGAAGATCGCGCGGAACACCGCTGAACTCATCGGCCTGGGCCGGGAACCGCGGGACGACGAGATTACCGTCCTTCCCGGCTGGGCCGGCGACTTCTACGGCATCCCGGTTCAGTCCACGCTGGACGCGATCGGGCTGACCGGCAGGCTTGAGGGCATGATCATCGACCCGGTATATGAGGGCAAGTCGATGGCCGGGCTTATCGACCTCATCAGGACCGGTCAGATCGGCAGGGACTCCACCGTGCTCTACGCCCATCTAGGCGGCCAGCCCGCGCTTAACGCGTACAGCGCCCTGTTCCGTTAGGGTCAGGGTTCCGTTAGGGTCAGGGTTCCGTTAGGGTCAGGCGGACACCGGGCCGCCGCCGCGACTGCCCGAGTCGAAATCACCGGTGCCGTCCGGCACGCCGCTGCCTGGTCCCGACGGGTAGGAATGGTGTCCCTCGACAGGCACGTTCTCCGGGTGCCCGTCGCCGGATGACATCTGCCTGAGCTTGATGTAACGGCTGAGTTCCCGCCACTGGCTGACGGCCAGTACCGCCATCGATGCGGGAAGCAGCAAGCCAAGTGCCTTACGAGCCATAAGTCTTTCCCCTCGAGTCCCTGTAGTTAGCAGGATCTGCTGTTTTCCCACTTCCCCTCACATTGAGCGGCAAACGGCGGGCCGCGGCGCGGCGCGGGCACGGTATGGCCGTGCGGGGTGGCCGGGTTACGCTTTTGGTGGCTTTTGCGTTCGCGGGGAGGCGCCGGTGACATCAGAGCCTGGAGGCCGGATGGCGGCGGCCGGAGCAGGCCGAGGCCGCCTCCGCGCATCGCACGCCGACCGCGAGCAGGTCATCGACGTGCTCAAGGTCGCTTTCGTTCGGGGCCGGCTGACCAAGGACGAGTTCGACGCCCGAGTTGGCCAGACGTTCGCCTCGCGGACCTACGCGCAACTCGCGGTGCTCACGGCCGACATCCCCGCGGAGCGGGCCGCCGCCGAGCCGCGGCGTACGCCCGCCCGGACGCCGCGGCCGGGTGTCGCGTGGAGCACGGGAGTAATCATCGCGGCGGTCGTCCTGGTAAGCGCGGTGCTTATCGGTAACGACCGGCTGATCTACCTGGCCGTGGTCGCCATCTGCGGGGCGGCGTTCGTCACCGTGGGCCAGATGCTCTACTCCCGGCACGAGCGCTGCTTCGGCAGCCCGCTACCGCCGCAGCCTGGCCTGTCACGTGACGGCAAACGAATGCCTTAGCAGCGCGAGCCTGAACCTGAGGACGGCGCGGCGGCCAGCCACGGTCCGGCTGGAATAGCGCAGCTCTTCCTGCTGCTGATTATCTTTGCCATCCCCTAATGAGAGCTGCCGTTCGCCGTGGAGACCCTGTTCCGGGCGCGGGGCCAGCCGTAAGCCCGGGACCCGGGATGACCCAGGTAGTCATCCGGGCAAGGCACCATGGGAATGACTATGACGCTCACTGATCTGCTGCCCGCGACGCCCGACCCCGACGCCGTCTACGACGCCTTCGCCGGGTGGTCGAAGCAGCGCGGGCTGGCGCTGTACCCGCACCAGGAGGAAGCGCTCATCGAGGTCGTGTCGGGCGCGAACGTCATCTTGTCCACCCCGACCGGGTCGGGCAAGAGCCTGGTCGCCGCGGGAGCTCACTTCGCCGCCCTCGCGGCCGGGCAGCGGTCGTTCTACACCGCGCCGATCAAGGCGCTGGTGTCGGAGAAGTTCTTCGACCTGTGTGACGCCTTCGGCCCGTCCCAGGTCGGCATGATGACCGGGGACGGCAGCGTCAACGCGGCGGCCCCGATCATCTGCTGCACCGCGGAGGTGCTGGCCAACGTCGCGCTGCGGGACGGAGCCGACGCGGACGTGGGCCAGGTGGTGATGGATGAGTTCCATTTCTACGCCGACCCCGATCGCGGCTGGGCCTGGCAGGTACCGCTGCTTGAACTGCCGCGGGCGCAGTTCATCCTGATGTCGGCGACCCTGGGGGACGTCAGCCGGTTCGAGGCGGACCTGACCCGGCGGACCGGCCGGCCGACCGCCGTGATCCACTCCGCTGACCGCCCGGTGCCGCTGGTCTTCTCATTCGTCATGGAGCCGTTGCACGAGACGCTGAAAGAGCTGCTCGCCACCGGCCAGGCGCCTATCTATGTGGTGCATTTCACCCAGGCGGCCGCCCTGGAGCAGGCGCAGGCTCTGATGAGCATCAACGTCTGCACCCGCGCTGAGAAGGACGCCATCGCCGAGCTGATCGGTGACTTCCGGTTCTCGGCCGGCTTCGGCAAGACCCTGTCCCGGCTGGTACGGCACGGCATCGGCGTCCATCACGCCGGCATGCTGCCCAAGTACCGCCGGCTAGTCGAGACCCTGACCCAGGCCGGGCTGCTGAAGGTCATCTGCGGTACCGACACCCTCGGCGTGGGCATCAACGTCCCGATCCGCACGGTCCTGTTCACCGCCCTGTCCAAGTACGACGGGAACAAGACCCGGCTGCTGCAGGCGCGCGAATTCCACCAGATCGCCGGGCGGGCGGGCCGGGCAGGGTACGACACCTCCGGCCGGGTCGTCGTCCAGGCCCCTGAGCACGTGGTTGAGAACGAACGGCTTCTGGCCAAGGCGGGCGACGACCCGAAGGCGCGGCGCCGGGTCGTGCGGAAGAAGCCGC
>Ga0302177_10003013_pt1 | contig 11818 bp, 13 predicted proteins | sample I_Palsa_E1_2_FD_198780 | JGI IMG/M metagenome (GOLD analysis project Ga0302177, IMG submission 198780) | Peat permafrost microbial communities from Stordalen Mire near Abisko, Sweden - I_Palsa_E1_2 | ecosystem: Environmental > Terrestrial > Soil > Palsa > Peat permafrost | place: Sweden... | reverse complement strand
CCTGACCGTCTGCAGTGACATCGGCGGGTACTTCGCCGGGATCACGCTCGGCCGCGGCGGCCGCCACCTGATGGCGCCCGCGATCAGCCCGAAGAAGACCTGGGAAGGCTTCGCGGGCTCAGTCGTCGCCTGCCTGATCGGCGGGGCGCTCTGCCTGCCGCTGCTACTGCACGGCCATGCCTGGCAGGGGCTGCTCACCGGGGCGGCGGCGGTGCTCGCGGCCATCCTCGGTGACCTGGTCGAATCCATGATCAAGCGGGACCTGGACATCAAGGACATGGGCACGCTGCTTCCCGGTCACGGCGGCATCCTCGAGCGGCTTGACTCACTGCTCGCCGTCGCGCCCGTGGTCTGGCTTCTGCTTTTCGTATTCGTTCCCGTTCATTAGTTTTATCCGCACTTCTCCGGGGAGTTGCCTGGCCGGGTCTTAGATCGGTTTGGAGAGGAGCCGAGAAAGACATGATGGTCTCAGGTTCAGAAGTCTCTTCACCCTTATCTACGTGATCATCGGCATCGTGGTCGCGTGGAACCGCGGCTATATCGGTTTTGGCTGGCTGAAGATGGCGGCGAGCGTTCTGCTCGCCGTCTTCCTCTGGTTCCTGGTGCTGCTGGGCGTCAACGTCCACGTGCATTAAAAGCTCGCCGGGCCGTGCGCCTACTCCCCCCCAGAGCGTCACGGCCCGGCGACCTGTTAGGACGGCCCGATCACCCAGCTCCGCTGCTGCGCGGCGAGCCGGGTGACCAGGGCGGCGGAGCCGCGTTCCTTGGCCAGCTGCCGATCCCGTTCCGATATCGGGACGATCCAGAGCCAGCGGACGGGATCCCCGCCGAAGGTGAAACCCGACAGGTCAGGCGGCTGCGGCCCGGGCAGGACTCCGGGGGAGTCGAGCAGCAGGACGGACCCGTAAGTCTCGCCGGAGCCGAGCGGGAACGTCGCGGGTTCGTCATACCAGCGGACGCTGTGGCCGGGCCCGAACCAGGTGACGGCGCGCCAGGGGTAGGTCGCCAGCCACAGGAACACCCGGGCCGCCTGAGCGGGCGGCAGGGTGGTGGCGAGCGCGAGCTCGATCCTGGCGTACCCGCTCGGGTCGTCCAGGACCTGCTCCACCACGGGCATCCGCTGGCAGCTCATGCCGACGGTGGACAGCACCGGGTAGGGACGGCGGGAGCTTGACGGCCGTTCGGTCACGCCGATGAGCGGCTGGTTGCCCGCCGAGGCGTCCCAGTAGTGCCCGCCCGGGCCGAGCCGTGGCAGCAGGTGGCCGAGCAGCGCCTGCTGGAACTGCCCCCAGCCGGCGGCCGAGCCTCGCCAGCGCCAGTAGGACCGGGACCGCTCCAGCCGGGGCGCGAGCCCTTCCATGGCGTCGTCGAGTGACCAGCCGAACGGTGTCTGGCCGATCACATCGCTGCTGTAGCCGGGCATCCCGCGGTCCATGTCGGACCAGCCCGCGATGACCGCGATCGGCCGCCCGTGCTCGAAGATCGCCACCCCGTCGCCTTCTTCGAACCACAGGGCCTCCAGGGCGGCAGCCTGCAGCGGCGCGCGGCCGGCCGGATGCTTGGTCCGCCCGGCGGCCATCAGCGGCGCGCGCCCGGCGTTGAGCCGCCCCTGGTCGGTGGCCTGCGGCGCGGGCCGGTGGTTGGCGATCCAGGTGGCGGATATCGCGGACGTGTCGTCGTGCAGGTAAGCGGCCGTGGTCAGGCCGTCGTATTCGACGGTCACCTTGCGGCTCCCGTAGGGACTGACACTCTCGAGCAGCGTGACCGGTTGCTGCGGGCGGGTCGGCCCGCTAGCTTCCGGATGCGACAAAGCCATGGAAGGAAATGTACTGACTTAAATACGGGAGCCAAAACTCCTCCCCGGCGCCGGCGCGGGGTCGGCACCCGTCCCGCGCCCTATCCTGGTGGGGCAGGAAAAATCTTTTATCGAAACGGAGCCGCGTGTCACCTCGTCGTCCCCCTGTCACCGTTCCCGTGGTCTCAGCCAGCACGCGGGTTCCGGTCGAGCTCACCCTGACAGCGGGGCGGCGTCCGGCAGGTCGGCGGCCGCCGCGTCACCTGGCTGACCTGCCGCTGACCGAGCGCCGCGTCGCCGTGACCGCACTCGGCGAGCCGGCGTTCCGGGCCAGCCAGCTGTCCCGGCACTACTTCGGCCGCTACACCGACCGGGCCGACGAGATGAGCGACCTGCCGCGGGCGTCCCGTGACGCGCTGGCGCAGGCCCTGCTGCCCCGGCTGCTGACGGCAGAACGCGAGCTTGGCTGCGACGACGGGACTACCCGCAAGACCCTGTGGCGGACCTACGACGGGGCTCTGGTGGAGTCGGTGCTGATGCGTTACCCGGACCGGGTCACGATGTGCGTGTCGTCGCAGGCGGGCTGCGGGATGGCGTGCCCGTTCTGCGCGACGGGCCAGGCGGGGCTGACCCGCAACCTGTCCACGGCCGAAATCGTGGGCCAGGTGGTCGCGGGCGCGCGCCTGCTCGCGACGGGGCAGGTGCCGGGCGGGCCGGGACGGATCTCCAACGTGGTGTTCATGGGCATGGGGGAGCCGCTGGCTAACTACGCGAGCGTGCTGGCGGCCATCCGCAGGCTGACAGATCCGGTCCCCGAGGGCATGGGCATCTCCCAGCGTTCGGTCACGGTCTCCACGGTGGGCCTGGTGCCGGCGATCACCCGGCTCACCGCCGAGGGGCTCTCGGTGCGGCTGGCCGTGTCCCTGCACGCCCCGGATGATGAGCTGCGGGACACGCTGGTGCCGGTGAACCGGCGGTGGCAGGTCGCCGAGGTGCTGGCCGCCGCGCGGGATTACACCGCGGCCACCGGCCGCCGCTTCTCGGTCGAGTACGCCCTGATCAAAGATATCAACGACCAGGCCTGGCGGGCCGATCTGCTGGGTTCGCTGCTGGCCGCCGATCTCGCGCACGTCAACCTGATCCCGCTCAATCCGACGCCAGGGTCGAAGTGGACCGCGTCGCGGCCCGCTGCGCAACGGGAGTTCGTCCGCCGCCTGGAGGCCCACGGTGTGCCGGTCACGGTGCGGGACACCCGGGGCCGCGAGATCGACGGTGCCTGCGGCCAGCTCGCCGCCTCGGCCGGCCCGTGAGTTGCGGCGTCGGGTCGGCCGCGCTCGTGACTTGGCCCGCCCCATGGCCCGCCCCATGGGCCGTGGTATGAACGGGGGCTGGCTTTGGCTGCTGCGGTGGCGGGCGGTGCACTGGGGGTGGGGTGCGGCGCAGCGGGCCGGGGCGGTGACGGCGGATACCCCGGCCGGGCGGCGATTCGCCGCGTTCGGCCGCGGGTCGATGGCGGCCTTCCCGCCGGGGGCGGTGTTCGGCGAGGGTTCGATCGCGATCGGGGAGGACACCCTGATCGGCCCGTTCGTCAGCCTGTCGGCCGGGATGGTCCCCGGTCAGGATCTTGGCCCGGTGCCGGTGCTCCAGATCGGCGACCGCTGCGTGATCGGCCGTGGTAGCCACATCGTGGCGCATCATTCGCTGGTGATCGGGGACGACGTGTTCACCGGGCCGTATGTCTACGTCACCGACCAGAACCACGGGTACGCCGACCCGGATATGCCGATCGGACGGCAGCTGCCGCGCAACGCCGCGGTCCGCATCGGTTCGGGAAGCTGGCTGGGAGCCGGAGCGGTCGTGCTGCCTGGCGCGTGCATCGGCCGCAACGTCGTGATCGCGGCCGGCTCGGTGGTCCGCGGTACCGTTCCGGACCGGTGCGTGGCGGCAGGCGTCCCGGCCCGGGTCGTCAGGCGCTATCAGCCGGGCGACGGCTGGGCGCCTCCAGCCAGGCGAGCGGGCAGATTGACCGGGTCCGGGCCGCCCGCGTCCGGGCCGCCCGCGTCCGGGCCGCCCGCGTCCGGGCCAGCCGCGTCCGGAGCAGCCGGTTCGGGGTCAGGCGTCGCCGTCGCCGAACTCGCCGAGGGCGTCGCGCACGGCCCCGACCTGCCGCGCTAGCCGGGCGGTCGCCTGCTCCGCGTCGGCGTCTTTGGTTACCGCGGGGAGCTGGCGCAGCACGGCCACCGTCTGCTCGACCTCTTCCAGCCGTCCGGATACCCGGGTAAGCTCGCCCGGTGATCCGGCCGGACCCTGCCGCTTCAGGTACAGGTCGACGAAGACCGACACCTTCGACATGAGCACCCAGGGATCGAACGGCTTGGCCAGGTAATCGACGGCGCCGGCGGCGTAGCCGCGGAACGCCTGCTCGGGCTGCCCGATTCCGGCGGTCAGGAAGATGATCGGAACGTAGCGCGTCTTGGCGTGCCGCTTGATCTGCGCCGCGGTCTCGAACCCGTCCATGCCCGGCATGACGATATCGAGCAGGACGACCGCGAAGTCGTCGTTGAGCAGCGCCTGCAGCGCCTGCTCGCCGGACCGGACGGGCACCAGGATCTGGTTCAGCGGAGCCAAGATCGCGTCCAGCGCGACCAGGTTCTCCATCCGGTCGTCCACCAGAAGGATTCGGGCCTGCCGTGACACTGGCTCACTTCTCTCTCGCTGCCCGCAGATCTAGCAGCCCGCCCCCAGCCGGCTTTGTTCTATCGTCTCACGTCCTGACCTGGCCGTCTTCCCCCGGCGGCGATAGTCGCTGGCTCGCCATCGTCGGCGTGAAGGCCTCGCCGCGCAGCGCGCGTTCGACCAGGCTGACCGCCCGGGCGGTGGCGGCGAGCCGGGCGCCCTCCTTGCGGTAGACGGCGAGAACAGTATCGATGGCGTGCGGTGGCAGCGAGCCGGCCAGCTCGGTTCTCGCCGTGCGGTAGCCGTGACGCGCTCCCTCGACGCACGCCTTCGAGTGATACCTGGCTATAGCGGCCAGCGCGACCGGATAGCGACGCAGGACGCCGTGCAGACGGTAATCGGGCGGCACGACGTCAAGCAGCCAGCCCACGGCGGTGGACTCGAAATCCTCGCTGCCCGGGGGATGCACTCCGGCCGGCCACCCGGGCGGCGTATACGTGGCCATGCGGCCAGTATACCCCTACTCGAACCTGTATTCTATCCGACCATGTTCTCGTCCCGGCGTTCACCGCGAAGCGGGACTGGGCAAATCAGTGCCGTTCCTGAACGCCGAAAAGATCGCTCCGGTTATCGTGGAGGATCCGGGCTCAATGGTGGATCCGGTGCATTCCGATCCCCCCGATCCACCGCCAGGCCCGAATCCACCACTTAAACTCGCCAGTAAATCCGGCAAACCGGGCAAAGGGGATGCCAGGTATTGCACGGCGGTGAGGTCGACCACGAACCGGCCGCCCTCCGGGGCAGCCGGGCCGAGCGCGTCGCGGAAGCTGTCGGGGTTGCTCAGGTCGATCTCGCCGACAGCGGTCACGACGGGGGTGCCGTCGGTCTCGCGCCGGGTGGAAAGGATCGAGTCTTGTGCTCACGCATGATCCTCGCGTACCTCGACGGTGGTGCCGGCCGGCCCGGCTCGATGGTCACCTGCTGCATGAGGGCACGCATCAGCGCGATGCCGTGACCACGATAACCGCGGTTGCCCGGCGGTGCGGTCTTCCACCGGCCGGTGTCGGTGACCGTCAGGCGCAGCTGATGTGCCGTTGAGACCCCCCGGAGCCGGATCTGAGCGCCGGGCGAGAAACGGTGGCCGTGCTCGATCGCGTTCGCGCAGGCTTCGCCCGCCGCCACCAGGACATCGGCGACCATTCTGGCGTTGATGTCGCAGCTGTTCAGCCAGCTGCGCAGCCCGGCCCTTACCCGGGCAAGCTGGCCCGATTCCGCCGGGAAGACGATCTCCAGGGGGGCCGGGCTGATGGTAGAGCACCAGGGCGACGTCGTCCTCGTAACCGCCGGCCGGGGCCAGCCGCGTCATCAGCTGATCGGCGAGGTCCTCAAGCAAGGCCCCGCTGCCCTCGCGCACCGCCGCTCCTGCCGCGGTCATGCCATCGGTGATCGGCCGCCCCCGGCGCTCCACCAGGCTGTCGGTATACAGCAGCAGCGTCGAGCGTGGTGGCAGGACGTACGCGGCCTCGGTCCGCCGGGCATCCTGGCGGATTGCCAGCGGGAGCGAGCGCCCGCCTTCGAGCCGGATCACGCTGCCGTCGGGGTGCACGACGATGCCGGGCGGGTGAGCGGCACTTGAGTAGGTGAGCTGGCCGGTGCCGGGATCAAGGATGCCGCAGAAGACGGTGGCGCACTCGCCTCCCGGGACGAAGGAGGCGAACCTGTCCATGGCCGCCAGCGCCTGATTGGCGCTCGCATCCTGCAGCAGCAGCGCCCGGCAGGCGCTGCGCAGCTGCCCCATCACCGTGGCCGCGCCGAGATCATGCCCGACGCAATCGCCGACCACGATGCCGATCCGCCCGTCGGGCAGCTCGACGATGTCGTACCAGTCGCCGCCGACCTCGAGCCCACGCATGGCGGGTTCGTAGCGGACGGCGAACCCCGCGGGCAGCCCGGCGGCCCCAGGATCGCGCGCTGCAAGGCCAATATAGGGCTGATGGGCCAGCCGGCCAGGCCCGTGGTGGCATGAAGGAGGGCGGAGAACCGCGGGCGCCGCCCGGCCGGGCGGGGCACGGTCAGCTCGCCCATGGGTTCGGCTGTCCCGGATCGATCTTGGCCTGCAGGACGGATGCCGAGACCGAGGTGCCGCACACCTGCGTCGGCAACGCATCATGGTCGGCGGCCCACTGCTGCCAGTAAAACAGGGACTGCCCAGCTATCACGGTGTTGCTGTGCGCGTCCCACCACGTGCTGAACTCAGCCCCGCGGGAGCCGGCGCCGGTGCCGGACAGCGGCAGCACCTTCCCGTCGGAGTACCACGGCTGGCCGGTTTGCGGCTTGATGGCGCCGCTGCTCAGCCCGCACTGCACGAGCAGGGCAGGTGCGTCGCCATAGCGCAGTCCAAGGGCGTGCGAATCGGTCGGCGATAGCGTCGTCGGCGCCGATCCGGTTGGTGATGCCGTCGTCTGCGGCTTGGCCGACCCGGTGCAGCCGGTCAGCACCGCAGCCATGAGCCCGGCCGCCAGGATGACCGTGAGCCGACGGAGTGTGATGGTCACCCGCCCGATCCCGCCCTTCTCGGAGATGCCGTCTTGGCGGCCGGTCACGAGGCGACCGGGGTCGGCATGGCCGTGCTGCCGCAGATCTGCCCGGGCACGTGCTGCTGGCTGTAGGCCTGGGTCTGCCAGGCCGACAGGGTCTTCCCCGAGATCGTGATCACCCCGGTGTTGGCGTTCCACCATTGCGCGAACGACGAGTTGTCGACGATGTGCCCGTCGACCAGCCAGTGATGGGCTGCGGCGTCGGCCGCCCAGTACTCTTTCGGGATGAGGCCCCGGTCGATCGCGCACTGCGTGATGGCCACGGCGTACTGACCGCGGCTGTACGAGGCCGAGGCCGAGGCCGACGGCGCGCCCGACGACCCGCAGGCCGCGACCGTCATCGCGATGGCCGTCGTCACCAGCCCGGAGCGTATCCAATGCGGCTTTACGGGCATCGGGCCGAACGCTACCACTGGCCTCCTTCTGACGACGCCCGCCATGATGACCGCGCCCACCGCGTCGTGCTCACATACTCCATGGCTGGCCGGCCGCGGGATCCTGGGCGAAGACCCGCTTCTGCAGGGTCGCCGCCGATACGTTGCTGCCGCAGACCGGGGCGGGCAGCTGGTCGTGGGCCGCTGCCCATTGCGTCCAGTAGACCAGGGTCTGCCCGGCGACGGTGCTCCCGTCATGGCCGCCGAACCAGGCGGTGAACTGCGAGGCGCTGGTCGAGTTGAGGATGATGTTCGCGCCGTGCAGCCAGGTCGACTGCCCGGCGAAGGCGGCGTCCGACGGCTTCATCGTGCCGCGGTCGAGCAGGCACTGGACGAGCAGGGCCGGGGCGTCGGCCAGCCGGAGAGCATCGGCCTGGCCACCCCCCGCCGACGTCGTCGACGAGGCGGATGACGCGGACGACGACGCGCCGGATGTGGGCGCCGACGCCGACGGCGTTGCCGACGAGCATCCCGCGCAGACGATAAGGAGGCCAGCCGCGGCCCAGACGAACGGCCGCCCGAGGCTGGTCATGGCCGTCTGCGTGGTCGCGGATGGCTTGCGGATTTTCACGGGCTGTCTGAGGAGGTGGCCTGCTGGCTGTTCATGTCCTGGGTGTACTGCCGCACCTTGGCCGCCAGGTCGTAGTGCCCTTCGATGCCTCCGTACCAGGCAGTGAAGTCCGAGGTCGTGGTGCTGTTGAGAACTATGTGGCCGTTTTGGAACCATTGCTGCCCCTGCAGGGAACTCTGCGGTATGCGGGGATCGGGTATGACACCGGCGTTGATGAGGGCCTGCACCAAGGTGACGTTGAGCTTCGTTTCCCCGACGGCGTATTCCTGGGCGTCGAGCTGCGCCGTGCTGGCCGCGTTGTCGGTGCTGAGCTGCGGGTTGATTCCGAGCAGCCCGGCCGCCGTCTCGGTGCCGCCGAGGAGCGAGCCGATCACGGGAACCTTGGTGGCGGCGGACTCACCGAACGAGAGCAGCGCGTTGTACTCGGCGTTCTGCTCGTCGGTCCGCTGGGCCCCCTCGAACTTGTTGTTGTCTATCTCGGTCTGGACCCGGCCGAGCAAGCTGGCCATGTTGTCGTCCAGCGCGGTGTACTGGAACGGCGCCGGGAAGCCCTTGGTCACGCTGAGCGCGTAGTACTTTCCAAGCGCCGTCTTGATCGTCGCCTCAAGCACTCCGGCGTCCCCGGGGTCGGACAGGATCTGCTTGAGGAACCGGGACTCAGCGGTGTTGTCTCCGCCATTCTGCTCGCTATTGATGTTAAGGGTGTAGGGCATGCCCTTCTCCGTGGAGTCGAACAGCGTCGTGACTATGGAGCGGCCGGTGTTATCTGTCGAGTCGGCCAGGTCGTACAGGTAGCGCTGGGCAGTGTGCAACAGCGCCTGGCGGACCGGGTCGGGCAGCTGGACCTGGTTCGGCGGCGGCGTCGCGTCGATGAGGTTCACCGCCGCGCCGGCCGAGTCGAGGGCGGCCGGGCCCGTGCCTCGCGGCGCGGCGGTGGCGGTATCGAAGAAGCTGCCGATCACGCCGGCCGACAGCGTCAGCGGGTGCGCCATCGCGTACAGCGGCGCGCTGAAGTCCTGTAGCTGCCCCTCGAAGTACGGCTTGGGATCCGCCTCGGGGAAGAAGCCCTCCAGGCTGCCCGAGCCGTTGTTGCCGAAGTACGGGTAGTAAAAGGTCACCGGCTGGTTCATCAGGTCGCTGGCGATCTGCTCGCCGTGCGGGCCGGCCAGCACCTCGCGGGCGGCCGCCCCGTTCTGCGTGGCCAGGGTGAGCATGGCCTGAGCGGGGTCGAAGTCGCTGATGGTCTGGGTGACCAGGTCGGCGCCCCAGGCGCCGGTGCCGACACCGGTGAGCGGGATGACGTAGCCGCCCCGCATCCGGGCCAGCTCGATCGCCGTGGTGACCGAGGCCAGCAGGTTCGGCGTCGTGTCGACCTCGCCGGTGGCCCGGTTCAGGGTGGCCTTCTCCTGGGTGCCGTAGGCCGATCCGGGCGGTCCGAACTTGAACAGCATCCCCACCGACCACAGGTTCTTGGCCCCGGAGAACGCGTTGATCGTCGTCGCGTTCAGGGTCCCGTACTTACCCGCATAGGCCAGGCCGGTGGCGTAGGTGTGCAGGATCTGCTCGTCCTGCGCGGTGAGCACCACCCCGTCCTTGCCGTCCTCGGAGTTCAGGGTGGCGGCGAGGTTAGCCACCGGCGTCGCGCCCGCAGTGTAGAACGCGGCCAGCCAGGCCGCATCGCCGGACTTGACGTGGTCGGTGATGTCCAGCTCGATCGAGGCGATCTCGGCGCGCGCGGCCTTCGGATCCTGGCCGGACTCGGCCTCGGCGTCCGCTAGGGCCTGGGCCTGCGCCTTGGCGTCGAGCGAGTCGAGCTCTTTTAGCGAGGCCGGCGTGTTGCCCCACGGAATGTTCACCATCCCGTTGCCGCTCAGGCTGACCTTCTGGGCCAGCCATGCCTCGGCAAGCCGCGCCCGGGTCAGCATCTCCGTCGCGTCATCTATCGAACGGGCCTGGGCTTGATGCAGCGCGGCTAGGCTTATCGGCGAACCGGCGCCGCTGCTCCAGTATTCGTTCATCAGGTTCACGATGACCGGCACGTTGGCCGCCAGCACTTCCTGCAGGTTCTGCAGTGCGGCCGCCGCCTGGCTGACCCGCCCCGGGTCGACGCCGACCTCGTCGCTGCCGCTCATAGGCTCCCTCGTTGTGTTCACGCGCTATCTACCTTGACGGCGCGATCCGGTTCGAGCCAAAGACCGGGTTAGTCTAACCCCGTGCCGCGACGCGTCATCTGGGACGGCTGAGGTCGTTGCCCGATCGTGTCCGGCCCCCCTGTCATTGCTGGCCCTGTCATTGCTGGCCCTGTCATTGCTGGCCCTGTCATTGCTGGCCCTGTCATTGCTGGCCCCGTCGTTGCTGGCCTGGTCGCGGCTAGCTCGCCCGGGCGGCGGCCGCGTGCTGAGTGACGAACTGCTCCGCCTGCCGCTGTACCCCGGCGATGACGCTCGACTCGGCCGCGGGCAGCGCGTTCAGGCAGCTCAGCACCGCGCTGTAGCAGGCATTCCAGTCGCCTTCCCAGGCGTCGGCGGCGGGTCCGGTCCAGGTCTGCCCGCTCAGCAGGGGCTTGACCTTCCCGACGGCGCCGCTGATAGCGTCGGCCGCGGCCTGCACGGCGCCCATGTCGGCGGCGGCGGCCTGCACCGCCTCCTCGACGAAGTTGTTCATGCGCCCGCCTCCTGCCTGTGCTGTACGCCGAATACCCGCCCGATGCTACCCGGTATGAGCATCCGGGACGAGTGGTGCATATGGGAACGGAGTGGTGCATATAGGAACGGATGGCATCTAACGATGCTTGAGCACCGCGAAGTTGTGCGATACGTAACCTTCTCCGGGTGATGTGCGTCAGTATGGTGGCGACAAAATGTCCGGGGCCGATCTCAGCGGGTTGAGTACGGCACCCACGAGACCACGGAGGGTAATTTCTGGCATGGCTAGTTACATTGGTTACGACCCGTCGGGCGTTCAGTCTCAGATGAGCAGGCTCGAGGCCGCGCACCAGGCTGTCATGGACGCGCACGACAACTACCGCACCACGGCGCAGGGGTTTAACGACGTCACCAGTGGCGCGCACTTCCAGAACCTCAACGGGCAGTGCGAGGACCTGACCAACAAGATCAAGGCGGACCACACCAACCTGCACACGCAGTACCGCAGCGACACCAACAAGCTTGTCCAGGGTGTCGAGCAGGTCGCAGGCGCCTGAGGCGCTCAACCGGGCACAAGACGTGGCCCCCGGGGCCACGTCTTGCCAGCTCCGGCCTAACCGGGGCAACCCGGCCTCCCTCGGCTTAGTCCGCCAGGGCCAGCTGGACCGGCGCGATCGTTCCTGGCCGCACCAGCAGGCCGCGGCCGAGCGGGCCAGGCCCGGCGTTGCGCGGCAGCCTGACGCCGAACAGGTCGCCGTCGCCCGGCGAGTCGACCGCGACCAGCACACCGCAGCGTGACTTGAGCGCTTCCTTGATGAACCCGGAGTAGGCCCGGGTCAGGTCGCCGGTGGCGCCCGCGATAATCAGCCCGTGCTCGCTGTCCCGCCCGCTGGCCAGGATCTTTTCAAGCGGCGCGGACAGCGGGCCGTTGAAAAGCAGTTCCGCGTCGTCGACCAGCACCACGAACCGGTCAAGGCCGCTGGTCGCCGCGGTCACCTCGTCCGGCTTCGCCTCGCCGTCCAGCACGCCGATGACCCCGTCCCGCCCCAGCAGCGCCCGCAGCGGTGACCGCCGCGGGGTGAGCGCGAGCACCGGCGTTC
>Ga0302177_10003010_pt1 | contig 11828 bp, 8 predicted proteins | sample I_Palsa_E1_2_FD_198780 | JGI IMG/M metagenome (GOLD analysis project Ga0302177, IMG submission 198780) | Peat permafrost microbial communities from Stordalen Mire near Abisko, Sweden - I_Palsa_E1_2 | ecosystem: Environmental > Terrestrial > Soil > Palsa > Peat permafrost | place: Sweden: Abisko... | reverse complement strand
AAACCAAGATTTCTCTGATCACCGGAATCCTGCTCGGCCTGTTGGTCGCCGCTGTCGCCGGTTTGAGCGCTCAACGCGACGATAGCCAACGCCTGCTTGCGGCGGAATCGCTTCGAGACGGCGAAGAAAAATATAAGGCGCTTCAACTGACACAAATGGAGGAAAGGCGCCAGCTGGTGGAGGCAGCACTCCGAGAATGCCAGGAAAAATATCGAATGCTCCTCGATGGAATCCAAGGCTACGCAATCTTTATGATGGATCCTCAAGGCCAAATCCTCAGTTGGAATGCGGGCGCCGAACGAATCAAAGGTTACCGCGCCGAAGAAATCATCGGCCACAATTTTTCCTGCTTCTTTCCTCCGGAAGATATCGAGCGGGGTAGGCCAGAGGAGGTGCTCCGGCTGACTGCCGCAAGCGGCCAGCACGAAGAACAGTGCATGCGTGTGCGGAAAGACGGCTCACGATTCTTGGCGGGTGTCACCATAACAGCGTTGCGGGACGCGGCCGGAGATCTTCAGGGGTTTTCCGAGTTCAGCCACGATCTCAGCGAGAGCGAGGAGTCGAGGGCGAAGTACAGGGGGTTACTGGAGGCGGCTCCGGACGCGATGGTGGTCGTGAACCAAGGCGGCGAGATTGTCCTGCTGAATATCCAGGCGGAGAAATACTTCGGGTACCGCCGCGATGAACTAGTAGGGCAAAAGGTGAAGAACATTATTCCGGAAGGATTCGCGGAACGGCTGATGGCGGATGGAACGCGAACTGCAGCCGAAGCACTGGCACAGCAGATCGGTGCGGGTACTGAGCTGTACGGTCGGCGAAAGGACGGAACTGATTTTCCAATCGAGATGATGCTGAGCCCGTTGGAAAGTTCGGAGGGAATCTTGGTGACGGTAGCTATCCGGGACATCACGGAGCGCAAGAAATCCGAAGAGCATCTGGTGAAGACGGTGGGAGAGCTAAAGCGTTCCAACGACGAACTGCAGCAATTTGCCTATGTTGCATCGCACGACCTCCAGGAACCGTTGCGCATGGTGGCGAGTTATACCGAGCTTCTGGCTGAGAACTACAAAGGGCGTCTGGATGCCGACGCCGACGAGTTCATCGCTTATGCAGTTGACGGGGCTAACCGCATGCGGGTCTTAATCGAGGACCTGCTGGCTTATTCGCGCGCGGGGACGAATGGAAAGGCGCTCCACAAAGTCTCTAGTGATAACGCATTGAAGGAAGCGCTAACAAATTTACGAGCAACGATTCAGGAAAGCGGCGCGGTTGTGACTCATGACTTGCTTCCGGTCATCACCACGGACGGTACACAATTGACGCAGATATTTCAGAACCTTGTCGGGAACGCAGTCAAATACCACGGTGTCGCGGCCCCTCTGGTACACGTCTCTGCCGCGAAAAACGGCGGCAATGAATGGATTTTTTCAGTGCGAGACAACGGCATGGGAATTGATCCTCAATATTTCGATAGGATCTTTGTTCTTTTCCAGCGGCTGCACGGGCAAACCGAGTTTAAGGGAACCGGAATAGGATTGGCAATTTGCAAAAAGATGCTGGGCCGGCTGGGCGGGAGAATCTGGGTCGAGTCGCAACCCGGGAAGGGCTCGACCTTCCACTTTGCACTGCCGGAAAAGGATGGGAAATGATGGAGTCGATTGGCACGGATGCCAAACCGATCGAGGTTCTTTTGGTTGAGGATAGTCCTGGCGATGTCCGGCTCACGCGGGAGGCGTTTAAAAAGGCCAAAGTGCTTATCAATTTGCACGTTGCGTCAGATGGGACACAAGCAATGGCCTTTCTTAAGCGCGAGGAAGGGCACGCCAACGCTCCTCGCCCGGATCTAGTCTTGCTCGATCTGAACCTGCCTAAAAAAGACGGCCGGGAGGTTTTGGGGGAAATCAAGGAGAGTCCGTCGCTGAAGAGCATACCCGTCGTTATCTTGACTACTTCAGCGTCCGAGGCCGATATCCTGAAGAGTTATCAGCTCCACGCGAACTGTTACATCACCAAGCCCGTGGACCTTAAGGGGTTTCTCAATGTCGTGAAGAGCATCGACAATTTCTGGCTGTCGGTGGTCAAGTTGCCGCGCGAAGCACGCCGATGAAAGAAAATGCACTTCAGGTTCTTCTCGTTGAAGATAACGCAGGAGACGCCCGTTTGCTGCGTGAGATGTTCAGTAAGGAGAAACCGGACAGTTTCGAATTGACACATCTTTTGCGGATGAGTGAAGCGGCCGTTCATCTTGCGAAAGGTGGGGTAGACATCGTGTTGTTAGACATGGGATTGCCGGATGGGCATGGTCTCGATACCGTGCGGCGGGCGCGCGCGGCCGCTCCTAAGGTCCCGATGATCGTGCTCACGGGCTTGGACGACGAGGCGCTTGCCGCAGAAGCTATGAAGGAAGGTGCGCAAGACTACCTGATCAAGGGCCAAATCGAAAATCGCGCGCTTCCGCGGGCTCTTCGCCATGCCATTGAGCGCCACCGCATGCAAACAGAAACTGACTTGATCCTGACCCATCAGATGCAGTTTAAGGATGAATTCCTCTCACACGTATCGCACGAGCTTCGTTCTCCGATGACCGCGATCTATCAGTTTGTGACCATTCTCCTGGACAAGCTGGCAGGCGAAATAAATCCGGAGCAACACGAGTACCTGGAAATCGTTCTGAGAAATGTAAAGCAGCTTCAATCGATGATCAATGACCTGGTGGAGGTCACGCGCGTGCAGGAGGGCAAGCTCACCGTTGATCTTCAGTGTACGTCGGTTTCCGATGCCATCTCCTACACGGTCGGGACGCTCCAGGGGGCTGCCAAAGGCAAGGGAGTTGCACTCTCGCTAGAGTCGTCGCCGGCCTTGCCCTTGACCTATGCCGACCCCACGCGCATTCGACAAATCCTTATCATCCTGGTCGACAACGCCATTAAGTTCACACCCGAAAACGGCTCCGTGAAAGTGCAGGCTCGTATGCTTAACGAAGATCCGCGCTTCATGGTTGTAGAGATTTCAGACTCTGGATGCGGTATCAGTCCGGACATGACTGAGCGGATTTTTGAACGGCTCTACCAGGTACCCGAGAACGGTCAGGCTGGCCGGAAGGGCCTCGGGCTGGGGCTATACATTTGCAAAGAGCTGGTTACGCGACAGGCTGGCCGCATCTGGGTGACGAGTTCGCCGCAAGGATCGATCTTTTCGTTTACCTTGCCCGTTTTTTCCCTTGCCCACGCAATCTCCCCCTTGCTCAAGAACAGAGAGTGGCCGTCTGATTCGGTGGCCTTGGTGACCGTTGAGGTCAGCTCGCCGGATGGTTTGCTCTCCAAGGAAACACGAGAAGAATGGTCACGTGAGGTCCGCAATCTACTGGAACGCTGCGTGATTCCCGATTTGGACGTATTGCTGCCGAAGATGGGTCCCGGGGGCCGCGGGGAACTTTTCCAGATCGTGGCGTTCGCGCACGAAAAAGGCGTAGCCGTCCTTACCAAACGGATTCGAGAACAATTCCAACGTCTGAACCATCTTAAGGAATCGGGCTTAACTTGTTCAACTTCTTACAAACTGCTGGAGCCCGCGCAGCCCAAGGCCGATGTGCCAATAGAGGATCTGGCAAACGAAATGGCGGCAAGAATCGAAAATCTTATCAAATCGGAAAGGTCAGGGAGGACTGTCAGTCATGGCTAATAAGAAAATTCTCATCGTGGAAGACGATCCGGACGTACGCCAAGGCTTAAGTCTGCGCCTCAGAGCCAATGGCTACGATATCTTCTTTGCGGGTGATGTGGTAGCTAGCCTAATTGAGGCTCGCAAGCACCAACCGGACCTGATTATCCTCGATCTGGGACTGCCCGCTGGCGATGGTTTCCTAGTGATAGAGCGGCTCAAAGCGGTAGAGGCTCTTGCCGCGATTCCTATAATCGTGGTTTCCGCTCGCGCTGGTGTCGCAAACCAGGAGCGGGCTCTCGCGGCGGGGGTGAAAGCTTTTCTTCAAAAACCGGTAGACAATGGCGAACTTTTGGCGGTCATCCAGAACGCCCTCGGAGCACCTGCACAGCCGAAGGAACCTGCACAGTTGTCACAGCCCAATCGCCGCAGAGTCTTGTTATAAAGCGTACTGGGGCCAGGAATTTCGTGATTAAGACACATAGACTGACACTGAGAAGCATTATCGACTTCCGGCGAGCCGAGAACAATTCATCGCCGAAGAGGCAAGGCAGATGTGGAAGAAATTGATCAAGAGCGTTCTCCTGGTCGAAGACAATCCCGGAGACGCCCGTTTGTTCCTCGAGATGTTCAAGGGGGAGGGCTTGCACAACACGGAATTCAAGCACGCGAAATCCGTGAGTGAGGCCGAGAAGTATCTTAGCCAGCATGCGGTCGACATTATCTTACTCGACCTGGGATTGCCCGATGCACAAGGACTGGACGCGGTACGGCACGTTCGCGCGGCGGCGCCCCGCGTCCCCTTGGTGGTGCTGACGGTATCGGACGACGAGTCGCTGGCTGCACAAGCTTTGCAAGTAGGCGCGCAAGACTATCTGATCAAGGGCCAAATCAACGCACGCGGGCTTCTGCGAGCCCTGCGCCACGCAGTCGAGCGCAAGATCATGGAAGAAGCGCTTTTCTTGGAAAAGGAACGCGCCCTGGTCACGCTCAATTCCATCGGCGACGCCGTTATTTGTACCGATATTTCGGGAAATATCACCTACCTCAATCTTGTTGCAGAAAGAATTACGAATTGGTCGCACGAAGAAGCGGAAGGCCGGCCCATGGCCGAAGTTTTCCGAATCATCGACGCTACGGGCCGCGAAACCGTTGCGACCCCCACGGAGCTCGCAGTTAGAAAAAACCGTACGGTGCATCTGCCGTTGAACTGTCTTCTGGTCCAGCGAGACGGACTTGAAATTCCGATCGAAGGTTGCGTCTCCCCAATCCACAACCGCGAGGGGGAGGCCACCGGAGCGGTAATCGTTTTCCGCGACGTGAGCGTGGCCCAGGCAATGGCATTGCAGATGGCCCACTCGGCCCAACATGACTTCCTGACCGGTTTGCCCAATCGAATGCTGCTGAACGACCGGGTGAGCCAGGCGATCGCTTTGGCTCCGCGGCATTTGAAAAAAGTCGCGGTACTGTTTTTGGATCTGGATGGCTTCAAACACATCAACGATTCTTTGGGCCATCCCATCGGCGACAAACTGCTGCAATCGATCGCAAAACGCCTGGTGGATTGTGGACGCAGCTCGGACACGGTAAGCCGGCAGGGAGGCGATGAATTCGTCGTGCTGCTTTCAGAAGTGGACCAGCCGGACGATGCTGTGATTACGGCGCAAAGAATGCTGCAGGCGGTAGCGGAAGTTCATTCGATCGGCCACCACGACCTTCACGTCACTGCCAGCATCGGCCTAAGCATCTATCCCGACGACGGACTGGATGCTGAAACGCTTATCAAGAACGCGGACACGGCTATGTATCAGGCGAAGGAAAATGGCCATCAGAGTTATAAGTTTTTCAAGCCGGCCATGAATGTTCGAGCGGTGGAGCGGCAATCTATCGAGGAGAGTCTGCGGCGCGCGTTGGAACGGCAGGAATTTGCGCTGCACTACCAGCCGATAATCAATCTAAAGACGGGCGAGATTTCCGGGGCCGAGGCACTGATACGTTGGAACCATCCGACTCGAGGGCTGGTTTCTCCAGCCCAATTTATACCCGTTGCGGAAGACTGCGGCCTGATTCTGCCAATTGGCAACTGGGTTCTGCGTGAGGCGTGTAAACAAGCACAAGCGTGGGCAGTTGCAGGCCTGCCTCTGGGTACCATCGCGGTGAACATCTCCGCAATCGAGTTTCGGGACGAGCATTTTCTGGAAGGCGTGTTTGGAATCCTAAAAGATACGGGTCTGGATCCGAGATCTCTTGAGCTGGAACTGACCGAAAGTGTTCTGATGAAGCGCGCGGAGTCCACGGAATCCATCCTTAAGGCACTAAGAGCGAGAGGGGTTCAGGTGGCGGTGGATGACTTTGGCACGGGATACTCCAGTTTGAGCTATCTGAGGAGATTTCCGATCGACGCGCTCAAGATCGACCAGTCGTTTGTCCGTCAGATCACCACCGCTCCGGACGAGACGACCATCGTGACGGCCGTAATCAGCATGGGTCGCAGCCTTAAGCTGCGCGTCGTTGCCGAGGGCGTGGAGACGGAAGAGGAGCTGGCGTTTCTTCAGGCTCACCAGTGTGACGAGGCGCAAGGATACTATTTCAGCCGACCGGTCCGTCCCGAACAGTTCGCCAAGCTGCTCGAAACCGGTATTCCTAGCGGCGCTGTTCACAGCATCTAGCCGATTCAAGGAAGATGATGATACTTCTTAAAAAAACAGTGCATGGTCAAGACCGTCGTAATCTTATAGGTAGGCGGAGTTGTGCCCGTTGGAACGTCCCATCTGATAGAGGACACATTGGTCATCGCTACAGCACGACGGCTGCAATTGGCTTGGAGCAACATCGAAGGTCTCTTGAGCCGGGATTGGGATCTCTATGTCTTGACCTGGTCAGACGATCAGAATTTGCTTTTCATCGGAATGGGTGAAATCGCCGGGGGACGAAACCTAAAGTAAGAGGCTTCGTCTTTTTTTAATCTATTCGACACCCAGCAACATATTCGGATTGACGTTACCTAAGACTCATATAGAATTGAATTCCCTTCAAAAAAACAGCATGCGTCCACCGGCTGCCCTCTTTCAGCCCTCCGGAGCGTGTTTGCAAATAGACCTCCCTTTCCAAAGTGACGTGAGCTGTGAAGACAGAGTCTTTGCTGAACCGCAAGGCACACATTGAAGTGTTTGCGAATAGCGAAGCAGTCCCCTTAAGAGCGGCGATCCGCAGCAACGTCCTCCTCCCTGGGTTCGTAACGTCAACGTCAAGAGATTCCGGGAGGGAGCTGGCTGTAGGCCGCCTGGGGAAATCAATATGAAGCCCGGCAGAACTCGTCGCGCGGGAATCCAAATTAAAGCGCCGACGGGAATCATCGGTTTCGACGAGATCACGGGCGGCGGGTTGCCACGCGGTCGGACGACATTGCTGGCGGGGGGCCCGGGGTCAGGTAAGACAATTTTCGCGCTGCAATTCTTAGTGCATGGCGCGCGGTATTGCAAGGAGCCAGGCATCTTCGTAGCTTTTGAGGAAACCCCGAAGCGCCTCGCAGCCAATTTCGAGACCTTCGGCTGGAAGCTCGCGGCTTTGCAAAAACAAAAGCTGTTTTTCCTGGACGCCCGTCCGACGCCCGACCTGATTCAGTCCGGAACCTTCGATCTCAGCGGAATGTTGGTTGCCCTGGGAGCGAAGATCAAGGAAATGGGGGCCCGGCGCATCGTCTTTGATGCTATGGATATTGTATTGACGTTGCTGCCCGACCAAGCAGCGAAAAGACGCGAGATCTACCGTCTACATGAGTGGTTATTAGCGCGCGACCTGACGGGAATCATCACGGCGAAGGTCGGGGGGGACCAAGAGAGTTCCCTCGACCAGCAGCCCTTCGGCTTTATGCAATTCATGGTGGACTGCGCCGTGATTCTCAACCATAGCGTGGAACAGGGCGTGTCGCAGCGCAGTCTGCGCGTGCAGAAGTATCGGGGCTCCAGCTTCGATGAGCATGAATCACCGTTCCTTATTGGCAAGAACGGATTTGAGGTTGCGGGCGCGCGCACACTGGGCCATGCGCATACCCAGGTGGTCCATGAGCGCGTTTCCTCCGGCGTAGAACGGCTCGATACCATGCTGGGCGGCGGCTACTACCGCGGCGCCAGTGTACTGATCACCGGCTTTCCTGGCACGGCCAAGACTACCTTGAGCGGCTCCTTCGTAGAGGCGGCCTGTCTGCGCGGCGAGCGCACAATGTTCGTCAGTTTTGATTCGGATTTTTCCGAAGTGATCCGCAATCTGGCATCGGTAGGAATCATGCTGGATCGTTTCGTCAAAAACGGGCTGTTGCGCATAGTCTCAGTCCGTACCATCACGGGCAATGCCGAGACGTACTTATTGCGTATCAAGATCTTCGCTAAGGAGCATGGAGCCCGCTGTGTAGCGATCGATCCGGTATCCACCATGTCCAGTTCCGCCAGTGAGATGATCGCGCACAGCGTGGTCGAACGCTTGATCGACTGGTCGAAAACCGAAGGCATTACCATGCTCTGCACGAGCCTCGTCGATGAGATGGCCAGCCGGACAGTAGGTATGTCGTCGCTTCAGATCTCGACACTTGCGGACACGTGGATCCACCTCAATTACTTGGCGCAAGCCGGAGAGCGCAATCGTGGGCTCTCCATCATCAAGTCCCGCGGCACGGCGCATTCAAACCAGGTTCGCGAGTTAATCCTTAGCGATGCCGGCGTGACCTTGGCAGACATTTACACCGCGGGCGGTGAGGTATTAATGGGCACGCTGCGCTGGGAAAAGGAAAGCGCCGAGCGTGCCGCGAATGAGGTCGCCGAAGTCGCGGGGAAGCTCAAGCACGTCAGACTTAATGCCGAGGAGGCCGAGCTCGAGGTAAAAGTGAAGTCGCTGCAAACGGAGCTTGTAGCAAAGAAGACGGAGAAGGAGTTGTTGACCCGCACCTCGGAAAGCCGCGAGCGGGAGTTGTCTCGGGGCCGCACTCGAGTGCGCGAGTTGCGCGGAGGCGACGCAGCAGTTCCACGCCGGAAAAAAACTAGATGAGTAAACGAAGCATCTTCAAGTTTCGCCTTTACGTCACAGGGGACACGCAGAATTCGGCTCAGGCGCTTGCAAATCTTACGGCAATATGTCGGGAGTACCTGCCGAACAGGCATCACGTCGAACTCGTGAATCTACTTCAGGAACCACAGCGCGCATTGGCCGATGGCGTCCTGATGACACCGACCTTGGTAATCCTCTCGCCATCTCCGGTTCGAACCATCGTGGGCACGCTCAACCAGACCGATCTCGTATTGCACGCTTTGGGGTTGGAAACCGCAGCCGCATGAAGCCCCGAATCCCGCCAGCTCCAAGCGGCGCGCCTGACGAAATGTCCGCCTTAATGGAGATACTGCTCAAGACTGGTCGGCGGTTGGAAGAGCTGACAGCTGGACAGGTGGATACCGTAGTTGACCGCGACGGCCGGACACTCTTATTGCAGGACACTCAAGAACAATTAAGACAGGCCGAGAACGCCAGACAAGCCGCCATCCTCAATGCCTTGCCCGCGCATATTGCGCTGCTCGACTCCACAGGGATCATCATCTCAGTGAATGAAGCGTGGCACCATTTCGCAAGCGCGAATGCCATCCGAGGCTCGGGAGACGAAGTCGGAGTAAGTTATCTTGAGACTTGCGAGCGTGCCCGGGGGGAAGGCTCGGCCGAGGCCCACCTCGTCGCTGCAGGCATTCGTTCGGTGCTGAGTGGAGAGAAGAAGACTTTCTCGCTCGAATACTCCTGCCACTCGCCCACAGAGCAGCGCTGGTTCCAGCTTGCAGTGACGCCGTTGCACGAGGGTCGCCCGGCCGGAGCTGTCGTCATGCATGTAAATGTCACGGAGCGCTACCGCGCTGTGCTTGGGCTGCAAGCGAGTTTGCAGGAATTTCGCACCTTAGCAGAAGCCGTGCCCCAAATCGTATGGATCACTGACGCGGATGGCCAATGCATTTATTTCAACCAACGATGGATGGATTATACCGGGCTCACTATAGAGGAGAGCCTGGGTGAACGATGGATTAAACCATTTCATCCGGATGATCAAAAACGCGCCGTGGACGCTTGGGAAACCGCGACGCGGACAGGGGCCAAGTACATGGTTGAATGCCGCTTACGCCGGTCGGATGGCGTCTATCGCTGGTGGTTGATACGCGGTGTGCGACAGCAAGACGCCGAGGGCACAATTCTAAAATGGTTCGGAACTTGTACCGATATTCATGACCTGAAAATGATCGAAGAAGCACTATTTTTGGAAAAGGAGAGCGCCCAGGTCAGACTCAATTCGATTGGGGAAGCCGTATTTTGCACGGATATTTCAGGAAACGTCAGTTTCCTCAATTCAGCCGCAGAGAAAATGACCCGCTGGTCCTGTGCGGAAGCTGTAGGGCGTCCTCTAGCCCAGGTTCTCCGAATCAAGTCTGCGAATCGTGAACTCACTCCTAATCCGGCGGAGCTGGCCGTCAGCCAAAACTGTATCGTGCACCTGGCCTCGGACTGTATCTTCGGCCGTCGTGACGGTTTTGAAATTCCGATTGAAGGCTCAATTGCCCCCATTCATAATCGCGAAGGCCTGGCTACCGGAGCAGTGGTCGTTATTCGCGACGTAAGCGCAAGCCGGGCCATGGCGTTGCAAATGACCCATTTGGCCGAGCATGATCCCCTGACCGGTTTGCCGAATCGGTTGCTCTTGAACGACCGGGTGAAACAGGCAATCGCTTTAGCTCCGCGTCACAAAAAACAAGTTGCCTTGCTATTTTTGGATTTGGATGGCTTCAAACACATCAATGATTCGCTGGGCCATTCGATCGGTGACAAACTTCTTCAGTCCACCGGAGAACGCCTGGTGAAATGCGTGCGCTCCGCAGACACCGTGAGTCGGCAGGGAGGCGATGAATTCGTCGTACTGCTATCTGAAGTGGAACATCCGGAAGACGCAGCCATCACCGCCAGAAGGATCATACAGGCTGTCGCTGAGCCTCAGTCTATCGACCAGCATGATCTTCACGTCACCACAAGCATCGGCTTGAGCCTGTATCCCGACGATGGACTCAACGCCGAGACACTCGTCAAAAATGCGGATACCGCTATGTATCAGGCGAAGGAAAATGGTCGTCAAAGTTATCAGTTTTTCAAGACGGACATGAACGTTAAGGCCGTGGAGCGGCAATCGATCGAAGAGAGTCTGCGGCGCGCTTTGGATCGACAGGAATTCAGCCTGCAGTATCAGCCCAAGATCGATCTGCGTACCAAACGGATTACCGGTGCGGAGGCATTGATACGTTGGACGCATCCCACTCGAGGTTCGGTTTCTCCGGCCCAATTCATTCCTGTCGCGGAAGACTCCGGCCTAATTGTGCCAATCGGCAACTGGGTTCTTCATGAAGCTTGCAGGCAGACGCGGGCCTGGGAAAAAACTGGCTTGCCCGCCGTTCCAATAGCGGTGAACGTCTCTGCGCTGGAGTTTCGGCAAGAAACGTTTCTGGAGGGTATTTTCGGTGCGCTCCGCGAGACTGGTCTGGATCCAAAATCGCTCGAACTGGAACTGACCGAGAGTGTTTTGATGAAGCGCGCCGAGTTTGCCGCGTCTGTTCTGAAGGAACTAAGAGCAAGAGGTATACGGGTTGCAGTCGATGATTTTGGCACTGGTTACTCCAGCCTAAGCTATCTAAGGAAGTTTCCGATAGATGCCCTGAAAATCGACCAATCTTTTGTCCGTCAGATCACAATGGCTCCCCAGGATACGACCATTGTAAGTGCAATCATCAGCATGGGAAGAAGCTTGAATCTTCGAGTCGTCGCCGAGGGCGTGGAAACGCTCGGAGAATTAGAATTCCTTGAGGCCCATCAATGTGATGAGGCACAGGGTTACTATTTCAGCCGCCCTATACCTCCTGAGCAGTTCGCCAAATTGCTCGAAACCGGAATACGAGAAACAATCGTTGCCTAGAGCACGGCTCGGGTTGTGTCTCCGCTTTTCACTTGCCTGATTAACGCGGTGCATTCGATAGGTCGATGCAACACCATCTAATATAAAACTTCTGCTCAAAGGTGGTGTCTATGGCCCAAGGGAAACGGGTGGCGCTTTCAGCGGCGCAGCGGACCGAGCGATGGAGCCGTTGGAAGGCGGGGCAGTC
>Ga0302177_10003003_pt1 | contig 11846 bp, 8 predicted proteins | sample I_Palsa_E1_2_FD_198780 | JGI IMG/M metagenome (GOLD analysis project Ga0302177, IMG submission 198780) | Peat permafrost microbial communities from Stordalen Mire near Abisko, Sweden - I_Palsa_E1_2 | ecosystem: Environmental > Terrestrial > Soil > Palsa > Peat permafrost | place: Sweden: Abisko... | reverse complement strand
GCCCCGTCCATGCGAAGAACTGGCGCATGCGCGTATTGTCCGACAGCAGATTGGGCCGATCCACCTTTCTCACGCGTTGCGGATCCACTTCGATTTGAATCCGCTCGCCAATAATTGCGGACAGCCGTTCGACGAGCTCAGCCACCGAATAGCTCTTGCCGGAGCCGAGATTCACCACCACGGGGCTCGCCCCCGCGGCCGGCGGAACGGGCTGCGTGGCGGCGGCCATGAAGCCTTCGGCGACGTCAGTCACGTAGATGTAATCGCGCTTAGGTTGCAGGTTACCCAGGCTCAACTTGCGCATGCCGCTCTTCAGCTGCTTGATGATTTCCGGCAGGACGTGCGGATTCGTTTCACCGGGCCCAACTACGTTGAAGAGCCTCACGATCACAGACTGCAGATGCTTCTGCGCAGTAAAATGACGGACAAAGTCCTCGCCATGGAGTTTTGTCAAGCCATAGACGTCGACCGGCCCGATCGGGTCCTCGAGTTCCAAATGTGCAGTATCCTTGGGTCGGTATACGGCGGCGCTCGACGTGTAGACGAAGCGACAGGCGGCAGGGCATGTCAACAGGAGATTGACCGTGCCTTCGACGTTTATGGAGACTGCCTGATCGGGCAGCCGCTCACACTCCGGGATGAAGTGCACCGCCGCCAAATGGATGATGGCCTGCGGATCAAACTTTTCGATGACTTCCGTGAGAGATTTGCGGTCGCGCAGATCGGTGGTCGCGGTGCGAACCTGCTCGAGCTCGCGCGCGCAGAAGCGCCAAGCGCCGTAGCGCAGATTATCGATCGCAAGCACTTCGTGTTGGCCCGCGAGCAGCCTGACTAAATGCACGCCTACGAAGCCGTTCGCCCCGGTTACAACAATACGCAAGTGAAGCTCCTTACCGATGTAACCCATTGTAACGGAACGTCATTTCCGAACGCTGAGAGGTGGTTCCGGTTTTTCCGAGGCAAGCGCAAGGCACGCCTTCGCCGCGCGCTCGAGCTTGCCGTGCTCGTCGGGCAGGCCTCTAAAGCCCAAGTGGATGTGAAAACCCGGCGGATTCGCGTAGCGCTTATGCAGCCGCCGCTGGCTTAAATGCGACGGCCGCGATTTTCTTGCTCAACACGCGCACCTTCTTGCCGTAGAGGACAAATATCACGCGCATGCAGGTCTCGAGTGTTGCGGTGACGGCAAGCCCCACATAGTTGAGCGGGTTCTTCCAGAACACGTACAGCTTCAAGGCGAACGCCTTGACGTCAGCGAAGCCCGCAAGCTTGAGAATCTGTTGCAAGCTGTGCTCGGTGACGTTGTAAAAGTGATCGATGTTGTGCGCGATGTTTTCCGATCCCACCAGAGGATTGGCGCCGTTCATCGCATAAACGATCACGCGGCCGCCGGGGCGCAGTGCGCCGCGACACAGTTTTAGGAAATCGACCGTCTCTTCTATGGTGAGGTGGTTCAGCTCCTGCTCGGGGATGATCACGTCGAATTGCGCCGACTGGCGCGCTTCGAGGAACGGGAAGGCCTCGGCAACCTCGCACGCAAGCGCCCTGCGCCGGGCGTGTTCGATCTTTCCCGGGTCGGAGTCGATCCCCGTCACATTGCTGTAGCCCACCTCGGCGAGGAGGCTCACGAGATAGCCCGGACCACAGCTCACCACAAGAATGCGTGCCGAGCGATCCTGCGGCAGGTGCGGCAGATAATTGGCCCGATAGTAAGCACTGAAGGACCGATAGCCGCTGTCGACGTCCTCAGGCGCCTGCCAGTACGAATCGAAGGGCTCCAATCGTGCGGCAAGCTTGCGCCCTGCGCCTACGGCGGCCAACGGCGCGCCAGCACGCTCCACCTGCGGCTCGAAGCGCGAGACCGAGCTGCCAGCGGGTAGATTTCCGGACATGCGACACTCCTGCAGGGTCTTTTAGTATAGTGGATGTGATACACACAGCCACCCACAGCCAATCCCTACCGACATAATGTCACATGACCCGCGGCATTGCTGATCGGCGCGCGAGCCGCAAAAGCGCGGCAGCTTGAAGATCCTGTTTTGCAACTATGAGTACCCGCCGCTCGGCGGCGGCGGCGGGGTGGTTATGGGAGCGCTCGCCCGGGAGCTGGCGCGGCGCCACGAGGTGACCGTACTCACCTCGCAGGCACTGGGCCTTGCGGGCGCAAGCGTCGAGGGCGGTGTACGCATCATTCGTGCCCCGGTTTTCTTCAGAACACAGCTTGCGGTTGCAAACCTGCCGTCAATGATGGCTTTCCTGGCAAGCGGCACGCTGAAGGGACTGGGGCTGCTGCGATCGGGCCGTTTCGATGTCATCAACACTCATTTTGTCGTGCCCTCTGGTCCCGTCGGTCAGCTCCTCGCCCGCGTCAATGGGATTCCGAACGTTCTGTCGGTGCACGGCGGAGATCTATTCGACCCGAGCAAGCAGAGCTCCCCGCACCGGCATGCATGGCTGCGGGCGCCGATCCGCTACCTGCTGAACGCCGCGGATGAAGTCGTCGGCCAATCCCGGGACACCGTGCGTCATGTCGCGGAGATCTACCATGTCCGGCGCCCCATTGAGCTCATTCCGCTCGGCATCGAACGGCCCCCGGCCATCAGCGGCAGTCCGCGCGAGGAGCTCGGTTTGCCGCGCGATGCATTCGTCATGGTGACCATCGGGCGGCTGGTGGCGCGCAAGAGCACTCTACAGCTCGTCCACGCCCTCGCCTCCTGTGCGCGCTCAGATGCGCACCTCGTCGTCGTGGGCGACGGCCCCGATACGCCCGCCCTCAAGAGCGCAGCGGCGGCCGCGGGGCTCGCCGAGCGCGTACATCTCTTGGGCCATGTGACGGATGCCCAGAAGTACCGCTCGCTCGCTGCGGCCGATATTTTCGTGTCAACCAGTCAGCACGAAGGGTTCGGCCTGGTGTTCCTGGAGGCCATGGCCTTTGGACTGCCGGTGGTCTGCTATGACCGCGGCGGGCAGACCGACTTCTTGAAGTCGCGAGAAACCGGTCACGTCATCAAGCTCAATGACCTTGCAGACTTTACCCGGGCGCTAATTGAGCTGCATGACCAGCCCGATGTGCGGCGCGAGCTCGGCCGAAACAATCTCGAGCGCGTTGAGGCATTCTTCATTGATCGCTGCGCCGAGCGCTACGAAGGCGTGTTCGCGGCAGTGTGTGCGCGGCGGCGGATGGGAAAATGAACGCGGAGGCTTCATGTGTGGCATAGCCGGCATTCTCGGCCGCTTCGACCGCGAGGGCCGTGATCTCGAACGTATGCTTGAGGCGCTGCGCCACCGCGGCCCGGATGGGGAAGGCGTGCATACCGACGCGCATGTCACGCTCGGACATCGCCGCTTGTCGATCATTGATCTTGCGGGCGGGCGGCAGCCGCTGCGCAGCGTCGACGACAACATTTGGCTCGTCTGCAATGGCGAGATCTACAACTACGTCGAGCAGCGCAAGCTATTGGAAGCGGCCGGCCAGCGGTTTGTCACGAACAGCGACTGCGAAGTCATCATCGGCCTGTATCTGCTGCACGGCGATCGGCTCCTCGAGCACCTGCGCGGCATGTTCGCCTTCGTGCTCTGGGATGCGCGCAACGAGCGGCTACTGGCCGCGCGCGATCATCTGGGACAGAAGCCGCTTTTCTACACCGACGAGCCCGGACGCTTTGCCTTCGCCTCGGAGATCAAGGGCCTCCTGGCGCTGGATCCCGCGCGGCGGCAAATGAATCTGCGCGCATTGGACCAGTATCTCGCGCTGCGTCTGATCGCCCCGCCGCTATCCATGTTCGAGGGCGTGCACAAGCTGCCCCCCGGGCACCTGCTCGTGGTCGAGCGCGGCGGCCGGGCGGTGGTCCGGCGCTATTGGGATCTCCACTACCTGCCGAAGCTTGCAGGCTCGGAGGACGATCTTACGGATCAGCTCGAGGTGCAGATCGAGGAGTCGCTGCGACTGCATATGGTGAGCGACGTCCCCGTGGGCGCATTCCTGAGCGGCGGCCTGGATTCAAGCCTGCTCGTCGCGATGCTCGCCAAACGCATTGGCGTGCGCGACCTACCGACCTTTACGATCGGCCTGCCCTATCAGCGATTTGACGAGGCACCGCACGCGCGCGCCGTGGCAACGCTGTATCACACCGATCACCATGAGCAGACCATCGAGCCGAGCTTGAGCGAGCTTTTGCCGGATCTCGTGTGGCACCTCGATGAGCCCTCCGATCCGCTGTCGCTGTGCGCCTATCATGTCGCGAAGCTTGCGAGCGCCTACGTCAAAGTCGTGATTGGCGGCGACGGCGGCGATGAGCTCTTCGGCGGCTACGATCGCTACTACGGCAATTTGTACGCCGACCATTACGGACGTCTGCCGCAAAGCCTACGCAGATATGTGCTCGGCCCGACTCTCGAGTGGATCCCTTCCGCAGGCTGGTACAAGAGTCTCGGGCATCAGCTGCGCTGGCTGCACCGGCTGTCGTTCCTAGCGGGCGGCGCGCGCTATGCCTCGAGCCTGAACTACTTTTATTTCGATCCGGCCATGCGCGCCGGGCTCTTTACCGCGGCGGCGCTGGAAGAACTCACAGATGCGCACGCAGAAGCTGCCATCGAGGATCCCTACGAAAGACTCGCCGGCGACCCCCTCGACCGCATGCTCTATGCGGACAGCCAGATCCGCCTGCCCGACCATCCAGTGATGATTACCGATCGGATGACGATGGCGCATAGCCTCGAAGCGCGCAGCCCGTTCATGGACCATTGCGTGGCCGAATTCGCGGCGCGTCTGCCCTCGTCGCTCAAGATCCGCGGCAGAAGCCTGCGCTACATCCAGCGCAAGCTCGCCGCACGCTACCTGCCGCCCGAGATCCTGGCGCGTCCCAAACAAGGCTTCTCCTCGGCCCTGCCGTACGTGCTCGGCAAAGAGTACCGCCTGCTCTATGCACGGTTCCTGGAGGATGCCGAACTCATCAAGGCCGGCATCCTGCGCCGCGCCCCGGTCCAGGAATTGCTGCGCGCGCACCTCGCCGGACACGTCGACCACGGCAACCGCCTGTGGCTGCTCATCAATTCGGAGCTCTGGTATCGCATGATGATTCTCGGACAGTCGCGCGCCGATCTGCGCCTCGACCTCACCGCGGCACCCGTCAGGGCTTCCGCGTAACCGACGGCGCGCGCGGCGCACGCCGTGGAGGAACGATGAAGATAGGCATCATGCTGCGGCACTACGAGCAACAGGAAGGAGGCGTCAAGGTCTATACGAAGAAGGTGCTGCCGCTGCTGTTCTCGCTCGGCTCGCAACACCAATATGTGCTGATCTACCAGAATCGCAAACTCCTGGGAACCTATGCCAACTATCCAAACGTCGCGGAGGTCGCCGCCGCCATGCCCGGCACCGTGACCTGGGATCAAATCGCGGTTCCCTGGGTTGCGCGCAAGCACAACCTGGATCTAATTTTCAATCCAAAATTTACCGTGCCGTTCATCTGCAACGCGAAGACAGTATTTGTGCTGCACGGCTCGGAATGGTTCGTGATTCCGGAACACTTTCTTCTCTACGATCAGTGGTATTTCAAGAGATTTGTGCCGCTTTATTGCCGCAGCGCCGCAGCCTTCGTGGCAGTCTCGAATGCAGTCAAAGCAGACGTGGTGAAGTACGTGGGGATACCCGCGCAGAAGGTATTTGCGATCCATAACGGTTTCGACCCGGGCGTTTTTCAGCCCGTGCGTGATGCCGAGCGACTGCAGGCGGTAAGCGCGCGCTATAAGCTGCCGGAGAAGTTCATCCTCTGGGCAGGGCAGATTGAATCAAGGAAGAACGTCGCGCGGCTTCTGCAGGCCTTTGCCCGCATCAAGGACGCCGTGCCGCACAGTCTGGTCATGGCCGGCGAACACCGCTGGAGCACCAGCGCCGAACTGCGCGTGATCGAGGAATTGGGCATCGCCGATCGGGTATGCTTTCCAGGCTGGGTAACGCACAGCGACCTGCCTGCGGTGTATTGCCTGGCGGACCTCTTCGCCTTTCCTTCCCTCTACGAGGGATTTGGAATTCCGCTGCTGGAGGCGATGGCCTGCGGGTGCCCGATTGTCACCGCCAACACGTGTGCGCCACCGGAGGTTACCGCCGGAGCGGCCTACTTGGTGGATCCGCTCAATGTTGAAGAGATTGCGCTCGGGATGCACACGGTCATCCTCGACCGCGCTCTGCGCGCTGACATGATCGCCAAGGGGATCGTCCGGGCCAAGGACTTCGGCTGGGAGAAGTGCAGCAGGGAATTGTTGGCCCTCTTCGACACTCTGAACCGCTAAAGAGGCTGACTGCAAGGCCATGAACGCAGCGCCGCTTCGCTATGCGATCCTGCATGACGATGCACTATTTGAGGATTGGCAAAGGCGTTGCCTGGCCGAGCTCGGCGCGCTGCCGGACACGCGCGTAGAGCTCTTGATAACCCGGCGCAAAGCCGCGCCCAATCTGCCCGGCAGCCTCGCCGGCGCTGCACAGATTCTGCTGCCGCGCGCGGCCGCGGACGAAGGCCAAAGTCAACGTGCATTCCTTACGCGGCTCAAGAGCTGCAATCTCGACTTCGTTCTGAGCTTCGTCGCCATACCGTGCCCGCCCGAGATGCTCGATGTCCCGCGCTACGGCGTGTGGCATTTTCAATTCGGCGATTGGACCCACTACCGCGGCGGCCCGGCAGGATTCTGGGAGGTGTACGACGGCGCGAGCGTATCAGGCGCGCTACTGACCCGGGTACTGCCCAGATCCGACTCGGTGGTAATTCTGCGCGATGGCTTTTTCCGCACTGAAGTCCTCTCGCCCGCCCGCAATCGCAACAACATGCGCGCGCGCGTGACAGGCTGGCCGGCGCAGGTTTGCGTCGACATCCGTAACGGCGCAACCCGCCGCTTCAGCGAGAAGCCGGTGCGCGGGGCCGCGAACGTGCGTACCGTGCCGACGCGTCTGCAGCTCTTTGCCTGCGCCTGCCGCATCCGCGCGCGCAAAGTTGGCCTGGCCTGGCGGTCGCTATTTCGCCATGACCAATGGAACGTGGGCCTTGTCGAGCAGCCGATTGCCGCCTTCCTGCGACCGCAGGGTCGCGCGCCGGTGCGCTGGCTGCCCGCGACAAAGCGGGCGGAACTGCGCGCCGATCCGTTTGGAGTGCTGCGCGACGGACGCCTGACCATCCTCTGCGAGCAGTTCAGTTATTGCGATAACCGTGGCTACATCGTCGCCATTGAATCGATGAGCGCCCCACGCGCGGTGCGCGTGGAGATCGGCCCGCGCCCCGCGGTTCACATGTCGTATCCTTTCCTCCTGGAGGCCGAACAGCGGATGCTCTGTGTTCCCGAGACGAGCGACGCGCAAGAGATCTGCCTGTATGCCAGCGAGCGCTTTCCGGATCGCTGGGTGAAGATTGCTACTTTGGTCACCGGCGTAGCCATTGTCGATGCCACGCTTTTTCATCACGGCGAGCATTGGTGGCTCGCCGGCTCCGAAGTGGCGGCATTTGGCGCCAACTGCGAGCTGCACCTGTGGTACGCGCAGGACCTCATGGGAGCCTGGCGTGCACACCCCGGAAATCCCGTAAAAGTTGATATCCGTTCCGCAAGGCCGGCGGGGACTCCCTTCGTGCAGGACGGGGTTCTGTACCGCCCGGCGCAGGATTGCTCGCGAACCTACGGCGCCCGGGTGATCATCAACCGGATTTTCACGCTCACGCCCTGGGACTTTCGCGAAGAGGCATTTGTGCCGGTCGATCCAGACCGCGCAGGGCCGTATCCGAGCGGCCTGCACACGCTCTCGCAGGTCGGAGAGGCTACTTTGATCGACGGCAAGCGCTTCATCTTTGTTCCCGCCGAATTCCGGCGGGTACTATGGAAAAAGCTCTCCTTCGCGTTCAAGCGCTCGCGCGCGGCGCGCGCCTGACCGCCATGCCGCCGAATTCATTATCCGCTGAGGGTAAGCCCGGCACAGTGCCCGCGGCGCCACAGATGCTCCGCATCTACTGGCTGACCGAGGCGTTCTATCCGCCGATTGTCGGCGGTCAGGAATTGTTCGCCTCGCGGATCGTGCATGCGCTATCGCTGAAAGGCGTGAACGCGAGCGTCATTACCCGCCAGACCGAGCCGCCATCGGCGTCTGCAGAGCTTTTGGGCCTGGTCAAGGTGCGCAGATTTCCGCCTGCGGGAAACCTTAAGGGCAAGGGCTGGCGCGCGGTATTCCCGATATTGGGCTATCTCACGCGCCTGATGCTGCTGTTGCTCAAGGAAGCCGGGCGCTACGACATCGTGATCGTATCTGGCGCCAAGGTCATGCCGATGATCGTCGTGCCCGTGTGCCTCATCACGCGCAAAAAATGCATCCTGCGAGTCGAATCCTTCTTTGAACTCAAGGAGGCGGTGTCTGCCGAGAGTCTGCGTGGGATGAGCAGCTTCGCGGCGCGAGCATTGGTTGGCGGCATCGACGGCCTGCGGCTGTATCTGCTGCGCAAGGCAGCCGCCGTCATTGCCATCTCCCAGGAGATCCGCAGCGCGCTCTTGAATCGCGGCGTCAGCGCCGCGCGCATTCACGACATTCCCAATGCCGTGGACTTGAAGAAATTCCGCCCGGCCTCCGCCGAGGAAAAACTGCGGCTGTGCGCAAAACTGCAGCTTCCCCGCGAGAGGACTTTGGTCATCTATGCCGGCCGATTGTCGCGGGCCAAGGGGCTGCCGATGCTGATCGAGGCGTGGCCGACACTGATTGAGCGGCACCCGGAGCTGTGCCTGCTGGTCGTCGGTTCGGGCAGGATCTCCTTCGACAACTGCGAGGATTACGTGAAGGAGTTCGCGCGCACGCACGCCCTGGAGAACCATGTGCAGTTTTTTGCAGAGACGAGCGACGTGCACGAGTACTTGCAAGCGGCCGATCTATTCATATTTCCAACCGAGTACGAAGGCTTCAGCCTCGCGCTTGTCGAAGCGCTGGGCTGTGGCCTCACCGTCGCGGTGACTGCCGTTGGAGCTGCACCGGATCTCATCCAAGAGGGTCAAAACGGCTTTCTGTTCCCGCCCAAGGACAGCGCAGCCATGCTGAGCGCCCTTGAAGCGGCACTCGCCGCGCGGCAGCGCTGGCCCGAGATTGGTGTCGCCGCGCGCGCCTCCGTCAGCCGCTTTGACCTAGCGGTCGTCGCGGATCAATACCTTGGACTGTGTCACGAGCTCACGCGCAGGCCGCCGGGTCCTTAACTGCAGCGGCGCAGGTCCCCGCAATGCAGATGCATCACGACAACCATGCAACCGCTTCGCCTCCTTGAGTTCGTTCGCGCCAAAGCATTCTATAGAGGCCGATATTGCGCAATCCGAGATGCCGCAGTTGCGTTCTATAGCAGCGTACGGCCTTCAATTTGGCCTGGCGGTGCGTGCGCTCCGTGCGCACTCGCGTCCACGAGATAGGAGCGCCAATCACGGCCTTGAGAGGCGGCGCGACCACGGAGCCGGCTGCTGTCAGGTTGTGCGTAAACGCATACGGCTGTTCGGCGTACAGCACGGTGCGTCGGCCGGCCAAGCCCTTACGCAGGAGAAGTTCGCTCAAATACGCATGGTCGGGATGCAGCAGTGGAAAGCCCGGAACGAGCACCAGATCCGCACCTTCCGTCGCAGCCTGCACGGCGGACCAGATGTCATCGTCGGAGCCGCGCCGCTCGTAGGGTTCGGCGCCAAAGTTGAGCCAGCGCGGGTTCGCGCCCAGCAAGAGACACGCCTGACGATCCTCTTCGCGCCTTGCGGTCGCCTGTTGTCCCTCGGTTTCGTAGCCGCAATTCCTATCCCACGGTCCAGCTGGCGCGTCTGAAGAAGGTTGACAGGTGAATACCGTAAGCACTTCGATCCTTGCGCCCGCCTGCACGGCCCACGCGATGGTGGCACCCAGGGACATGACGGCATCATCCAGGTGCGGGGATACCACGACCACGCGTCCCAGCAGGCGCTCGCGCCAGGCATCGGGTGATGCGCTGAGTAAACTCGAATTCACGGCAGCTCTAAGGAACTGCCCGCGCGTTTGCAGCCAGGATCGGGAAGAACAGCGACAAGCACTCGCGCACCCCGGTGCGCAGGCGCGCATCGGTTACCCAGGCGAGGCCGAGGAACATCCCTCCCCCGACGACGACCCCGGCAACGATGCCCGCGGCACCCGGTACGAGCGCTGCGCAGACCCAGGAGGTGATCCCCGCCAGTGTCGCCCATAAGACGAGGATGACGGCGGGACGCAGCACTCTGCGGAGAGTTGCCCGGTACATTTGAGGAGCGGTTAGCGCGGCTGCAATCGCAACCGCAATGCCCGTGATGATGCGCGCGGCGCCCACACCCAGCAAGCCGAAGGGGCCTGCGAGCAATATCACCGCAGCGATGAGAATAATGTATTGAATCAACTCGACCACAAACAGCCGTGCGCCTGCGCCCAACGCCTGCAGCAGAAAATAAACAACGTTAAAGACAAATTCGAATAGATAGCCAAGCACAAATAGCACGATGAGCACCGAGATTCCAGCCCACGAAGGGCCGAGCACGCGCACCTCGAGAGGTTTGGCGAGCGCAATGATGATCGCGGTGGCTGGAAAAAGCACGAACATGAGGCCGGTCAGGTGTGCTCGCACTGCATTTTGCAGACGCGGCACGTCAGCACGCAGTCTTGCATAGAGCGGAAACGCGACTGCGCCGATGGATTCGTTCGCAGCCTGGCTCGGCACTTCGGCAAGCTTGTCAGACATCGAGAACATACCAAGGTCGTTGACGCTCAATCGTCTGGCGATCAGAACTTTAATGAATAAATCCGACGCTACGGCCGTGAGGCCAATGGCGAAAAGCCAGCGCCCAAAGGCGAGTAGCTGCCGCGCCGAGCCATAATTCGGGCGAAATCTCGGCCGGTGCGGCGCGAGCAGGTAGCTCGCCAGCGTCGCCGTGCCGGCCCCGGCCAGTTTTCCCACAATGATCGCCGCACCGCCGATCCTGCCCGCGAGCGCGATCGCAAGACCGATTTCCACGATGACGGCGGCCAAGGCGACGGGCGCGAGGCGCGAGAACTGCAGCTCGCGGATCAGGTCCGCCATCCGCGGGCTCGCGGCCGAACTGATCAGGGGCAGGAACGCCATCAGACGCACGAGGGGTGCCGCGCGCTCCTCGCCAAAGAGCCGCGCCACGAGCGGCGCCGCGAGCAGGAGCGCCACGCATACGATGAGGCCGCGCAGGAACCCCACAGTCCACGCCACGTCGTAGTGCGCCTGCTCGCGCACCGAGGCCTGCACCAGCGCGTTCGTCATGCCGGTCTCGGTGGCGGTCATGACCGTGGTGATCGCCACCGTGGCAATCGCCACGAGTCCGAATTCCTGCGGCGCGAGCAAATGCCCGAGAATCAGCGTACCGACTAGATACAGCAGCTTTGAGACACCAAGCTGCATTCCCTTCCACAAAAGCGCCCTGCCGGCGCGTTTCTCATCACTCATTATTGTGCGCTGACCAAGGCGCGCAGCCGCTTCGCCACACACTTCGGGTGCAGACGGAATCGGAAAAAACCATACGCCGCGAAATGGATGATCCAGGCGCGACGATAGCCGTCGGACTGGTTTGGGCCGGTGTAGTGCAGCGTCAGCGGATGGTGTGCCGTCGCACCGCCCAGGGGCAGCGGACATGCAACCGCACGCGCAGCGTCAAAGCTGTTCGTCGCGATCGTGGCCCCTACGCTGTGGGTGGTCGGGCCCCCGGGGCGCCGATGGACCACGTGATGCGGCAGCAGGCCCTCAAGGTGCGAGCCCGGCACGAACTGCATGCAGCCATTTTCGACGTTTACCGGCTGCAGCGGAATCCAAAAGTGCACGGACCTTAGCGGGATG
>Ga0302177_10003000_pt1 | contig 11848 bp, 11 predicted proteins | sample I_Palsa_E1_2_FD_198780 | JGI IMG/M metagenome (GOLD analysis project Ga0302177, IMG submission 198780) | Peat permafrost microbial communities from Stordalen Mire near Abisko, Sweden - I_Palsa_E1_2 | ecosystem: Environmental > Terrestrial > Soil > Palsa > Peat permafrost | place: Sweden... | reverse complement strand
CTCGACACGCGTTTTACCTGCGGCAACGACAATCGCAACGGTCCTTCTACGGGCCACCCGGAACATTGCGACCCCCTCGTCCGACAGGCTGCTGATGGCGGAGGTTCATTGTGCTGACGGCCGCAATACACAGATGAAAGACCTTGCTGAGGATTCGAACACCGATTCCACTTAAAGCCCGAAGAGCCGCGGGAGGACATCGTGAGCTTCCGCGGCCGTTCGCACTTAAACACCATAACGGTTAGCACCTTTTACTGCAAGCAGTCCGCACCACTGATTGCCGCGGTCCGCGATTGCTCTTTGACCTGTGCGCCGATTCCTCAAAACAACCGCCCGCGCCTTACCCGCGCAGTCGCCCAGCAGCTGCTCAACATGCGGATCGCAGATGAATGCTGGTGTGTTGACAGGCAGATACCTTCCGCCATCCAGACACGGGCCCCGCGGCGGCCGAAGGCGCGGACATAGCCGTGCGCATCGCGGCGGAGGTCCGCTCATTGCGTCATCAGCTCCTTTGACTCCGGATAAACCCAGTTACGATTATGGTGGTTTGTGGATCTTGTGGTGGCGAAAACGGGCTGAAAACTGCGCAGCGTTTCCGCGTGGCGTCAGCCGGATCGGCGGAGTGGATGTTGCTTGGATACGTCGGCATTGCTCATGGGCGGCGCGAGGTAGGACTGCATGTCTCATTGACCGCTGTGCCAGCTAACGCCGCGGCTGTTGAAGCCGCTGTCACCGCCTGCCACGGCTGGCGCCGTCGCGAGGTGTGCTGGTGACGACATCCACGCCGCGGCCCGATCGCACGCGTGACCCCGCACATTTTCGTCGCGTGCTGGGCCACTACCCGACCGGTGTCAGCATTGTCACCGCTGTGGGGGGCCAGGGAGCACCGCTTGGCATGGTCGTGGGATCGTTCACGTCGGTGTCGATGGACCCTCCGCTGGTCGCCTACTTTGCGATGGTCACTTCCCGTAGCTATGCCCAGATCCGTGCGGCTGGCGGGTTTTGCGTGAACGTGCTCGCCGCCGACCAGGAACCGTTGTGCCGGGCCTTTGCCGCCCGCGGTGCCGACAAGTTTGCCGGCGTTGACTGGCACGCCGCCGCCACCGGGAGCCCGATTCTCGATGACGCGGTGGCCTGGATCGACTGCCAAACCGAAGTGATCCACTCCGCCGGCGATCACGACATCGTCGTGGGACGCGTGGTCGACCTTGACGTCGCCGCTCCGCGCCCCTCATTGCTGTTTTTCCAGGGCGGCTACGGCAGTTTCTCGGCCCACTCACTAGTGGCGCGCAACGCCCGCTTCGCCACCCAACTGCAACTACTCGATAGGGCACGGCCGCTGATGGAAGCGGTCGCCAAACGAACCGGGGCACAAGTCGTGGCCATTCACTGCGACGGCACCGAATTGACGCTGCTGGCCAGTGCCGGCACCGCGACTGACCCGCGGATCACCCAGGTCGCCATCGGACAACGCTTCCAGGTCCAACCTCCGGTTGGCATCTGGTGGATGGCCTTCGCCGACGAGGCCACCGTGACGGCCTACCTCGCCGAGCTGCGACCTGATATTCGCCACCGCTGCCGCGAAACGATGGCCGAGATACGACAACACGGATTCGCGCTTGGCCTGTTCAGTGTCCAGAACGACACCATCGCCCTGCTGCAACGCAACCCCGCTGCACTGTCCGCGCCCCACGGACGTCCAGATGCTTTGTCGCATCTGGAGTTCGACCCAGATGACTACAACCCCGCACGGGTGACACCCGACACCCGTGTGGGCGAGGAACCCGACGTCGTCAACCTTTGGGCACCCTCGTTTGATGCCGACGGCAAACCGGGACTGGGATTTATGCTCGCCGGCTTTGCGCAGGGGACCTCGCTCCAATCACATGCTGAGGCGTTACTGGAACTCACCCGCAACGTCGCCGGCCTCGCGACGCACTGACAACGAGGTTTCAACAAGGGGCGCCCGGCGACTCCATACGCCACCGCGGCCCCTAGTCGGCTGTACGGATCTCGTCAAAGACCTTGGCATCCAACACGGTTGACGTGTCAACGAGCGAGCAGACCCCACCACGATGGCCGCCGCGGACGAACTGCGCCGCTTCGCCGCCGGCCACAGGTTGGTCATCGTCTCACTTACCGAGCTCATCGAGTGGCGGAGCGAACAAGAAAACGATGTTCGTCGCCGAGCCAACACTGCCATAGTGGAACGACCCCAACCCCAGACAAAGCGCCGCGAATATGACCTTTGGCGGCCCGACAGGAGGGTGACAACATGAGTGACCACACCTACCGCGTGATCGAGATTGTCGGGAGTTCCCCGGACGGCGTCTCCGCTGCCATCCGCAACGGCCTGTCGCGCGTGGCGGAGACAACGCGCAACGTTGACTGGTTCGAGGTTGAGTCGATCCGCGGCGTCGTCGACAACGGGGCCATTGGCTATTACCAGGTCACGATGAAGGTCGGTTTCCGTATCGAGGACACCAAAGGCTAAGTGCGACCGCCGCTGTCAGGAGCTCGTGCCATCAGAAGATGGCGTTATGCCCGGCGACGATCTGACAGTGCCGCAAGGCGGACCCGCGCTCAGGAAGGCAACACGGAGCGAGCGCCGCACACGCGCCAACCGCGAGCGCCGCGGCGACGAGATTGCGCGTCTCGTAGCGGATCGAAGCAGGGAGTTGAACGATCGCCTCAAGCGCAATGATCATTCGCGAGCAGGGCTACCTCGCGCCTAGCAACTCGGTGAGATAGACGACGTCGAGGATGACCTCGCGCGCGAGATGTGGGAGCGCAAACCGCCGACCGCGCGACAGTGACAGGCTAGAAATGGTTTGGGCGAAGGCGCTGTAGGTACTCGTTTCGCATGGCGAATCGCGATATCTCTACCTGCGGCTTTGCAGAATTCTCAGCGAAATGGCGGACGTGATTTTCTCATCTTCGTGGCGAATCCTAGAACCGTACGGTCGTGCAGTTCAGCGGCTCGCGCTGGGCGCGCCGCAGCACGCAACCCATGTCGCCCGGAGTTCAGAGTCTCGATCGAGGCCGTCTATGGCGATCCCGACGCGAGCGAGGCGATCCAGGGCCGGCTGCGCAAGCGGTTCGATCCGACCCTGAAGCTCGTGCACGCCGGCGCCGCGATCCCGGCGGCGCTGCACGCATTGGACGTCGACGGCGGGATCGGGGTGCTTACCTCGTACGGCGAGCAGGGCGAGGAGCACATCACGTCGTTCATGAAAGCCTGCGGCTACGAGGTGCACGCCTTCCGGCACCTCATCTCGCCGATTACCGCGCAGATCTCACACAACGGACCCGGTCGCGTGCGCACCGAGATCAGCGCGCTGGCCGCGACCGGACCAGAGGCGATCGTCCAGTTCGGCGCCACCCTGCCCGCGGGTGCCGCAGCCGCCCGCGCGGAGGTCGAGCTTAAGAAGTACGCCCAAGCCCGGTTCCGCATCCGTCGAATTGACATGCTGAAAGAACAGTTCCGAGACAGCGACGGTGGCCGGGTACGGGTATACCCCCCGCGAGGCGGCGTTATCCGCTTTCGTGCGAACCGGCATTACCATCGCCCTTCGGCCTCGGCACCAGCGTCGGCGGTGTCAATTGCCCGGGCTGGGGCCAGTTGCTGAACGCCTCGGCATAGCTGTGGCTCATCACCTCGAGCACGGTCCCCCAAGGGTCACCGGCGTAGGCCAGCGTCCAGGGTCGTCCGGGCACGAATTGGTTGGGCGGCGCGAGCAGCGCGCCGCCGTGATCGACGATGCGATCGACCATGGCCGCAACGTCCGGGTGGGTGATGCACAAATGCCACAGCCCGCGCTCTTGCCACGGCACCCGTTGCTGCGTCGGCCGGGGTCCGCTGGTCGGCGGGTCGATGAACTGAAATAGCTCGATTCCTACCGAATTCCCGGTGAGCAGGTGCGCCTGCCAGGCGCGGCGAAAACGGTCGCCAAACACCGACGACGCCTCGGCGTGCCCGGTGACTTCGAGTTCACGCGGGCCCATGATGCACCGGAAGCCGAAGACAGCCTGGTACCAGTCGATCGCAGCGTGAATATCCGGCACCGTCAGCCCGACGTGGTTGATAGCAAGGGCAGCCTGTGGCGCAGACATCGTCGCCGCCTCCAAATCTGGATGTTCAATATATTGAACACAATTGTCCAGCACACTGTCAAACACTAGGGACGGGCCCCGCGCTGTCGAGATAGCTCAGTAAAACCCCAGCACCTCGCGGATCTAAAATAAATATCGGCGCGATTATGTCTGTTTTCATGTACTTTAAAGTACATATTACTGCACACTTGGAGTGATCATGCCCCATCAGCCAGCTGCCCGCGCAGCAAGCACAATGACGACTGATCTCGGTGGACGGATCCGCCAGGTCCGCACCGCGCGAGGTATGTCGGTGCGGGGACTCGCCGCCCGGGCGGGATGCTCACCGAGTCTCGTCTCCCAGGTGGAGCGCGGAGTGACCACGCCGTCCGCCCGCGTGGTCTATGCACTGGCCAACGAACTCGGCATCACTCTGGATTCCTTGTTCAGCAGAGGAGGGGCCGCCTCGGCCGACCCGGTAAGCATGGCGCATCCCGGTGCTGGGCCGGCCGATCACCCCGGGTTGGCGACAAACGACGCCGCAACGCCGCGCACGCCGACGAGCCCGTGGGGCCGAGCGACGGGTCCCGACGGGGCGAGCATCGTGCAGCGGGCGGATGATCGCTGCACCATTGAGCTTTCGTCGGGTGTGCGCTGGGAACGCCTCACCCCCACCCACGACAGCAAGGTGGACTTCCTCGAGGTTGTCTACGCCGCCGGCGGCCAGTCCTCCGACAGCGGACAGGCCGTCCGACACGACGGCCGCGAATACCTCTACGTCCTGCACGGCGAGCTCGAAGCCGTCATCGGTTTCGACACGTTCCGTCTCCTCGCAGGAGATTCCCTGGCCTTCGACCCGACAACGCCGCATCACTACCGCAACCCTACGACGGAGATCGTCCACGCCTTGTCCGTCGTCGTACACCAGCACTCGACATAAGCCGCCTCGGGCAGTCCCGAGTGAACCATTTCCTATGAACGGAGAAGAGCGTTGAACGACAACACCACTGGAGGACCCGAGACCGACGGGCCACGCCGTGTTGGCTTCATTGGTCTCGGGAACATGGGATCTGCCATGGCGATGCGGCTGATCGAGGCCGGCTACCAGGTGACGGTGTGGGCCCGGACGGCAAGCAAGGTTGATGCGCTCGTGGAAAGCGGCGCGGTCCGCGGCGAGCATCCAGAGGACGCCATCGGAACCGGCGTGGTCTTCTCGATGCTGAGCAACGCCGATGCAGTCCGTGAAGTCTTCACCCCCGAGCGGCTCAACGCCGCACCGGAAGGGTGTATCCACGTCAACCATGCCACGATCAGCCCCGGCACCGCGCTCGAATTCGCTTCGATGGCAAGAGAAAACGGCAGCCGGTATGTCAGCGCTCCCATCCTTGGCCGCCCGGAGGTGGTCGTTGCCGGCAAGGTCGCCATTTTGGCTTCGGGCGAGCCAGAGGGGCGGACCGCCGTGACTCCGCTGCTTGAAGCGATCGGCCGACGGGTTTGGGATTTCGGGCCGTCTCCAGCGTCGGCTCTCGCCGTGAAGGTCTCTGTCAATTACCTCATCATCCATGCATTACAGGCGCTCGCAGAGTCGGTCACCCTGCTCGAACGGCAAGGTCTGAACACTGAGCAGTTCGTCGAGGTGATCAACGATTCCGTCTTTCCGGGAGCGGTCTACGGCGGGTACGGCCACGCGATCGCCACGAGCAACTACACACCGCCCGGCTTCACCAGCAGGCTCGGGCTCAAAGACCTTCGGCTGGCCCTCGGCCTCGCCGAGGAACTGAGGGTCAATCTGCCCACCGGCGCGGTGCTGCGAGGGATCTTCGAGGAAGCCGTCGAGAACGTCGGCGAGGACTTGGACTGGGCCTGCATCGCCGAGGTCACCAGGCGCCGCGCCGGCGGTGACCGACACCAACCCTAACGACACCACCTACATGCTGGAGATTGAAAACCGTGTCATTACAAGAATTTCTGCCCACCCCGACGTTCGAAGAGTACCGAGAACGGTTTAAGGATTTCTTCATCCTCGACCGCCGCGACGACGGAGTGCTGCTCGCCCAAGCCCACACGCACGGCGACTCGATCAAGCTGAGCGTGGAAAACCACCGGGCCCTCGGCCAGTTCCTCAAGACCGTCGGCGCGGATCCCAAAAACGAGGTGCTCATCCTCACCGGCTCGGGGCGCGACTGGATGATGGGCTCAGACCCACAAGGATTCGAGATCGAGGAAAACGATCTTGAATACTGGGCATACGAGTACGCCTACAAGGACGGCCGCACCAACGTGAGCAGCCTGGTCAACGATCTGGAGATCCCGACCATCGGCTTGGTCAACGGCGACGGGTACCACTCTGAACTCTTGCTCATGTGCGACTTGACCCTGATGTCCGAAGATGCGCACATTTACGATCTGCATTACGGCATCGGCTCGATCCCCGGCGACGGCGTTCACAGCTGTTTCCAGGAGCTGTTGGGCGTCAAGCGGGCGGCGTATGCCCTGCTGACCGGCGAGTCCATCGATGCACGCGCCGCGCTGGACTACGGCATGGTCAATGAGATCCTGCCCCGAGAGCAGCTCGTCACCCGCGCGTACGCTATCGCCGACCACATCATGAAGCAGCCGCGGACGATCCGGCGTTTGACCACACAGATCATCCGGCGACCGTGGAAGAAGCGGATTGTCGACGACCTCGATGGCGGGTTCGGCATCCAGATGTTCGGGCACCTCACGAAGCGGACGGCCGCCCACAGCGACGACCACATCATCAACGCCAGCCGCTATGTTCGAGAGGGCCGTCGAATCCCTTTCGACTGAAGCGCACCCGGATGTCGCAGCCACTGACCTGGAGCGACGGACGGGCACCACGACCTCCAGGATGACGCTGAAATCGCTCCTCTCCAGGTTTCAGTCGGGTACTCGACGACGTCCCAACCCTCGGCGCGCGTCTCAGATCCACGGGGTTCAAGGACTTTGTCAATACGGCGGGCGTCTAGATCTAGACATTCGAGAGCGATCGGATCTTGTCTTGCGAACGGCACCGTAGGGTAATCCACGAACATGAGAGTTGTCGGTTCTGCCCGATTTTCCACGACCAATTGGCAGTGACGAATCCGCACGCTCAGTAGAGCCGCCAAGCGTCGGCCGACGTCGCGAGTAGCTATCGGTTTCCGATTCCACGACAAACCCGACGCTGTCGGACAACAGTCCACGAGTCGACGAACGAAAAGTTCCAGTCTGGCAGCTTCGCCCGATCCCAACCCACGGCTCGGCCACTCAAGGGCGGGTGCCGGGTAGGGCCGCGGCTGCGACGTCCCGCGTGCCACCGGCCCTGAGCGCATCCACGATGTGGGCGTCCTGGTCGCCGCGATCGTGCCGAAACTACGGTGTTCGAATTGTTTCGATCAATTGCTGGTATGCGAACGAGAGATACTCGCGACGACGGATGGCACGCATCTTCTGTTCAGATACTGGGCCCCGCCGAACGGTTGACCATGGATGAATCGGTGTGCATGGCGCTGCTGGTCGTGTCGGAGACGATGACCCCCGCAGAGCGGATGGCCCTCGTTTTACACGATGTCTTCGGGTAACCTTCGGCGCCTTGGCGCGGATACGCGAACGGCCATCGCCTGACTTTGCGGTTCGCCCCACAAGTGCCGACAATGACCTCCATGGCGTCCGGCTGAGAGCCTTCGAAATCAGCGCTGTTCGGGGGTGAGCGACCGCGATGGGTCCGCTGCCGCTGTCAGTCGCGGACCGAGATTTTGACGATATGCAGTGGAGGGCCAATCAAGAGGTCCGGTCAACCTGAAGTGGTCACCGGCGGCGCGCGCCCGTTCAGATTGCGCCGATTGTTCGTAGATTCAGCTGGGTTTCGAAGTGCGTGATTCGGGAGATCCTGCTTAGAAGCACTTGCAGCGGCTCAGAGGAGATCTCGGGTGAACCAGCAAACCAACATCGACCATGCCCCAGAGCCTAAGGACGCCAGGAAGACGACCGAGGAGCAGCGTCAGGTGCAGGATCAACTGGAGCACCAAGACGATGACCCGGACGGGCCCGGTTTGCAGCAATCTCGGGATCAAATCGCTGACGAAAGTACGCGGTAGCTCACGTCCCCTCGCCGCTGGGTGGGCGGATTCTGGCCCGACCTATGCGGCGCAGCAAGCTGGCCGCTCAGCCACACCCGTCCCAGCGCGGACCGCTGGCAGCCCAGAGGGGTCAATCTGTGGTGCAGTCTCGGGCCGGTTTGTTCAACGGCGGCATGCGCCCGCCCGGACGGCGATCAGTGCGGTGGCGGCCGCCCGGTCAGCAACGGCGTGATCGAGCGGTTCTTCAGTCACAAGCTTTCGGTAATAGATCGGCGCGGCTACCAGGCCGACGAGCTCCCGAGAGTCGGTGTGGGCGGGCAGCTCTCCTTGTTTGATCGCGGCATCGACCATGCTCGCCGCTTCCCGGTGCCGGCTGGCGAAGAACTTGCGCTTGAGCTCGGCGATCTGCGGTTCGCGGGCGGCATCAGAGAACAGAGCGCGCACCGTCCCGGCGACCGCCGACGAATCATTGGTCAGAAAGTCCACCAGCAAGCGGCCGAACGAGCGCAAATCCTCCTCGATTGCGCCCGTCGCCGGGATCGGGAACACGTCCGCCGCCACGTCGTCGACCGCGGCGGCGAGCACGGCCTCCTTGGTCTGCCAGCGCCGGTAGATCGTCGACTTGTTCACCCCAGACTGTTCGGCGATGCGCTCGATGGACAGGTCCGAATAGCCCAGTTCGGCGAGCACGCTAAGGCTGGCGCCGAGCACGGCAGACCGCACCTGCGAGGTGCGTCCCCCCGGACGAACGGTGCCCGGTGCCGTAGTGGACGCCCTCTGGGCCATAATGCAACCTCTCGTTGTGTTTACGAAGGCAGTGTGCCATACTCGTTAAAGCAACTCAATGTTGCATTAGCGTATGGAGGAACGTTCTTATGACGGTCAGCGATCAGGACATCATCAGCCGGTTTCCGGTGGGGTACTACCCGCTCCACCCAAACGTGTCCCTCAACTTTCAGCTGAACCGGTTCTACGGCTGGGCCAACGACGACCAGATGCTGGAGGAAATCCGAGCCGCAGCGCCCCGCATTTCCAGCTACGCGGACTGGACGCGGGAGATGCTCGAGCTCAGCGACAACGCGCTGGCCGCCAACCGCCCGCTGCCCGCCGCCTACTACTCCCGTGGGGCGCAATTCTTCCTCGACCCGAACGATCCGCGGTACCAGCCGGCCTTGCAGCGTTTTCTTGACAACGTCCTGGCAGGCAATGGGGTCGCCGCTGATGATCACCATCTGGTCCCCTACCAAGGGACGCAGCTCTCGGCTTACCGGTTCACCCCCGCGCAGCCTCGCGGAACGATCGTCGTTTTCGGCGGGTTCGACAGCTACATCGTGGAATGGCTGCCCGCCGCACGCGCCCTCCGCGACGCCGGCCTGGACACCGTGATATTCGACGGTCCCGGCCAAGGCACGGTGCTGGACGCGGGCACGCCGATGACGCCGGACTGGCACCTGCCGGTGGCCGCGGTGCTGGACTACTTCGGCCTGACCGACGTCACCCTGATGGGGTTCTCCCTCGGGGGCTGTCTGGTCATGCGCGTGGCCGCGCGGGAGCCTCGGGTCACCCGCGTTATCGCCTTCGACATCATGACCGAGCTGTCCGAGTGCGTCACCAGAAATCCCGGAACCGCAGGCCTTGCTGCCCTCGCCGCAAACGGCGCGCAGATTCCCGCTTCGGTGATCGACGCGGCCACCGAGGCCTTCGCCAAAACGGACCTACTGACAGAGTGGGCCTTCCACCAGGCCGAGCGCGTGATGGGCGTCGCTACCCCGGCCGAGGTGTTCAAGGTCTGGCGCGAATACATCACCGACGACGTCTCGCCGCTGGTCACCCAGGACGTGCTGCTGATGGCAGGCGCTAAGGACCACTACGTGCCGCTGCACCAACTCGGCGACCAGCTGCTGACCCTGACCGCCGCGCGGTCCACCAGCGCCCGGGTCTTCACCGAAGCCGAGCAGGCGCAGAACCACTGCCAGATCGGGAATACGGGCCTGGCCATCAAGGTGATCCTCGACTGGCTGGACGCGGTCGGCGGCCGGACCGCCGACCCCGACTCGGCGTCGTGACGCGGGACTCAATGCCAACACGTCGGTCGCGTCCGCGGGCCAACGCGCGCAATCGCCTCAACCACGGTCATCGAACAGATGGCCTTATCCGAATCCGAAAAGAGATGTGCGATGACAGTTTTCCCGTACCCAGTGCTCGACGCCGAGAAAGAGGCCGAGTACGAGCTATTCCCTATCAACTTGACGCGGATAATGCTGCATACGCAGGGGCAGACCCTGCCGTATTGGAAATACGCGTTGAGCTTCCGCAATGCGAAGATCCCACCGGTGGTGCGCGAGCGCGTGATCGTCAGGGTCGGTGCGGTCACCGGTTGCGAATACCAACTGGTCCAACACAAGTCGGAAGCCCTGCGCACCGGAACAAGCCCGGAGCTGCTGGCCGACCTGATCAATCCAGAGCATCAGGAGTTCGGCGATCCGTCGCTGACAGCGCTGGTCTCTTATGTCGACTCGCTGGTCAAAAATATCGGGGCCGAACAAGACGCCCTCGAGACGCTGCGAAAGCGCTTCCCCGACAACGAAGTCGCCGAGATTACCTTGCTGGCGGGCACCTACGTCCTATGCGCCGCATTCCTCAAATCGCTGCAGGTGCCACTCGATGACGGCCCGGTCGATTGGGCCGCCGCCGACGCCAACGTGCAGGGGGTGCGACTCTGATGACCGATGACCTCTCCATTCTGGAGAATTACATCCAGCGATGCTCGAACTGGGGCAGGTGGGGCCACGATGACCAGCTGGGCACGGTCAACCTGATCACCCCCGAAAAGATCCGCGAAGCCGCCGCGTTGGTGAAGATCGGCAAGTCCATCTCGTTGACCATGCCCTATGACGAGCACGGCCCGCAGAACGGTTATCTCGGCAGAGCCAATCCCCATCTGTACCAACTCACCTCGGGACCGGGATACCTCGTCGGCGAGCAAGAACGCGTAGAAACCCACACCCTGACCGAGCTCAGAAAATCCACCGGGCAACCCACCGGCGGCTACTACGACGACGTCCTGGTCATGCCCACCCAATCCGGCACCCAGTGGGACGCACTCTGCCACTTCTTCTGGCGAGGCCAGATGTACAACGGGCATCCGGCCGCCGACGCCGGAACAGGGGGCAGCCGCTCCAACGGGGTGCAGAACTACACCGGCAAGATCCTCACCCGCGGCGTGTTTATCGACCTTGCCACACACCGCGGCGTCGACACCCTCGAACCCGGCTACGCCATCACCACCGACGACCTCGATGACTACCTCGCGACCAAGAACTTGGAGGTCCGGCCCGGCGATGCGCTGATCATCCGCACCGGGTTCATGGCCGCGCGGCGCGGGGACTGGGGAGACTATGCCGGCGGGCCGTCGCCGGGGCTGTCGCTGCACACTGCTCCGTGGCTCCGCGACAACGACATCGCCGCCATCGCCACCGACACCTGGGGAATCGAGGTGCTGCCCAACGAGATCGACTGCTGGCAACCACTGCACGTGGTCTCTCTCGCCCACACCGGCCTGGCGTTCGGCGAGATGTTCGACCTCGACGCACTCTCCGACGACACCAAAAGCGACGGGATCTACGAATTCATGTTCGCAGCATCACCCCTACCCATCACCGGGGCATCCGGGA
>Ga0302177_10002993_pt1 | contig 11856 bp, 7 predicted proteins | sample I_Palsa_E1_2_FD_198780 | JGI IMG/M metagenome (GOLD analysis project Ga0302177, IMG submission 198780) | Peat permafrost microbial communities from Stordalen Mire near Abisko, Sweden - I_Palsa_E1_2 | ecosystem: Environmental > Terrestrial > Soil > Palsa > Peat permafrost | place: Sweden: Abisko... | reverse complement strand
GCCGACGTTCGACCCCGACACCCACGTCGTCACCCTGCCCGAGCCGTTCAAGAAGTCACTGGGCGCGTGGCGAGAAGGCGAATGGTTCCGCGTCGGGCTCGAAGAAGCCGTCGGCGGTGTACCCGCGCCGTCGATGGTGCAATGGGCGATCAACGAGTTGGTGCTCGGCGCCAACCCCGCCGTGTTCATGTACATGGCCGGGCCGTTTATGGCGAACATCCTCCAAGGGATCGGCAATGAGCAGCAACAGCATTGGGCATCGCTCGCGATCGATCGCAACTGGGGCGCGACGATGGTGCTCACCGAACCCGACGCCGGGTCCGACGTCGGCGCCGGCCGGACCAAGGCGGTCGACCAGGGTGACGGCACCTGGCACATCGACGGCGTCAAGCGGTTCATCACCAGTGGCGACAGCGACGATGTATTCGAGAACATCCTGCACCTGACGCTGGCCCGGCCCGAAGGTGCTGGACCGGGCACCAAGGGGCTGAGCCTGTTTGTGGTGCCCAAATTCCTGCTCGACCCCGAGACCGGCGAACCGGGTGAGCGCAACGGGGTGTTCGTCACCGGGCTGGAACACAAGATGGGCCTGAAGGTTTCGGCCACCTGCGAACTGACCTTCGGCCAGCACGGAGTCCCGGCGAAGGGATGGCTGGTCGGGGACAGCCACAACGGCATCGCGCAAATGTTCAGGGTCATCGAGTACGCCCGAATGATGGTGGGTACCAAGGCCATTGCGACATTGTCGACGGGCTACCTGAATGCGTTGGAGTACGCCAAGACTCGGATTCAGGGAGCCGATCTGACCCAGATGACCGACAAGACCGCGCCGCGGGTCACCATCATTCACCATCCCGACGTGCGTCGGGCGCTGATGACTCAGAAGTCCTACGCCGAAGGCCTGCGCGCGCTCTATCTCTACACCGCCGCCCACCAGGACGCGGCGGCAGCCGCCATCGTGTCCGGTGCCGACCCGGAGTTGGCGGAGCGGGTCAACGATCTGCTGCTACCGATCGTCAAGGGCGTCGGTTCCGAGCGGGCCTATCAAACGTTGACCGAATCACTGCAGACATTTGGTGGGTCCGGCTTCCTGCAGGATTACCCCATCGAGCAATACATCCGTGACGCCAAGATCGACAGCCTCTACGAAGGCACCACCGCGATTCAGGCGCAGGACTTCTTCTTTCGCAAGATCGTCCGCGACCAGGGCGCGGCACTGGGTCACCTCGTCACCCAGATCGAGTCGTTCATCGACAGCGGGGAAGCGCGCCCCGAACTTGTCGACGCGCGCAAGCAGTTGGCCACCGCGGTCGACGACCTGCAAGCCTGGGTCGCGACCATGACCGGGTATCTGATCGATTCCCAGCAGAGCGCCAGCGAGCTTTACCGCGTGGGTTTGGAGTCGGTGCGTTTCCTGCTCGCGGTCGGTGACCTGATGATCGGCTGGCTGCTACTTCGGCAGGCGGAGACAGCGCTGACGGCACTCGAAGGCGACCCGTCACCGGCCGATAGTGCGTTTTATGCCGGAAAGGTCACTACGGCAAAGTTCTTCGTCAAGAACGTGCTGCCGCGGTTGACTGCCGAACGCGAGATCGCGGCCAATGTCGATCTCGCGGTCATGCAGCTTCGCGAAGAGGCGTTCTAGGCGTCGGTGGTGTAGCCCATCGGCATCAGCACGCTCTTCTGCTGGGTGAAGTGCTCGACGCCCTCCGGCCCGTTCTCGCGACCGATGCCGGAGTTCTTGTAACCGCCGAAAGGACAACACGGGTCGAACGCGTACCAGTTGATCGCGTAGGTGCCGGTGCGGATCTTCTCGGAGATCTCGATGCCGCGCGGCACGTCGCTGGTCCACACACTTCCGGCCAGTCCGTACGCCGAGTCGTTGGCGATCTTGATCGCGTCCTCTTCGGTGTCGTAGGGAATGATGCTCAGCACCGGTCCGAAGATCTCTTCCTGCGCGATCGTCATGCTGTTGTCGACGTCGGCGAACACGGTCGGCTGCACGTAGAAGCCATTGTCCAGTCCTTCGGGACGTCCGCCGCCGGTCACCAGTCGTGCGCCTTCCTCAATGCCTTTGGCGATAAAGCCCTCGACGCGGGCGCGCTGCTTCTCCGAGATCAGCGAGCCGATCTGCGCACCCGGGTCCGACGGCGGCCCGACAGGAAGCGATGCGGCGAAATTGCCTACCGCGTCGACGATTTCGTCGTATCGCGAGCGGGGAGCCAGTATGCGAGTCTGGGCCACGCAGGCCTGCCCGGTGTTCATGATCCCGGAGAACACCAGCATCGGGACGGAGGCGGCCAGGTCGACGTCCTCGAGCAGGATGGCTGCCGACTTTCCACCGAGCTCCAGGGTGCACGGCTTGAGCATCTCGGCGGCGCGCTTGCCGATCTCCTTGCCGACGGCCGAGCTTCCGGTGAAGGAGAAGATGTCGATGTCGGGGTTGGACGTCAGCGCCTGTCCGGTCTCGATCCCGCCGGGGACGATCGACAGCACGCCCTCTGGCAGCCCGGCCTCGGCGAAGACCTCCGCCAAAGCATTTGCGCTCAGCGGTGTTTCGGCGGCTGGCTTGAGCACCACCGTGCACCCGGCCAGCAGCGCCGGGCCCAGCTTGTTGATCGCCAAGAACAGCGGCACGTTCCACGCCACGATCGCGCCCACCACGCCGAGCGGTTCACGATGGACGATGGTCTGCCCGTAGCCGCCGTTGCGGACTTCCTGCCACTTGACCTGGTCGACCGCGGGCCCGGCGAAGAAGTTCAGGCACCCAATCCCGCTCATCCACTGCATGGTCTCGACGGACATCGGCGGCTGGCCGGTTTCGTCGCCGAGCAGCTTGACGAAGAGGTCTTTGCGCTCCTCCATCAGTTTGAGCGCGCCGGCGATGACCGCCGCCCGCTCCTTCGGCGGGGTCGAGGGCCAGGGGCCGTTGTCGAAAGCGTCGCGGGCCGCGGCGACGGCGGCGTCGACGTCGGCTGCCGACGCCAACGGCACCTTGCCGACGTACTCGCCGGTGGCCGGGCAGTGCACCTCGATGACTTCAGACGTCGACGGCTCCGTCCACTTGCCGCCGATGAAAAGCTTGTCGTATTCCGTTGTAGCTTGCTCCGTTGTGACGTGGCTCATGGCCGCCACCCTACCCAAGCCGCAGCGAAACGAGAACACGTTTCATTACCGCGGCCGAAGCACCAGCACAAGATTGCTCACGAGGAACTCACGCACCACCGGTATTGCGGTCAGCCTCCATGCCCATTTCGGGTGGTAGCGCGGGAAGGCCGAGATCAGCGCCCCTGTGCTCGCGGCCCAATCCAGGCCGTCCGCCGCGGACACCGCGAACAACGACGACCCGTAGTTGTTTTTGGCCGGGTGCCCGTGTTTGCGGGCATACCGGGCGGCGGCCCGGGCACCGCCGAGGTAGTGGGTCAGGCCCATCTCGTGGCCGCCGAAAGGGCCGAGCCAGACCGTGTAGGACAGCACGACCAGGCCGCCGGGCCTGGTGACCCGGAGCATCTCGCCGCCGAGCTGCCAGGGCCGCGGTACGTGCTCGGCGACGTTGGAGGATAGGCAGATGTCCACGCTGTTGTCGGCGAAGGGCAGTGCCATGCCCGACGCGCGTACGAACGTTGCCGTTTCGCGCGCCAAAACCGGCCCCGCAGCATGCATTTCACTCGGGTCCGGCTCCACGCCGATGTAGCGGACCCCGGCGTCGGCGAAGGCCGCCGCGAAGTATCCGGGCCCGCCACCGACGTCGAGCAGGCTGCGACCGACCGGACGCTCGCCGTGGATGCCCTGCCAGAGGTCGCCGACCATGTTCGCGGTGTCGACGGCCAGCGGGCCGTAGAACCTGGCCGGGGCGGGCTGCTCGTGGCGAAAGCTCGACAGCAGCCGCACCGAGCGGCGCAACGTCGCCCGCCGCGCGAACAGGTCAGTCACGGCCACCGGCCAACCCTAAAGCCCACGCATCGCTAGGCTGGCCGGATGTCTGGTGTGCGCTCGGTGCTGCTTTTGTGCTGGCGCGATACCGGACACCCCCAGGGCGGCGGGAGTGAGACCTACCTGCAGCGGATCGGCGCCCAGCTGGCCGCTGCAGGCGTCGACGTCACGCTGCGGACCGCCCGCTACCCGGGCGCGGCGCGGCGCGAAGTCATCGACGGCGTGCAAATCCATCGTGCGGGCGGGCGGTACTCCGTCTACGTGTGGGCGCTGCTGGCGATGGCGGCGGCCAGGCTGGGCATCGGACCGCTGCGACGGGTGCGGCCGGACGTGGTCGTCGACACCCAGAACGGTTTGCCTTTCCTGGCCCGGCTGATCTACGGCCGACGGGTCACGGTGCTGGTGCACCACTGCCATCGCGAGCAGTGGCCGGTGGCCGGCTGGTTCTTCAGCAGGCTCGGCTGGTTCGTCGAATCGTGGTTGTCGCCGAAGCTGCATCGCCGCAACCAGTATGTGACGGTGTCACTGCCTTCGGCCCGCGACTTGGTCGGCCTGGGGGTGGACAACGAGCGAATCGCCGTGGTGCGCAACGGTCTCGACAAGGCCCCCGCGTCGTCGTCCACTGGCCCGCGGGCGGTGACCCCGCGGGTGCTGGTGCTGTCACGGCTGGTGCCGCACAAGCACATTGAAGACGCGCTGACCGCCGTGGCCCAGCTGCGACCCTCGATACCCGGCCTGCATCTCGACATCGTCGGCGGCGGGTGGTGGTCTCATCGGCTGACCGATCACGCGACACGGCTGGGTATCAGCGACGCGGTGACATTTCACGGGCACGTCGACGACCCCGCCAAACACCATGTCATGCAACAGGCTTGGGTGCACGTTCTGCCGTCACGCAAAGAAGGCTGGGGTCTGGCGGTCATCGAGGCCGCCCAGCACGCGGTGCCCACCATCGGCTACCGGTCGTCCGGCGGGTTGGCCGACTCGATCATCGACGGAGTGACCGGCGTGCTGGTCGACGGCCACGACGAACTGGTGGGTCGGCTTCAGCAGTTGCTTACCGATCCGGTGCTGCGCGATCAGCTCGGCGCCAAGGCGCAAGCGCGTAGCGCCGAATTCTCTTGGAAGCAAAGCGCGGACGCGATGCGTACGGTGCTGGAGTCGGTCGTCGCCGGTAACCGCGTCTCCGGAGTGGTGTAGCCCAGGGTCATCATCACCCCGCTACCGAACGAGCCCGTTGCCGCCGACTAATCACCGTTGCTCCGACCGCTCCGGCGATCAGCATGGCCAGCCATGCCAGGTGCGCGATCACGACCGTCGTCCGCCGGCCCGTCGATGCACCGGCTGTTGCGCCGCCAGCGCGATACAACACCAGGTCCCGTCCGCGATAAGCCACCGGTAAACGACCGAATGTCTCTGCGGCCGAACCCATATCGCCGGGTGTGCCCAACTCGACCACCAGCCATCCCACACCGGCCCCGTGGAGATCAACCGAATCGCCACCGACCAACAGCAGCTGCTGCACATCGCGGGCCCGGTTTCCCTCACCGAGAACCGTCGTCCCCGAAATGGTCAGGTCGCCGGTGGTCAGGACGTCAGCGCGCAGCCAGCGCGGCAGCGGATCCAGCACCGGCGCCGGACCGGACCAGGCGAATCGCCGCATGGTGTCGACCGGCAACACCGCGACCTCTGCGGGCTCGCGGTTGATCGCCGCCGCAACGGCCGGCCAGTCGCTCGGATAGCGCACCGACTCGACCTTTCCCCCTACCCCCCAAGCCAAGTCGGGAAGCGACAGCACCAGCGCCGCGCAGCACAACAGCGCAGCGGATGCGGGCCGCAACCAGCGCCGCAACGTCAGTACCGCGCCCGCGCCGGCCAGCGCGTAGCCGGGCATCGCCAACGCGACCCACTTCTGCCCGTCGCGCAGCACGCCGAGGCCGGGTGCGGTGTCGACGACCGTGTGCAGGACGGCCAGGCCCGGGCCGGTGGCCATCGCCGCGGGTATCAGCACCGCTGCCATCGCCAGTACCAGCAACGGCAGCGCCGTCCGGTGACGCGTCAGCGTGACGACTCCCGTCGCGACCACTGCGAGCAGCACAACCGCCGACAAGACTGCGAAAAGCGTTGCCCGCGAGGCCGGCACGGAATCGCCGTTCCAGAATCCACCCAGGCTGGCCAGACTGCCGAGGGTTCCCAGACCGGGCTCGGCCCGTGCCGCGAAAGCGGCGATACCTGGCGCGCGAGCCCACATGTCATCCTGCGACGACAGACCCAGCGCCGCCGCTGTCAACCACGGTAGCGCCGCCGCCACCGCATCGGCCAATGCGATTGCGGCGCAACGCCAGCGGGGAGTTCCTGTACCCGGCACCGCGACGCACGCCAACCCGACAGTGGCGGCGAGGAGCAGGCCGGTCGGAGTAAGCCCGGCTAGCGCAATCCAGAACGCCAACCCGAAAATGCTTGGCCAGAAGTCCTTTTCGCTTGATCGAAGCGTCAGCATGCTGCTGGCCACCCACGGCAGGCAGCCGTAGCCAAGCAGCAGACTCCAGTGTCCCTGCAGGAGCCGTTCGCCGACGTAGGGATTCCAGATTGCCAGCGTGATCGCCGAAAATCCGCCGCCGGCACCGGATTCCGGCAACACCTGCGCGACTAGTCGAGCCGCGCCCCAGCCCGCCAGCCACAGTCCAACGACGAGCAATGCCTTCACTACCAGGCCGCCGTCGATGCAGTGCGAGGCCAGCGCGATCGCGAAATCCTGTGGCGTGGCCCGTGGCGCCGAAATCAGCCCGAGGGCGGTGTCGGAGAGATAGGACCGCGGTGTGGAGACCGCGTCGCGCAGCAGTAGATAGCCCGGGCTCAGCAGGGGCGCCACCACCAGCAGCGCCAGCGCCAACGCGTACCCGGGACGTGACCAGCGCAGAGCCCAGTGGGGTGCAGCCCGCACGCGCCGAGCTAGCTAGGACGGGTCGGGTGGACCCGACGTCGAAGGACCTCCCGAACTCGACGGGCCCTGATCTCGCTTGACGTCCTTGGGCGGAGTGGGAATCTTCTCGGTCTCGGCTTCGGCGCCGGGTACTCGGGCAGGCGGTGGCTCGCCGCGTCCGAAGAAGCCACTTTGGTCGGCTGCGTCCAGGTCGGGTTCGGCCAGCGCGTTCTCGGTCCGCAAGCTGAACGAGCCGAGCAACAGCCCGCCGATCAATGCGATCACGCCGGCCGCAGTGAAGGTGATGGGCAGGACACGGGACCACAGCGCCAACCGGTCGCGCTCCTCGCGCGCGGCGTTGACCTGTGACTCGACGGACCCCTCGTTGGAGGTGATCGTGTAGTCGACCAGCGTCACCTCGGGCTTCAGCGCGTCGCGGGCGTAGTAGTGATTGGCGCGCTCTTTTTCTTTGACTATGGTCCCCGATTCCGGGTCGACCCAAAAGGTCCGTTGCGCCGCGTAATAGCGGGTCATGGTGATCTTCTCGTCCGGATCTCCCGGCAAGCCCCACATAAACGCGGTGTTGGTGACCTTGCTGTCCGCATCGTCGGCGTACAGCGACGGGTACCTGATCGGCTCAGCCAGCTTGCCGTCGGCGTCGTAGCCGACATCCTGGGTGAACTTGTACGCGGTCAGGCCGTTGACGTCTTCTTCACCGGTGTAGTTGGTCTCGAAGGCCTTCTGCGCGATCGGATCGAAGTACGAATACGAGCGCTTCTCGGTATGGAACGGGAATCGATAGGACAGCCCGTCGTGCGGCAACGCGATGTTGGTCGCCGGGCTTTCGTCCTTGAACCCGCGCGGCTTCTGCACCGCGCCGCCGGGGTGAGTGTCGTCGGACACCGCTGAAGCGGTTTTCCGGTTGAGCGTGACGGTGTCGACCAGGGCGAGCAGCAGGCCGGAATCCTTTTGCTTGTCGCTGCGCCGAATCGAGCTACCCACTTGCAACGTGACGACATCGGCGTTGGCGGGAGATTCGACGTCGATCTGCTGCTGCGAGACCAGCGGCACGTTCTTATCAACCACGAGCTTCGGGCTGTACAGCGAGGCGGGGTCTACCGCTGTCCCAGTGCCTTCGCCGATCACCGTCGCGTCCAGATTGAGCGGAATCTTGGTGATCCTGCTACCGGTGTAGGTCCACAACAGCAGCGCGGCGATCAACAAAGCGGCTCCGAGTCCCATGATCCCGCACGCGGCCATCCGCAACATGACTGCTCGGTTCACGTTGCCGCGACCTCCTTCTGGTCTCGTTCGGTTCAGGCCACCAAACCTGTTCCGTCCCGAACCCCCGGGACCTGGGGTTCTACCCGCTTACGCCGCTGCAGCTAAGCAAAACTCGTTCGACCCTAACAGCATTATTTAAGGTCGCCTTTTATCCCCCTACGGTGGGTAAATCGGGTGCACCCCTTTCACCGGGCAGACTGTCACCATGACGGATAGCGAGCAGGTCGGCGGCACTCGCCGCTTCCTGCCCGCCGTCGAAGGAATGCGGGCCTGCGCGGCGATCGGCGTCGTCATCACCCACGTCGCCTTTGACACCGGGCACTCCAGCGGGATCGACGGTCGGCTGTTCGGCCGCTTCGATCTCGCGGTGGCGGTGTTCTTCGCATTGTCGGGCTTCCTGTTGTGGCGCAGTCACGCCGCGGCCGCGCGCGGTCTGGCCTCGCGCCCGTCCACCGGTCGCTACCTGCGATCGCGGGTGGTCCGCATCATGCCGGCCTATGTGGTTGCCGTCGTGGTGATTCTGACCCTGCTGCCGGACGGCAATCACCCGAACGTGACCGTGTGGCTGGCGAATCTGTCGCTCACCCAGGTGTACGTCCCGTTGACGCTGACCGCCGGACTGACTCAGATGTGGAGTCTGTCGGTCGAGGTCAGTTTCTACCTGGCGTTGCCGATCCTTGCGATGCTGGCAGCGCGACTACCAGTGCGGGCCCGGGTACCGGCGATCGCCGTTCTGGCTGTCGCGAGCTGGTTTTGGGGCTGGATCCCGTTCGCCGCGCCGGCCGGTCTCAACCCGTTGACTTGGCCGCCGGCGTTCTTCTCCTGGTTCGCCGCGGGCATGCTGCTGGCCGAGTGGATCCACACCCCCTTCGGTTGGCCGCACCGGCTGGCGCGACGCCGGTTGGTGTTGGCCGTCGGGGTGGTGGCGGCCTACCTGGTGGCCGCTTCGCCGCTGGCCGGCCCGGCCGGGTTGGTTCCGAGCAGCGCCGCGCAGTTCACCGTGAAGACCGCGATGGGGGCGCTGGTGGCGGCGGGTCTGGTAGCGCCGCTGGTGCTCGACCGGCCCGACGAAAACCATCGGCTGTTGGGCAGCGCCCCGATGGTGACGCTCGGACGCTGGTCGTACGGCATCTTCATCTGGCACCTTGCCGCGCTGACGATGGTGTTCCCGGTGATCGGTCAGTTCCCGTTCCGGGGACACATGCCCGAGGTGCTGGCGCTGACACTGATGTTCAGTGTCGCCATCGCCGCGGTGAGCTACGCGCTCGTCGAAACACCGTGCCGGGAAGCGTTGCGGCGCTGGGAATCCCGCAGCGAGCCGCCCACCTCGGGTTCCGGCGATGCCGTCAGCCAGCGTCAAGAAGACGCAATCGCGCCATAATTTCGGCGCGGACCGCCGAGCGGCGGGCCTTGCCGGCGTCGTCACGCAGCGGGGTGTCGACGAACTCGACAGTGGCCGGCACCTTGTAGCCGGCGATCCGGTCGCGAAGAAATGCCTGCACCGTCTGCTCGTCCAGCGCCGACCCCACCTGGACCAATGCGTACGGCACCTGCCCCAGATCCTCATGGGGTATCCCAACAACCAGGCAGGACAGCACATCTGGGTGTGCCGACAGGGCATTCTCGATCTCGGCCGGGTAGACATTACGGCCGCCGACGGTGAACATGTCGACCCGGCGATCCGACAGGTACAAGAACCCGTCTTCGTCGAAATGGCCAAGGTCGCCCAACGAGTCCCAGCCGTCGCGGGATGTCGCTGTCGTGCCGATGTACCGGTACGACGGCACACTGCCCGGGCTGGGCCGCATGTAGATCTCGCCGACCACGCCCGGCGGACACGGGTTACCGTCGTCGTCGAGCACCTTCATCTCGCCCATGACCACCACACCGACCGATCCGGGATGCGTCAGCCATTGGTCGCCGGAGATGAAGGTCATCGCCTGAAATTCGGTGCCGCCGTAAAGCTCCCAGACCCTTTCAGGGCCCAGCAGGTCGATCCAGGCCTGCTTGATGGCCGGCGGACACGGCGCCGCTAGGTGCCAAAACCGCCGGATCGACGACAGGTCATAGGGATCCGGATCGGTGCGGTAGACCGGCAGCGTCCGCTGCATCATCGTCGGCACCGCGGTAACGAGCTGGGGGCGATGCTTGGTGATTAGCCGCAGGAACTCGTGCGAGTCGAACCGGCTCATCAGCACCAGGTGGTTGCCCATCACCAGCGCAACCGCCGCGCTGGTGAAGCCGGTGGTGTGGGTCAGTGGCACCGGCACCAGCACGGTATCGCCCTCCTGGCCACCGATGGCGTACCCCAGTGCCGGCCCCAGCCGGCTGTCGCCGCCCGCCTCGATCAGCTTCGGCCGGCCGGTGCTACCGCCGGAGCCGATCGACCTCCAGCATGGTGACACCGCTTCCGGCAACGCGTCATCCGACAACGACTGGTCGGGGGCGAAACCTTTAGGAACACTCGGTATTCCGGGGTGCGTTCGCCCCACGAGCAGCGCGCGTGGCCGCAGTTCCAGCAGGCCCTCAAACTCCGCGTCCGGCAGCCGCGCGGACAGCGGCTGCGGCACCGCGCCCAGCTTCCAGCACGCCACCATGGCCTGCACGCACTCGACGGAGTTGGGCAGCACGATGGTGACGTAGTCGCCGACGCCGACGCCGAGCTCGGCGTAGGCGCGCGCCAGCCGGTTCGTCGAGCGGTCCAGTTCGCCGCGGGTCAGCGTGCGCCCGTCGCAGGTAACCGCCGGCTCGTCGGGAGCGAGCTCGGCGAGCGCGGAGATCTGTACGCCGATCGGCGGGACCAGCTCAGCTCCCGTCACTGGTAGGAACCCTGCCGTTCGAAGATGCGGCGCGGGTTGTCGACGAGCATGGTGTGCAGTTGCTCGTCGGTGACACCGCGTTGTTTGAGCGCGGGGATCACGTCGTTGTGGATATGCAGGTAGTGCCAGTTCGGCGCTAGCTGTGGCACCAGCTCTTCGGGCAGCGCGTCGAAGTAGCAGTTGGCATCGTGGGACAACACCATCTTGTCGGCGTGCCCGCGCTCGCACATCTGCGCGACGATGTTGACCCGGTCCTCGAACGGCGAGATCACGTCGAGGCCGAAACGATCCATCCCGAGGTAGGAGCCGGGGGCGATCAGCTCTTCGAGGTAGCCGATGTCGGTGCTGTCGCCGGAGTGCCCGATGATCACCCGGCTCAGGTCGACGCCCTCTTCCTCGAAGATCTTCTGCTGCTCGAGCCCGCGCCGCAGCCCGGCGTGGGTATGCGTGGAGATCGGCACCCCGGTCCGCTTGTGCGCCTGGGCGACCGCGCGCAGCACGCGCTCGACACCCGGTGTGACGCCGGGTTCGTCGGTGGCGCACTTGAGGATTCCCGCCTTGACTCCGGTGTCGGCGATGCCCTCCTCGATGTCGCGGACGAACATGTCGGACATGATCTCCGGGCCGCCCAGCATGCCGCCGGGACCCTCGTAGTGGAACCGGAAGGGTATGTCGTTGTAGGTGTACAGACCCGTCGCGACGACGATGTTCAGGTCGGTGGCCGCGGCAACACGGGCGATGCGCGGGATGTAGCGGCCCAGCCCGATCACGGTGAGGTCGACGATGGTGTCGACGCCGCGCGACTTCAGCTCGTTGAGCCGATCGATGGCATCGGCCACCCGTTTGTCTTCGTCGCCCCATGCCTCCGGGTAGTTCAGCGCGATCTCCGTGGTCATG
>Ga0302177_10002991_pt1 | contig 11859 bp, 13 predicted proteins | sample I_Palsa_E1_2_FD_198780 | JGI IMG/M metagenome (GOLD analysis project Ga0302177, IMG submission 198780) | Peat permafrost microbial communities from Stordalen Mire near Abisko, Sweden - I_Palsa_E1_2 | ecosystem: Environmental > Terrestrial > Soil > Palsa > Peat permafrost | place: Sweden... | reverse complement strand
CGGCAATCCGCGATAGATGAGCGGCACCGCATCGGCAGAGATTAACTCAGCGTGCTTGCCCAGCTGCACGAGCATCATCCCGCAGGCGAGCATCGCGCCGACAGCGTCGCCATCGGGCCGCGCGTGCGAGCAGACGGCAAAACGTCGTCCGCGCCGGACGACTTCCAGTACTGCGCCCATGCCTTCCCGCGGACCCGCCACTCCGGCCAGAGTATTGCCGCCGTCCGTCCCCTGCCCCGTCGAAATGTTGTGCCCTGCTGCCATCCGTTTCCCGATCCCTGAGGCGCCGTCCCCTGTACCCTGCAACCTGTACCCTGTGACCTGTCCTTAGCCGCTCTGCTCCGGGCTCTGGGTCCTGATGCCGGTCCGCCGTTTTCTCCCCAGCAGTTCGTCGATGCGCGCCTTCATCTTTTCGGAGCGATCGATATGGAACGTCAGCTCCGGGATGTAGCGCTTGCCCATCCGCTCCATCAGCTCGTGCCGGATGTAGCCGCGCGCGGCCATCAGTCCGTCCAGCGTGTCGGCCTCTTCCCGCAGGCCGCCATCCACGGCCACGTAGATCAGCGCCGACTTTCCGCCCGGGTTGAGCACCACCTGGCTGATGTAGGCAAAGCTAATGCGCGGATCGGAAAGCTCGCCCTCGATCATGGCGCCAATCTCGTCGCGCAACGTTTCGGCCACGCGTTCCTGGTGATACTTTCGTGCTCTCTGCTCCGGCATCGCCTCACTCCCTCGACCGCCCTGCAAGGTGCGAACACAGAGTGGAAGAAAACCCTTGAGAATATCAGACTGAGAGGACAACGAGACGTGAAACTCGGCTTGGCGCGGAAAACTGTGCTAAACCAGTGGAGGTCCGCGGCGGGTCACGGATAGTCGAGGTGAAACATGGACCGACTCTCTCTCCACGCGTTTATGACGAAGCACCGCTACGGCGTCGTATCCAGCCTCTCCGCCGACGGCACGCCGCAGTCGGCGCTGGTCGGTATCGCGACCAGTCCGGAACTCGAGATCATTTTCGATACGGTCCAGTCGTCGCGCAAGTATCGCAACCTGATCGCGCGCCCGGCCTGCTTCGTGGTCGGCTGGGGCGGAGAGCAGACCGTGCAATTCGAGGGCATCGCCGAGGAGCCGACCGGTCCGGAGCTCAAGCGCGTTCAGGAAATCTACTTCGCCGCGTGGCCCGATGGTCCCGCGCGCATGGCGTGGCCAGGCATCACCTGGTTCGTCGTGCGGCCCCGGTGGATTCGCTACAGCGACTTCGATCAGCGTCCGGCGGTGATTGAAGAAATGGTCTTCGGCAAAGACTGAAAAGGGAGAGTCAATTCCCTGCCGGATTCATCTCGACATTGAGATTGACGGTGCCTCCAGTCACGTTGAGATTGCGACTCCAGTCGGCAAAGCCCTGCTTTTTCACAACCACCTGGTGGCTTCCGCCAGCAAGGGACAGAGTAGAAGGTGTGTTTCCAACGAATGCGCCGTCGATTTCAATGTCCGCCCCCGGGGGTGTCGATTGAACCACCAGCGAACATTGCGAAAGACTCGGCCCTGCCGGGTTCACCGAAGGTGTCGCCTGAGCGACTACCTGAGGGGTCCCTCCCGGGGCGCCGCCGAATTGCGACATATCGAGGCGCATATCCCCCTGCACGAAAGCCGTCATCTCTGTACCCTGGGGAATCGCGATGTCCTTGCCATGGATGAAGAGGAACAGCGGAGCGGCTGGAAAGAAGACAATGGAAGTGGCGACCATTGCGCCGGTCATCGCGCCCACATGTCCGCCACCCTTTACATCTTTAACCGCGCGCAATGCGGCTTTCTCCTGATCGCGGAGGCGAACATAGGAGATGCTGATGTCAAGCTTCCCTGCACGGCCCATACTGCGCTTCGGCTCCGCAGCCGTCACCGTAGCAATGGCCGACGCACCCTTGGGAATGACGGTTAACCCATTCACGCTTATGTCTTCTAATACCTCGAACGGAATTTCCTGGCCAACTTTTGCATCGGCGGAAGAGACCGTCTCGCTAATTCGCATCTTTATGGGGGTTCCGTCCAGGAGCGTGTTAGGCGAAGACAGCGTTGCTGGCTGTGGCGCCGCGGCTGGCAACACCGGGGCAGGAACCGCATCCTGGGCTACAGCGCTAGTGACGAAACCAATACTCAAGGCAGCACTAATCAGGACGCAAGAACAGATGGTTGCGATCATTTTCATAATGAATTATTCCTCTTATGTAAGATCGAACCGAATTGTACGCCGTACTGACCTATTGGCAATAACACTTTGCAGGTACTTTTAAGGTAGTATCTCGGCTACTGACGGTATAAACATGAGACACGCGGATGTTATGGATTGTCGCGTTAGCGACTTAGATCACCCGCAGCACAACCACAGTCTCATCGTCGAAGCGGTCCTTCTTCCCCTGGAAGCGCCCCACATCCGTCAGGATGCTTTCCGCCAGCTTCGTCGCCGACTTATGGTGATGCTTCTTTACCGTGGCGATCAGCCGGTCGTTGCCAAACATCTCGCCCGCGGAATTCTGCGCGTCGACAATGCCATCGCTGAAGAACACCACCGAGTCGCCCGGCTGCGTTGAGATGCTGAACTCCTCCCACGTGGCGTTGGGGAACATGCCCAGCGGGAAGCCCTCGGCGCGGATGGTCTCAATCTCCTCGCCGCGGCAGAACAGCGGCTGCACCGATCCCCCGTTCGCAATTTGTATGGTCAGATTCTCGTCGTTCCAGAGGCCGTAGAGCATCGTCACGTATTGCGAATCGAGCTTCCGCTCCTGCAGAGCGTCGTTCAGCGTTCGCAGCATTTCCGAAGGCGACAGATGCTGGCTCGCCACCGAGCGCATGATGCCGCTCACCAGCGCTGCATACAGCGCGGCCGGCGCCGCTTTGCCACTCACGTCGCCCAGAGCGATGGCGCTGCGGTTCGGATCGTATTGCAGAAAGTCGTAGAGGTCGCCGCCGATGGTGCGCGCGGGCAAAAACCGCGCCGCAAATTCCGCCCGCTTGTGCTGCGGCCTGGCGGGTGGCAGCAACCGCAACTGGACCTCGCGCGCCATGGCCAGGTCGCGCTCCAGGCGCTGCTCCTGCTGCATCACGCGCTGATAGAGCTGCGCATTTTCAAGCGAGATAGCGATCTGCGCCGCCAGCGTGGTCATCGCGCGCTCGTGATCCTCAGTGAAGTAGTGCAGCCGCGTGTGCTCCACATCGAGAACGCCAATAGCGGTCCCCTTGTAGATCAACGGCACAGTCATCTCCGAGCGCGTCTCAGGATTCACCATGTGGTAGCGCGAGTCTTTGCGGACGTCGGGGACGTGAATCACGCGCTTCTCGCGGATGGCAGCGCCCACCAGACCGCGTTCCAGCGGGATGGTTGTGCCGACGGCGGAGTTTTCGGCCAGTCCCGGAGTTGAGGTGGGTGCGGGAGCGGGCACAGGCGGCTCGGGTGGCGAAGAATCCCAGATGCTCCGCCGTGGTTCTGATTTCTCTTTTGCCTCGGACCGGTGGGTGGGCACATGCCGGATTGACAGCCGGTTCTCGAGCACCTGATCGCGATCGTTGACCAGCCAGATCGAGAACATCTGATAGTCGATGATGCGGCGAACCAGCTGGCCTACTTTCTGCAGCAACTCGTCCGGGTCGAGGATCGAGGTGATCTCCCGACTGATCTCGTTCAGCACCTGCAGCGTCTGCGCCTGCCGTGCCACGCGGGTGTAGAGCCGCGCATTTTCAATGGCGCCTGCGATGCGCGAGGCAGTGAGCGTGAGCAGATGCAGGTGCTCCGGCTTGAAGTAGTCGGGCTGCTCGGCCTGAATATCGATGACGCCGATCATGCGGTTCTTCGTGATCAGCGGCACCGCCAGTTCCGAGCGGACGCCGGGATTGGCGTTGATATAGTTCTCGGCCTTCGTAACGTCGTTCACCAGCATGGGCTGGCGGCTCTGCGCCACTTCGCCAACGATTCCCTGCCCCATGCGGATCCGCATCCGCTCCACCTCGGGCGGGTGGCCGATCTGAAAGCGCATGCGCAGATCGTGCGTGCGGTCGTTGACGAGCAGAATGGCGAAGATGCGGTAGTCGATCACCGCGCGCACCAGCGATGCGGTGCGTTCGAGCAGAGTCTTCAGGTCGAGCGTCGTGTTCAGCGTGTCGGCCAGGCGGACGAGGAACTCCGTCTGCAGCGGATCGACCTGCACCTGGGCAGGCCGCTGCGATCCCTCCGGAGAAACGGGCCGATAATCCCCCTCCCACGATTGCTCTGGCGGATTTTGGTTGGGATCTTCGGTCACAATTCTCCTGCGGGCGCGCGGCGGCACACGCGTCGAACGAATGCCATGGTACCGGGTCATGATACGGGGTTTTGCGGGGCCGCGTTTGCCTCTGCAAAGGGCAACCGGGGAGCGCTAAGGATGATACCGAGGCCCCGGCAGCGCGGCAATCTCAGGTGGTTTTCAGTTCGCCCGCAGTTCGTTTACGATCGCCACGCTGGCGCTGGCTCCAACGCGGTTCGCGCCTGCTTCCAGCATGCGTTTGGCGTCGGCAAGGGTTCGAATTCCACCCGAAGCCTTGACTCCGCAACGCCCGCCAGCCACGCCGCGCATCATCGCCACATCTTCCGCAGTGGCCCCGCCAGTCGAGAATCCCGTGCTGGTCTTGATAAAGTCCGCGCCTGCGGCGATGGCCAACTCGGAAGCGCGCAGCTTTTCCTCGACCGTGAGCAAACACGTCTCGAGAATCACTTTCACAATGGCGCCAGCATCGTGCACCACGGCCACCACACCTTCGATCTCCTGCTGCACCGCCTGGTTCTCGCCGGACTTCAGCAAACCAACGTTGATCACCATGTCCACGTCATGCGCGCCAATCTTCACCAGCGCCGCAGCCTCGTCGCGCTTGGTTGTGCCCATCGAGGCTCCCAGCGGAAATCCAACAACGACGCCAACGGGAATGCCGGTTCCGGCCAGCTCCGAGTAAGCCAGAGCCGCCCACGTGGGGTTCACCATGGCGCAGGCAAAACGATACTCCGCCGCATCGCGGCAAAGGCGAATCACCTGTTCCTGGCTGGCTTCCGGTTTCAGCAGCGTGTGATCGATCGCCGCTGCGAGGCTTTCTTTCGAAGACAGCGCGTGCTTCGCGAATGCTTCCGCGTCGAACCCTGGGACTTCCTGCTCCTCTTCTTCATCGAGGAGGTGAATTTGTGTGCTCATAAGGGGGCAAAACTCCTTTCAGCCCGCCGACAATAGTTCGGGCGCATCCGGCGGCATCAGACAAATGTCCGGTAAGTTCCGGTAGCGCTCTGCGAAATCCATCCCATACCCAATAACAAACTGATTGGGAATTGTGAATCCCACATAATCGGCATCGATTTTTTCCAGGCGTCGCGATGGCTTGTCCAGCAGGGCCGCGATGCGCAGGGTTTTTGGCTCGTGTTGCTCAAAAAGGCTGCGCAGGTATCCCAGGGTCAGCCCCGTATCGAGAATGTCTTCGACGATGATGACGTTCTTGCCTTCGATGGGCTGATCGAGATCCTTGATCAGCTTCACCGCTCCGCTGGTCCGCAAGCCCTTGCCGTAGCTCGACACCGCAACGAAGTCGAAAGTGTTGTCCACCGAGATGCTGCGCGCCAGATCGGACAGGAAAATGGCCGCGCCTTTCAGCACGCCGACGAGAACGATCTTCTCGCCCGCGTAGTCATGATCGATTTGGCGACCGATCTCAAGAACGCGGTTACGAATCTGCTCGCGGCTGAACAGCACCTCGAGCCCTGCATGAATGGTTGTCGTGCTCACACGTCAGATTAACTCCAAAGCCCCCTGTGGAAGCTCGAAGTGATCTCATACTTTCCAAATTAAAACAGGCACGTATGAGACCCGCCAGCGAAGCGGGTGTCAAGCAGCGTCCAGAGAATGTGGACCTCAATATGAGATCACTTCTATACTCAAAAGACGCGCGTATGTATCCGTTCATTCATATTGGCCGATTCTCTATTGGCACCTTTGGCATCATGCTGTGGCTCGCGGCCGTCGCCGCCTGCTGGCTTCTTTACAAAAATTTCAAGCGCTGGCGCATCGACGGCGACGCCATCAGCATCGTCGCCGTTTCGACCGTCGCCGGCGTCATCGGGTCCAAACTCTGGCACGTGATGGAAACGCCCCACGCGCTCCTGGCCCACCCCGCCGACCTGCTCTTCGATCGCGCTGGATTTGCCTGGTACGGCGGCCTCATCGTCGGAATTCTCACCCTGCTGTGGCAGGCGCGGGTCTACAAACTGGGCTCACTGCAGATGCTCGACCTGGCTTCCCCCGCCGCAGCCATCGGCTACGGCGTAGGCCGGCTCGGGTGCCTCGTCTCCGGCGACGGCGACTACGGGATCCCCACCAACCTGCCCTGGGGCATGAGCTTTCCGCACGGCCTCGTGCCCACCTTTCAGCGCGTCCACCCCACGCCGATTTACGAGCTTTTGGGAGCCATCATCATCACCTGGATCCTGTGGCGGCAGGGTGGGCCGGAGCGCCCAAAACCCGTCGGGCAAATCACCGGCGAATACCTGATCCTGACTGGCATCGCCCGCTTCCTGGTGGAGTTCATCCGTATCAACCCGAGGATTCTGTGGGGCATGACCAACGCCCAACTCGCCAGCCTCGGAGCCATTGTGTTTGGATTCGGACTGATCCTGATAGCGCGCGCACGGTCTGGGTCGAAGACGGCCAGAGCAGAACAGCGCGCAGCTGCTGCCCATTCCTGAGTCGACCCGCTCGCCTCAGGCTTCCCAGGGATTCACAAGACGGATGCCGCAATCCTCGAAGTCGCCGATGTCGCGCGTGGCCAGGGTCGCGCCGTGCAGTCGCGTAATGGCTGCGATTTGGGTATCGAGTGGCTTGATCGGGCGGCCTCGGGCTCTTCGCGCAGCCGCGATTTGAGCATAGTGACTGGCGGCTTCATCCTCGAAGGGGAGAATGCGGCCCGCAAATGTGCGGTTCAGGACATGGTCGGCGGCGGTTTCCAACGCTGTTCGCTTCCTGCCTGCTGGCATGATGGCGATCCCATAAAAGATTTCGGCTTTTGTCACTGCGGTGGTCCAGGCCTCGAATTCGGATTGCCGTTGGAGCCACTCGATGACACGCGGCTCCGGCCGCTCGAGCATTGCTTCCGACAGAACGTTCGTGTCGACGACGATCATCGCCTATTCATCGTCGTAGGTTCCGTATTCCGGACCGGAAAAGTCAGGGGGCTCACGACCTGGCCCACGCGGCGGGATCTGCAGCTCCATGCCGTCAATTCCGGCTTCGGCGAGACTTTGACGTATCGACTCATAAAGACTGCGCGGTTTCGCCGGCGATCCTGGCCCTTGCACCACGGTTTCGAGGATGGTTCTTGCCTCTTCCTCCATGGAACGGCCGTTTTCAGCAGCACGCACGCGGAGCTTTGCCTTAGCAGAGTCGTCGAGTTTGCGGATGGTAATGCTGGCCATAGCCCAACTCTAGCGTAGTGCAATCAATGCTGTCAATGATTACACTGCAATCATTGATTGCAGCCTTTACCCGGGAAACCGCCGAATCCACTCCACCACACTCCGCACTCCCACCCCCGTGGGCCCAGAGGCCATCCACGGCTTCGGGTCGTCGATCCAGGCGACAGCGGCAATGTCCAGATGGATCCACGGCGTCTCCTCGGCAAACTCCTTAAGGAACATAGCCGCATTGATCGCCCCGCCGTAGCGCCCGCCGGTGTTCTTGATATCCGCGATGCTCGACTTGATGACGTCGCGGTACTCATCATCGAGCGGCAAGCGCCAAAAGCGCTCGCCGGAAGTCTTGAGCCCCTCGGTGAATCGCTGATAGCTGTCGTCGTCGTTTGCAAAGATGCCGCCGTTGATCAGGCCCAGCGCGACCCCGATCGCACCAGTAAGCGTCGCCGCGTCGATCAGATGCGTAGCTCCCAGCTGTTTGGCGTAGGTAATCCCATCGGCCAGCACCAGCCGTCCCTCAGCGTCGGTATTGATAATCTCGATGGCCTTGCCTGGCTTGCCCGGAGCGGGCATCGCAATCTCCACGTCGCCCGGCTTGTAAGCCTTGCCCGACGGCATGTTTTCCGCCGCGCAGACGACGCCGATGACTTTGACCGCGGGCTGTAGCTGCGCAATCGCCCGCATCGCCCCGATCATGGCCGCCCCTCCCGCCATGTCGTACTTCATCTTCTCCATGCTGTCGGAGGGCTTGATCGAAATGCCGCCCGTGTCGAACGTGATCCCCTTTCCCACCAGCCCCAGAACGGGCCCCGGCTGAGCACCCTTCGGTTCATAAATCATCACAATCAGCGCGGGAGGCTCGTCCGACCCCTGCGTGACGCTCAGGAACGCGCCCATCTTCAGCTCGCGCATCATCTCCGTGCTGTACACCTGGCACTCGATCCCGAACTGGCGGCACATCTCTGCCGCGCGCTCGCCAAGCATCGTCGGAGTCAGTCGATTGCCCGGCTCGTTGATCAGTGTGCGCGCAAAATTCTGCGAATCGCCCACAATCACGCCCTCGCGCAGACCCGCTTCAGCAACAGCGCGGTTAGCGTCGGGCGCAACCACAACCTGAACCGACTGCACACTGCGATCTTTGCGCTCGGAGCGGTAGGTGTCGGAGTCGAAGTCGCCCAGCACCGCGCCTTCAGCTACCGCCCGCACTGTGAGTTGCGGATCGAGCACCTCCGCAACGGGAACAACAATGGAGACCGTCCGCAACCCACGAGGCTTGGCGAAACGCACGGCCACACCCGCGCCTTTGCGAACATCGTGCGGGGTCAGCTTCCCGGCCTTTCCCAGGCCAACGATCAGCAAACGCTTCGCCTTCAGCCCGGGGGGGTTGTGCAGCAGCAGCGTCTCGCAGGCCTCGGCCTTGAATTCGCCCCCGTCCAGGACGGATTGGGCGGCTTTGGCCGCAGCGTCATCGCCGGCCAGCAACCGAGCTTCCGGTTTGGGGATTTTAGGGGCCGCAGCATCGACGGCAAAGACGGCGAGCAGTTCGGTCTCGACATCCGCGGAAGGGGCAAAAAGAATTTTCGTATTCATGGATTGTTTCGGAAGTCTCTACCAGATCACTTTAACTTCGGAATAGCGTCGGAAAATCCGATCGCCCGTGACAATCGGCAATTTCTCAGCCACCGCCGTGGCAAGGATCATGCGGTCGAAAGGATCGCGATGATGAAGCGGAAGCGAGAACATCTCAAAAGCATGCGGCGATTCGAACCCAAGCTCCGTCAAACGCAAGTCTCGAATGGCCTCGCGAACCGATTGCTTGTCCATCTCCAGTTTTCCGATCGCGAATTTCACGGCAATCTCGATGATGGAGATGGAACTGACTATGCGAACAGTATCAGGATCCTCCATCAATTCGCGCGCGGCGCGGGAAATTTTGTGGAGTTCGCCGCGATACGCGAGATAGATGATTTGGGTGTCCAGCAACACCCGTTCCATCAGTAACGACCGTCGACAAAGGCCTCGACTTCTTCGTCCGTCATTGGATCAAATGCATGGGGATCGATTAAACGAACGCGGCCCTTTCCCGTCCCAAATTTCGGCCGGCGATCCTCCGCAGCCGGAGCCGGCACAATCATGGCAACCGGCTTTTTGTAACGCGCAATGACGATACTCTTCCCGCTCTCCGCATCCTTCAGGAGTTTCGGCAGATTGGCCTTTGCGTAAGCAGCGCTGACGGTGTTTACCATGAGAATATTGTACAACAAATGTTGTACATCATTGAGACCGCCTCAGGAATACCCCTATGCACCCTATCCCGCCACTGGTAAAAGATAAACAGAAGCAACATACATAAGATCCACCGAACCAACTTTTCCCGCGTCTGCCATTTCGATCCGAACTCAAAAGGATCTCGGCTCATGTTCTATCGTCCTGGCTTCGTTCTCATCTCTCTTGCCTCCCTGTCGCTTGTGGGAGCCAGCGCCCAGTCCCCGAACAACACGCCCTACACCCTGCACACCGGTACGCGCATCGTGCTGACCGACGTCACCGTGCTCGACAGCCAGGGCAATCCGGTTCATGGCCTGGAAGCTTCGGACTTCGAGATCTCCGACAACGGAAACCAGCAGAAGCTCAAGTCGTTTGAAGAGCACTCCGACCGGTCGAAGCCCATCCTCCGCGAAGCCGCGCTGAAGCCGGGAATGTACAGCAACGCCGCGCTGCTCCACGTGCCTGCCGTCGTGAATGTGTGGCTCCTCGATACCACGACGATCACCCTGGTCGAACAAATGTATCTGCGGCACCAACTGATGGAGATGGTCGCGAACCTGCCCGCAGACGAACCGGTAGCCATCTACTGGCGCGCCGGACAGATCGTCAACCTCCTCCAGAACTTCACTTCGGACCACGAGCGCCTGATGGCAGCGGTGAACAGGGCGATCCCGCGGATGAAGACGCAGGACGCACAGGACACTACCGACATCGACACCCTGGTGCAGATGATCGCGGCGCTCAGCCCCCTGCCCGGCCGCAAGAACCTGCTCTGGTTTTCCGGCGGCTCAACGATGATGTTGCGCCGAAGCCTGGGTCAGGTGCCGGTGGCGCCCGATCTGCAGTCCATCTTCGACGGAATCGAACTGAACCGGATCGCGGTGTATCCCATCGATGTGCGCGGCCTGACCTGGGAGAACGGCAGGGAGCAGAGCGAACAGCACACGCTGATGGAGGATACGGCGAAGACCACCGGGGGTCAGGCTTTCTACAACAACGGCGGGTTGGTGGACGCCGTCGCGCACTTCATGGCGATTGACGGAAGCTACTACACCCTCACCTATTCCCCCCATGACCCGCGCCACAGAGGTTGGTGGCACAGCGTCGACGTGAAGGTAAAAGGCTCCTATCGCCTCAGCTACCGGCGTGGATACTTCGACGACGTGAATTCTGACCACGCATCGTACATCCCGCCCGCGAAGCACCCAGTGATCGTCGACGGCAAGCAAGCGGATGCGCCCAACGTCCATCTGGAGCCGATCGTCTTTCGCGCTCGCGTCCTCGCCGCCACCGATCTCCCCGAGGAGCCGTCCGCACCCGCATCGCTTGGCACCCAATCCGCCACCCCTGCCCCGCCCTCTTCCCGCGGCCGAAAAACTGCCTACTCCATCCGCTACTTCCTGCCAGCGGCCGACTTCCAGCAATCCATCGAGGACGGCAAGGGACAGGTCATGGCTGGAGCCGCGATTCTCGCCGTTAGCGATTATGGAAACCCGGTCGCCCACGCGGTTCAGGTGTTCAAGCTCAACTTCGATCCAAAACAGCTGGAATCTTCGCCGAACGGCCTGTTGAGCCTCGACCAGGAAATCGATGTGCCCAAAGGACAGAATTTCCTCTACCTCGCGGTCTGGGATACGGCAACGGGACGAGTGGGTACCATACAGTTACCTCTGGATGTGCCCAAATCTCAGCAGGCGAAACGGTAGTACACCTTTTACGTCTTCCGGCTCCGCACAATGGCCGCCTTGGCTTCCTTGTCCGCCTCGCGCTTGCGCTCCGTCTCCCGCTTGTCCCAGTCCTGTTTCCCCCGCGCCACCGCAATCTCGCATTTAACACGGCCGTTACGAAAATAAAGCCGTGTCGGGATGAGCGTTAGTCCTTTTTGCTGCGTCTTTCCCGTGAGCTTTCGAATTTCCTCCTGATGCAGCAGCAGCTTTCGTGTGCGCAGAGCCTCGTGATTGTTGTAGCTGGCATGGGAATACGCCCCAATATGCGCATTCAGCAGAAAGGCTTCCCCATCCTTAATGAGGCCGTAGGCGTCCCTGAGATTGGCTTTGCCCTCGCGGATCGACTTGACCTCGGACCCGCGCAGCGCCACGCCCGCCTCGTACTTCTCGAGG
>Ga0302177_10002989_pt1 | contig 11862 bp, 10 predicted proteins | sample I_Palsa_E1_2_FD_198780 | JGI IMG/M metagenome (GOLD analysis project Ga0302177, IMG submission 198780) | Peat permafrost microbial communities from Stordalen Mire near Abisko, Sweden - I_Palsa_E1_2 | ecosystem: Environmental > Terrestrial > Soil > Palsa > Peat permafrost | place: Sweden... | reverse complement strand
CACGGCTTCTTCTCCTCTTACGAAGCCTTTGTGCACATCATCGACTCGATGTTCAACCAGCATGCCAAGTGGCTGGAGAAGAGCAAGCTGGAAACGCGGTGGCGGGCGCCTGTCTCTTCGCTGAACCTGCTGATCACCTCGCTGGTGTGGCGCCAGGACCACAACGGCTTCACCCATCAGGATCCTGGGTTTCTTGATGTCGTGACCAACAAGAGCCCGGAAGTGACCCGTATTTATCTTCCGCCGGATGCCAATTGCCTGCTCAGCGTAGCCGACCATTGTTTGCGCAGCACGAACTACGTCAACGTGATCGTCGCCGATAAGGCGGAACATTTGCAGTATCTCGAGATGGAAGCTGCAGTTCAGCACTGCACCAAGGGGATCGGCATCTGGGACTGGGCCAGTAGTGACGCGGGCGAAGAGCCGGATGCGGTGATCGCCTGTGCCGGTGATATTCCCACGTCAGAGGGGCTGGCGGCGGTGGCGATTCTGCGCGAGCATTGTCCGAAGTTGAAGGTGCGGTTCATTAATGTGGTCGATTTGTTCCGGTTAATGCCGGAGCGTGAACACCCCCACGGGATGTCTGATCGTGAGTTCGACGGGCTGTTTACCAAGAGCAAGCCGGTTATTTTTAATTTCCATGCGTACGCATCGCTGATTCATAAATTGACGTATCGGCGGACGAATCACGCTAATTTCCATGTGCGTGGGTATAAGGAGAAGGGGAATATCAATACCCCGTTGGAATTGGCGATTCTGAACCAGGTGGATCGGTTCAACCTGGCCATCGATGTCATCGAGCGGGTGCCGTTCCTCGAGGAGCGGGGAGCGCACACGGTGGATTGGCTGAAGGGGCAGATCATCAACGCAGTCAATTATGCGCATCAGAATGGGATTGATTCCAAGGAGGTCCGGGAGTGGAAATGGCCGTTGAAGTAGAGGCTCAAGAGTAGCCAGCAAGCGTCGGGTGAGTTGGGTGTTAGTCCAGTCCCGAAGGGACGGCTGAGAGTAGCCCAGGACGCTAGTCCTGGGTTAGGTTAGAGCCAGGAACAGTCCCGCAGGGACGGCTGAGAATGTCCCAGGACGCCAGTCCTGGGTACACTTTCGGATTGTGCGTTCTCGCGTGGACTCGTCAGCTCCTTAGCAATCCCAGGACTGTCGTCCTGGGCTACTCTCAGCCGTCCCTTCGGGACTCAGTTCGTAGGTGGAGTTCTCACGCCGGGGCTTAAAAAGCCCATGACTTCCTCCGGTCGGATTGACAAAGGGGGAGAGGGAAGCTTCCGAAGAGAAGTTGAGTGGGCGTTCGTTGGGCTATGGGAGCCGATGCAAAGCATTTCGTTGACTTGCTTTTCTGTCTCCCCTACGCTAACGCCTGAGCATGAACGGCGAAACCTTTTCCCACTATCGAGTTTTCGAAAAGATTGGCGGAGGGGGAATGGGCGTCGTCTACAAAGCCGAGGACACCCGGCTTGGACGCTTCGTTGCACTCAAGTTTTTGCCCGACGAGATAAGCTCCCAGCTACCTGTACTGGACCGCTTCCGGCGTGAGGCTCGGGCTGCCTCCGCCCTCAATCACCCCAACATTTGCACCGTCTACGACGTCGGCGAAGAGGAAGGCCGCGCCTTTCTGGCGATGGAGTTCCTCGAAGGACAGACCCTCAAACACCGCATCGATGGACGACCTCTGCCCATCGACTTCGTTCTTGAAATGGGGATCCAGATCGCCGATGCACTCGATGCCGCTCATGCCAAAGGGATCATCCACCGCGATATCAAGCCGGCCAACATCTTTATCACCAAAACCCGCCAGGCCAAGCTGCTCGACTTCGGGCTGGCGAAGATGGATTCCCGCCGTGACCTGAACGCAAGCCCCGACGGTGAAACACTCAAAGACCTCACCAGCCCTGGAAGCGCCCTGGGAACAGTCGCCTACATGTCTCCCGAACAAGCCAGAGGAGAAGAACTCGACCCCCGTACCGATCTGTTTTCGTTGGGCGCGACGCTGTACGAAATGACGACCGGGAAACCGGCGTTCGACGGCAATACCTCGGCAGTCATTTTCGAAAGCATTCTCAACCGGAACCCCGTTCCACCACGGCAACTCAATCCTGACCTGGCGCTGCAATTGGAACGTATTCTCGACCGCGCGCTCGAGAAAGATCGCGACCTGCGCTACCAGTCTGCCGCAGAAATGCGCGCGGAGATGAAGATCCTCAAGCGCACGCTGGATTCACAACGCAATGCGGTTGCGCAGCCTTCGCCCATGTCTGGGAGTATGTCTGGCAGGAGTTCCGGCAGCACTCCGGCGGCGCCGCCGCCGGCTCAACCCCAATCCGCTCAGCATCCGCCCAGGATCCGATCGTATGCCATTCTGGCCGCCGGTTCTGCATTGGTTGCCGGTCTGGTCCTTGGCTGGTTTCTGCATGTTGCTCATAGCCACACCGAACCACCGATCTATCAACAGCTGACTTTCCGCCGCGGCACGGTCCGCTCCGCACGATTCACTCCCAACGGACAGTCCGTCGTCTATGGCGCGGCCTGGGAGGGCAAGCCGACGGAGCTATTTATCACCAGCCCGGAGAGCCCCCAGTCGCGATCGCTAGAACGGCACGGGGAGGAACTGATGAGCATCTCCTCCGCCGGAGACATTGCCCTGCTGACCAACGTGAATGTCACCGGAACTTACACCCAGTCAGGAACACTGGCCCGCATGCCCATCAACGGCGGTGATCCGCGCGAAATTCTCGATGGAGTTCAGTGGGCTGACTGGGCTCCTGATGGCAAACAACTAGCCATCGTCCGCGACATGGGCGGCAAGAACCGCCTCGAATTTCCCATCGGCAAGGTGATCCACGAGACTCCTGGCTGGATCAGTCACCCTCGCGTTTCCCCGGACGGAACGCTAGTCGCTTTCCTCGAACACCCTCAGGTTGGCGACGACTCGGGCGGAGTCCACGTGACCGATCTTCAAGGCAAAGACAAAATGCTCGCCGATAATTTTCTAAGCGTGGAGGGGCTGGCCTGGGCACCCGGCGGCAAGGAGATTTGGTTCGCCGGAAGCACCAGCGGGGGCAATGCCCGATCGCTCGATGCCGTGAACCTGAGTGGACACTGGCGGATTGTGACGCGGGTGCCGGCCGCGCTCCAGCTTGAGGACATCTGGCAGGACGGGAAAGTCCTTCTCTCGCGGCAGAGTTGGCGGCGAGAGTTGAGCGGACTGATCGCCGGCGCAGCCAAAGAGCAGGATTTCTCCTGGCTCGACTATTCGTTTCCAGCCGAATTGTCCTCCGATGGCAAACGGCTCTTGTTCGACGAGGAAGGCAACGGCGGGGGTGCTGGTTATTCCGTCTACCTGCGCAAGACAGCGGACGATTCTGCGGTAAGGCTCGGGGACGGCGAATCCGTTACCCTATCTCCCGATGGCAAGTGGGTACTTGCCCTCACCATGAGCTCGCCGGCACAGCTGATCCTTTTGCCCAGCGGCGCGGGCGATGCTCAGCAGATCACCCACGATAGCCTTTACCATAGCTGGGCACGCTGGCTGCCCGACAGCCAGGGTATCGTCTTCACAGCAAAGCAGGAAGGTCACGGGGCTCGCATCTTTTTGCAGAAGTCCATCAACGGCTCACCAACGCCAATTTCTCCGGAGGGCATAGATCCCCTGGTGCTGGCCCTTGCTCCCGACGGAAGCCAGGTCGCTGGTATCGGAGCCGATGGAAAGGGTTATCTCTACTCCCTCACCGGCGGACCCACGAAGGACGTTCCCGGTTTGCTGCCCAGCGAGCAGCCAATTGAATGGTCAGGCGATGGTAAATCTCTGTACGTCTACAAACCTGGCGAATTCCCCGCGAAGGTGACACAGCTCGACCTGGCCACGGGCAAACGTACTCTCTGGCGGAGCTTGGCGCCTGCCGACCCCGCGGGCGTCAGCCAGATCGGGCCTATTGTGATGACTCCCGATGGTTCGTCCTATATCTACGGTTATCACCGCACGCTTTCTGATCTCTACCTGGTGGAAGGGTTGAAGTAAAAGTCCACACATGGCTGAGATCACAAGGCTCTCGTTAAACCAAATCACCGTCTCGTCCTGGAGCGTCAGCCAGGCGGTCGAGGGCTGCGTGCGCCACGGCATCCCTTCTATTGCGCTCTGGCGGCACAAGATCGAAGAGGCCGGTCTGGTCTCTTGCGTTCGCAGTGTCAAGGACGCGGGCCTGCACGTGTCGAGCGTTTGCCGCGGAGGCATGTTCCCTAGCCCGACCGCTGCCGGGCGGCAGAAAAATCTCGAGGATAACTTCCGGGCGGTCGACGAAGCCGCGGCATTGCGAGCCGATTCATTGGTGCTGGTCGTGGGTGGAGGGGCGGAGGTTGGCCTGGTTGACGCGAGAAAAATGGTCGCGGACGGAGTCGCGGCCCTGGTCCCCTATGCGCGCCAACAGGGAGTAAAGCTTGCTCTCGAGCCGCTCCATCCCATGTACGCGGCGGAGCGCTCTGTGGTGAACACCATCGGCCAGGCGCTCGAACTGGCGTCTGCGTTTGCTGCTCACGAAGTAGGCCTGGTTCTGGATGTCTTTCACATCTGGTGGGACCCGCTGGTGTTGCCCTCGATCGAGCAATGCAGGGGCAGGATTTATGGCTTCCACGTCAACGATTGGCTGGTTCCGTTGCCCGACCTTCTGCTCGGCCGAGGGATGATGGGGGACGGAGTCATCGACAATCGCATGCTGCGCCACGCTGTGGATCAGGCGGGTTATCACGGACCCATCGAAGTAGAAATCTTCAACCGCGCCATCTGGGATAGCGATCCCGACGAAATCTTAAAGCAGATGGTCGAGCGCTTTGTGGCATTTGTTTAAAACAGGAGGAATCATGAGCCTTTGGCCCACCCATGCTGATGAAAACCAGCTCCCGTTCGGCAACTACTCTCCCTGGAAGCACCGCCCTTTGTCATCCCGACCGGAGCGTAGCGCAGTGGAGGGACCTGCGGTTCGGCGGCTCTTTCTTGGAAATGTTTTTTGACAGTGGCTTTTGTTCAATAAGGGAGAGAACGGTTGCAACCTAATTACACCTTGAAGGCGAAGGATTTATTGCCCGCTATCCAGCGCGCCCTGGAGCTGGCCGCCGAAAAAACGCTGCGTTTGGACCAGCGGTGGAAGGCCTCTGATGGAGCGCCTGTCATCACCGTTGCCGGCCGCTACACGGCACGCAGCTGGACCCAATGGACGCAAGGATTCCAATACGGCAATGCCCTGCTCTGCTTTGAACTCACCGATGACCGCGAACTGCTGAACCTGGCGAAGCAGCACGTCGTTCAGGACATGGCAGAGCATCTCACCCACACCGGGGTACACGATCACGGCTTCAACAATATTTCCACCTACGGCAACCTGCGGCGGCTGATGCTCGAAGGCCGCATACCAGCCAACGAATGGGAGCTGCACTTCTACGAGCTTGCCCTGAAGGTAAGCGCCGCAGTGCAGGCCGCCCGTTGGACCAGCCTCGCGGATGGTCTCGGATACATCTACAGCTTCAATGGAAGCCAGTCCCTGTTCATCGATACCATCCGCACTTTGCGTATCTGCTGTCTCGCGCACATGCTGGGGCACAGTTTGCAAGGCGAACAGGACCAGCGCATCAGCTTGCTCGACTGCGCGCTGGCCCATGCGGAAACTTCCGCCCGTTACAACGTCTATTACGGGGAGGGCCGCGATTCCTACGACGTGCCCGAGCTACGCGGGCGAACCGTGCATGAAGCCCTGTTCAATCCCGCCAGCGGCGTGTTTCGCGCTCCTTCTTCGCAACAGGGTTTTTCCCCATTCACTACCTGGACCAGAGGGCTGGCCTGGGGAATGCTCGGGTTTTCTGAACTGATCGAGTTCCTGCCGGAACCACCGGAGTTCCTGAGACGGGCGGCTCGCGCCTGCTGTGACTTTTATCTGCAGCAGGCATCCACGCTCGATGGCATCTGCTATTGGGATACGGGCGCGCCGCAACTGCATCGCCTGGGCGATTGGAAGTCTAAAGCAGCCGATCCCTACAATGACTACGAGCCGGTCGATGCTTCGGCCAGCGCGATCGCCGCCCAGGGACTGCTTCGCCTTGGACATATACTCGGCTCAGACCTCTACACCTCCGCCGGGCTGACCATCGCGGCGCGGCTGCTCCAGGAACCCTATCTCTCCTTGCAGCCCGATCACGAAGGGCTGTTGCTGCACAGCATTTATCACCGGCCCAACGGATGGGACTATATTCCGCCGGGAGCGAAGGTTCCCTGCGGCGAGTCCAGCATGTGGGGCGACTACCATCTGCTGGAGCTTTGCCTGCTGATCAGCAGGATGGCGAACTCCGGCTATTACACTTTCTTCGGAGTAAACCATGGGGGATGAACGAAGAGTGGCGCTGGTTACCGGCGGCACTCGGGGCATCGGTCTGGGCATTGTAGTCAAGCTCGCGGAAGCCGGCTTCACCGTGGCTATCACGGGCAGGCGCCCAGCCGAGGAAGTTCAGCCAGTTCTGGCACAACTCAAGGAACGCAGCCCGGGGTCCATTTATATCCAGGCAGACGTGGCCTCGACGGCAGATCGGCAGAGGCTTCTTGAGACCGTAGAATCCCAACTCGGCCGGCTGGATGTTCTGGTCAATAACGCCGGCATCGCGCCCCGCGTCCGCGCTGACTTACTCGAAGCCGGCGAGGAGAGCTTCGACGAGCTGATCGGCACTAATCTTCGCGGGCCCTATTTTCTGACCCAGAGCGTCGCGTCGTGGATGATTCGCTATCCCGCGGCGGACCGGTCGATCATCAATATCGGTTCCATCTCTGCCACTGTGGCCAGCGTAAACCGGGGCGACTACTGCATTGCGAAGGCTGGGATCGCGATGGCGACCAAGCTGTGGGCAGTGCGCCTGGCGGAGCACGGGATCGCGGTCTATGAGGTGCGGCCGGGCATCATAGAAACCGATATGACCGCGGGGGTGAAGGGCAAGTACGACGCTTTGATTGAAAGCGGTATCCTGCTTCAGAAGCGGTGGGGGACCCCGGAGGACATCGGTACAGCCGTCAGCATGCTGGCCCGTGGACAACTTCCCTATGCAACCGGCGCGGTTCTGGTTCTGGATGGTGGCCTGACGATGGCGAGACTATAGATGGAATGGATGAAGAAGACCCGGCCCGGGTCAAATGCAACCGCCACCAGCACAGATCTTGTTTCCCCACGATGGGGTTTCGCCGTCTCCTCGGGGATTCTCGGGTGGATCCTCGACGCGTTCGACTTTTTCGTGCTCGTGTTCCTGGTCGATGTTCTGGCCAACAACTTCCATGTAAGGAAGGGTGACATCGTTTGGACCATCACCATCACTCTGGCCATGAGGCCGGTGGGTGCCGTGATCCTTGGTTCGCTGGCCGATCGCTTTGGCCGCCGCCGTCCGTTGATTGCCTGCGTCCTTTATTTTTCTATTGTCACTGCGCTTACGCCCTTTGCGCCCAGCTACCTGGTGTTTGTGATCCTGCGGGGTCTTTATGGGATTGGCATGGGCGGATATTGGGGTATCGGCGCCTCCATGGTGATGGAGAGTTCTCCTAAACGCTGGCGCGGCTTGTTTTCCGGGATTATGCAGGCAGGCTATTCGGTTGGTTATCTGCTGGCCGCGGTTTCCCTGCGTACCATCGAGCCTCGTTTCGGCTGGCGTTGGATGTTTCTTTGTGGGTTGGTGCTGGCGGCGTTGATCGCTGTGCTTACTTTGCTTTCTCCTGAGTCTTCTTCTTGGGAAAAACACCGCCTGGGCAGCTTTGCGGAAGTGGTCCGGGTCGTCTGGGAGCACAAGGCGGATTTTGTCTATCTGGTGCTGATGATGACGGCCATCACTTGCCTCTCGCATGGGACCCAGGATTTGTATCCGGACTTCCTCAAGACGGTGCATGGGTTTTCTAATGCTGTGGTTTCGAATCTGGCCATCCTGTACAACATCGGCGCGATCGCTGGTGCGCTGGTGATCGGTCATTACTCTGACCGTCTTGGCCGGCGGTTGGCGATTCTCCTGGCTTTGGTTATCTGTGCTCTGTCTATTCCGCTCTGGGCCTTCGGGTCGACCGTTGCCATGCTCGCGCTGGGGTCGTTCGCTATGCAGTTCGGCGTGCAGGGGGCGTTCGGTGTGATTCCTGCGCATTTGAATGAACTGTCGCCTAGTAGCGTGCGGAGCTCGTTTCCTGGGGTCGTGTATCAACTCGGGGTGTTGATTGCTGCGCCGTCGGTGGTGGTGGAGTTTACCCTGCGCCGGCATTTCGGATATCAATGGGCACTTACGATTTTTGAGATGTGTGTGATTTTCTCGCTGTTCCTTATATTCGGGTTTGGACCTGAGCGAAAGGGCCGGGATTTTCATGCTTAGCGGGGGAGAACCGCAGGTCCCTGCGGTTCAGCGGCTCTTTCTCGGAAACGATAATTGGGTGGCAGTTTTATGCTGACCGATGAACAGTGCGCACGCATTTCTGTGGTGCTGGTGCGAGCGCGTAATCCCAACAACATTGGGGCAGTTGCGCGCGCCATGCACGGTTTCGGCTTTACCGATTTGAGGCTGGTGAATGATTACTCCGTCGGCCTGGAAAAAGCACGCTCCGCGATCGACGCGTCTTCCATCCTCGCCACAGCGAAAGAATTCTCAACCGTTGCCGATGCTATCGCTGACTGCCACCTGGTAGTAGGCACCACCGCAGTGGGAAAACGAAAGCAGGAACACACCTTGTACACCCTCGCGGAGTGCGGCGCATCCGTGCGCTCCAGATTGGAGACGGACCGCGTAGCCCTGCTCTTTGGATCAGAAAAAACGGGTCTCAGCAACGATGCCATGAGCCACTGCAACTGGCTCATGACTATCCCCATGCACCCCACTCCAGGTCTGCGGCACGCGTCGATGAATCTCGGACAGGCCGCTGCCGTGTGCCTCTACGAACTCGTACGGCACCCGGACGCCAACCCGCAACAGGCGAAACAAGAGCCCATGGCGGATGCGGAAAGTCTGGAGCGGGTGACGAGTTTGCTAGAGCAGATGATGGCTGCGATTGGATATGACCGGCACCGCCCGGCCACGGCAGATCCTGCCGAAGTGCGGCGTATGGTGCGGCGCCTGGATTTGAACCAGTCCGACGCACGGCGCTGGATTGGCATCCTCCGCCGGCTGCTGTGGAAGCTTAACGAGTGATGATTACTTCGTACAGATTGTCCTTAGCCAGATAGAACTTGGTATTGGCGTAAGACTCAAAGAGCTTCTCGATGGTGCGATTGGTGTAAACGTGCTGCACCGCGTAACCCGTGGTCTCCTGGGTTTCGATGCTGTCGCTGTCGGTCACATGATAGCGGCAGAAACCCGTATCGTTTCCCGTGTTCTTGGTATGAAAAAACGTGAGAACCCGGCCGCCCGGCCGCATCGAGGAGCGCAGCCGCTTGATCAGCGGTCCAACCAATTCCTGGGGCACATAATCAAGCGTGGTCCAAAGCAGGATGACGTCAAATTCCCGGCCCGCAAAGTCCAGGTTGCTATCGAGAAAGCCTTCGACATCGAAGTGGGCAACGCCGTTTTCGTCGGGCGCGCCCATCCAATTGCCACGCAGGGCCTCATTCACCACATCTGCCATGTAGACCCCATGACCCAGCGTGGTGAGGAAGTTGATATTCGTCGGAGACGTGGGGCCAATGTCGAGAATGCGCAAACCCTGCTCTGACTTGAGAAACTTGAGCAGGTCCTTCCACGCACTGGAGTGCCTGGGAATGCGCGGACCGGTCAGGACCGTAGGACTTCCCGGAGTTGGAGAGCCGGGTTGTGTCCTGCCAAAGAGATTGCGCATCACGTCATCAGTTTTTGACCGCAGGCCCGTGCTGCCTGCGGGGAATATGCTCATCATATTCGAGCCCTCCAGCGTTCGTTAGTAGTTGGCTGGAGAGGTTGCGACCGGAACCTCGGCGCCCTTCGCCGGTGCAACACCACCTGCCTTTTCGCCCTGCAAGGGTTCAACCTTGCCGCGAAAGACAGCCTTCTCCTCGATCGACAGGCGTCCGGCGGAGATGTCCCCGACCAAATCACACCCGTCCCTTAAGTCTACTCGCCCGGTGGCCGATACATTGCCAATCAGATGCCCCAGGACGATTACATCTTTTGCCGATACGTTCGCAGCCACATGGGCATTGGGGCCTATGGTGAGGCGACTTTCCAGGAGGGTAATGGTTCCCTCAACATGGCCATCGACCATCAGATCTTCGCTTCCCTTTACTTCGCCGCGGATTTGCACCGACTTGCCAATGACGGCGGCGGTGCCGTCTCCTGCATTCATTGGGCGCCTCCCTGCATTTGCAGGCTCTCTGCCCGAACTATACGCAAGGAGCGAAGGCAACCGCAACCGGCAAAGCGGCTTAGGCCGTCCCCGGGCTCACAGATGTAAACTGATAGCTATTGGCTGGTTTCTCAACAGGTAACCTTATGGGATTTCTGCTTCAAGCCAGGTCGTTTTCGGCACCAATACTGACTGCGGCCCTGCTGCTGAGCACCGTCATGGACCGGGCCGCGGCCCAGATCGGGAACTCAGCGGTCGACCCAAAAAAGATCGTTCGCGATGCCAGCTGGAACGAGCTCCATTCCAAAAGTCCCGGGCATTCCTTCCGCTACCGGCAACACAAGGTGGATCCCAAAGGCAGCCTGGTTAAAGAAATCGTCGAAACCAAGGATGGAGACGTCGCCCGCCTGATGGAGAAGGATGGCAAGCCTCTACCTCCGGAAGAAGAGCAGGCGGAGATCAGTCGTCTCAACAACTTGCTGGCCCATCCCGAGATCCAGGAACATCGCCACAAGAAGGAGCAGGAAGATAGCGCCCGAGGCGACGAAATGGTCAGAATGCTGCCTGACGCCTTTTTGTTCACGTTAGACGGAATGGTGGAAGGCCCTAATGGACCTTGCTACCGGCTGAAATTCCGCCCCAACCCGGCGTTTACGCCTCCGGACCGGGAAGGTGAGGTTTACCACGGCATGGTCGGAGAATTATGGGTGGATCAGGCGCAATTGCGGCTGGTCAAAATCGATGCTCACTTGATCTCGGACGTGAACTTCGGGTGGGGCGTGCTAGGCAGGCTTTACAAGGGCGGAAGTATTTTGGTCGAAAATGCTGATGTGGGACTGCATCATTGGGAGACTGTCCACATGAAGCTGCGGTTGCAGGGCAAATTGCTGATGATGAAGAGTGTGGATTATTCCACTACTGAAGATTTCAGCGATTTTCAGGTCCAGCCTCAGGAGCTGGGGTATCAGGAAGCCATCCGGTTGTTGCAGAAGGGCTCCGCTGAGCCTGGACAGGTCGCTTCGAAGTAAGGAAAAGAAACCGCGCTCCACTACGCTTTGCTCTGTCGAAATCCACTGCGGCCTCCAGATTCTAAGTGGGTGGCTAGGTCTCGATTTTGAGACCTGGGTTTTCCGGCTAAGCTCCATTTGCGTGGAGAAACCCAGGTCTCAAAATCGAGACCTAACCACCCACCGACTCTGTTGTCATCCCGACCGGAGCGAAGCGTAGTGGAGGGACCTGCGGTTTCTGTTCCGGGATCGACCTAGGCCAGGTCGTCGCCTCCAGACGAATCATCGAAGGATGAATCGTCGTAGGAGGAGTCGTCCAGACTGGAATCATCCAGGTTCGCATCGTTGTTTCCGTCATCCCTTAGGCCTTCGCTTGCTTGCTGCAGGTCCTGGGCGTCGTTGCCACCGTTCCCTAAACCGCTGTCAGCGACGCGATCACGTTGGTTTCCGGCATCGTCGTAGTAATTATTGACGACTGTTTCCTCCGGCCTTCCCTCACCGCCGAAGTAGCCGCCACCGGCTAGCCCCGATGGCTGA
>Ga0302177_10002987_pt1 | contig 11863 bp, 15 predicted proteins | sample I_Palsa_E1_2_FD_198780 | JGI IMG/M metagenome (GOLD analysis project Ga0302177, IMG submission 198780) | Peat permafrost microbial communities from Stordalen Mire near Abisko, Sweden - I_Palsa_E1_2 | ecosystem: Environmental > Terrestrial > Soil > Palsa > Peat permafrost | place: Sweden... | reverse complement strand
GGCGGCGCTCGCATTCGACCTACGATTCGCCAGCCGAGAGAAGGCCGTGTTCGGGCAACCAGAGGTGGGCGCGGGCATGTTTCCCGGCGGCGGTGCACTTGAGCGACTCCCATTGCTCGTGGGGCGAGCCCGCGCATTGGAAATCATCCTCGGGAGCGACGACTTCGACGCCGATACGGCAGCGCTGTATGGCTGGATCAATCGCGCTCTACCCGACGACGAACTGGACGGCTTCGTCGACACACTCGCCCGTCGGATTGCCTCCTTCGACAAGGCGGCCCTCGCCGAGGCCAAGCGTCTGGTGAACCGGCGGACTCTCCCTCAAGCAGGGGACCTCATCGAGACTCAGGAGAGCTTTCTCGCGGCCTTTGCGTGGCCCTCTCTGCAGGAGCGAGGTGCCCGACTCCGGCGACGAGCCGCTGAAGTTGGGCCCGAATTTGAGCTTCGTTTTGGGCACTACCTCGTTGATCTCGGCGACCAGTGATTAGCGGCAGCCTCGGGGTCGGCTCGCCGTGGGGGACGTGAACCGACCTGCCGACTAGTTTCAATCGGACTGGTTCGAGTCGAGTTCGAAGTACGGTCTCCGAATGTTGAGCGATGACAACGGTAGTGGCGGAAGCGAGTCGGCCGGAAACGTTCAAGGCCCCGTGCCAGAAGCGGAACTTATCCCGGCGGCCACGGTGATCCCCGTGCGGCGGAGTCCGACCGGTATGGAGGTACTGCTGCTCCAGCGCAACTCCCGGGGCGAGTTCGGGAACATGTGGGTCTTCCCGGGCGGTCGGGTTGACCCTGATGATGCTGGCTCGGTCGTCGGCGACGATGCTGATGTCGAGATGGGGGCAGCCCGGCTTGCGGCCGTCCGCGAAGCTGCTGAAGAGGCCTTGCTCGACCTTGACCCATCTGGGCTGGTGCCCTTCTCATTCTGGGTCCCCCCGCTGGGTGCCGTGAAGCGCTTCGCCACCTGGTTCTTTTTAATCGAGGTGCCGAGTAACGGGGAAGCCGTGGTGGTCGACCAGCTGGAGATCCGCCAGTCCGAGTGGCTGACACCGGCCACAGCGATCGACCGCGTCAACGCCGCCCAGATGGACATGGTGCCTCCCACGTTTGCGACCCTGTGGTGGCTGAGGGACCAGACCGACCCGCAAGCGGCAATAGCCGCCGCTCGGTCACGGGTACCGGAACGATTTGCCACCCGTATGCGCAAGCACGGCAGTGTGATGACGGCCCTGTGGGAAGGCGATATCGCCTACGACGACGGGGATTTGGATCAGGTTGGTCCCCGTCGACGGCTGGTCATGGAGCCGGGCTCATGGCGGATCGAAATGAATTCCTAACTGGCGCCGGCAGTGAGCCAACACATCGGTCGAGGATGACTCAAATCGATCAAGATGAAATATCTTATTTTTCTCGATCGCATCGGTCACAGCGCCTTAGACCAATTGTCCATCCAAATTGCTCAACTATGTAGCTACATTTGGTCCATCTGGTCGTGACCTACCTGGAGGTAGTCCATGCCCAAGCGGTATGCGAGAGAGTTTCGGCGCGACATCTGCGAACGCCTGGTCGCCGGCGAACGGGTGAAACCGAAGAGCTGGCGCCACGGTCAACGAAGTGGAGATGCGTCTCGTAGCAGCGTGAAATCATTGAGGGCTACTCATCATGAATTGCGCCGGAATACGCCATCCAGGCTTGCCGACCATGAGCGTGGCCGCAGGGATGTCCACGACAGGAGCAGTGAAGGTCTGGTCAAGTCAGCGGCGGCCCCCCAGGCGCTGGGAGGCTCTGGCCCGATTTCCTGGCACTCAAGGTCGTTCTGAACATCTGTGCCGCGCCCGCCATCGGGAAGCAGAAGCCCTTCCCGACCGGAACCCCGGTCTACGGCCGGGTTCTGCGATGCGTGACCCAGTGTCCTGAACACGATGGAGCACGGGATGCCGTTCCATGTTCGACATGTGGGATCGGAACGACGCGGTGGTCGATGGGCGGCTCGAAGCAGGAGAGCCCCCGGGCAGCGTCGGACGGATCTGCTTCGGTTCACGACGCAGCGGGCTCTTCGCTGTAAACCGGCTCGAGCCCCGAACCGACGACAAGGGGATGATCGCTTCGACAGCGAGCGCAGCCTCGGTGCCTTCGATGCCGGCAAGCACGAGGTAGGTGAGCCCGTTTGCCGTGCCCACCTCGAAGTCGTGACCCCCAAGGGCCATGTAGCGCTCCAGGGTTACCGGGCTGCCGGCAGCGAGGGCAAATCGTTCGGCCATTGTCTCGTTCTCGTCGTTGATGGGCGACGCAATTACCGCGAAACAACGAAACTTGTGATGCGGTAGTGCTGTTTTTGAGGATCGCCCATAAGACTGGAAGTGACGACTATCCCTAAATGAGGAGTTGCCGGCAGCAGGAATTGCGACTGGGTCAAAATCGTCGCTGCCGGTCGAGTGGACATCTATGACGACAATTGGGCAGAACCAGCCACATGAAGAGGATTCCCGATCTGAGACTGGGTCGGACACCGGTAGCCGCCCGGTGGCTCCGAGCACTCCTGGCGCCGGCCGGATAAAGGTTTGGGTCTATTACAACCCCATGACGGGAGAGGCGACCCTCTACGACAGCGAGCCGCCTCTGCGCTTCGGACGCCGACAAGGTGACGCGGACTTTGTTGAGGTGGATGAGGCTTTAGTCAAGGAGTACGCCACAACCAAAGAACTCTGGTATGGAGTCCATGCGAAGTTCGTGGCCGCGGTCAAGGCAGCACACAGTCGCAAACTGATTGACTGGGAATAGGAACGGGCCCTGGTCGATGGAGCGCAACGAACCTCGGCGTCCGGGCCAGCCTCTCCACGCCTCGCTCCGCTCTTTGCCCGCGGAGCCGACTCCGGTTGGCAATGGACGGGGTGGCACGGTCGAATCCCCGGGCGTTGACCTGGCTCTCATGATTTCCATGCTCCCAGACATGGTGTTCGTGCTAGACGCCGAAGGTCTTTTGGTTTACGTAAACGAGGCGGGGTCGACGATCTTTGGCATGGACAGTTCCCCCTACCTGGGTTGGTCGATGCTCGATTTCATACACCCCGACGATGCCATGCTCGCTCTCTCTTCCCTCGAGACGGTACGAACCAAACAAGTGGGCACACCCATCGAGGTCCGCCTCGCCGTACCCGGGACTCAGTGGCGGTGGTTCGAGGTGATCGGCCGGGACTGCCTCACCGTCGACGGAATCAACGGGGTGTTGGTGGGAGCCCGTGATCTTACGCAACGACGTATGTGGGAAATCGCGGCCAATGACATGACTCGGTTTCAGCAGATTCTCCACCACGCCGCGGCCATCGTGCTCAGCTTGGACGCTGAGGGAGCAGTCACTGCCGTAAATGGTGCTCTCAACCGACTACTAGGCCTAGACCCTTCGCTCGCTATTGGCAGCCATCTCGGCGCCCAGGCCATGCCCGGATACCATCGCCAGCTGAGCGACGCCATCGCCAAGGCCACCGCCACGGGATCGGCGTCGGTCGAGATTCCCATGCGTCATGCCAAATCGGGCATCGCCGTACCGATACGTTTCGAGATCGTCAATCTGCTCGATGACCCGGTCGTCAAGAGTTTCATTGTCACCGGCCAGGACATGAGCGAACTCGATGCCGCCCGGCGTCGTCTCGAACACTTGGCCAGCCACGATGTTCTCACGGGACTGTGCAACCGTTCGTTGTTGGCCGATCGACTGTCGAGCCTGGTTGAGGCGCGTCGACCCCTCGCGTTGCTCTATGCCGATCTTGATGAGTTCAAACCGGTCAACGATGCACACGGCCACGACGTCGGTGATGAGGTTCTACGTTCGGTCGCTCTGCGCCTCAGCGAAGGGGTCAGCGAAGGAGACCTGGTGGCCCGCGTTGGTGGCGACGAGTTCGTCGTACTGGCTCTGGGAGTAAGTGACCGGGCGACTGCCGTGCGCCTGGCTGATCGTCTGCGGGCATCTATCGTTGAGCCATACCAGGTGAGCATCGGGATGGTGAAGATAGGGGTCAGTGTGGGAGCCGTCGTGGCCGGTCCTGACTCGACGGCCGCCGAACTCCTGGCCGAAGCCGATTTCGCCATGTACGCGGCCAAAGCTGCTCGAATCCCTTGATGTGAGCTGACAGTGCTGCGCCTCCATAGTGCTCACAGACCCTTCCGAAGGTCTGGGGGTGGTAGGGCCAAGAATGCTTGGCCTCGACGCGGAGAGCGAGCAGTTCTTCGGTCGCCCCGGCCACGTGATGGTGGCGTCCGGTGGTGAAGATCAGCCCGTCCTGATGGTCGATGCCACATTGTCACGGCCTGAACTGCAGGCGTGGGATCCGTCCACCATGCGCGCAAGAGCCTGGCGATGTCCCTGACAATCAAGGTGCCGCTCAAGCGCCCGCGTCTGAACAGCATCAGGGTGACCTCTCTCCAGAATCAGACCGCTAACCTCCCGGCCACAAGTTAGAGAGGAGAATCCATGCCTGACGATCCCATTCAACTCGACGAGACCACCCGTGCGGCCGTGGCCTCAGGGCGGCTCGTTCATCTCGCCACCATCAACCCGGACGGCACCCCACAAGTGACCTGCATCTATGTTGGCTGGGATGGTGACGATATCGTCGCCGGTCATCTTGCCGACCACGTGAAACTGCGCAACATCCGGCGCGATCCGCGAGTCACCCTGTCTGTTGAGTCCGACATCGAATTCGAAGGGTTCAGCCCCTACCTCGTCGTCCAAGGGATTGCCCGTGTAGAGGTGGGCGGAGCAGTTCCCCTTCTACGCCGCATCACCAACGGTCAGTTCCCGCCGCCCGGAGGAGATTGGCCGGAGGGATTCGTCACCCGAATCTCACCTCGGAAGCTCTCAGGAACCGGCCCTTGGGGTATTGCCAATTGAGCAATGCGCCGTGCTGCTGCCCTCACATCATCGGATACCGAAAAGGAAGGAGGACCCCAAATCAGGTGTCGCGGCACCTTTGTCGTGACTCGAATCGGGGAGCGACACGATCGAGCGGTACTGGCCTGAACCCCGTTTGGCGGTCCACGTTTGTAAGAGTTTGGTCGTGATCTACCTGGAGATAGTCCATGTCCAAGCGCTATGCGAGAGAGTTTCGACGCGAGCTCGATAACGAACGGCACGTCGTGGCGGTGTGTTTACTTTTGTGGAAATCGTACGTGAGGGCGTGAGTGTTCTTCGCTCTTCGTTCTCGCTTTTGGTGGCGCGGTGGAAGGCGGTCTCGGGAGAGGAATTCTTGCCGTCACGGGCGGTCGCTAATTGGTTGGTTGACCCTCAGGGCCCGAAGACGGGAGAGGACTTCGGCCATCGCCACGGGGGCGGCATCGAAGCCCCAGAGGGTGAAGGAACTCGGCCAGAACGAACTCGACGACCCCCGGGGGCCGACACGGGAGGCGAGAGACATTCCAGCCGCTGTAAGAGTTCTGCGACGGCTCGCGCCAACGTCCCCCGAGAGAGATGGAGTCCGGACCTGGAAAACAAACCGCTCTGTCTCCGGCCAGGGGCGTATGGAACACACTCCCCCCATTGATACGCGCGGCGTTTGGCGCTCGGGCGGGTGGTTGGGCATCTCCACATCCGAAGCTGGTATCGGGCGCGGCCTTCCGGGCCACCATGCAGAACCTGATAGAGGACGCATTGGCCTTATAAGTCCAAGTGGCTCACTAGTAACCTCAGCGGGCAGTATCGGATTCCACCGAGCAGACGATCTGGGCGACCGCTCCGCAACTGCACTGGGAGAATGGCAACTACGTCCCAGTGCCTATCAACGGGGGAGGAGGGAAAGGGATGACGCCAGAGGAGGCGGTACGGGCCTATTTCTCTGCATATAGCGAGGGACACCCTGAGAGGTTCGACGAGATGGTCTCGCAGGACTATCTCGACTACGGGCATACGCCCCCTGGCCGCGGGCCCCAAGGTGCCCGTGCCGACTATGAGCAGGCCGTTCGGAGAGCCGGTGGTTCCATCACCTACGACATAGACGCAATGGTTGCCCGCAACGGCGCCGTCGCTGTCGCATGGACGGGACATCTGCCCAACGGTTCAGAGTACAGCGGTCTGAGTTTGTACCAGGTCGTTGACGGCCTTGTCGACGAGGCACGCCATGCAATGATCGTTGCGCCTCCGCTCTGACAAACGGCCACCGACCCGGCCCGGCGCAGCAAGGCGATCTGGTACCTGGTGGCGTCAGACGACAACATGATCTCGTCGCTGACCCAGCGCTCCACGGCTGAACGTGCTCGATCCAACGCCCACGTAGTTCCCGGGGAGCCACTCGGCCTACATCTCCTATTCCGGCGTCCGTCGTCGAGTTGATGAAGAAGGCCGCGATCCCGGGCCTTCCCATGACGACCAAACAGCGCAGCAACGATCATGGAAGGTTCGACCCTTGGCTATGGCGTTAAGGGTCTGGGAGCGATATGAATGGGGTTGACACATCGCCCGACACCCAGGGAGGCAAGCGATGTTTCGTCGTCGCGGCCATAATGAGACGATCCGCACCGATGCCCACGCGGCAGGTCGAGCGGGCGCTGTTCGCCTGCTGGAGACCGAAGAGGAGCTCCGGGCCGCGGTGGAGCGAGCCAGGGCGTTCGAGCGCATGAGCGTGGGGTTGGAGGCGATACGCGCGCTGAAACATGAACGCTATCTCTACGAATCGCGTGGTGGCCTCGCCGACGTCATGCCCATTGACCCGGAGCGGCACGCTGCACCTGAGCAACTTCGTAGGGAGCCTTGGTAGCTCATCAACCGAGCCCTGCCGGCACCTTGAGTGAACAGGGCGTCGCGCTGCACCTGAGTGGCCTATCTGATTGGTTCACGTCTCACTAGCGCCCGGTCCGCGTTCTGCCAGTTCGCGAAACTCCTCGGGAACGCGAGCAGCCGGAGAAAGGGCGGTGGCGGCGTAGCCAACGGCAGCTCTACCGAACTTTTCCCGGATTGCGTCGATGGATCGGTCCACCCCCCATCTGGCGCCTTCGACCACAGATCCGGCTCGTGACCCCGCGTGTTCATAGATATTCGAGGAATCGAGAGGCAGCTCGAGCTGAAGGGAATGCTCTGGTCGTAACTTGGAGACCGAAACGGCGAGGAGGGTGATTTCGCCTTCTCGTTCGTTGTCGAGAATCGCCGAATGGGCGAGCCTTTCAGCCTTTTCAGTCAGCGTCAGCGTCGTTGAGATCGCAACGGGCAACGTGACAGACCGCGTCACAGAGCGCATGTGGAGAAAACGGACGCGCACGGTCACCGTCTGACCGGCCAGGTGCGCCTTTCGCAAACGCCCGGCGACTCTGTCTGCCAGGTAGCCAAGCGTCTCCCGCACGAGCTCTGGAGTGGCGTCGCGTCGTCCGAGAGCGGCCTGGGCGCCCATGGACTTGGAATGACGCGCTGTTTCGACGCTTCGTTCGTCGATGTTGGCCGAGAGAGAGGCCAGCTTTGATCCGGCTTCATGTCCGAGCAGACTGCGCAGGATCGGGCTGTCAACTTCAGCCAGTTGCCCGATGTTGTAGATCCCGGCCTCGTGGAGGCGACGTTCTGTCGTTGGTCCCACCCCCCAAATCAGGCCAATCGGAAGGGGATCGAGAAAGTCCTTCTCTTCGTCGGGAGCCACAGCGACGATGCCGTCGGGTTTTGCCACCTGTGATGCCACCTTGGCGAGATGCTTGGTGCGGGCCACTCCGATCGACAGGGGAAGACCGATCTCGTCGCGTACGCGCCGACGGATGGCAGCCGCGATCTCGGTAGGAGCTCCGAAGAGGTGGACGGCGCCGGCAACGTCGAGGAATGCCTCATCGATCGAGACCCGCTCCACCCGAGGTGTGAAGTCGTAGAAGACGGACACGACATCGTCGCCAAACTCTTGGTAGCGGCCGAAGTGGCCACCGACGAAGAGGAGGTCGCCGCAAAGCTGGCGCGCCCGCCACCCTGACATGCCGCCGCGAACGCCGTATTTTCTGGCTTCATAGGATGCCGCCAGCACCACACCTCCGCCGACGGCGATGGGCCGGTTCCGCAGCGAGGGGTCCAGCAGCTGCTCGACCGACGCATAGAAGGCATCGAGGTCGGCATGCAGGATCGTAGCCGTATGCCTCGCCGGCGAAGGTTCCACGTTGGGCGAATTTAGTCGAACATATGTTCGCTTTCCAGTGGCGATGGCCAGGGTTTAGCGGTGGGGCTGTTCAGGCCCGGGAAGGGGCTGAACCGTCGGGGGTGCGATCCCACGGAAATCCCACGGATTCGATTTCAGCTGTTACCGGCCCCGTGGCCTGTCACGAACCTGGATCTCCAAGAAATCCCGTTGGGAAGGCAATTCAACGGCACACCATTAATCGGCGAACGACCTGGTGGACGGCCGCAGGAGGTCTCATAGCTCGAAGGCGCGGCGGCGGTAGTACCCCCACCACCACTGAGTCGCTGGTCGGCGCGTCTCGTGCATAGGGCACGGGCGCCTGACCCTCGGCTTCGCGTTCGGCCAGAGGTGTCGACACGGTCATCATTACGGACGACGGTCACGGATTGACCCATGACGAGTCGACGTGTGATTTCCGAAAGCTCGGCGGATCATGGAAGAAATAAAGTTCGTCGTCGAAGAACGAGAGACGCTCGCAACTTCTTGCCCAAGGTCAGGGTGGAGCGGCATATGCCACTCGCCGGACGAGCAATTGGCCAAACGACTCTTGATGTCAGGAGCGATTACGTCTCGGCTATTTGTGTCTGCAACCTGCGATGAATCACCTTGCCGGATACTGGCCACGACGGGTATGGCCGAACCAGGCGGAAATGCGGGGGGAGCGAGCCGCAGCGAGATTCTCAGCTTCCACCAAGGTTCCCTCCTGTTTGCTTGACAGCGAGATTGTAAGGACTACTTTGGCGAAAGCGGCGGCGTAGCGGAGAGCAACACCCTTTCTCCGCGCGAGAGGCGGAGGGTGTGACTCGATGGCGCGAGTTCGGCGGGATCTAAAGCGTAGATACGGGCTGATAGCAACCGTGTTGGTCACCATGAGCGGCTTGCTAGTTCTGGTCGCCCCATCGGCGTCCGCCGGGCCTCCCGTGGTGACCAACTACACCACTTCGAGTGTCAACAACCCGTTGGCAATCACCGCCGGCCCCGACCTGGCCCTGTGGTTCGCAAACGCCGGTGCCAACTCGATCGGGCGCATCAACACCGGTGGTCTCATCGTCACGTACACCGGGACCGGTATCGACGGACCGATCGGAATCACCGCCGGCCCCGACGGCGCCTTGTGGTTCACCAACGAAACCAATAACTCGATCGGACGCATCACCACCTCGGGCGTCGTTACCAACTTTACTGATCGCAGTATCGATGATGCGCAGTTCATCACGGCCGGCCCCGACGGCGCCTTGTGGTTCACAAACTACGGTAACAACTCCATTGGGCGTATCACCACCGCAGGCGTCGTGACCAATTACAGCGCTCCCAGTATCGACGGTCCATTGGGGATCACCCCTGGTTCCGACGGCGCCCTGTGGTTCGCCAATGATGCCGACAACTCGATCGGACGCATCACCACCGCAGGCGTCGTGACCAACTTCACCGGGACCGGTATCGACGGTCCGGAAGACATTGCCGCCGGCGACGACGGCGCTCTGTGGTTCACCAATTCCGTCAACAACTCGATCGGGCGTATCACGACCGCGGGGACCGTAACCAATTACACCGACCCCACCATCGACTCTCCACTTGGGATCACTGACGGGCCCGATGGCGCCCTGTGGTTCACCAACAACATGAGCCAATCCATCGGGCGGATCACCACCGGGGGCGTTGTGACCAACTACACCAATAGCAGCATCGGTTTTCCCTATGGAATCACGTCCGGTTCCGACGGCGCCCTGTGGTTCACAAACCGTAACAACTCAATTGGGCGCATCACCACGCCCAATAACAATCCGACCCCCACGGTCACCAAGGTCTCACCCAATTCGGGGCCGACAACGGGTGGGACGTCCATCACGATCACCGGGACAGGATTCGTCTCCGGCGCCACCGTCGCCATCGGCCAGGGCAGCGGACTCAGCGGCGCCATCGCGGCGACCAACGTGAATGTGGTCTCACCCACCGAAATCACAGCCACCACAGGTGGCGGGGCCAAGGCGGGGACCTTCAGCCTCTTCGTCACCACCTCCGGCGGGACAAGTGCGGCCAATGCCGGTGACAACTTCACGTACAACATCCCGGCTGTCGTGCCCACGGTCACCGCGGTCTCACCTAATTCGGGGCCGATCGCCGGAGGTACTCCCATTACCATCAACGGAACAGGGTTCATACCTGGGGCCAGGGTGGTTATCGGCCAAGGCAGTGGGTCGGGGCCGACCGCCATCGCAGCTACGAGCGTGGATGTCGTCTCCTCGACTGAGATCACGGCCACCACAGGAGGCGGAGCCAAGGCCGGGACGTGGAGCCTGTTCGTCATCACCTCGGGGGGCACTAGTGCGGGCAACTCAGCTGATGACTTCACCTACAAGTAGGCCCTCCGCCCTGCGCTCTGCGAGTCGTCGACAAGTTCGATGCTTCGATGGGGGGTCGGTCCGGCCGAGGTGCGGGCTGGGGCCAGCAACGACTGAAGGCCGAATTTCTGGGATCCGAGTCGAGGACTTTCGGGCTGCAGGTTTCGGTCGCGAGCGAGCTTGGAGGGGTCGCTCTTCTATTCCTGGGGATTCAGCGACGCTCCGTCCGCTTTTCGGGTTGCTGGCCGCATCGGCGCGATGGCAGGGATGGGGTGTCGACGTGGTCCCGACCACATGGCGGGCGGAGCGTCGATGGCCGAGGCGATGGCATATGCCGCCGCCTCGTAGTTGACCCGCCAACCCACGAAGTCGAGCCATGCGTCCTCGTTCGACCGCTCGAGCGGAAAGTCCACGCTCGCCAATCGTTCGATGGCGTTGACGAAATCCTCGTAGGTGAGGGATATGCCTTCGTTTGGATCTGCCTCATCAGGGATGGTGAATCCCCGGGCACGGGCGATGGTCGCCAGGCAGGTAAAGCCGCCACGTAGACACAAGCGAGCGGACACCGCTCCCGGGGCATCAGGAACGAGTGACAAATAGAGCGCGGCTGCGTCGAGCACGGCCAGTTGCGCCGTGACCCAGGAGGACAGCGCTCGTTGAGAACGGAAATTGACGAGCGCAATATATGTCGCGTGGCTTTCGGACACGTCGGCGGACCAGCGCTCCCAGTCTTCGAACAACGCCGGCAGCTGCCCCATGGCGGAGACCCCTGAGCCCAGGCCGTAGTGGGTTCGTGCAAGCAGTTCGGGACCCCACGAAGGCACGCCGGCTCGAGAGTCCAGCATCGTCACGAGCCCTTCGCGCCGGTTGAAGGCGCCGTAGATCGTGGGGAGGTAGCCGATCTGCAGGGCTACCGTGCCCAGGCCGGCGAGAGCTGCGACGTCGGTCAATCCAGTCGGAGCCCCACTGTGGGGAGCCAGATATCCCAGGGTGCACAGCGACGAACCGGCCAGCACGAAAGCACCGGCCAGCCCAGCGGTGCTCATGAACGGCCAGAGCAACAGCGCGAAGCCGAGTTCGAAGACCGCGAGCCAGACCACGATCTGCAAGATGAGTTGAATGGGCGCCTGGGCGGCCAGAATTCGATCGCGCGGCTCGTAGGAATCGAAGCTGTCGGCGACGAAGTGGAAGGCCGCATTGAGACTGACGGCAACAGTTCGGGTGATTCGGCTGCGGATCCGCCGGGGGACCACAACGGTTCCGATAACGCTCCAGGCTGCGGCGACGATCAAGAACGCACCAACCGCCGCCGCCAGATCACGGATCACAACCATGCGTCAGCCTCTCATAGCGGCGCGGGCGATTCAGGATGCGACGGGAGCCACAGCGGCA
>Ga0302177_10002984_pt1 | contig 11867 bp, 9 predicted proteins | sample I_Palsa_E1_2_FD_198780 | JGI IMG/M metagenome (GOLD analysis project Ga0302177, IMG submission 198780) | Peat permafrost microbial communities from Stordalen Mire near Abisko, Sweden - I_Palsa_E1_2 | ecosystem: Environmental > Terrestrial > Soil > Palsa > Peat permafrost | place: Sweden: Abisko... | reverse complement strand
GTGCGCCCACTGGCGGCATCGCTGCTGACCGTGGCCCTGGGCTGTGCCGCCGGTGCTGCCGCGGCCGACGACAGTTTGCCCAAGCTGGCAAACAAAACCCCGCTGCGCGTCGGTTTTGCCCAAACCGAGAGCAACAACCCGTGGCGTCTGGCGGAAACCAAGAGCTTCAAAGATGTGGCGGCTAAATGCGGTTGGCAATTGGTGCTGACGGATGCCAATGGTTCCAACTCCAAACAGGTGTCGGATATCCAAAACATGATCGCGCAACACGTCGATCTGCTGGTGTTCCCGCCGCGCGAAGAAAAACCGTTGGCGCCCATCGTGCTGCAAGCCAAGAAGGCCGGAATTCCGGTGATCCTGGTCGACCGCGATGTTGACCAATCGGTGGCCAAGGCCGGCCGCGACTACATCACGTTTATCGGTTCGGACTTTATCGACCAAGGGCATCGGGCAGCCGATTGGCTGGTCAAAACCACCGGCGGCAAGGCCAAGATTATCGAACTTGAAGGCACCACCGGCGCCTCGGCGGCCAATGACCGCAAGAAGGGTTTTGATGATGTGATTGCCAAGAACCCGGGCATGCAGATTATCGCTTCGCAAAGCGGCGATTTTGCCCGCGATACCGGGCGCAAAGTCATGGAAACCCTGCTGCAAGCGCATCCTGATGTCACCGCGGTGTATGCGCACAACGACGAAATGGCGCTGGGCGCGATTGCGGCGATCAAGGCTGCCGGTAAACAACCGGGTAAGGATATTGTGGTCGTGACCATCGACGGCACCAAGGGCGGCATGGATGCGATTGCCGCCGGCGAACTCGGCGCCAGCGTACAGTCCAGCCCGTTCTTCGGCGCTTTGGCTTGCGATGTGGCGCAACGTTATGCCAAGGGCGAAACGATTCCGACCTGGGTCAAGGTATCGGATCGCTTCTATGACAAGAGCAATGTGCAAGCCAACATGCAATACGGTTATTAAACCTCGTCGCTTGATGCCGGACAGTTGTCCGGCATCGACTCATCCTGAGGCATGACGAGCATTAGATCGCCATGCCTCGGTCTCACGCGGCCACGATCTCCAACCACGCTCGAAAGTGATGGGAGCGAGCGTGTTCGAAGCGACGTGCCGGTCTGCCTGGCTGCGTCGCTTCGTTTTTCATCGCTTCGTTTTTCGGCCACACAGCGCAGGCGCTAATCATTCGTAACGCAAGATGCGGCCGGCACTGCGCATCAACGCATCAGGAGCACGTCGTGACGCAACTCACGCACCAGTCCCCCTTGCTACATATGCAAGATATTCAGATCAGTTTCGGTGGTGTGCCGGCTTTGCGCCAGGCACGGCTTAGTGTTGCCGCAGGTGAAGTGCACGCACTGATCGGCCAGAACGGGGCCGGTAAATCCACGCTGATTAAAATTCTCACCGGCGCGTATCAGCGGGCCGGTGGCACGGTGCAATTCGACGGGCGCGAAGTGGATTTCCGCACCCCCAAAGCCGCGCGCGAAGCGGGCATCAGCACCATTTACCAGGAAATCAACCTGGTGCCGTATCGCTCGGTGGCGGAAAATATTTTCCTCGGCCGCGAGCCGCGGCGCTTCGGCCTGGTCGACTGGCGCACGGTGCATCGCCGGGCTCAGGAATTGCTGGAGTCGTTTGGCCTTGAGGTCGATGTGAAATCGGCGGTCGGGCGGCATTCGACTGCGATCCAGCAGATGGTGGCGCTGGCACGCGCCGTCTCGTCCGAAGCCAAGATGGTGATCATGGACGAATCGACCTCGTCGCTGGACGAACGTGAGGTGGAGTTGCTGTTTTCGGTGGTGCGGCGCTTACGCGACGACGGCCGGGCGGTGATTTTTGTCTCGCACCGTCTCGACGAACTGTATGCCTTGTGCGATCGGGTCACGGTCATGCGTGACGGCCAGACCGTGGCTGAAAGCGAACTGGCCACCTTCGACAAACTGCAACTGGTGACCACCATGTTGGGCCGCACCCTGGCCGAGGCAGTCAAGGAAGAGAGTGCGGTGAAGGAGGCCAATCTGGCCAAACGCGGGGCGCAAAAAATCAGCGTCAGCCATCTCGGTGCACCGCCCAAAGTCAACGATGTCACGCTGGAGGTGCATGCCGGTGAAGCGGTCGGCCTGGCCGGCTTGCTCGGTTCGGGACGTACCGAAACCATGCGCCTGATGTTCGGCGCCGATCTGCCGGGCACCGGCGCCGTGACCATAGACGGCAAGCTTACGCCGCTGAAATCGCCCCAGGACGCGATTGCGCGTGGGCTCGCTTATCTGAGCGAGGACCGCAAGGCAGAGGGCATCATCCCCGATCTGTCGGTACGCGACAACTTGACCTTGGTGTGTCTGCGCACCTTGTCCAAGCATGGTGTGGTTGACGTCAAACAGCAGCAGCAATTGGTCGAGCGTTTTATTGCCGCGCTGGGGATCAAATTGCGCACCGCCGACCAGCCGATTCGCGAACTCTCCGGCGGCAATCAACAAAAGGTGTTGCTGGCTCGCTGGCTGGCGACGCAGCCCAAGTTGCTGCTGCTGGATGAGCCGACGCGCGGTATTGATGTGGGGGCCAAGGCCGATGTGGCAAAGATCGTGCGTGAGCTGCGCGACGCCGGTTTGGCCGTATTGTTGTCGGCCTCCGAACTGGAGGAGTTGACCGCGATCGCGGATCGCGCGGTGGTGATTCGCGATGGCCGCACGGTGGCGCAATTGGATGGAGGCGAGATGAGCGAAGCCGCGATTATGGATGCCATTGCCTACGGTGGGTCGCACCCGTCGGCATTGGCCGAGGCCGCACAGAGCGCGACCCTGGACGGCGTAGTGGGAGAGCAGTTCAATGACTGACGAGTTGATTCGAAACGACGCGGTAGCACCCGCACCTGTCGCTGCCGTCACAGTAAAAGCCCGGCGGCGCATTGCCATTCAGCGCGAAATCGTAGTGTTGCTGGCGATGCTGGTGTTCAACTTGCTGTTCACCCAGCATTTCTGGTCGGTGCAAACCTTTAACGTCAACCTGACCCAAGTAGTGACCATCGTGATTGTCGGCATCGGCATGACGCTGGTGGTGGCCACCGGCGGCATCGATCTGTCGGTGGGGGCGTCGATGGCGATCTCCGGTGCGATTGCGCCGATGATCTTTATGCATCTTGCGGGGCCGTGGGGCATTGCGCTGGCGTTTGTCGTACCGGTATTGGCGGCAGCTTTATGCGGCGTGTTTAATGGCTGGCTGGTCACGCGTCTGGCGGTGCAGCCGATTGTCGCCACCCTGGTGTTGTTTATTGCCGGGCGCGGTATCGCGCAAGTGATCACCGACGGCAGCCTGCAAGCTTTCGACATGCCCGCATTTCAATGGATTGCCCTGGGCAAGGTCGGCGGCGTGCCGTTCCAGGTGCTGTTGATGTTTGTCTTGGTGGCGGTATTTGCCTGGATCGTGCGCAAGACCCTGTTCGGTCAATTCCTGCTGGTGACGGGGGGGAACGAGCGGGCGGCTTATCTGTGCGGCATTCCAACGGCACGGGTCAAAATGCTGGCCTACATCTTGTGTGCGGCGCTGGCCGGTTTGGCCGGGCTGATCTCGATTTCGGTCAACTCTTCGTCCGACGCCAACGTGGTAGGTCTTGGCGTCGAGCTTGACGCGATTGCCGCGGTGGCGGTGGGCGGGACCTCGCTGATGGGTGGTAAGGCCTATATCGGCGGCACGTTGATCGGCGCGCTGATTATCCAGTTGTTGCGCTACACCTTGTTGGCGCATGGCATTCCCGACGCCGCCGCGCTGGTGGTAAAAGCGGCCATCATTATTGCCGCCGTGTACGTGCAGCGCCGTCAACGATAAGGAAAGAGCCACTTATGAAAAAGAATTTGCCGTTATTGCTGGCGCTGGCCGCCTTGCTGTTGCTGGGCGTGCTGCGCTATGAGCATTTTGCCTCGGCGTATAACGCCAACGCTTTTTTGCGTTACAACTCGATGTTTATGCTGATCTCGGTCGGCATGGCTTTTGTCATTATCACCGGCGGCATCGATTTGTCGGTAGGCACGGTAGCCGCCCTCGCCAGTGTCGTGGCGGCGCTGCTGAGCCCATACGGCACAGTAGCCGCGGTGCTGGGGGGCGCGGTAGCGGGCCTGCTGGTCGGGGTACTGAATGGGGTGATCATCACCCGCCTGAAAATCCTGCCGTTTATCACCACCTTGGCGACCAGCCTCGGCGCGCATGGCATTGCCTTGCTGCTGGGGCAAAACGATGCGGTGTCGATTGCCGCGGATTCCAGCTTTGGCGCGTTCGGCCAGGGCGATTTTTTCGGCATGCCGATTCCTGGCCTGGTGGCCGCCGCGGCCGCCATCGTCGGTTGGCTGGCGCTGCGCAGCAGCCGCTTCGGTCGCCACTCGCTGGCCATCGGCGGCAGCGAAGAAGCGTCGCGCCTGATGGGCTTGAACGTCGACCGGACCCTGATTGCGGTATACGCGGTCAGCGGCCTGCTGGCCGGTCTGGCCGGCGTGATCCTGGCGGCTCAATTCGGCGCCGGGCAACCCAACGAGGGTGGCGGCTGGGAGTTGTTCGCCATCTCGGCGGTGGTGCTGGGCGGGACCTTGCTCACGGGCGGCGAAGGCTCGATTGCCATGACCATTGCCGGGGTCTTGCTGCTGGGTCTGGTGTTCAATCTGCTGAACTTCGAAAACGGGCTCGGTTTTGTCAGTTTGTCAGCCTATTGGCAATCGGTGATACGCGGCGTATTTTTGTTGCTGGTGATCGTGCTGCAGGCGCGGGTGGTGAAGCGGCACAACCGGAAGAGCGCTGCTTGAGCGCTTTGCCGGAGTGATTTAGTTGACTGCGGGCTGAGATTCGATAGCGGTGTATGTCCCATAGCCGTCCGGCCAGGCCGTCAAAATTTCAAACCCGCTGTCCGTCACAACCACCATATGTTCCCATTGCGCGGATAAGGAATGATCTTTTGTCACCACCGTCCATCCATCGGCCAATTGTCTAATCGCGGCCTTTCCGGCGTTGATCATGGGCTCAATGGTGAAGATCATGCCTGCTTGTAAAACTTGGCCCGTTCCCGGCACGCCATAATGAAGGATATCCGGCCCGTCATGGTAGACATCGCCGATGCCGTGGCCACAGTATTCCCGCACCACGCTGAAACCCGCGTCGTGCGCTACCGTTTGAATTGCATGCCCGATATCGCCTAAAGTGGCGCCTGGTTTGACGGCCAGGATTCCCGCCCGCATTGCTTCATGGGTTGTCCTAACCAGTCGACGCGCGAGAATGCTTGGTTCACTGACAAAGTACATTCGGCTGGTATCGCCAAACCATCCGTCGTTGACGATAGCGACGTCGATATTGACAATGTCGCCGTTCTTTAAACGTTTGTCGGCTGGGATCCCATGGCAAACCACATGATTCACGGAGGTGCACAGGGTTTTGGTGTAGCCGTGGTAACCGACGTTGGCTGGCTTTACCTTTAGTACATTAACGATATAGTCGTGGCAGATTTGATCCAACTCGTCGGTCGACACCCCGGCAACAACGTGCGCCGAAATCATGTCCAGAACTTGTGCGGCCAAGCCTCCGGCAACGCGGGATTTATCGATTTCAGCCGCGTTGCGAATGACCGCTTTTCTCTTGGCGATCATGCTGCTTCACCTGCTTCGAACGCATTCTCGCGGCCTTCAGCCGCAATCAATAAGCGGCAAATATCGCCATATGAAAGGCTTGGGTTCAACTCGGATAACATGCCGACGCGCATCCAGTGTTCGGCTTGCGCATTGATCGAACGGCTCAGTGCAGAGCTTGTGGCACGGATATTCGCGTGCATCTGCTCGGAAATTTTAATGATACCCATGTCGGAAAATATACGAAGTGACTATGTTTCGTATATTAGCATGAATCCCAAGTTTTACAACAAGTGGGGGATGAGCGAATCGCAGCGGCAATTTAATCGCGCGTGGCAGAAAGCCGATATCAGCCCGGCCCAGACGGGCGGCCTTCTTGCCGTATTCGATTTCAAGTGGCGTCGATGGTGAGTGCGGGCTTGGGCTCACAAACCGGTACGAAGATCATTCCAGCCTGGATTGTTCCAACAACCATTTGCTGAAAATCTGCAGCGATTTCATCTCCGCGGATGCATCTGGATAAACCAGGTAGTAAGCCTTCGGATAACACCACACTTGTGTTGACAGCGCGACGAGCTTTCCGGCCGTCACCAGATCCGTCGTCATGTACGCTGGCAACAATGTGACCCCCATGCCGGCGACGGCGGCATTCAGTGCCATCGACATGATTTCGTATCGAGGACCCTCGTTACCCGCATGCCCGGCGATGCGCTCGCGTTCGAACCACACATCCCACGAGCCGGGCAAGGTCAGATGCTGTATCAGGCAAGATCTGGGTGTGTGCGGGCCGATGGTATCGCCGTGCGTCGCGATCCACGACGGCGCCGCGTAGGGCAATAACAACAAAGGCAGGATGAAATCGTTGTGAAATCCCTGGCGTTTTCCGTCACCGAACTCGAGAGACGCATCCACGCTCCCGATGCCAAAATCCACCGGTCCGACGCGAGTGCGTAAATTGAGCGTGATCTCGCCATGCTCACGGGTGAATCCAGGCAGACGGCGAATCAGCCAGTAACTGCCGATCGCCGACCCCACCGATAGCGACAACGCACCGCCTCTTCCTTTAAGTGCCATCACGTTGACCGTGGCGCGTTCGAGTCGCTTGAGCAGCGGTTCGATTTCCGCGATGTACTCGCGTCCCGCGTCGGTAAGTGCCATGGCATCGCGCCGGCGCACGAAGAGTGCGACGCCGAGGCGCTCTTCGAGCATCTGGATCTGTCGGCTCACGGCCCCTTGCGTCAGATGCAGTTCGCGCGCCGCCGCGGTGAATGATCTCAGCCGGGCGCTTGCCTCGAAGCAGAGCAGCGATTGCGTTGAAGGTACATGAAACATGAAGTCAGACTACCTGTTCAAGGACGCCAAGCAACTTTTAGGAAAATCATGGTAGCACGGGCCAAAAAAGGAAAGCAGTGGGGAAAGCGATCTGGTTACATGATTTTTCCTCACGTCGACCGCAGAAATAATCGTTTGCCCGCTAATTTTTTCGCCCCGATCATTCTCCCCATCAGGATCACGAAGCGAGGAGAAACATGTTCGACATGGTGCTTGAGAATTTGTTCGCGATCGATGGCAATGAATGACCCTGATGCTATTCAGTTTTACTAGATCGACCTAGGCAGCTTTATTAGATTCGAGTTGATTATTGATTAAAAATATCATAAATATCATGCTTTTAAAAAATTACTTTGGAGTCCATATGAATAAAAAAATGTGAAATAAATTTTCAGGTCGGAACGTGTTTCCGGATCTTTTTATCGGATCCACGTCATTGATGTTTCATCCATGGAACGAATTTTTCAGGGTGGAACCCGCTCCTCCGCCAGCACTGGAACAACTAGATTTTTAGGGGAAAGTAGTGAGTCGGTATCAGGATCGTTGCGATCACCAAACCTACCTCCGATGCCGTAACAGACGGGTCGAAGGCAAGGCGATTGCGTGGCGGTTCTTTACTATATTGTTTCTTTAGAAACCGGATAAATATGAAAATCAAACAGACCGCAAGTACCATCCTCGCATTGGGCGCGTTCGCCGGCACTGCATATGCACAAAGCAACGTCACGCTATACGGCATCGTCGACGCCGGAATTTTGTACAACAGCAACGTGAACGGTAGTCACGAAATTGCAATGACCCAGGCGACTTCATCGCGTTGGGGTTTGAAAGGCGTCGAAGACCTGGGCGGCGGCCTGCAAACGGTCTTCAATTTGGAAAACGGCTTCACGACCGCAACCGGCAGCTTGTCGCAAGGTGGCTTGGAATTCGGGCGCAAGGCTTTTGTGGGTTTGAGCAGCTCGCGCTGGGGTACCTTGACGGTCGGCCGTCAGTACTCAGTCAGCAATGATTTCACGGATGGGTTCGCATCGGGCGCCGACTGGGCGGCATCGGGCCTCGGTTATGGCACACACGCATCCGACGTCGACAACGTCGATACGTCGAACCGCATCGAGAATTCGGTCAAGTACGAAAGCCAGATCGTCAACGGTCTGCAATTCGGCGCCATGTACAGCTTGGGCGGACAAGCCGGCAACACCACCAAGAACGAAGTGATCGACCTCGGCGTTGCCTACGCGAACGGTCCGTTCAAATTCGGTGCCGCGTATGATTACACCAAAGATCCGTACTACGCGACGTTTGGCGACCAGGGCAATTCATCGACCTCGTCGACCGGCACCAACGATAACATCAACAACAAGATTTTCGGAGGTTATGCTTCGGCTGGCGCACAGCAGATCATCGTGGTTGGCGGTTCGTACGCGCTCGGCTCTGCCATCATCGGCCTCGAATATTCCAACACTCAGTTTATGAACCTGGGTTCGGTGAACGCCGGCGATGCGATCGCCGCGCCAAAGTATACCAGCGGCTCGGCTACCTTCAACAGTGGTGAAGTGAACCTGAAGTATATGCTGAACCCCGCCCTGCAGCTCGGTGCCGCCTACATCTACACGCATAACAGCGGTGCTGACGGCTTCAAGGGGGCAAGCTACAACCAATTCAACCTCGGGGCCACGTATTCCCTGTCGACGCGCACTTCGGTGTACGCACTGGCGTACTACGAAACGGCATCCGGTACCGATTCAACGGGTAACGCCGCGGTGGCCGACCTGTACAGTTCCGCATACAGCAAGAGCAATCGGCAAGCAGCTACCATTATCGGCATTACCGAACGCTTCTAAGCCAAGATTCCCGTCAGTAGTGTTTAATGCACCGGCCTGTTTGCGGGCTGGTGCATTTTTTTATAGACGCGAACCGTAGAGTGAGCAAGATCAGCATGCTTTCTTGAGGAACTTGAAGAGACGTTCGGCCGATTGCGGTGGCGGTCTATTGTGCTCGGTCAATACATATATGGGAAAACTGTCGCGTAGCTCCAGTGGACGAATTTGGACCGGGTCGCTTTCCTGGCGGTCACGCGCGGTAATCTCATCCACCAATGCAATCCCGAGGCGGGTTCGTACCAGCGCTTTCGCAAGGCTATAGCTTTGCACCGTCACGGTAGTTTCAGGCGGTCTGGATGCCTTGGCAAGCCATGTCGCCAACACTTCACCCAGGTAGGTGAGGGGCGCGATGCGTATCAGCGGTTGCCCCGCCAACTCCTCTGCCGTCAACGGAAGCTCGAGTGCGGCGGCCGACCACCATCCGGGCGGAGCAATCGCGCAAAGACGGGTATGCAGCAGCGGCGTAGCCACGACGTTGGGGTGCGATACAGGCATCATCGTCAGGCCGAAATCCATTTCATTCAGCAATAGGGCGTCGAGTATTTCACGCGTGTGGGCGACCGAAATCTCGCAAGTCGATTGCGGAAATGCTTTGCGCCATTGCGTCAGTGCCGATGGCAGCAGGTGATGGGCGAGAGCCGGTGTAGCCGCGATACGAAGCAACCCCGATTCACCGGCCGATAGGTTGGAAATCAATCGCCTGACACGCGTCAGTTCCTCGTCGAACGGCATCAGTTCACGCTGTAGCAACAACGCCTCCGGCGTGGGCACCAGTTTGCCTTTGCTACGCTTGAATAATTGAAAACCGATCGAGCGCTCGGCATGCTGGAGCATTTTACTGACCGATGGCTGGGAGATATTCAAAAGCTTGGCGGCCGCGCTGGTCGAGCCCGTCAGCATAATGGCGCTGAAGACTTCAATGTGGCGTAGGCGCATGTATCTCTCCGGGCGAGTGAGGCGTCGGTCTATGGGTCTTGTCGGCCGCACGAATCCATCCGGCGGATAGTGCATTCAGTTTCGCATGGAAACACAAAATTCCGGCAGAGGCAAAAAAATTCCTTGAAATTTTGCATATAGCTCCAGGCTATAACCCAGGCCCACCTTTTCATTGGACCCGTTTATTTTGCACTTCTATAGTTGGCTCACTTTAAACCCAACAGCGTTACAAGCCGGGCCTTGGCGCTTGCTGACCCCGAGCTTTCCGCAGTACCAACGTTGTCGATGGCAATCATTGGAAGGAGCTTGCTATGCAGTCTGTCTATAGCAAAATGCAGAAAGCCGCGTGTTTGTCGGCGTTATTTCTGGCGTGGGCCGTGGGCTACGCCGACCGTATTTTGATTAGCACGGCGATTATTCCGATCTCGCATGAATTCGCACTCGACGCGCGCCAGGCCGGCCTGGTCCTGAGCATCTTCTATATCAGCTACGCGCTAACGCAATTGCTTGGGGGCTGGCTATCGGATCGATACGGCTCTCGTATCATCGTAGTCCTGTGCATTGTGTTGTGGTCGGTTTTTACCGGTGTCACCAGTTTGGCTTGGTCATTTACGTCATTGCTGGTGATTCGTTTTCTCTTCGGTGCCGGAGAGGGGAGTTTTTCACCGGCCAGCTCGGTGACGGTGGCAGAAGTGTTTCCAAAACCCGAGCGGGCACGCGCCAAGTCCTTTCTGATTTCGACGGTGTTTCTCGGCAATGCGATTGGTTCCGGCGTGATCGGTTTGGCGGTAGCCTATCTCGGGTGGCGTTCGGCCTTTCATATTCTCGCCGCGGCCGGGCTCGGTGTCGCATTGATACTCTGGCTGGTGCTGCGCGGCGGCATGGCTCGCCAACGCGAAAAACGCGCCGCCGACACGCGTCATCTATGGCGCGAACTGCTGCACATTCCGATGGCCTGGAAGCTGACGGCTATCTGGTTTTTCACGAGCACGCTCTACATCGGCATGAGTTCTTGGATGCCTTCATACCTGCTCAAGACTTACAAGATCGACCTCGTGCATATCGGCCTCGCGGCCACGCTACCTTATTTGATTGCGTTCGCGGGGACCAATCTGGTGGGCGCTTTGTTGGATAAATACGGGCAGAACCGTGAACGGGCTTTTATGGTACTGGGGGCCTTATGTTGCGCCGGTTCGCTGGCTCTGATGATTTCGACCACCTCAATTGTGTTCCTCGAGGTGTATTGGACCTTGACCTTGCTCGCCTTCAACTTTGTCTACGCCACGGTGTTTACCGCGCCACTCAAGCATTTCCCCGAGCACCTGATCGGTAGTGCCACAGGGTTGATGAACTTCGGCGGACAGATCGCCGGTTCAATCACGCCGGTCGCAATGGGCGCCTTGATCGCCGCCTTTGGCGGTTCTTACTTCAACGCATTCTGGCTATTGGTCGGATCGGCCGTGCTGGCAGCGCTTGTCGCCTTGAGCTGGAGGCCGGTGGCGAAGCTTGTTACGACTTCGGCCCTGGTCTGACGGGTATGCAGGCTAAGCAAAACATGGCGGGTCCTGGAGCAGATGCAAAAATGAGCGAAGATTTCGATGGCGCTTTCGATCTAATCATTGCGGGCGGGACCGTGATTGACGGTACCCGGCGTGCCCGCTTCGAGACCGACGTTGGCATAGTCGGCGAGCGCATTATCGCGCTAGGTAACCTGTCACTGCGCAATGCACGGCGGCGCATCGAGGCCGGTGGGAAAATGGTTGCACCGGGTTTTATCGATTCCCATACCCACGACGACGTCGCGCTGCTTTCCCAGCCATTGATGGAATACAAAGTGTCCCAGGGTGTCACCACGGTGGTGACCGGTAACTGCGGCATCAGCCTCGCGCCGTCGCGGCCCGGGATGCCCATGCCCATGCCGCTCAGCCTGTTGCGTCAGGAGCACGGCGACACGGCGACTTTCCCGAGATTCTCGGATTATCTCGATGCCTTGCGCGGCGCGCCCGCATCGGTCAACGTTGCCGCGCTGGTAGGGCATACGACTTTACGGGCGCAGACCATGGCCGAGCTTAACCGCGACGCCACGCGACAGGAACGCTTGGTCATGGCG
>Ga0302177_10002981_pt1 | contig 11870 bp, 11 predicted proteins | sample I_Palsa_E1_2_FD_198780 | JGI IMG/M metagenome (GOLD analysis project Ga0302177, IMG submission 198780) | Peat permafrost microbial communities from Stordalen Mire near Abisko, Sweden - I_Palsa_E1_2 | ecosystem: Environmental > Terrestrial > Soil > Palsa > Peat permafrost | place: Sweden... | reverse complement strand
AGTCGAACCGAGACAAGAAACCGGCTAAGGCATGCTCGCGAGATGAAAAGTCGTTCCGTTGACGGACTTTTTCAACACCCACGCCTGGTAACAACAGTTGACTTCCAGTTTGCTGGTCAGTCGAGCGTAATCGCGACTCACTTCCCATAAGCCGACTTCCTGTCTTGATCGTACGTTCGCGGGTGGCATGCGACGGCGGAATGGGATTCAGGGAACGTAGGAAGGATCGACGGAAGACTCATCTCGATTTCCCCGTGGGATGGGTATATTCAGTCGATATGTTCTCCCTCTGCAAACTCTCCTTCAGCCGCAGGCAGTACATCGTGGTCGCCGGCAATCCACACATAAAGCGTCGGCAGCAGGAAGATACTCATCAGCAATGCTGCGATCAGGCCGCCGACAATAACGATTGCAAAAGGACGCTGAGAATCCGATCCGATTGCGTGCGAAAGAGCCGCGGGCAACAATCCTAGAGTGGCAACCAGCATCGTCATCATTATAGGGCGTAGCCTCAAGACCCCTCCCTCGACAGCAGCGTCTTCGATAGAGTAGCGCCGCACCCGCAATTGGTTGATGTATTCGAGCATGATGACACCGGTTTGTACGGAGACGCCAAAGAGGGCCAAGAAACCGACTCCCGAGGAAACGCTGAAGTTTGTCCCAGTCATCAAGAGGGCAATCACGCCGCCGATGGGTGCGATGGCGACGTTGGCCATGATCAGCATGGACCATTTGAACGATTTGAACATCGTGTAAAGAATGACAAAGATGATGAAGATGGTAATCGGCAACACGATGAGCAACCGCGCGTTGGCCCTCTTCTGGCTGGCGTATTCTCCTTCCCATTTGAGGTAATAACCGGCAGGCAGTTTCACCTGGCGAGTCACTTTGTTGATCGCCTCTTCGACAGCACTCCCAAGATCGCGGCCGCGCACGCTGTATTTGATCGCTATATAGCGCTGATTGCCCTCTCGATAGATCTCCGAACCACCGTCAGCCACCTGAATCTTACATAGCTGCGCGAGAGAAACCCGTTCCCCCGTGGTTGATAACAATCGAATTCTTTCGATAGCTTCCTTGGTGTCACGGTATTCGGGGAGATAACGCAGGACGAGGTCATATCGCGCTTCGCCCTGAAGCACTTGCGTGAGCGCGTTGCCGCCGACTGCGGTTTGAATCGCGTCTTGCACATCGGCGACGTTGATCTGGTAACGTGCAGCCGCGTCCCGATCTATCGTCACGTTTAAGTTGGGCTGACCTAAAAGGCGGAAAACTCCCAAGTCTTCGATTCCCGGCACTTGACGCATAATGGCAACGATCTCATCCGCCTCAGCCTCCAGGGTCCTCAAATCATCGCCATAGATCTTAGTGGCGAGTTCGCCTTTGACTCCGCTGACGGCCTCTTCCATGTTGTCCTCAATGGGCTGGCTGAATCCCCAGACGACACCGGGGATCTTGTCGAGTTCACGCTGCATGGCCGCGATAAGGTGATCTTTGTCTTGGTGAAAAATCGGCCGCCACTCTTCCTTTGGTCTCAGGTCGACAAAATACTCGGTATTGAAAAAGCCCGTGGTATCGGTGCCGTCATCGGGACGACCGACTTGACTCGTACATTGCGGAACCTCGGGGAAGGAGCACAGAACGATGCGTGCTTGGTTGGCTACTCGGATTCCCTCGTCGGGGCCTGTGCTGGGCGCGAGGGTGCCGCGCACCCACAGTGCGCCTTCATCGAGATGCGGTAGAAATTCGGAACCAATGATGCCGCTGAATGCAACAAGATTCCCGAGCAGGATAGCGAACCCAGCTACGCTAACCGTAATCATGCGGTGGCGGATCGCCCAGCGAACGGCGTTTCGGTAGTGTTCAGTCAGAAACGACATGACCGGGTTATGCCATTCCTTTGCACCCTTTGCGAAGGCGAAGCTGGCGAGGACAGGGGCAATCAGGATCGAAAAGATCAACGCTCCTAGCAGGGCGAAGGCGACTGTCCATGCCATGGGCTGAAATAGGCGGCCCTCGACGCGCTGCAGAGTAAAGATTGGGAGGTAGGCAGTAATGATGATGCCGATAGCGTAGAAGACAGGCCGCTGCACTTCGTGTGCGGCATCGCCGACGCGCTCAATCGGAGTCTCGGTATCGTGGACATGGCGCATATGACGGACGATGTTTTCGATCATTACCACTGCACCATCAACGACCATGCCGAAATCCAGAGCTCCAAGAGAAAGCAGGTTTGCAGGAACCTGCTTCAGATCCAGACAGATCGAGGCAAACAGCAACGAGAATGGAATCGTCGCAGCAACGATAAGGGCTCCGCGGACGTTGCCGAGGAAGAGGAACAGAATAACCGAAACCAAGATCATTCCTTCGCTCAGGTTGTGCAGCACAGTGTGGCTGGTGAAGCGAACCAGATCGCTGCGGTCGATGAAGGGGACGATTTTCACTCCTGGGGGGAGGATATGGTCGTTCATCTCCTGGATTTTTTCGTGGAGCGCTCTCAGAGCAGGATCGGCCGCAGCGCCTTTGCGCAGCAGAACAATGCCTGAGACAACATCATCGTTGTCAATGATCTTGCCGTTTTCGCGGTGAATTGCCCTGGCGAACTGGCCGAGCCGGATCTTGGGTCCCTCCGAAACCACAGCAATATCCTTCACACGCAGAGGCGTGCCGCCCTTGGAAAAGATAACGGTCTGTTCGATGTCGTGAACGCGGCCAACGAGGCCGACCTCGCGGACATTGATTTGCTGTAGGCCTTCTTGGATGAAGCCCCCACCCGCATTGGCATTGTTGTTGGCGAGTTGCTGCTCGATTTGGGCGAGACTCAGACCATACCCGACGAGTCTGTTGGGATCAACGCGAACTTGGTATTCGCGTGTAGGACCGCCAAAACTTGCGATGTCGACAATGTCGGGGACCGACTTGAGGTTTTTCTCTACGACCCAGTCTTCAATGGACTTCAATTCCATTGGGTCGTATTTTGGATTGGTGCTGTGCAAGGTGAAGAAACAAATCTGGCCGACGGGGCTCCAGTCGGTGCCCATCTGCGGTGAGACGCCTGATGGAAGAGTTACCTGGTTCAGGCGTTCGAGCACGCGCTCGCGGTTCCAGGCGTTGTCGGTGCCATCCTCGAAGATGAGCTTTAGGTCGGAGAGACCGAACAGTGAAAATGACCTGAGATGCACGACTCCGGGTATGCCGTTTGTGGCGGTTTCGAGCGGGATGGTGACCTGTTGCTCGATTTGCTCCGCCGAAATTCCAGCCCACTGTGTAATGATCTCGACGTAGTTGTCTGCGACGTCGGGGTACGCCTCAATCGGCAGATTGTGGAACGAAACTATCCCCCAGACGAACAACACAAATGCCAGCCCGAGGATCAGCAGGCGGTTGGTGAGGGCGAAATCGAGGACGCGCCGAATCACCACCCGCTCCCAACCGTTGACAGCACATCGTCACTACTTGTTGACATGGCAGACACACCTCCCCGGAGTTCTTTGCCAGCAGTCATGCTTCTTCGTGTACCGCAAGTGCCTTTATTGTGGGAGGCACTCAAACAGCCCTGAGCGGAGGTATTTCGATTTGCGGAAGAACCCGATTAGGCACTCGTTCGATTGAGAGATGGAAAGAAAGAGGAATCGGTGCCGTTGGACAATCAATTGATACCAGTAAAGCCAATCTTGAGGACAAATCGTTTGATTGGGTTCATCGAATGGGCTTACCGTGGGATAATTCAATATTTGACACCAAATTCATGCCTCACTTGGATTGGACTTGGGAACGACAGAACCGAATCCCCGTTCTGCTGGTCAGTAGTGTCATCGTCTTTGCAATAGCGGTGGTGGATTGGTGGACGAAGCCTTATTTCTCTCTAGGCTTCCTCTACCTATTTCCCATAATGCTCGCTGCGGGCTTTCTACCTCGCTGGGCGATCGTTCTATTGGGTTTGGCATGTGCATTGCTAAGTGAGCGTTTCAGCAATCTGGATCCATCTGACGCCAGCATTCGTTTGGGATTTGAAGCGCTGGCGCTGTGTGGCTGTGGGCTCTTGACCTCGGAGGTTCTCCGCAACAAGCGCCTGAGCTTTGAAGCCAATGAAAGGATACGCATCTTAGTTGAAACGAGCCCGGCAGCCATTGTTACGATCGACCAGCGAGGTTTCGTCGAATTGGCCAACCAAGCGGCTAACGAACTCATGGCACCGCGCGATGGTCAACTGATCGGCCAACCTATCGCTGCATTCCTGCCGGAGCTGCATCACGCGTTGCGGCCGGAGGGCGGACCCCAGTTCCGGACATCGATGCAGTGTCGCGGACATCGGGGCAACGGAGAGTCTTTTCTCGCCGAAGTATGGTTTTCCAGCTACAAGGAAGGCACGACGCCCAAGCTAGCTGCAATTATTGCTGACGTCAGCGAGGAGCAGAACGTCGCTGCTGCGTTGTCGTTTGACCAGAAGGAAAGGCCTTCACTCAATACCCGTGAGTTGGATGTGCTCCGGCTCGTCGTTCAAGGTCTGGCAAACAAAGAGATAGCATCACGAATGGATATTTCAGAAAGTGGAGTCAAGAACACTCTCCAGCAGCTCTTCGGTAAGACCGAAGTGCGAACTCGGAGCCAACTGGTTCGTGTCGCCTTGGAACGCTACCGAGACCTACTTTAGGCTCTGTACCCAGCGGTCTGGGTTCTAAACCGCAAAAACACTGCAAGTCGACTAAGATTCTAAGCGTGACACTCCGTTGTGGAATCCATGCGGGGCGTCCCGCAACCGGGTGTTTTCGGAGCTGTCGGGGCAGGCGATCGTCTCAACTGTTGAAATATCGCCATAGACTCGTTGACCCGTTGAGCGGGGTTTTGAGCCGAATCGCCCTGATTACAGCTCTCCGCATCCGGTTCGTTATACTAACTCTGAGATTCCGATTGGAGGTGTTCTTTGCGAATCCACGTTTTGCGGATTTTAGCGTTCTGGCTGGTGTGCGTGGCGGCAGTTCCCTGCCGGGCACAGGATAGAGTGACGATCCTCTATGACGCGTTCGGGGAGTCGAAGGAACTGACGAAGGATTGGGGATATTCCGCTTTGGTGGAGCACAACGGCAAGCGAATTTTGTTCGATACGGGGAACGATGCCGCGATTCTTGAACACAACGTGAAGACGCTGGGCGTAGACCTGACGAAACTGGATTTTGTGGTGATCTCACACCGGCACGCAGACCACACGACGGGGTTGAGATATGTGCTGAAGGTGAATCCGAACGTTACAGTTTATGTGCCTGCGGATGGCGCCAATGGATTTGGGGGAGCGCCGATTCCGCAGACGTTCTTGCGGGCGGATGAGAGCTTGCCGGCCAAGATGCGGTATTTCGGGGGAACGGATCCGGAACATTTCACGTCGGGCAAGCTGTATGACACGGGGAATTTTGTGCCGGTGAATCAATTGACGGAGGTTTCGCCGGGAATTTTTCTGGTGCGAACGGTTTCGCAGAAGAAAGGGACGCTGGAGTTGCCGGAATTGACGCTGGCGATCAAAAGACCGAATGGATTGCTGCTGGTGGACGGATGCTCGCACGCGGGGATTGAAGCGATTTTGGAAGCGGCCAGCGCGGTGGATCCGAGGACTGAGATTGTGTTTGGGGGATTGCACTTGGTGACAACGCCGGTGGAAGAGATCGATGTGCTGGTGGAGAACTTAAAGACGAAGTGGAAGGTGCAGAGGATTGCGCCGGGACATTGCACGGGTGAGCCGGCCTTTGCGCGATTGAAGAAGGCGTACGGAGAGAACTACTTGTATGCGGGGTTGGGAGCGAAGATGGAGCAGTAAAGCAGGAATCCGTTCGTCAAGATCAATGTAGTCTCAGAGCGAATGCTCGATTCACCATCCCGTGCAATAAACTACCTGCATGCCCCGATATGAGCATTCAAGTAATACTTTAAGCGTTTCCGCGGGGGCTCCTCGATTATGACACGACCAACGACGACGGCAATTTCACCGTTCTTCATCGTCAGCAACGTCGATCAAACCATCGCCTTTTACCGCGACAAGCTTGGCTTTGAGACGAGATGGCAGCAACCGGATCGAAACCCTTTTTCCGCCATCATCGGCCGCGACGGAGTCCAGATCTTCGTCAAGTCCGAGAAAGGCATAGAGCCGCTGCCGAACCCCAAGCGTCATCCCCACATGCGGTGGGATGCCTTCGTCTACGCTTCCGACCCGGATGCGCTTGCCGCCGAATTCGCCGATCATGGCGCAGCCTTCAGCGTGCCCCTTAAGGATACCGACGACGGTCTTCGCGGCTTCGAGATTCGCGACCCTGACGGCTACATCTTGTTCTTCGGTCGACCAAGGAACAAAGTCCAAACTATGAACGATGTACCCGCTGAGACTCTGTCCAAACCTACACTTCTTGCCGCCGAACCTCAGCTCTTTGTCACCGACGTGGGAGCCGCGTGTGAGTTCTATACGAAAAAGCTAGGGTTTACAGTTGCCTTCATCTATGGCGAGCCGCCGTTCTACGGACAAGTGTTCCGGGATGGAGCCAGGTTGAATGTCCGACATCTGGACGAACCCGCAATCAGTCCGGTGCTTAGGGACAGAGAACACCTGCTCTCAGCATCCGTCACGGTCGACGATGCAGTGCCACTCTTCCGCGAGTTTCAAGCGGCAGGGGTATTCTTTCATCAGACACTCAAGACAGAACCATGGGGCGCCCGTACATTCATCGTCTGCGATCCCGACGGCAATCTCATCCTTTTTTCCGGCAGAGGGCGGTAATCACACAGAAACAACTGGAGCAGTCCATGCCCATGGAAGACGAACAAATCCTTGAAGCCCTGAATGCGCACTGGCACGCCTCGGCAGCCGGCGACGCAAACGCGGAACACGAAATTTACGATGACAACGCCATTTGCGACTATCCCCAGTCAGGCGAGCGAATCCTCGGGCGCAGCAATTTGCAGGCTTTGCGGAGTCATCACCCCGGAAAGCCGTCAGGCTTCAACGTCAGGCGAATGCTCGGAAACGGGAATCTCTGGATCACGGAATACACAATCACCTACCAAGGGTGGCCGGCATACACAGTGAGCATTATGGAGTTCCGCAACGGCAAGGTCGTGCACGAGACCCAGTACTTCGCGGACCCCTTCGAGGCCCCGGCCTGGCGAAGCCAATGGGTTCAGAGAATCGCCTGACGCGCATTGAGGATGAGGAAATTTGCTAGGCGGATAGCCGACCGTTGAGCCGGTTCTACTTTTTGTTCTCGAATCCCCGCCCGACCCGAAACACATGTCCGGATGCCTCAGGTGCATCTCGCGAACGTTCCACGGCATATCCGTAGGCGGAAATGTGACCTCCAGCCCGGCGGCGACGCAACGCTTGTGCATCTCGTCCACGTCGTCGACCCAGACCGACATCCAGACGCCCTTGTCGCCCTCTTCGTCTCCCTCCTGCTGAAACGTGGTGGTGTTTGCGCCGCGCCCGCGGCCGCCCTGCGCCCCCTGACAAAGAAAGATGCACACTTCCTTCCCCGATCCCACCGCGCCAAACGTCGGAGGCGTTCCCCAGTCCCACAATTTCTTCCATCCCCACTTCTCAAACCATGCGAACGTGCCGACGATGTCGGACACGTTCAATATCGGAGTCAAACCTTTGGCTTCCATAATCGAAGAAGGATACCATCCGGCGGAGCGAGGGAGTTGGCCTACTGTTGCAATATCGCCCTGCACTCAATGTGGGATTCAGTGCGCGATTTATCGTCCCGTGCAATAAACTACCTTCATGCCCCGATCTAAGCATTCAAGTAGTACTTTAAGTGTTTCCCCGGCAACCCTCCGCTACCGCATGCCCGCCGAGTGGGAGCCGCACGATGCCACCTGGATCGCGTGGCCGCACCACCACGGCGATTGGCCGGGCAAGTTTGAACCGATTCCGTGGGTGTATACCGAGATTATTCGGAATCTGGCGCGGCACGAGCGGGTTGAGTTGATCGTGAACGACGCCGCAGCGGAGCGGGGAGTCCGCAAGCTGCTGTCGCGGGCTGACGCGCCGTTGGCGAGTGTGCGCTTTCATCGCTGGCCGACCAACCGGGTGTGGGTGCGTGATTCGGGATGCATTTTTGTTGTGCCGGCGGAGCCGGGCTTCGTCCGGCCGGACAGCCCCTTCGACTCCGCTCCGGGCAGGCTCGGGGGGCTGTCCCCACATGAGGACCGGGAAGGGCACGACTTCAGTCGTGCCGATAAGAATCCCAATGAAGGTCGGGCTTTAGCCCCTGAGGGCCTGCGCGCCACCAACTTCCGCTTCAACGCTTGGGCTAAATACTCCAACTACCGTCACGACGGTAAAATCGGCGCGCTGATGGCGCAAACGGCCCGCTCTCAAGAAATCCGCCCGCTCTCGAAGAACACCGGCGTTGTCCTCGAAGGCGGCTCCATCGACGTCAACGGATGCGGCACCCTCCTCACGACCGAAGAATGCCTGCTCAGCAAAGTGCAGCAGCGCAATCCCGGTATGTCGCGCAAGGACTACGAAAAAATGTTCGCCGATTATCTCGGGGCGCCGCACACCATCTGGCTGGGCCGGGGCATCTTCGGCGATGACACGCACGGCCACGTCGACGACCTCACCCGCTTCGTCTCTCCGGATACGGTCGTCACCATGGTCGAGAACAATGCGCGAGATGTGAATCACAAGCCGCTGCGCGAGAATCTTCGCCGTCTCCGCGCCGCGCGCGATCAGTCCGGCAAGCCGCTGAACATCATCGAACTTCCTATGCCCGGCCCAGTCGTCTTCGAGCAGCGCCGCCTACCGGCCAGCTACGCCAATTTCTACATCGCCAACGGCATCGTGCTGGCGCCGGTGTTCAACGATCCCAATGATCGCATCGCGCTCAACACGCTGGCCGCTCTGTTCCCCACCCGCGAAGTTGTTCCCATTTATTCCGGCGACCTCATCTGGGGACTCGGGACCATGCATTGCATGACGCAACAGCAACCGTCGAATATCATTCGATAACTCATGCCAGAGATCTCCACAAACCGGAGTCGGGCGTGCACGAGCCAGAGCTTGCCCTAAGTGGACGAACGGATCGGCGTGGCTCGCGTTTTCAATCAACCCTTTGCAACAAAGCCGAATCAAATTTGCTTGCGATGTCGCACAAAACAGACTGTGAGGATAATTCATGAACGGATTGAAGCTGTTTCTTTTAGCTGCGGTTGCTGCGCTTTGCTTTGCAGCCGCTACTCCCCAAACCCAGGCCCAGGTAAGTGTCAGCATCGGAGTCGCGCCCGAGTGCCCGTATGGCTACTATGACGTTGCGCCCTACGACTGCGCGCCTTACGGCTACTACGGTCCGGAGTGGTTTACCGGCGGCATATTCATTGGCGCCGGCCCGTGGTTTCATGGTCCGGAGGGCTTCCACGGCCACGTCAATAACCGTTTCCACCCTGAGCACGGCTATAACGGCCCCAAGCCCAACCGTGGCGATAAGCCCGAGCCGGGTAAGCGCCTCGATAAGATTTCCCACTTCAAAGGCAACGAAATGCGCGATGGACGTGGACATCCAGTAGAGGGCAGGCGCTAGGTTCTCCCCATAAAAAAGCGGGCCCATCATCGGGCCCGCAAGGGGGGAGTCAAAAATCTGTTCCCAGCTACTTATCGGCCGGGGCCAGTTGGAGAAGTTGTCCCGCCGGGATTCGATGTTCCGGGATTGGAGCCCGGATTCGAAGTTCCAGGGTTAGAACCGGGGTTCGGCGCACTTGGATTCGTCGATCCGTTGGGCGTGGTGCTGGGGTCAGACGGCGACGACGGCATAGTCCCGCCATTCGGATTGTCGCTCGGCATGGTGCCTGTGTTCGGGTTGCTCGGATTAGTGGAAGGCGGGTTCGTCGTAGAAGGTGCCGCCGCGCCGCCATTCGGGTTCGTCGGATTCGATCCGGGCTGCGCCGAAGGCGGCGTGGACCCAGTCGGCGGCGGGGTTGTGCTGCCGGTTGGAGGTTGAGCGGTGCTGCCAGTTGGCGGCGTTCCAGTGTTTCCCGTTGGCGGAGCGCTCGGTGACGCTTGTGCTCCCGTACCAGCGCCCGGTGCGGAGCCTGCTCCACCCGCCGAACCGGCGCCTCCAGATTGTGCCGCCACCCAGGTGGCGCAGCACAGAATCACGGACAATAAAGTTAGTCTTTTCGCTGACATCGTGAAGCCTCCAGCATTAGATTTTTTGGTCCCTTGGAATGCCAACCAATGCGGCTGCGTTAAAAGGGACTCATGAAGAGAGTCTGCGCGTAGATGTGCGCGGCGAACATCCGTGGCAGGCCTTAGGTTGGCGCAAGCAATGCCGTAGCGGGGCTGCCGGAGAATCTCTTGGGAGTTGGGATCGCGGAAGGTGGGTAGGGATCTTTCGACTCCAAGTATGGCTTCGCTTCGCGAACCCATACTCTACGCTCAAGATGACAGAATTACTTGATGACTGAATTACCTTAAGACCACGCCGCCTCTGCCGATGAACGAGATCGTATGCGGAACATCGGGCTGCACCGATTTTCCCTCGGGCTGCGAGGCCACGCTCCACGCCTTCGACAAGGTCTCGCCCGCTTGCATCTTCGCGAGCAGACTATCGAGAAATAGAGAGGTATTCGAACCCAACCGGCGCAGCGTGAGCACGACGTTGATCTTGAGGCCTTTGGTTTTGAAGCCAGCGTCGTAAGCTTCCTGCGAATTGTCGTTGCCGATCCACAGGAGTTTCACGCCGGAATCCACCGCAGCCTTTAGCAATTCCGTGCCGGTGATGCGGTCGCCGGACGCGTCCGTGATGACGCCACCTGCGCTCACTTCGCAGAAAAGATGAAGAATGTCATAGTGATGGCCCGCCGCCCCGCGCAGCTCCGCGATCGTGGTAAAGGTTGCGCTTGAGGCCGCGGGATAAAAGCGCTTGTAGACCCGGAGGTCGGCCTTTACTTCCTCGTCGAATTTAGTGCCTTGACCGGTGCCGAGTTGGCCGACCAGAACCTTGGTTCCAGTCACTTCTTCTTTGCGGAAAGAATCGAAAATGCCCATAGTTTTGCCTTGACCGCTCCAAGTGCTCCCGCACAGATGGGGAGAATTTATTTCCGGTACTGCGTGGGTTGCGGACCTTGTTCCAGCGTCTTCCGGTCCCAGATCCAGCCCTCACGAGTATAGCTGGCGAGCTCGAAATCCTGGGTAAGCTCGAGGGCGTCCACGGGACAGGCGTCCTCGCAGAGACCGCAGAACATGCAGCGGCTCAGGTCGTAAGTAAAGTTGGTGAGTTCCTTGCGGCGGGTCTGCTCGTTGCGCGCGCTCGAAACCACTATCAGATTCTCGGGGCAGGCCAGCGCGCACAAGTCGCAGGCAATGCACATGGTCTCGTCGGTATCGGGATTGACGTTTAGCCGCGGCGCGCCGCGGTAGCGCTCGGCGACCTGCGGCCGCTCCATGGGATATTGCTCGGTATAAATTTCCTTGGGATTCTGATAGCGGAAGGTGACCCTCAATCCCTGTAGGAGGTCGACCAGGAAGATCTTGCGCAGGAAGCTCGGCATCCCCATAACGGGGTAAGCATAACACTTGGCAGTTGCCAGTTGCCAGTTCCCGGTTGCCGGGGTGACGTCAAGCAGCTTGTGTAAAAAGGTTGAGGGTGCGGTTTTTCCATTCCAGGTTGAATCTCTGGAAGATGGAGTAGATGATGCGGTCCACGCTTTTGATGTTGACGAAGCAGACCATGGGCCGGGTGCGTCGGCGCACTTCCACGAAGCAACGCTCGATGACGTTGGTGGTGCGCACTTTCTTCCATAAATGCCGGGGCAGAGTGAAGAACGACAGCAGTTCCGGCAGATCGCGCTCCAGCCGACGCACCATGGAACCGTACTGGCCCAGCCAG
>Ga0302177_10002980_pt1 | contig 11871 bp, 14 predicted proteins | sample I_Palsa_E1_2_FD_198780 | JGI IMG/M metagenome (GOLD analysis project Ga0302177, IMG submission 198780) | Peat permafrost microbial communities from Stordalen Mire near Abisko, Sweden - I_Palsa_E1_2 | ecosystem: Environmental > Terrestrial > Soil > Palsa > Peat permafrost | place: Sweden... | reverse complement strand
CGGGTGGCGAACACGCCTTCACCCTTGGCATCAGTGCGTTGGAGCTCGTAGCCGCCGCTCATGTCGCCTGCTCTCTGAAGGATCAGCTCTACCTGCAAGCTGATCAAGACGGACCGGCTCGTACGGCGGTACAGGCAGCGTGGCCGCCTCACCGGACCGGTCCTGGGTACCGGCGGCCGCGCTGTCGCTCACCTGACTCCCACGTGATGTGCCCACCGAAAGCGATGATCTCTCCGGGAGAGTACCGGTGGTATCCGGCCGATGACCTACAGATGAAGCCAATCCGTCGCACCGCGAGCACCGCCGGTCACCTCACCAGCCAGCCGAGCTCTAGCCGCCTTGACCTGCGGCGGGAGGCTTCGCGTTCAATTCCGGCCAGAAAGTCCCAGCACCCCGTTTAGCGCCTGCGCAGGACCAGGAGGACAAGCACGATGATCACGATTGCTCCGAAGCTGATAAACATGGGTTGCTCCTCTCGTATCTGCGGGGCTCAAGACGGTGAGCCAGTCCGGCGGGGCGGGAGCCTCGCGGGGCAGGACGGCGGGCCCCCGGGGGCCGTGGTGGTGACGCGGCCCGGGGGCTCGTTCATCTTCGCCGGCCCGTCCGGGGTCGGCAAGACGGAGCTGTCCAGGACGCTCGCGGACTTCCTGTTCGGCGATGAGGACTCGCTGATCCAGCTGGACATGAGCGAGTACATGGAGAAGCACACGGTGTCCCGGCTGTTCGGTTCTCCGCCCGGGTACGTCGGATACGAGGAGGGCGGCCAGCTGACCGAGAAGGTGCGCCGCAAGCCGTTCTCCGTGGTCCTGTTCGACGAGATCGAGAAAGCTCACCCGGACATCTTCAACTCGCTGCTGCAGATCATCGAGGACGGGCGCCTCACCGATGCGCAGGGCAGGGTGGTCGCACCCGGGACATCTCGAAGGGCGTATCTGTCGGCTTCGGCACCGCAGGCGAGTCGCGCGGCTCGTATGACCGGTACGGGCCGCCAGGTCACAGGGCTCCCACACGCGTTCAGAGAGAACGGCCGAACCGGCCCCGGAAACATCCGCTTCTAGCCGCGATGACGGTCGTTCGGCACGTTTGCCGCTGGTCACCGCGCGTGACGGCAGCTCCGTGAGGAAGGGCGCCGATCCGCCTTCGTCCTGTTCGTCTGGGTGCCACCGGTCACTGGCCGTGGCCGCCCAGATCGGTCGTTATCTGTCTTGTCTGCGAACCAGTGCGTGCCCGCGGCTGCCGGTCTGGTTCCTGGCTGGTCCGGTAGGCCATCTGAGTGCTGATCGTTGGCAGCCGGCTAGTTACCGGGTACCGGCTGTGCCTCGTGGGACTGACGCGGGCCGCAGATCAGCGGCTCGGCCGGGTCGCCTGCCAGGTTTCAGTTCGTCTGCGCCCGAGGAGACCCTGTGGGTCGGCCAGTCGCTGCTCGATCGCCACGAGCTCGCCGGGCGAGTGTTCACGTCCACGGAAGTGGTGTATGGGGTAGCTGGTTCAGGTGTGACTGGCTTGCCTTAGTTCCGGCGTGTCGCCGTGACGTGAGGCGGCCACCTCGCGGTCCTTCGAATTGCCTAGTTCGAGACGAAGGAGAGCGAAGTGGCCGTAGGTGACATTGTGCCGGTTCCCGGCGCGCAGTTCGAGGAGACCCTGGCATCGGCGAGCCCGGATGTGCTGCGGGAGATGATCCGGGAGTTCGCCCAGCGGATGGTGGACGCCGACGTCGAGGTGCGGTGCGGCGCGGGGTACGGGGAGGTCAGCCCGGACCGGGTGAACTCCCGTAACCGGTACCGGCGCAGGGAGTGGGATACCCGGGCCGGGACGGTCGAGCTGGCGATCCCGAAGCTGCGGGCCGGGTCGTACTTCCCGGCGTTCCTGGAGCACCGGCGCCGGGCCGAGCGGGCGCTGGCCTCGGTCGTGGCGACCAGCTGCCTGCTGGGCGTGTCGACCCGGCGGGTGGAAAAGCTCGCGGCCTCTCTCGGTGTCGTCGGCTTGTCCAAGTCGCAGGTCAGCGCGATGGCCGCGGAGCTGGACGAGCCGGTGGAGGGGTTCCGGTCCCGGCCGCTGGATGCCGGGCCGTACACGTTCTGCTGGATCGACGCGCTGACCCAGAAGGTCCGCGAGGGCGGCCGTACGGTGAACGTGCACTGCCTGATCGCGACCGGTGTCAACGCTGAGGGGTACCGGGAGATCCTCGGCATCGACGTGACCTCCTCCGAGGACGGCGCGGGCTGGCTGGCGTTCCTGCGCGGCCTGGTCGCCCGCGGCCTGTCCGGCGTCGCGATGGTGACCGGCGATGACCACGCCGGGCTGGTGAACGCGATCGCCGCGGTGCTGCCCGGAGCCACATGGCAGCGCTGCCGGACGCACTACCACCGCAACCTGCTCACCCGGGTGCCCAAGACCGCCCAGCCGTGGGTCTCCACCCTGGTCCGCACCATCTTCGAGCAGCCCGGCCCGGCCTCGGTCCGCGCCCAGCACGCTCACGTCGTCGCCGCGCTCGAAGCCAGGCTGCCGCAGGCCGCGGCCCACCTCGACGGGGCCCGCGACGACATCCTGGCGTTCACCGCCTTCCCCCGCGAGGTGTGGCGCCAGGTCTGGTCCAGCAACCCGCAGGAGCGGCTGAACAAAGAGGTCAGGAGACGGACCGGCGTGGTCGGGATCTTCCCCGGCCGCGACGCCATCATCCGCCTGGTCGGCGCGGTGCTGGCCGAGCAGAACGACGAATGGACCGAGTCCCGCCGCTACATGGGACTGGAAATCCTCGCCGCCTGCCGCAAAGCGGTCCAGCCCGGCATGGGAAAGAATGGCACTAGTGAGGCTGGATTGACAATAGACGCCATTCCTGCTTAAATCGGAATAGGTCGCGAGGTGGCCATTTCATACACCATCTCCCGGGACGTGATCGGCAGATCTGGCAGCGGCTGACCGGAAGCTGGGCGATGGTCACGGGAAACGGCGGGAAGGTGACTTGCTCATTTGCGTCCGATGATGCCAGGGCCGCCAGAGTGACCTTGAACTGCGCCCACGCCGCACGCACGCCACGCGGCAAATGAGTATGTGGTTCGAGCGGTCCGTACGCTATGGGTGGTCCTGCTGTGCACCCGGCGCCGTGCGGTAAGGAGCGATTGTGAACGAGGACGAAAGCCTCCGGCGGCATGGCCTCTCCCCAGTCGTCGGCGATCTAGACGAGGTCCGGGAATATTTGCGATCCAGGTGGCGCGCGAGCGGCGGCACCAGGGAGACGGTGATACCGAGCTGATGAAACTGTGCTGCGTGCAATTGTTCAACGGAGGCTTCCTGACTGACGCACTCCTGATCTGGCATGCCAAGGAATCGAGCTGGGATGCTCACTGCTCGATCGACGTCCAGCTGTTGTGTGGCGCCGGCCTGGAGGAGACTGCGGCCTACCTGACAGCGGATGGTACCCCCGCCGCCGCCGTAGCGCTGGAGTACCTGCGCCAGTGCGAGGCATCCGGCGACTTCGTCGGCTTCTCCATCGAGGATCAGTCGCGGTGGTACTCCAGGTACTACGCCGACTGAACCTGACGTCCGGTTCGCCACCAGGAAGGACTCACCCGGAATGGCCAGTAACCATACCTCATCGCTGCAGATGAGTGCGTCCCGTGAGGGCATGTGAGTGCGTTGGCTGCAGTTAGGCAGGAACTGGGCGGCCGTAACGGGCCAGCGACGAGGTAGCAGAACAGGACGTATTTGGGAATCCCAGGCGATCCGCTGCCGGGTGGCGGGGTCGGCTCACGGAGCCGTAGGAACTATAGACCTTGCCGTGGATTTTAATCCGTGCTTGCGTCAGTTACCTGACTACCACACTCAGCAGAGTTATTAGCACTGTTACGACAGAGCATTGTCCCTTAGAGTCGTAACACTAATCAGGCAGTTGTCTAACGCTTTGTGCGGCCGCGAAGGGCGAGTAGTGCTAGGCCGACCAGCACGGGACCAATGACACGCAGAATGGCCTGAAGCAATTGGCCCCAGCCGGTGAGGGTAACCCTGTCGTCAGTTAGGGACAAAGTGGCGCGGAAAGAATATAGTCCGCTGGTCCAATAACTGTTAGGTTTTGGTGCGATCGTGAATCCTACTAGATGGAAGGCCGTCGCAAATAGTACAGTCACGGTGGCGAGGCAGGCAATTGCTCGCCAGGCACGCAGTCCATAGCCAGAAATCATCCAATAGATGGTCAGAATGCTATGTTCGGCCCATCCTCGTGACACGACACGAGCGGAACCAAGGGCGGGATCGCTGCGGGTCTGACGGGCATGGCGGCGCATTTCCATCTCGCCATAGTAGAAGTCGGCGGCGCCTGGCTCGTCCTTAACGTCTTCGCGGCCTTTACGCAGCGCCCTGTAAAGTCCGGCAATTTGACCGGGCTCCAGCACATCAGGTGTTTCATCGTTCAGCCAGTCAGGCCACATGGGGGCTATCCAGCGCGCCTTACCAGTTCTCGGATCTGCATTCGCTGTTGTGCTGTAAACCTGGTGTGCGCGCCAAGTGCGTTCTTCGGCGATTACTTCCCGCGCACCCCATCCCCGTCCACTGGAGCCCAGCGGGACCGGCGCAGTCCCGAAACTAACGTTCGACTCCAGTCGCAGCTTGTCAAGACTATGTGCACCAGCGAACCGACAATTAGTCGCTGACAAGTTACTCAGCGCGAGTCCAGCTACATTAGCGCGTCGCATCGATATCAACTGCGGTTGCTCCGAGATGTCACCATGTAGCTGTTGCCAATTATCGGCAAGTTGCTTCTCTCGCGTGTACCATGCCCGGCCTCCCATTGGCGGGACACCTGCAAGAGTCGATGGTGCGGAAAAGTCACTGTCGTCTATTAGCACATGAGCCCACCGCAAGCGAAACTGCACTCCACCCGCAAAACGCGCTTGACGGCAGCAAAGGCCGACCGCGCTAGCCTCGATCCGGACTGGTTGAGCGAACTGTACGTTATCCAGGATCAGTTTTTGACCTGTCAAGAGTGGGCCGAACTGGCGCGCTTCTTCAAATTTCACGCCGTCGAACCAGGCGCTGTTACTGAAGTCCGCCTTAAAGAACTCGGCGCCGCTACCGAAAGATGCCTTTGTGAAAGTTGCCTCACCGCCGAAGGTTATCATGTTGAACCACGCGTCGCGCGCGAAGGTGGCATCGCTGAAGTTAGCGAGGCCGGTGAAGGTCGTATTCACGAACTCGGCGATACCGCTGAAGGCCGCAAGACGGAAGAAAGCGTCTCGTTTGAACGTCGCTCCACTAAAGGTAACATCGCCTCCAAAGCTTGCCTTAAAAAACTCCGCTTTACCGGCGAAGGTTGCCCCCGTAAATCGCGTGTCGTCGGCGAAGGTTGTCTCACTGAAAAGCACGTCATTATCGAAGGTCGCCCCAGTGAATTCGGCATCCCCGATGAATGTCGCCCTAGTGAAGTTAGCGTTATTAGTGAAGGTCGCCGCACCAAAATTGACATCTCCCGCAAACAGAGTGCGATCGAAACGGCAGGTTCTGATTAGAGGTTGTCCAAAAGGTTCACGTCGGCTTACACTGAGAATCTGCTCCAGTAGTGCCGGCGTGACGCGCACCCCGCGCACGTCCACTACGCCGCTATGGCGGATCAGTGTGAGTGCAGACTGCCTTTCATCTTCGTTGCCGTGGGCTAGGCACTTTCGTGTTCCGCTAAGTCGGGCACCGATGCACCCGCCTTGATCGCATGTCGGCCAGCCGACCTCCGATTGCTGAGCCATCCGCTATCCGCTTCTATCAATATGCGCTTCTAGTCACGCATGGGCATTGGGATTTTAGCATACGAGTGCGCCCTACCAGGGGCGGATGAGCGCCTTGGCGAAGGTCGGCCAAACGCAGGCATGCGGCATCATAAGATCTGCCGAACCCCTATTTTGTGGTTAACCGATACTCATAGAACTGCGAAATTCTTAGGTGCACCTGTAATCGATAAGCTGCTCAGCTTCGCACTTCCGATACGCACTTTCGCAATATCTAGAAATGTACTCTTCTCGGCAGGTGAGGGCGGGTCAGTTGCCTGACACAACTCACCCGCACATCGGCAGATGAGCATTGGCCGGTTGGTCGGCGTGGGCAGTGGCGTGCGGGCGTCGAGGGTCTGGAGGCTGAAGGCCGCCGTTCGGGTTGTGGCGTGCGCTGTCGGGGATGTGGCTGTTGGTGAGGGCGTTCGGTCGCCGGTTGTGATGGGTGAGGGCCGGTTACGTCGCGGGCATGTATGCAGGGGCGACCTGGAGCTGTGTGCGGATGGCGCCCGCGTGCAGCCGCCGGTCCCAGACGGCGATGATGAGGTCGGGGTCGGCGAGGGCCAGGGCGCTGGCCAGGTGGACGGCGTCGGCGCCGCGCAGGGCGTGCGTGCGGGCCAGCTGCCCGGCGTGTTGTTCTACGGCTGCGGTGAGCTCGACCGGGCGCACGGAGGCCCAGTACTGCTCCCACGCCTGTTCGGCCGTGTCCAGGTCCTGCTCGGTCAGGTCGTGGTTGCGGCAGGCGGCGGCCAGGGCGGCCCGGACTTCGGGGTAGGCCAGCCGGCTGGCTAGGGCGGCGTCGCATGCGTCCCACAGCTCGGCGGCCAGGTCGCTGCCTTCTTCGTCGACGACCAGCTTGACCAGGGCGCTGGAGTCGAAGTAGACCAGCGCCACGGTCAGCGCCGCTGGTCGCCGACCAGGTCGGCGACGGGTCGCTGCGGCCGCGGCCGTTGCTGTCCGGATGCCCGGGGGCGCGCCGGCGCGGTGGCGCGTCCGATGACGCCGTCGGCGGCGAGCCGCTCCAGGGTGGCGGTAGTGGTAAGGCCGAGCAGCCGGGCGACGGGGATGCCGCGGTCGGTGATCACCACCTCGTCGCCGGCGCGGACGCGGTCGAGGTATTCGCTGAGATGTGCCCGGAGCTCGCTGACGGCTATGTCCATGACCTTATTGTACACTTCAGTCTTCAGCTACTTGTACGAAAGGGCACGGGTTCTGGTAATGCTCGATGCCCGGCGCGGGCCGGCTGGCGCCGCTGGGCTAGTGCCCGCTCCTGGGCCAGGCTAGGCGCTAGGCGGCAGACATCCTGTGCGGGCATGCGAGGCAGGAATGGTGATACGGCAATGAATTCGTTTGGGATCGCGCGCCGTCGAGGGTTGGGCAAGAAGTCGAATCAGGGGAGCAAAACGGGGAGCAAGCGACCAGCGATATCAGGCTATGCCGGGCGACGTCCAGCGATTAAAGCTGCTGGTAGGGCCATATCCAGCTACATTGCGATACGGTAAATTTTTATATGGCATGCAGAAGGTCAGGGGTTCGAATCCCCTTAGCTCCACGTTTTCCCAGCTCAAAGACATATTTTCGATATTGAAGATGATCTTTGACCTCTTGCATGCAGGCAAGCGTATGTCCTCCTGACGCCCAGGTTCCTGGCACGGAAGTCCTCGCAGCTCAGACGCGCGCCGCAGGTCGTGGCCGCAAGAAGCCACGCTGGGATGCCGCTCCTCGGGGAGCAAGACGGGGAGCAAGCCGGAAGCAACCAAACGATCTGTCCGTCCTCCGCGACCGGTTTGCGTGAGCCCGAGTTGCCCGGCGTAATACAACCCTCGGCGACCCGATGTCACTATCGCGGCCCGTACCTGAGTCGTAACGCAATGGCAGATCGCCGAATAGGCGTGATTGAGCCAGGCTGGGCTTACGGAAACCGGCGCAGATCAACCAGCTCGGGGCTGATCATGAACCGACGACCCTGGGCCAGCGCTCCCGCGCATACGCGGCGAAATTGGGAGCTCGGCGCTTCCCCGTGCCGTTGCGCGTATGGGAGCGGTCTGTAGGTGAAGTCGTCCCGGTCCACGTACTCGGGCAGCGCGCCCCAGCCGTGCGCCGAGCCGAACCAGCCATGCACGGCGAGCACGTGGTGGTCACCGGAACCAACCGTGGCATAGGGGGCCGTCATGACTGGAACTTTACGGCTGGGGTTTACCTCTTCGCTCTTGCGGGCGCCCCGACCGGCTCACCAGTCGCCACGGGCGCGGCGCATCGGACCCTGCGCCAGCTCCGGGTGGTCGTATTCGTCGTGCCAGTTCCACCAGTCGTACGGCGCGCTCTGCGGATAGCCTTCCGGCGAGTCCTCCCACGTCTCCTGCCGTCCGAGCGCGGTCAGGTCCAGGTAGCTCCAGGTGCCGCCCAGCGCTTCGTCGCCGCGGTTGTCGGTGAAGTAGGTGCGGAACAACTGGTCGCCGTCGCGGAAGAACACGTTTGTGCCGTGCCACTCGTCGACGCCGAAGTCGGCGTCCCACTCATCGGTGATGGTGTACCAGGGCCACGACCAGCCCATTCGCGCCTTCAGTCGCTCGATGTCCGGCTGCGGCGCACGCGAGGCCCAGGCGAAGGTCGTGTCGCGTGCGTTCAGGTGGACGGGGTTCGCGACCTGATCAGCCCCCATGGAACAGCCGTGGCACGCGTGGTCCGGCCAGCCGATCACGCCGGGCTCGAAGAACGCGCGGTAGATGACCAGCTGCCGACGGCCCTCGAACAGGTCGGCCAGACTCATCCGGCCCGCTGGCCCATCGAACGCGTACTTCTTCTCTACCCGCAGCCAGGGCATCCGGCGGCGCTGCGCGGCCATGGCGTCCCGCGCGCGGGTCAGCTCCTTCTCCTGCACCAGCAGCCGCTGACGGGCTGCCTCCCACTCCTGCGCAGAGACGACCGGTGGAGTATCCATCATCGTGTCCTTTCCATCTCGGTTTTCGTGTCGTGCGTCGCCGACCGGTCGAGATGATCTCTCAGCGCGGCCAGCGGAGCTTCCCAGTCACGGGCCATCACAGCAAGGAACTGCTGCGCCACCTGCATAGGGGCCGAGCGCAGCCCGTAGCGCACCCGGCGCCGCTTACCCGGTTCCGCCGCCACCAGGCCCGCCTCGGCCAGCAGGGCCAGGTGCTTGGCGATCGCCTGCCGCGTGATCGGCAAGTGAGCGGCCAGGTCCGTGGCCGTAGGCGGCCCGCCTGCGGCCAGCGTGGCCAGGATGGCGCGCCGGGTCGGGTCGGCGAGTGCGGCGAAGACCTGCTCGGCGATCGTCTCGGCGTCAGCCGGCATCGAGGTGGCCGGCCAGCTCGCCAAGCTCGGTCGCCCAGCCCTGGGTGTGGGAGTCGCAGGCCTTGCCGTGCACGTCCTCCGGCATCTGGGCGAAACCGGTCTCGACCACGGTCAGGCGGGTGCCCGCGCCGAGGGGCTCAAGCGTGAACTCGACGTAGGTACGGCGCGGATCGTCCTCCGGCAGCTCCTGGATCTGCCAGGTGAAGCCGAACACCGTCGGCTCCTCCACCCGTTCTACGCGCATCTCGACCCGGTATCCGCTGTCCCACGTCACCCGGCCCGCGCCGCCGGGGCGCAGGTCGATCTCCGCCTTGTGGCCGAACCAGGAACTGGGTCCCTCGGCCGTGGTGAGCGCCGGCCACACCTTGCCCGGCGGGTGAGGCAGCTCCACCGTCCGCTCAATGCGATCAGGGAAAGCCATGACGTCCTCGCCTCCAGCGAGTAGCAACCGGCTGGTTGCTACCATATAGCAACCAGTCGGTTGCGTCAACATATGGGGGCCCAGAACGTCCGGTTCGGGGTACCCAGCAGGTGCGCCAGGACGAGGCATCGTCAGCCGGGCTGACTCCCGTGACGGCTGCGGCTCCGGACTCGATTATGGCGATAGGGTCGGCAGGCATGGCGAGGCAGGGGCTCAAGGAACGCGGTGTCAATCGCGTCGCAGTGCTGGTCTACAGCGGCGGTACCGTCCTCCTTGCCCCGTGGATCGTGGTGCTGGCGCTGAGCCAGGAGCAGAGTACCGACGGCTACCGCCTCCGGCTGTCGTCACTGGGAATGTCGGTATTCATAGTGGCCGCGCTCGTCCGGGCGGCGATCACGTGTCGTCGGCAGTCTCCCGGCGTGGTCGTGCCGGCCTCATTGGCGGCGACGTTCCTCTTCATCTCCGGCTGGTTCGATACGATCACGGCGAAGCATGCTCCGCTGGCGATCGCGCTCGCCTATGACGTGTTCGTTAAGCTCCCGACGATCGTGCTCGCCGTGTGGCTGGCACTTCGCATGGCGAGAGATCGAGGTGCCCATCACTCAGTGCCCGCATGGGTGCCGACGGCGTTCGTCGCGGCGACAATCGTTCTCGTCCCCTGGTTCGTGACCGTCCTCCGGCTAATCCAGCGGACCAGCGAGTTGCACAATCTGCGCCTGTTCTGGACCGGCCTTGACATTTTTGAGCTGGTCAGCATGGCGGCAACCGGATGGTATCTGTATCGGCGCTCGCCCTACGCAGCCGTGAGCGCGATGGTCACCGCGGCGCTGTTGCTCAGCGACGCATGGTTCAACGTCGTGACGACGGTCCATCTAGCTCATAGGGCTGCACTGGTCATGGCACTGGTAGAACTCCCACTCGCCATTTACTCGGTCGTCATCGCAGGCCGCGAGGTACGGTCGTGGCCGACAGCCGGCGCACCGAACTCGTCGTTATGCGCGGAAACCGCGATGCAACATCTGCGCTCCATAGCCGCGCCGAACGGCGGTTCACGCTCGCTACTTGAATCACGCGTCGTCACTCTGCGCTCCCGCCTGGCGGTGATCCAGTGTGTACGTCTCACCGGTCAGGAGTGGCAAAGGGACCCGATAAACTACCCGGCAATGACGAGATCCCGGACCGCCCGGCCTGATCGAGCAAGCCTTCGACGCCTCACCAGCGCCGGTAACCGGCGCGACGCAGGGTACTTCAGATTCGGCGGCGCCCGGACACCTGCTGTCCCGGCCATCGATGTGCCCTTGGGAGAATGTCCGCATGGACGGACTCGCGTGCCCCTGCGGCCTCGGAGACGACTATGAGTCGTGCTGCGGGCGACTCCACGCAGGCGCGCCGGCGCCGACCGCCGAGTCGCTGATGCGCTCCCGCTACAGCGCATTCGCCGTCGGGGACGCCGGTTACCTCCTGCGCACCTGGCACCCGTCCGGCCGTCCGCGGACCCTCAGCCTCGACCCGGCGCTCCGGTGGACCCGCCTCGCCGTCCTGGAAACGCATGACGGCGGGCTCTTCGACGCCACCGGCACGGTCCAGTTCCGTGCCATGTACGTCCAGCAGGGGCAGCGCGGCGTCCTCGCGGAAACGAGCAGGTTCGTCCGGCAAGACAGACGTTGGACCTACCTCGGTCCCATTGACCAAAGGACGCCTTCCTCCCCGCTATCACCCTGAAGGGGCCATGCTAGACCTATGCTAGACCACCCAGAAAAACGGCTCCCTGCCGATTCTGCTTAGCAGACACGTGCTGCGTCTATGGGGACGGACTCACGCATATCATCTGTTACGGTCATGTTCGGTGCGTTAGGGCAGATCCGCCTGGTCGTGTACTGAACGAAGGCACATGAGGACGACATCTCAGCTGCTGGTCGCTTTTTAGCACGCGCAATCCCGCGATTCTAACCCGGCACCCGTCTGGGACTGTCCTGTCACCGATCACTCCGACCTAGCCTGCTGCATAATCCGATTGGTCAGCTCTGTGACCTGAGTGTAGATGGAGCGGCGTTCGGCCATCAGCGAGCGGATCTTGCGATCAGCATTAATTACAGTCGTAGCATCGCGGCCGCCGAACTGCTGACCGATCTTGGGTAGCGACAGATCGGTGAGTTCGCGGCAGAGGTACATAGCGATATGCCTGGCCGTAACGAGCACTCGTACCGGGAGCTCCCACAGCGCGCCGACGCTCCACGGGACCTGAGCGTCGGCCATGAAGGCGGCCAGGCCGGCGGCGGACGATCCGTCACGGCTGGGCGAGTCGTAGACGCCCGCCGGGGTAAGCGGTGAGCGTGAGCAGAACTAGTGCCCCACATCGGCGCGGCCGGCTGGTTCACCCAGCAC
>Ga0302177_10002979_pt1 | contig 11871 bp, 9 predicted proteins | sample I_Palsa_E1_2_FD_198780 | JGI IMG/M metagenome (GOLD analysis project Ga0302177, IMG submission 198780) | Peat permafrost microbial communities from Stordalen Mire near Abisko, Sweden - I_Palsa_E1_2 | ecosystem: Environmental > Terrestrial > Soil > Palsa > Peat permafrost | place: Sweden: Abisko... | reverse complement strand
CTCGTCGTCGCACTGCGGATGCGCAACCGTCGGCGCCGCGACGAGCGTCTGCGTAAGACCGCGACGTCCTGAACTGACACTCCGTGCGGAGCGGGACGGGGACCTGCGCTGGAACGTGCTGCGCCGCGGAGCGGGAGGGGTCACCTGCGCCAGTGCTCAGCTTGTCAGCGCCCTCGTTCGCGCTAGCGAATTGTCGCGCTCTCTCCGGCGCTGCCAAATTCGCTGTGACACAGGTGACCCCTCCCACTCCCAGATCACGCTCAGCTCCGGACTGTCGCGCTCGCTAAAACAGCGTGGAGTGGCGGCGTTGCCTTGTCCCGGGGCATCGAGGGCGCGGGTTTACGACCCTGCGCAAGCTTCGACACTGAAGGTGCCGCTTGCGACGGTCGTGGTCCCGCTACGCTCGACATACGAGTCGTTGTCGCTGACGCCGACTTCGTTCACGGTGAACGGGTTGGACGTAATGGTGACCGGATACGTTGAATTCAGCACGTCCAGTTCATCTCCGACAGTCACTCCAGAGAACGTGACGTCGCCAGTGGGTCCGGTTGTCGCGGAGCAGGTGGTTGACACGGTGATCTTCGAAGGCATGGTGCAAGCGCTGATGACGAAGGGGAATGAGCCGTCAGCGGAAGGGCCCTTGCCGCCCGGATAACTGAACGAGTGATCACCGGCAGCGTACGGCCCGCTGGTGAACGGGTTGCCTGTCACATTCAGGATATTGCCGTCAACCGTAACGGTGTCGGGGACAACCGGCGCGTCCTGCCCGTACCCTGCCGTCCACGTGATGATCAGGCTTCCACCCTGAGCCGTGCCAGGGACGGCGCAGATGGTGTCCCAGCCCACCCCGGTCTGGCAAGGGCCATCACCACAGGGACCCTCGGTCGGACTGGGCGAGGCGCTTGCGCTCGACGACGGGCTTTCCGACGGCGAGGGCGTTGCGGTGGGTGTCGGGGCGACGGTCACTGCGAGAGATGGAGAGACGGTCGGTGCGACCGTCGAGCCACAGGCTGCGAGGCCAACAACGGCGACCAGCGTGCCGAGGATGGTGATGAGTTTCATGGCTGCCGTGAGTCAACGGCAACACGTCATCCACGGTTATGCAAACCAATGCGCCGCAACGATCGTCTGCGCAAAAGCGACCTCCTGAGCTGAGTGGACCTGGGAGGGTGGAGCGGGGGATCAACCCGTGACACCGCGAAATTTGGCAGCTCCCGAGCGAGTGCGACAATTTGCCTGCGCGAACGAGGGCGCTGACAGGCTGAGCAGTGGCGCGGGTTGATCCCCGATCCGCCCTCCGCGGAGCAGCGCAAGCCTAGCTCAGATACGGAGCGACCCCTTCTCCCTGCTCTGCTGCGTCCATCATCAGTTCGCTCACCGTAGGGTGTGCGTGGATGATCGCGCCGAGATCGTCCATCGTGAGACCGTCGCTGATTGCGACCCCCACCTCGTGGATGATCTCGACCGCGTGGGCGCCCATCACGGTTGCGCCCACCAGCCGATCGGTCGTCGCGTCTGCGTACAGCTGGTTGAGGCCGTCTGGTTCGCCTTCGCCGATTGCCGTTGCCGAGATAGCGGGCCTGGCCGAGCTTCAGCTCGATGCCGGCGGCTTTCGCGGCCTCTGGGTTGATGCCAACCATGGCAATTTCCGGGTGCGTGTAGATGCACGAGGGCACCACCGTCCGGTCCATGGGCATGACCTCGTGACCCAGCGCGTTCTCGACGGCGCGGCCGCCTTCTGCGCTGCCGAGGTGCGCCAGTTGCAGACCACCGATGCAGTCGCCCGCGGCCCAGATCTTCGGGTTCGCCGTGCGTAGGTACTCGTCGACCTCGATGTGGTCGCGATCGTTGACGGCGACGCCCGCATCCTCGAGACCGATGCCACGGGTCTGGGCGCGACGGCCGACTGACACGAGCAGGAGATCCGCTTCGACGGCAGTACCGTCGTCGAGATGTGCCTTGAGCGAGTCCGTCGCGTAGTCGACTGATTCGACGCGGCGCCCTGTGAGAAAGGTGATGCCCTGCTTCTCGACGATGCGGCGCCACTGCTGGACGACGCGAGCGTCGACGCCGGCGAGGACCTGCGGGAGCACCTCGACGACGGTGATGCGCGATCCCAGCGCCGCGAACAGGCTGGCGAACTCGCATCCGACAACGCCGCCGCCGATCACGAGCATGTGCTCGGGGATGCGCTCCAGCCGGAGGATGCCGTTGGACGTCACCACGCGTGGGTGCTCCATGTCGATGCCCGGCAGCCCCGACGGCTCCGTGCCGACACACACGACAAGGTGGTCGAACTCGTGGCGGTCATCACCGGTGACGACCGCGTCGCCGTCCACCACGCCCTGCGCGCGGACGACACGCACGCCGCGACGCTTGCACGCCGCCTCAACGCCCTTGCGCATGGTGAGGACGATCTCCTCCTTGCGCTCCATCATTCTCGGGAAGTCGACCTCGGGCTCGGCGACGCGAATGCCGAACGACGCCGCATCGCGGATCTTGCGCAGCAGATCAGCTCCCGCGAGCAGGGATTTGGTGGGAATGCAGCCCCAGTTGAGGCAGGTTCCGCCCAGCTCCGCGCGCTCGATCAGGGTGACATCAGCGCCCAATTGCGAGGCGCGCAGAGCGGCGACATCGCCGGCGGGCCCACCGCCGAGCACCACGACGCGCTGACTCATGCCGTCGCGGGCGTCGTGACAGAGACGGCCGCGACGGCGCCGTTGCGGCCGCGGCGTGACGTGGCAAAGGCCTCGGAGACGATGCGCTCCTCTTCGAGCTGATGCGAGCCCGCGTACCCCTCCGAAGGACTGGCACGACGCGACCTGCCGATATATCCCCACTGAATGTGGGACGGTCGCGCCACGCCGAGCGCGCGCTCGAGACTCCCCCACGCACCCATGTTCTGCGGCTCTTCCTGCACCCAGTACAGACGCTCGAGATTCGGATACGAGTCCACCAGCGCGAGCATCGCGTCGATGGGGAGCGGATACAACTGCTCGATGCGCGCGATGGCGACGTCGGCGGTTTCAGCGCGTTGCGGCGACAGGCTCAACTCGTAATAGATCCGGCCGGAACAGAGGAGCAGCGAACGCACCTCATCGCGGCGCTCCGGACCGGTGGGATCATCGATGACCGGCTGGAACTTTCCGGTGCTGAGGTCGGCGAGCCTGGAGGTCGATTCCTTGAGGCGGAGCAGGCTTTTCGGCGTGAACACAATCAGTGGCCGCGGGTCGTTGAGCAGTCCCTGACTGCGCAGCAGATGGAAGTACTGCGCGGGCGTCGTGCAGTTGGCCAGGCGCATGTTGTCGTTGGCGCAGAGTTGCAGGAAGCGCTCGATCCGCGCGCTCGAGTGCTCCGGGCCGCTCCCCTCATAGCCATGTGGGAGGAGCATGGTCAACCGCGAATGCTGGCCCCATTTGGCCCGGGCCGATGAGACGAACTGGTCGACGACCATCTCGGCGTTGTTGAAGAAGTCGCCGTACTGCGCTTCCCAGATGACCAGCGTCTCCGGGTCCGCGGCGCTGTAGCCGTACTCGAAGCCAAGGCAACCGACCTCGCTCAAGGGGCTGTTGAGCACTTCGAACGTCGCCTGCGCGTCGGTGAGGTGCTGCATCGGGATGAACACCTCGCCGTTGCGCTCGTCGTGGAACGCGAGGTGACGGTGGCTGAAGGTGCCGCGGACGGTGTCCTGTCCGGTGAGCCGGATCGGATGCCCCTGCGTGATGAGCGACGCGAACGCGAGCGCCTCCGCAGTGCCCCAGTCGATGGCGCCCTCGAGGATCGCCGACTTGCGCCGCTCCATCTGGCGGAGCAGCTTGGTGTTCGGGGTGAAGTGCTTGGGGAACGTGAGCAGCTGGTTGTTGAGCTCGGCGAGATGGCGGCCCGACACGGCCGTTCGCATGGTCGCGTCGTCCGGCTCTTCGACGACCTGCTCGTGGGTGAGGTCATCGAGCTCGGCGGCGAGATTCTCCTTGACCTGCTTGTGCGCATCGGCGATGCGCCCGTACATGGCCTTGGCCTGCGCCTCGACCTCGTCCGGCCGGATCAGACCATCCGCCACGAGCTGTGCCGCAAACAGCTCGCGCACGGTGGGGTGCTGGCGGATCTTCAAGTACATGAGCGGCTGTGTGTATGCGGGCTCGTCCGCCTCGTTGTGGCCGAAGCGTCGGTAGCCGATCAGGTGCACCATCACGTCGCGACGGTATGCGCGCCGGTAGTCGTATGCGAAGGTGATCGCGGCCAGGCACGCTTCGACGTCGTCCGCGTTGACATGCACGATGGGAATGTCGAACCCCTTGGCGAGGTCTGACGCGTACCGTGTCGACCTCCCCTCCTGCGGGTCGGTGGTGAAGCCGACCTGGTTGTCGGCGATGAAGTGCACGGTGCCGCCCGTGGTGTATCCCGGGAGCGACTGAAAGTTGAGGACCTCCTGCACAACGCCCTGTCCCGCAAAGGCCGCGTCGCCGTGGATCAGCACGGGGAGTGCCGCCATCGGGTCGAGGTGCAGGGTCGTCGCGCGCCGCTGCGTCTGCGCGGCGCGACACCACCCTTCCACCACGGGATCGATCGCCTCCAGGTGGCTCGGATTCGGCAGCAGCCGAACGAGAATCACCTTGCCGGACTCGGTGTGGTATGTGCCGGTTGCGCCGATGTGATATTTCACGTCGCCGGTCGATCCGAAGCCGCCGATCGCCCTGCGTGCGGACGCGAGTTCGAACGCGTTGAGAATCGACTTGTACGAGTGGTTGGCGACATGCGCGACCACAGCGAGCCGGCCGCGGTGGGACATCCCCATGACGACCTCGCCGATGCCATCGTCGGCGACCCGGCTCATCAGCGTCTCGAGCATCGGCACGAGCGCATCGAGGCCTTCAAGAGAGAACGTCTTCTGTCCGAGGAACGCCGCGCGCTGGTACCGCTCCATCGCGTCCACCCTGGTGAGCCGTTCGAGGAGGCGGAGCCGGTCCTCGACGGTCAGCGTGGGCCGGTACTTGCCGGACTCGATGTGCTCACGCAGCCACACGCGTTGCTCGTGGCTCGAGATGTGCTCGATCTCGAAGGCGATGGTGCTGCAGTACGTTGCGCGCAGATTCGGGAGCACTTCGGCGAGGTTGCGACCGGGGACGTAGACGCGGAGGAGGTCGGCGGGGATCTGCTCCATCACCTCCTCGGTCAGACCGTAGGTCGAGGGGTCCATGGCCGGATCGCCGATCGGCGGCGAGCCGAGGGGATCCAGGTGGGCGCCGAGGTGACCGTGGGTGCGGTGCGCTTTGACGAGTGATGTCGCCGCCTGCATCGCACCGAGCAGCACGCGGTCGGGTGCACCCTCCGCGGCCGGCGCGGCCGCAAACGCTGCCGGTGACTGCACCACCGCGCCCACCGTCGCCACGTCGAGCGCCGGCATGATCACGCCAAGACTGGCAAAAACCTGTTCGTAGAATCCACCGGCGCCGGCGAGCAGGGATTCGATGCGACCAAGGAACTCGCCTGACTCCGCGCCCTGAATCACCCGGTGGTCATAGGTGCTGGTCATGGTCATGACCTTGCCGACGCCGAGGTCGCGGATGCTCGTCTCGGGTACCCCTCGCCATTCGGCGGGATAGCCGATCGCACCCACTGCGACGATGGTTCCCTGGCCGGGCATGAGTCGGGGAACAGAGGCGATGGTGCCGATGCCGCCGGGATTGGTCAGCGTGAGCGTCGCGCCCTGGAGCTCATCCGCGGTGAGCGTGTTGGTGCGAGCGCGTTCGATGAGCCGCTCATACTCGTCGCGGAACTCCTTGAACGGCAGCTCCGCGGCGTCGCGGATCACCGGGACGACCAGTGAGCGCGTCCCGTCCTTTCGAACGCTGTCCACCGCGAGCCCGAGGTGTGCAAGCCCTGCGACCCGAGCCGGCTTGCCGTCATCAGTGCGTGCGAAGTGCGCGGTCATGGAGGGGCTTGCACCCGCGGCACGGGCGATCGCGTAGCCGATCAGATGGGTGAAGGACACTTTGCCCCCGTTGCCGCCCGCGGCGAGCGCCTGGTTCAACTGGCGCCGGCGGCTGTCGAGGACGTCGACGCCGATGGTGCGGAACGATGTTGCCGTCGGGATGTCCCGGCTGCGCTCCATGTAGTCGACGAGCGCCGCGGCCGAGCCCTTGATTGGATCGGCGTGCTCGCCGTCGGTGACGCGAACCGTCTGGTCGTGTCGTGGTCCACCACCGGTCTTCACCGCCAGCACGTCGCCCTTGGTGACGATGCCACCCGGGCCGGATCCGTGCACCGCGTGCAAATCGACGCCGTTCCTGGCGGCCGCGCGGCGGGCGAGTGGTGCCGCCTCGACATCCGAGCCGTCAGACATGGCGTTCGGTTGCTGGGCCGGAGGCGCTTCCGGTGCCACGGGTTCTCGAGTTGGCACAGAGGGCGCGACGTCACCGAGCGGCGTTGGCGCTCGCGGCGCGTTCTCCGAGCCTGACTCTTCGGGAGCGGGTGCAGCGTCCGCCGCGGGGGGCTCTGGAGGAGGCAGCGGAGCTGCCGCGGCCGGCTCTTCGGCTTTCGGCGTGGCCTCGGGCGCGGCAGGCGGGCCTGGCGCGATGACAGCGAGGGTTGCGCCGACCGCGACCGTCTCGCCCTCGGCGGCCACGATCTCGGTCAATCGCCCGCTCGCGGGCGCGGGAACCTCGACGTCGACCTTGTCGGTGGTGACCTCGACGAGCGGCTCGCCCTCGTCAACGCTGTCGCCGACGGCCTTGAGCCAGCGGGAGACGATTCCCTCCGAAACGGACTCACCCATTGCCGGGAGGGTCAGCGAAACAGGGTCAGCCACTCTTGAATCGTCTCACCTTCGCTCTTTTAGCAGTGTGGACGGCCGTTGATCGCGGGCGATCCATCCGGCGCCGGCGTGGCGATGGATGACGGGACGGGGGTGGGTGTGGCCTCGGGTGGCAGCGACGGCGCGACCGCCGGAGGATCGATCACCGGAGCGCCCAGCTCGGAGTAGCAACCGACCGCCGGCGTACAGCCGGTCAACACCAGTCCCCAGTCGGGTAACTGGGCGAAGCTCGTGCACTGCCAGTCGAGCGCTGTGGTCTGGACGCTGTTGTAGTCGTAGACGACGTAGTCGTCGATCCTGCAGTGGTCGCTGGGCGTGATGATGAAGTGCTCGTCGACCGAGTTCTCGTAGCCGTCGCCGAGGACGTCCAGCTCCATCTCCTTGCAGTGCTTTGCGGCAGTCAGGAAGCAGGCAACCGCCGGGTCGGCCGAGATCGCCGCGGTGTGAGCGGGGTCCGGCATCCCGCACTCCGGGGCGGTCGGATAGCCGCATGATGCCAGGCCCACGCCGAGGAGCACGAGTGCGGCCATCTGGAACAACGCGAGCCTGCGAGCGAGCCGTCTCATCGCTGCGGAGTTTATGCGGCGGGACCGCTGAGCACCCTCAGCTCGCCTGCCGCTTGCGCCCGTCCCCGGACCGGCGGCGCCTCAGCGCGCGGAGCCATTGGCGGGTGACCGGGACGAATTCCTCGTCGAGCAGCGCGCACGCCACGAGGACTGCGACCCCACACGCGAGCCCGATCAGGCCGCTTTGCCAGAAGGGGAAATGGGGCCTGGTGCACGAACTGCCGCACGAATCGCTGACCTGTGCCGTTGCAAGGCCGAGGAGGATCCCAACGATGGCGGCAAAGGCGTAGAGCATGCGTGTCCTCGCCACATTCACGGGATGAATATAGGCGTCTGCGTGTGCTGCGGAACCGGTCGCGAGGACCGACACCACGGGGACCGCGATATACACAGATCCGTATACTTTGTCGAGCCGGGATCCGCCGGCACGGCCGGAGGGGCGACCGTCAAAGCTCGAACTTTGGAGGTACCCCATGCTCGGCGCTCACCGCGTTCGCGTGTTGATCGGTGCGGCTGCGGCCGTCGGGGTGGTGGCTTTCGCCGTCCATGCCGGCGCGCAGGCTCCGTCCCCTGGTCGCTATATCAGCTGGGCTCCGCCGGCAACGGCGACAGCGACGCCCGGAGCCGGTCCGGCGCTGCCCGTGGCCAGCGCCGCACCCGAGGTGGACACGAACCCGCTCGGAGGCCTGACCACCCCACTGTCTGGTCTGTTCAAGCAGTTGAACACCAATACCGCCGCGACGGCGACCGGTCAGTATTCGCTGATTCAGGATCTCGAAACGGCGCTGGCGACCCGCATTCAGCAGTTCCTGCGCTGGGTCACGGGCGGACGATGAACCCAAGGCGGTCAGAATCGGGAGGTGCCACCTCCTCTCGTCCCGGGCGAACAGCGCCGCTCAGACCTCCGCAACGTCGCGATCATCGCGCACGTCGACCACGGCAAGACCACCCTCGTGGACGCGCTGCTGAAGCAATCGCGCGTCTTCGCGGCCCACGAGCAGGTCGGCGAGCTGATCATGGATTCGAACGATCTCGAGCGCGAGAAGGGGATCACGATCCTCGCCAAGACCACCTCGGTCCGATACAACGGCGTCAAGCTCAACATCATCGACACGCCCGGTCACGCCGACTTCGGCGGTGAGGTCGAGCGGGTCCTGGGGATGGCCGACGGCTGCCTGTTGCTGGTCGACGCCGCCGAAGGTCCAATGCCCCAGACGCGGGTCGTGCTCCGCCAGGCGATGGCGCTCGGCCTGCAGCCGATCATCGTCGTCAACAAGATCGACCGCACCAATGCCCAGCCGGCCGAGACTGTCGAAGCCACCCACGACCTGCTCCTCGAGCTGGCCAAGGAGTCCTGGCAGTTGGACGCGCCGGTCCTGTACACCAATGCACGTGAGGGCACGGCAACGTCGGACCTGACCCACGCGGGCGTGACGCTCGAGCCCTTGCTCGACGCGATCATCGAGCACGTGCCGCCGCCGCGCGCGGACGACGGCCCGTTGCAGATGCTGGTCAGCAACCTCGATCACGACAACTGGAGCGGCCGGCTCGCGTTGGGCAAGATTCAGCGAGGCTCCGTGCATCCGGGCCAGAGCGTCGTCTGCTGCACCGCAACGGGTGCCGGGAAGGTCGAGCGGATCGCGACGGTGCTCACCGTCGAGGCACTGCAGCGCCTCTCAGTGGAGTCCGCGTCCGCGGGCGAGATCGTGTATCTGTCGGGGATCGCGGCCGTCGCAATCGGCGACACGATTGCCGACGCCGAGCAGCCCGAGGCATTGCCACGGCTGGAAATCGGCGAGCCGACGCTGCGGATGCAGTTCTGCGTCAATCAGTCACCGCTGGCCGGCCGCGAGGCGACGGTCAGCAGCACCTCGCGACAGTTGCGGGCGCGGCTCGAACGCGAGTTGCTCACCAATGTGGCATTGCGGGTGGAGGACGGGCCGACCGCCGACATCTTCGATGTGAGCGGTCGCGGGGAATTGCACCTCGCGATCCTCATCGAGACGATGCGCCGCGAAGGCTACGAGTTCGAGGTTTCGCGACCCGCGGTCATCACCAAGGAGGTCGACGGCGAGCGCGTGGAACCTGTCGAGGACTGCGTCATCGACTGCTCAGCGGATGTCGTCGGAGCGATCACCGATGCGCTCGGAACGCGCGGCGCGAAGATGACCGCGATGCGCACCGACGCCGGCGGCGGTGTCCGCCTCACGTACCACGCGCCGACGCGCGCGCTGATCGGCTTGCGCAGCCAGATCCTCACGCTCACGCGCGGCACCGGGGTGATGGCAACGCGACTGCTCGGCTGGGAGCACACCTGGGCTCTGCCGACGACAACGCGCGGCGGCGTCCTGACCGCGAGTCAACCGGGAACGGCCGTCGCATATGGGCTCGTGACGCTGCAGGAGCGAGGTCAGCCGCTGATCGCGCCGGGGACCCCCGTCTATGAGGGAATGATCGTCGGGCTCAACCGCCGACCGGGGGACATCCACCTCAACGTCACCAAGCAGAAGCAGAAGACCAACATCCGGTCATCCACCGAAGACATGACCATCCGCCTTGTGCCGCCGCGGAAGATGTCGCTCGAGGAGTGCCTGGACTTCATCATCGACGACGAGTTGGTGGAGGTCACGCCGGTCGGCATCCGCATGCGCAAACGCGTGCTCAACGCGGACGAGCGCAACAAGCTCCGCAAGCGCTCGATGGCCGCCGAACTCAGCTAGCGCGGGCGAGTCACCTCGGAGGAGGTCAGCGCTCGGCTGGCGACTGCGCTGCGGTCTGAGCGGCAGCCTTCTTCGCCGCCTTGGCGATTGCCGCCGCCTTCGGCTTCTTCGCGTTGCGCTTCGGGGCTCCCCGGCTCTTCTCACTGGCCACGGCCTTCTCCTCGTCAGTGTTTGCTCGTCAATGCGAGATTAGTACAAGTTCCAGCGAGTAGGGAGGCTGGGCGGGGATCAGGAAAAGAGCGAGCTGTCGCCGTTGAGCGACGGCTGCCCGCCGGTCCTGGAGCCACCCGATCGAGCCGTCGTCACTTGACAGATATACACAAATCCGTATAGTCTGCTGACTGTCCGGGTGCTCACCCGGGACGGCCGGAGGGGCGACCGACCATCGATTGACACGTATCGGAGGTCGCCCAACATGGATCAACTCAAGGCGCTCATCGACAACTGGATCCTCATCGCGCAGGGGCTGCTCGCCAGCGTCGGTGCGCTCGCATTTCTCATCGCCTTCATGTACAAGATCGTCGCGGTCGACCCATCCAGCGTCGCCCAGGCGAAGAAGTGGATCGGGCGCATCGTGTTCGGCACCATCGGCGTCGAGGTCGCCGGCACACTGACGCACGCGCTCATCGCCAGCGTCCCAGCGACGATTCACTGAGCGCGGCCGATGCAGTCGCTTCCGGGGATCATCCAGGGGATCCGCGATCCCCTCGGCACGATCCTGCAACTGTTGACCGGCGTGCTCTCGCACTTCATCGCGATGGCTCGCGTTGACCTCGACTCCGAGCTGAGCCGCTATCTGTTCACCACCGTCGACCCGACGGCATCCGGGATCCGTCCGCTGACAGCGAACCCGGCGATCGCGCGCCTCAACGGATCGCTGGCACTGGTGGCCGACGTGCTCGTCGGCGCCGTGCTGTTGTATGCCTCGCTCCGGAGCATCTTCGAGCGCTCGAGCCAGGCCCGCTACGCGCTGCACGTCGTGATCCCGCGGGTGATGGCGGCGCTCGTGATGGTCCACGGATCGATCTACTTCATCCAGATGGCCGTCGACCTCAACAACGCGATCGGCGGCGTGGTTCAATCGCTCGGCGGTCCGTTGACCATCGACACGCTGCCCTGGTCAGGGTCGATGAGCGCTGCGACGGTGTCGATCATCCAGGGATCGCAGGACCTCTTCCACGCGCTCTTCGCAATCGGCGTTGTCGTGGCGGTGGTGATCCTCGTGCTCTCGTACGTCGTTCGCACCGCGATGCTCGACATCCTCGTCGTGATGGCACCACTTGCGGCGCTATGCTCGGTGCTTCCGGACACGCGGCGGTACGCGTCGACGTGGCTGCGACTCTTCATGGTGGCGGTCTTCATGCAGGCCGTCCAGTTGATCATCCTGCGCGTTGCGATGGCGGTGGGCTTCGGGAGCGGCAGCGGTATCGCTGAGAGCCTGTTCGCACTCGCGATACTCTGGATCGTCCTCAAGGTTCCGGGAACGCTGCACGCGGCGACCCACGTCGAGACCGGTGCTCACACCGCGGTGCGCCATGCGCGGCGCTCCATGCACAAGGCACTGATGCCGGCGCACGTCGTGCGCCATCGGACGGCCTTGTGATTCGCGCTTTCGCGGTGGTCACGGCGGTCGTGGCACTCGGACTCGGCGGCGGCACGGCGCTCGCGAGCGCGGCGGCGGTCAGTGACACCGCGGGTGTCACGTTCGTCAAACCACTGACACACTCGTGGATATCGCAGGGCTTCGGATGTACGAGCTTCTCGTTCGAGC
>Ga0302177_10002978_pt1 | contig 11872 bp, 11 predicted proteins | sample I_Palsa_E1_2_FD_198780 | JGI IMG/M metagenome (GOLD analysis project Ga0302177, IMG submission 198780) | Peat permafrost microbial communities from Stordalen Mire near Abisko, Sweden - I_Palsa_E1_2 | ecosystem: Environmental > Terrestrial > Soil > Palsa > Peat permafrost | place: Sweden... | reverse complement strand
TCTGCTGAGGCGATTCATTCCGAGGCGGCGTTGTGTCAGGCGCTTGCGGGGATGGCTCCGCAATGGATCGCTTACCTGATGAGCTTTCTCACGCTGGGCATCTTCTGGGCGGGGCAACAGACGCAAATGAATCATATTCGCGAGGGGAGCCGGGACCTTACATGGATCCATCTAGGATTTTTGTTCTGGGTAACGCTGGTGCCACTGACGACGCGACTGCTGGCGGAGTTCATTACGTATCGCGGGGCGTTGCTGCTGTATTGGCTCAACATCCTGCTGCTGGGTGCGGTGCTTTATTGGAGTTGGACGTATGCGACGCATCACGATCTCGTGAAAGAGGATACGGCGCCTGAAGTGCGGGGCGCGATTTGCCGGCGGATCCTGATTGCGCAGAGTTTGTATGCCTTTGGAGCGCTGCTGTGTGTCTGGAGTAATTACGCGAGTATTGCGCTCATCGTGCTGGTCCAGTTGAACTATGCGTTTGCGCCTCGGTTGGGCAAGCGGCTGGGTTGATCTTTTGTTAGCTTGGACCTCCTTGAGGTTGCAAACTGGCGACATCACCCAACAAATATTCGTCGCGATCGTGCTTTTATGGCAACTTTGGTCTATGTAGCTGTGTCTCTAAGGGTGTGGTGGCGGATGAAAGCACTGTCCGCGGAGGGTGACCGTCATGACAAACATTTCTAATTCTTTAGGTTTGATGCTTTTGCGTGGGTTTCACGGTGGCCGTGGCGGAGCGGATTTCGTCCTGCTTTTGGTTGGGCTTGGATTTGCAGGCGTGCTGGTCTGGGCGATTCAGCGCAGTGGTAAGCCTACTACTTAGACCCATCTTCTTGAACCGGATTTAGACGGTTACGGCCTCGCGATATTCGCCGAAGACGGCTCGCAGGGTGTCGGCAATTTCGCCGACCGTGGCTAGGGCTTCGACGGCAGCGAGGATATAAGGCATTAGATTAGCGCCGGATTTTGCGGCGTCGCTTAATTGCTGCAGGGATTGCCGCCATGGCGCCTGATCCCGTTGCATGCGCAAGGCGCGAAGGCGTTCCACCTGGCGGCGTTCGAGGTCTGGATCGAGCCGCTGCAATTTCATCTCGCGTTCGGCGTCGTTGGTGAATTTATTGACGCCGACGACAACCGCTTCGCCTGAATCGACTTTTCGCTGCCAGAGATAAGCTGCCTGCTGAATCTGCTGCTGCACCCAGCCGGATTCTACGGCGCGGAGGGTTCCACCCAGTTGATCAATTCTTGCGAACAGGGCTTCCGCCTCGGCTTCGAGCTGGTCAGTGAGAGCTTCGACGTAATACGATCCGCCTAACGGGTCTGCGACCAGCGGAACTCCACTCTCGTGGGCGATGATTTGCTGAGTTCGGAGGGCGATGCGGGCGGCTTGCTCAGTGGGCAGAGCGAGGGCTTCGTCGTAGCCGTTGGTGTGGAGGCTTTGTGTGCCTCCGAGGATCGCGCTTAGAGCTTCGAGTGTCGTTCGGACGATGTTGTTCTCGGGCTGCTGAGCAGTAAGCGTGGAGCCTGCGGTTTGGGCGTGAAAGCGGAGCATCCAACTGCGGGGATTCTGGGCCTGATAGCGTTCGCGCATCCACCGGGCCCAGATGCGACGGGCGGCGCGGAATTTGGCGACTTCTTCGAAAAGATTGCAGTGCGCGTTGAAGAAGAAGCTGAGTCTTGGCGCGAAGCTGTCGATGCTGAGGCCGGCGGCCAGAGCGGCTTCGACATAGGCTCGGCCGTTGGCCAGTGTGAAGGCCAGCTCTTGTGCGGCGGTGCAGCCGGCTTCGCGCATGTGATAGCCGGAGATGGAGATGGTATTCCACTCGGGGAGATGCTCGCCGGCCCAGGCGAAGAGGTCGGTGGTGAGGCGCATTGCGGGGACCACGGGATAGATGTATGTGCCGCGGGCGATGTATTCCTTGAGGATGTCGTTTTGTACGGTGCCGGAGAGCTTGCGCGTATCGGCGCCAGCGCGCTTTGCGGCGGTGACATACATTGCCAGCAGCGTACTTGCTGTCGCGTTGATGGTCATCGAGGTCGAGACCTGGTCGAGATGGATGCCGGTGAAGAGTTGTTCCATGTCTTCGAGGGAGCTGATGGCTACGCCGACGCGGCCCACTTCGCCGAGGGCGAGTGGCGAATCGGAGTCGTAGCCGGTCTGTGTGGGGAGGTCGAAGGCTACGCTGAGTCCGCTGTTGCCTTGGGCCAGGAGAAACTTGTAGCGTCGGTTGGACTCTTCGGCATCGCCCATGCCAGCGTACTGGCGCATGGTCCACAGGCGTCCGCGATACATGGTGGACTGGATGCCGCGGGTGTAGGGATATTCGCCCGGGGACTGGCCGTTGAGGCGGTCTGGGTTCAGGTCTGCGATGGTGTATACCGATTTAATCTCTTCGCTCAAACGATGACTCTCCGGGCGAATTCCGAGTTTACCAGCGAAGGTCGGTCTTCGCCTCGGTCGTGCTAGTTTGGCACAATGGGATTTAGCTTCAGGATCAGTAAGGACGAGTACGTGCGGTCCGCGATATCTCATGTGGAGGGGCGCGCGAGCTCCAAGGTTGGGTTGTGCATTTACTTTGTGTTCGCGGCAATCTGCCTGCACCTGAGCAACATTCTTTCTTATGGGCAGATATTCTCTCCCGCACGGTTGTCGTTCGGGCTAGCGATGGTGCTCTATCTCCCATTGATTAGCATCATCATAGTTCCCGCACTTTGGAGGATCCTCTGGGTCCAGCTGGATATTCGAGGATTTACCGCCAGAGCTCAGCCCTCCAATCGGAAATGCGGGTCACGATCAGCTCACGCGGTTTCACGCGCGACTCCGACTCGGATGCATCGCTTCGAGCTAGCTGGAACACCTTTCGGTACTGGCGCGAATTTCGGAACATTTTTCTTCTAGTTGATGCCGCGAACGACGGGGAGATCGAGGCCATTAATACGGCTGGGCTTCCCGGCTGGCAGCGCGAACAGCTTCGCGAACTTCTTAGCGGCTTGTTGCCGAAGAAATAGCTTCAAAGGGCGAGAACACGATTCGCAGGGCAAATCCGTTATCGTCGCCGGGCGCGCCAGAAGGCGCTGACCGAGAGATACGCGAATATTCCGGTGAGGGTGACAGCCATGAGCAGGCGCCAGTGGCCCGGGTCGTTGGCGTAGCTGGCGCGGGTGCGCCAGAAATTGATTCCGAAGAAGAGGGCGAAGAGGCCGAAGAAGAAGCCGGTGACTTCGAGCCAGAGGATGCCGCCAACGCGGCTGAAGGGGCGAATGAAGCCTCCCAGACCGCGACCGGCTGCTCGGGTGTATTTGTGCGAGGTCTTGCCGATCTCGCGGACTTTTTCCGCATACTCGGGAATAGATGCTGGCCGGCCGACCGGGTTCGGATGCGAGGTTGTGGCCTGTTGGCTCGTCTGCGCCGGAGAGCTGGAAGGCGAGGAATTTTGAGCGCTGGCCGCTTGGGCCGCCCGTTCCTGGGCGCGCTGCTGGGCGATGCGTCCTGCGACGCGTACGCCAATGCCCAGTTTTTTTCCTATCTCGTTAGGGTTCATCCGCATCCAAAGTCTATCAGTGCGCTTCTGGCACTGATTTCCCACATTTTGTGCGGCTACCCAGTTGCCGTCGCAGCGAGTCAGAAGTAAGGTAGAAGGATATTGGCCGTACCCGAGCTGGTTCTAAACGCTTATCCAGGGGCGCAGTCCATGCCGGAGGGAAAGATGAACCCACGCTTGAAGGACCTGATCCAGCAGCTCGGAGAAGCCATCCACGAATCCGTAACGGAGTCCGAACAGATCGCCGGGGTGGTGCAGAATATCCGCCGCCATGGTTTTGACGTGATGCTGATGCTGGAGGCTACGATCGGTTTGAACGATGTCACGAACGAGACGGAACCCTCGTCGGAACAGGGTGGACAGGAAGACGGGCAGGAGAATGAAGGGGGTCCCTTCACCTCGCACGATGTGAACTTTCTGAAGTCGTTACGCATCTCAGTCGAAGGCGAGGACTAGGCTGTCATAGACGTGGAATATTTCTGAGCCTGCCGCTTGTTGCTCGTTTTATTCTCAGATTCCGACCTTTGTTCCGGGAAGCAAGCGTGCTCTATCGAAAGGTGCTGTCAGAACCTCAATCCTCCTGTCAACCCCTTATTTCCAACTGTAAAATTTGGCGTCAACATCTGTGACACGGCTGTGGTATTCTCGCCCGTCTGGCAACTCCGTTGTTTTTGGGGCTGCCAGCGGTGCTCATGTACCGCAAGGCGGAATGCGAGTTTACGCTTTGGGATGAGAGCGAGAACGGGAGAATCGGCACACACATGAAAGATACCCTTGGAGTTCTCTTAGCTGGCGGCGCAGGCGAACGACTTTTCCCTCTAACTCGCGACCGCGCCAAGCCTGCTGTGCCATTCGGCGGGCATTATCGAATCATCGACATCACACTATCGAACTGCATCAACTCCGGGCTGCGCAAGGTCTACATCATGACGCAGTACAAGGCGCTCAGTCTCAATCGCCATATCCGCGAGGGCTGGACGGGCATTGTTGCGCAGGAACTCGGCGAATTCTTCGAGATCATGCCGCCCATGCAGCGCACCGGTGCGAACTGGTATATGGGTACGGCCGACGCGGTGTATCAGAACATCTATTCGATCGGGTCGGAACAGCCTAAGTACGTGATTATCCTGTCTGGCGATCACATCTACAAGATGGACTACAGCCGGATGCTGAAGCATCACAAGGAAACTGGCGCGGAAGTGACGCTGGCTACGTTGCCGATCGCTCCAGATGAGGTGTCGCGATTTGGCGTGGTCGAAGTGGGCCAGGACGGCGAGATTCTGGGCTTCGAAGAAAAGCCCAAATCAACTTCCTTTCGCTCGCCTTTCAATCCCAATTCGGTGGATGCCTCGATGGGCATTTACATCTTCAATACCGAGACACTGTTGAAGGAGCTGATCTCGGATGCGGAAGATCCGCATTCAAAGCACGATTTCGGCCACAACATTCTGCCCAACATTCTGGGCAAGAAGAAGATGGTGGCGTACAACTTCGTCGACGAGAACCGCCAGCAGGCGCTCTACTGGCGCGATGTGGGGACGTTGGATGCGTATTACGACGCCAATCTGGACCTTTGCTCGGTATCGCCGATCTTCAACCTCTACGACAAGCATTGGCCGATGCGGACCAGGGTGCGGCAATATCCGCCAGCGAAGTTCGTCTTCGGGGAGCCGGGACGCACAGGTAAGGCTGTGAACTCGGTGATTACCGCGGGTGTGATCATCTCCGGCGCGGAGGTGATGAACTCGGTGCTCTCCCAGGATGTGCGTGTCAACTCGTATTCCGAAGTGGATTCGAGCATTATCTTCAGCCACGTGAACATCGGCCGGCATTGCCGGATCCGCCGGGCGATCATCGATCGCGACGTCCAGATTCCGGAAGGCACGGTGATTGGCTACGATCCGGTCGAAGATAAGCGCCGTTATTTCGTCACGCCTTCCGGGTTGACTATTGTCACGCGGGACCGGTCGCTGTTCGAGAATCCCGTGGAGCAGGAGTTCGAAGATCGGTATTGACGACCGGTACTGAGAAACGACATTTCCCCAGAAAGTCTTAATCCGCAGCCGAGTGAGCGCAACTTGCGCTCCTCGGCTGTCTTGATAAGCGCCGGAACCTGCCAAGCTTCCGGGATCATGGAACAAAGTGCGCTAACCCTCCGTACAGATTGATATGGGATGCGCAGGTACAATTAGCTGGTTCCACGCTGGGGTCGAGGTTCCAGAGCGACGAGGAACGAGGACGGAGAAGCGTCCGATTGTCGCGCTTCCTGAATTTGGACCTGGCGCTGGAACGCAGACACCCTGGCGGTCCGATGGCGGACCATCCAATACTGGATTCTCCGAATCAGGCGCGACGCTTCCGGGACGTAAGAGCTTAACGGATTCAACGCCCGGTTTAGGCCGGGCGGGACAGCTGGGGATTCGACGAAGTATGGAGGCTGGCGCGCAAGTGGAACCCGACTGGTCGGATGTGGTGCGCCGCTGTCTCTCCGGGGAATCTCCGGCGTGGACGGAACTGGTTCGCGCGCATCATCGCCGCGTCTACGCCCTGTGCTATCGCTTTACCGGTTCGGGAACCGACGCTGAGGATCTGACCCAGGAAGTCTTTCTCAAGATCTACGCCAATCTCACCAGCTTTGATGTGGCACGCGGCAGTTTGCAGGTGTGGATTACCACCCTGACCCGGAACCTGCTGGTGGATCATTTCCGCCGAACGCGGAATTTGAGAATTACCGGATCTCTGGATGAAGGCTGGGATGAGACCGGCGAATTGCGGCCGATCGACAGGCTGGAGGCCAAGGGGCCGACCCAGCACGATCAGGCAACACGGCGGGAACTGGAAAAGATGGTTCAAAATGCTCTCGCCCAGGTTTCCCCGGAACTGCGCGAAGCGGTTATACTCCGGGACTTACAAGACATGGACTACAAAGAGATTGCCCAAGTGCTGGGCATTCCGGAAGGGACTGTAAAGTCTCGTATCAGCCGGGGTCGCGCGGAACTTGCGCGGTTGCTGGAACGTAACAAAAGGGAGGTGATGTAGTCATGGCAGAGCAGATGAAGGACCAGTCAAACATTCCGACTTCTCCCGCCTGCGGGCAGTGGGAGACGCTGCTGGTAGACGCGATGGATGGACTGTTGCGACCCGAGGATGAAGCAGCGTTCTCCAGCCACATGGCCACATGCCCTCGTTGCGCGGAGATGTTTGAGCAGGTTCGTCGAGGCCGGGAATGGCTGGAGTTCCTGGCCCCAGAACCTGAAGTTCCGGCGTACCTGCTGGATAAAATTCTGGTCGAAACGGGCCATGGCAAATTGAACCCCAGCAAGCTGGTTGTGGCAGGTGGACCGGAGAACGCGCTGGGCGTTTCGGGCAACGTGGTCACCATGACACCGGCGTGGCAACGTCCTGGATTTGCCGCTCGCATGAGGCGCTTTGCCGAACCTCGCCTGCTGATGACGGCAGCCATGGCTTTCTTCTCTATCGCGCTCACACTAAGCATGACGGGCGTCCGCTTCAGCGGCATCAAGATGGCGGATCTGCGGCCCACGGTGCTGCGCTCCCAGATTGAAAAACGGATCATGACGGCGTCGACGCCGATTGTTCGCTACTACGATCATCTTCGGTTTGTTTATGAAGTCGAATCCCGCATGCGTGAGTTGCGCCGTTCCACAGAAACGGAGCAGCAGAGCCAGCCTCCGGCTCAAAACCATTCTCAGCCGGGTGGAGAGGGCGAAACGCATCGCAAGGACGGCGGATCGAAACTCAACCCTAGCGGGGCTCCACAGCAGACGGTAAACCCTCCGGCACCGCTGTGGAGCGGCGAAGCCCTCGAAGCGCGATTTGAAATCCAGCCGCGCCTTCGGCCCAACATTTACGAAGTCACCACTCAAGAAGGAACAAGAAGCAAGGGCTATTCCACACAACCAGAGAGGTCTGCTTCGATCTACATCGGTCTGACGGAGACCGCTGGGGTCATGACAGATTCAATCGAGAGACACGTGTTGGCAATGCCGGATCGGGGCACTCCATGCATTGCGTAAATCATCCAGAATCAGATGTTCAATCCTACTGCCAGCACTGCGGCAAGCCTCTTTGCGCAGCGTGCGTGCGCACCACGCCGGCTGGCCAAGTCTACTGTGAAAACTGTGTTGTCACGGCGAGCACTGACCCGAACCAAGCCAATTGGCAGAGTGTTGGACAGGTTCCCCCGAACCAGGTTCCACCCTTCTACGGCCCTCCGCCTGGAAGCCCCAATCCTTCGGCTGCTGCCGTGCTGGGATTGATCCCGGGAGTGGGAGCGATGTACAACGGGCAGCTTTTCAAAGGCCTGATTCACATCGTTGTCTTTGCTGTGCTGGTTTCGATCACCGATCACTACCCGATCTTTGGGTTGTTCATCGCGGGCTGGGTGCTTTATCAATCCTTTGAGGCCTATCACACGGCGAAAGCGCGCCGCGACGGCTTGCCAATTCCGGATCCCTTTGGGCTAAACGAGGTGGGGAGCTGGCTCAATATAGGCGCCTCGAACCGCGGTCAAGGAATTCATCCGGGGCAGAGCTCTGGGACTCCACCTCCGGCTGGTAGCTATGCCCCAACGGAACCACCTCCGTATAGCGCACCTTACACCAGTTCCTGGTCAGGATATGCACCTGGAACGGGTGCTGGTGCTGGAGCCGGCGTCGAAGCTGGCGCCTCTGCACAGCAGCCACCCTATGCCGAACCTTACCCGGGGCCAAACCCGGGCCCCTATGGCGAGGGTTATCCACCGGGCGTGATACCGCCGATTCCTCCGGTCCCGCCGTATAACTGGCGCCGCCGGGAGCCGATTTTTGCCTTTGTGCTGATCGGCCTGGGAATCATCTTTCTGTTGCAGAGTCTTGGTTTTGTCACCCATCTGATGCACTACATGTGGCCCCTCATGCTGATTGGGCTGGGTGTCTGGTTAGTGGTGCGCCGCCTGGCGGATGCACAAGGAGGTCCCAAATGAGCCGTTACCTGATTGTTTGCCGTTTGCGCTGGCCGGCGATTTTATTACTGACGGGCGTGATCGCGTTGCTCGACCAGATGGACGTATTGACCTGGGGCCGCGCCTGGCCGCTTTATCTGATCTTGTTTGGCGTTCTCGCTTTGGCGGAGCGCGCAGCGCTGGCTGCTGAGCCGCCTCCCGCAGTCTATCCCTATGCTGCCGACTACGCTCCGGGATATGCAACCGGGTATCCTCCTCAGGCTCAGGCCTATGCCGGGACGGCACCCGCCCCGTCGCAAACGCCGGAGCCCGCGTCACCCTCATCCACTGGGATCGTTCCTGTACATACGGATCTTGAATTGAAAAGCGATGAAGTGACTCGCGAGCCTCGCAAGAGTTGGGAAGAGGAGGAACGATAATGGCAAGCACACCACCACAACCGCCGTCTGGCAATCCTCCTGGCCGTCCTCCTGGTCAACCACCAGGTCAACCGTCTTATGGGCCTCCCTACGGAGTGCCTTATGGCGCAAATCCGCGCGACTACTGGCGTTATCAGAAGGAGCAGAACAAAGCAGCCTGGCGCGCCCAACGCGATATGTGGCGGGCGCAACGAGATGCAATGCGCGCGCAAAGCCGCGCCATGCGGGTACCTTCGGTAGCAGGCCCGATTATTCTGATCTCGATAGGCATCATTGCCCTGCTGTTGATCTCCGGGCGCATAGAGGCTGACCAATTCTGGGCGTGGTATGGACATTGGTGGCCACTGCTTTTGATCGGTATCGGATTGATTGCCCTGGCGGAGTGGGCCATCGATCTGCGCCGCGAGAATCCACCGGCGCGGCGCTTCGGCAGCTATTTCGGAATCATCATCTTCCTGGTGATTCTGGGGGCTTGCGCCGGCGGCTGGCATCATTTTTGGGGTCCGCTCCGGGCGCAGTTTGGCGACGATAACGACGACTTCTTCAACTCTCTGGGCGAGCCTCAGCATGATCTCGATCAGCCAGTGCTGGATACCAAGATTCCAGCCAACGCGCAGATTGAAATTCAGAATCCACGGGGCGATGTCAGTATCTCCGCAGGGGACGACCCGAATGTTGCGGTTCGCGCACACCAGGTTGCTTTTGCCAGCAATGATGCGGCGGCGAAGAAGATCTTCGACTCGCAGCAGGCGCATGTCACGGTGAGCGGCAATGCGGTGCTGGTCAAGGTCGACAGCAACTCCAGCGGCCGGACGAATCTGGCGCTCATTGTGCCGCGTTCGGCATCGGTCAACGTGAATGCCGGGCATGGCGGAGTCACTGTCGCCGGCCTCGGCGGTAATGTCGATGTCGAAGTGCAGCATGGCGACCTTGAAACCACTTCGATTCAGGGCCACGTTCATGTGCGGCTCTCCAATGGAGGCGATTTTTCTGCTCACGATATTCAGGGGGACGTTACGGTGGAAGGTAACGGCGGGGACCTGACTATCTCCGATGTACACGGCAAAGTCGATCTGGAAGGCGATTACACCGGCGACACACATCTTGAGCGCGCCGAACAGACGGTTCACTTTCATTCCTCGCGGACCGATCTTGATTTTGCGCATTTGCCGGGAGATATGTCGCTGAATGGCGATTCGCTTCACGCGACCCAGGTCATTGGGCCGGTGCGGATTATCTGCTCGCGCTCCAAGGACATTGAGATGAGCCAGGTCTTTGGGGAAACGTACATCGAGGATCGCGATGCGCGGGTTGAGCTGGACATGGCGGGTTCTTACCCGGTCGAAGTCAAGAATTCGAAGGGCGACGTCGAGGTTTCGCTGCCTCCGGGGGCCTCGGCGACCGTGGATGCACGAACGCATAACGGCGATATTGTTTCTGATTTCCCGCTTGAAATCAGTGGGGACGATAACAAGACGATGACCGGGACGATCGGCAAGGGTGGTCCGAAGCTGGTGCTCTCGACCGAGCATGCCGATCTTCGACTTCGCAAGGGCGATGAAGCGCCTCCGATGCCTTCACTGGCTGGAGGGCCGAAAGCACCAGCAGCGCCGAAGGCTCCGGCTCCTCCCAATGCCCCGCATATCAAGCCGTCCAAGGGAGAGGTTGAGGCACCGGTTTCGCAGTAGCGTCGGAGCTCTTTCAACTAATCGTGCAAGCAGGAACGCCGGAGCCCTTCGTCAGAAGGCATCCGGCGTTTTCTATGGACGGAAACGTGATTGACTTGAAGCTGCGTTACCTCGCGGCCGAGGGCTCAGATGACGCAATCGCAAGCCTTTCGGCGACAATCGCCTCGGCATGCGCAACGACCTCGTCCAGCGACATGTGGGTGGAGTCGAGCAGGACGGCGTCTTCTGCCGCTTTCAGGGGCGAGTCGGCGCGGTTGCGGTCGCGCTCGTCGCGGGCGCGCAGTTCGCGAACGACCTCTTCGGGCTGTACGGATTCGGTGTCTGAATTTTGGCCGATTTGATCGTAGCGGCGCAGGCCTCTCACTTCCGGGGCAGCGTCGAGGAAGATTTTCACGTCGGCGTTGGGAAAGACGACGGTGCCGATGTCACGGCCTTCCATGACGACACCGCCGGCCGCGCCGAGCTCCTGTTGCAGGCTGACCATCCAGGCGCGAATCTGGGGATGGACGCTGACTCTCGAGGCTCCGTCGGTGACGGCCGGTTCGCGAAGCAGAGTGGTCACGTCGTCGCCATCAAGGAAAACGCGGTTACCCGCGTCGGTTGGCTCCAGATGAATTGTGGTGCGCTGGGACAGAGCCAGCAGCGCTGGAAGGTCCTCGAGATGGATGTTTGCCGAGAGAGCTTTGAGCGCGAAGGCGCGATACATCGCTCCGGTCTCGAGATTCAGGAGTCCGAAATGGCGGGCTAGATGACGGGCTACCGTGCTTTTGCCCGCACCCGCCGGCCCATCGATTGCGATGATGGGCCGGCGGGGGGTTGGGGTGTTCTCTGAGGGATTGAGGTCAGTTCCAGAAGTCATTCGCTCGGCAATCATCCGCGACGTTTGGATTGTGCCGAGTGTGCTGGCTTGGAGTGCGCCTTGCCTGCGGCAGAGGCTCCGGCGTTGGAAGCCGGTCGGGCGGAACGTCCTGAAACGGTTCTCGAAGCAGCTTTTGAAGGCTTTGGAGCCTGCTTGGCCTGTCCGGAGAAGCTGTAGCGCTTGGATGCGCTGACTGTGGGTTTGCGGCTTGCACTCTCGGCCGTGGTGCGCTTGGCAGGCGCGGGGCGCGCTACGACACCGGTCTTGCGTGGGGCTACTCCGCGAGCGCCGCTGGTTGCTCCATTTCTGCTTACGGGCTTCCCAACGGACGGGTGTCCAGATGCCGAACGTGGTTTCGCTGCGGCGTTGGAGCTGCCGTTCCGAGTTGTGGGGCGCACGTC
>Ga0302177_10002968_pt1 | contig 11892 bp, 12 predicted proteins | sample I_Palsa_E1_2_FD_198780 | JGI IMG/M metagenome (GOLD analysis project Ga0302177, IMG submission 198780) | Peat permafrost microbial communities from Stordalen Mire near Abisko, Sweden - I_Palsa_E1_2 | ecosystem: Environmental > Terrestrial > Soil > Palsa > Peat permafrost | place: Sweden... | reverse complement strand
CGGGCTTCTTTGGAATCATGCCGTGACGCAGTTCGTATTCGAAATTCTCCGCGTGAGCCTGCCAGGGCCTCCATACCAGGTCAATCCCGTTGGCCACTTTGGGCATAAGGGCTTCGGCGAAGCGGAAGCCCCAGTTGCGATCTTCGAAATCGGCGGTGGCGCCGACGGTGTAGCCGCGGGTGTCGGCAGCGTAGTCGTAGGCGCCATTGTTGTCGATGGTCCAGTTGGTGAATTGGAAGTGGGTATCGGAGCCGACCGAGTTGATGTCAAAGAAATCGGGCATGCTGAATTTGCCAAAGCGGATTTCGAGGCGGCGACGCGGCAGTTCCTCAAAGAGCGAGAAGGCGTTGCGCTGGTTTTCGACTTTGTCGCTGCTCAGCGCGAAGACTTTGTGAATCATGCCGCGAGCCAGGTAGGGCGCTTTGCTGAGGGTGGGATTGCGAACGATATCGAGATCAGTGTCACCGGCGAGGCCAAGTCCGGTGCTGAGCGCGGCTCCGCCGGCCTCTTCGATATCAACCAGGAGTTCCGTGGAATCATTCAGGCGGACGCCGGTGTAGAGCGTCAAGACGCGAGAGGTGGCTTTTTCATAGTTGGGGCTAAGACTGTTCTTGCCGCTGTAGGGAGCGTGGAAGGCAGGATGAGTCTGGAAGATAAAATTCATCTGCCCTGAAAGCCAGAATCGCGCGTCCTTAAAATGGGGCAGCATGGCCTGGGTTGCTTCGTCGGGCGGCGGGTCTGGGGGATCGACTGAGGTTGTCGAATCGGTTTGGGGGGCGGCAGCTGACATTGCTGCGGAAGGCGCGTCCGGTTGTTCGGCGGGAATTTTCGGTGCGGGCGGCAGCGCCTGCGACGGCCGGGAAGCTGCGATCGTGAGGCACAATGCGACGCTCGCCGCGAAAGGCCGGAACATCGCAGCATGGCCTAACCAGAAGGCCCTCTTTGGTTGGCGGCTGGCAGCACGTCGTCGAGCGGTGAAAATGAATTTCATTCTTATATTCAGGTTAACGGCAGTAGAGAAAAGCTCGGGCCCGGGGCCACTCCCCGGCGTGACGCCAGATTAACGCAAGTATACTCCCGCTAGTTAACTGACGTTAATCACGCTGTATCTGGCAAATTCTCTGGCAAATTCTCCATCCGTGGATCGAGCGACGCCACGCCCTAGACTCTAGTATCGCGAATCCCTCCGAGCGTACCTAGGAATCGTTAATGGAATGTTACATTGAACCTGGTTCGCATTTGAAGTGATGGGAGCCGGGCCAAGCGAAGGGGAAAAGCAAAAAAGGACAGTCCGGAGCCCCCGAAACTGTCCCTTGGACCCTCCCGGTTCGAAGGGCAACTTGATGTCCTCAAGTTACCGGGGCGATGTTGCAAAATGATGGCAGACGCATGAATTTATGGTTAATTTGTCTTTAAGCTGTTTGGGAAGGCGCTGTTATAGTAGTCGCGCCGTCTGATCGGTTGACATCCTGACGGGAGGACTTGATGCCGTCCACTACGTCCCGCAAAGTCGAGCAGTCGCGCCGTCTGCAGAAACGTGCGGAGTCCATGATCCCAGGTGGAGTGAACTCGCCGGTGCGCGCCTTCGGTTCGGTCGGGGGTGAACCTCCGTTCATCGTGCGGGGGAAGGATTCGCATATCTGGGATGCGGACGAGAATGAGTTCATTGATTACGTGGGCTCATGGGGAGCGCTGATTCTTGGCCACGCCGCGCCGGATGTGCTGGATGCGATTGTGGCGGCGACGTGCAACGGCACCAGCTTTGGCGCCTCGACGCCTGCGGAGGCGGATCTGGCGGAGTTGGTACTGGCGGCGTTTCCCCCGATGCAAAAAGTGCGCTTCGTGAATTCCGGAACGGAAGCTACCATGTCGGCGATCCGCCTGGCGCGAGCTTATACCAAGCGCAAGTACATTGTGAAGTTCGAGGGGTGCTATCACGGGCATTCCGATTCTTTGCTGGTGAAGGCGGGTTCGGGGGTGGCGACGCTCGGTATTCCGGGATCGGCGGGCGTTCCCGATGAGTTCATACAATTCACACTGGCCTTGCCCTTCAATGACATCAAGGCGGTGGAGTACGCCTTCCAGAAATTCAAGCACCAGATTGCGTGCGTGATCGTGGAGCCCGTGGTGGGCAACATGGGATGTGTGCCGGCGGCGGACGACTACCTGGTGGGTTTGCGCTTGATTACCGAGCGGGAAAAAGCCGTGCTGATTTTCGACGAAGTGATGACCGGGTTTCGTGTTGCGTTTGGCGGAGCGCAGGAGCTGTACAACATCCGTCCGGATCTGACGACGATGGGCAAGATCATCGGAGGAGGGTTGCCGGTGGGGGCTTATGGAGGAGCGAGCGAGATCATGGACCTGGTGGCGCCGTTGGGGCCGATGTACCAGGCGGGAACGCTCTCGGGAAATCCGCTGGCGATGGCGGCGGGGTGCGCGATGCTCAAACATCTGGGGGAGCATAAGCAGGAGATTTATCCGCGGCTCGAGGAACTGAGCCGCGATCTGGTGGAGGGCGTTGCCGCGGCGGCGAAAGATGCCGGTGTGCCGCTCTGCTGGAACCGCATCGGGTCAATGTTTACCTGGTTCTTCACGCCGGGGCCGGTGACCGATTGGGATTCAGCTTCGAAGTCCGATACCGAAGCCTTTGGAAAATTCTTCCGCAGCATGCTCGATAGCGGGGTTTATCTGCCGCCCTCACAGTTTGAGGCGGCGTTTCTCGGCGCGACGCATAGTGAGCAGGACATAGAACAGACCATTGCGGCGGCAAAGGACGCGTTTGCAAGTGTGCGGGCTTAGTGAGTGCCCGCTGGCTGATCGCCGATCGCCGAACTCTTCATCATTTGGGAGAGGGTCACGAATTGATATCCCTCTCCTTTGTGGCGCGCGATCAGGTGATCCGTGGCCAGTACGGTTTGAGAGCGATCTGCGCCCATCTGCTTGTGTCCCCCGTCGTGTAACAGGATGACATCGCCGCCACGAATCTGCCTGGCGACCTTGCGCTCGATTTCCGCGGCGGGCGGAGCATTCCAATCGTAGCCGGTGACGTTCCACATCACTGGTTCCATACCCAGTTCACGCGCGATGCGGAGAACCGCGGGGCGGCGTCCACCGAAAGGCGGGCGGAATAGATTAGAAGGCTGGCCGGTTACAGGTTGTAGCGCGGCGTGGCATTCGCAAAGCTGACGCTTGATTTCTGGCGCAGTTTTGAAAGTAAGCAGCGGATGGGTGAATGTGTGGTTGCCGACGGCGTGGCCGGCCTGGACGATCTCACGGACGAGATCCGGACGCTGCCGAACGTATGCTCCAATCAGAAAAAAAGTTGCATGGACGCCGTGCCTGGCGAGCACATCCAGCAACCGCAACGTATGTGGATCGTTCGGTCCATCGTCGTAAGTGAGGGCGAGTTGGCGCGAACCGGGAGCCAGTCCGGTGAAGGTATGCCCGTACCATTGTCCGGTTGGCGCCATGGACTGATAGCCCGCGGCAATCGCGGCCGCGGAGGCGAAACTTGTCGCTGCCAGTCCGAGCATGGAGGAATTGTATTGTATTGAGTGACTCGGCTGATCGGCCTGAGTGATGGCAAATGATATTGACTCCGTTATCTGAATTTGCGAGCGCGCAGGGCGCCCGGCGAGCTGGCTCTGCCGTGACGGCCGAGGCGGCTGTCGCCACACGAGTCGAGGAGCGCTCTGTTAACTCTTCCCTCAATTGCCACTCGGCGTTATCCGAGCTATGCTGCCAATTCCGGGAAATTACGCAAGCCCATGGCGAATCTTTTCGAACTGCCCCGTTACATTGCTGTGGAAGGTCCGATACGAGTTGGCAAGAGCACGCTGGCGGGCATCCTGGCCGAGCGACTCAAGGCGCAACGCGTGATCGAAGTGGAATCGAATCCCTTCCTGGGGGCATTCTATGAGGGAGAACGTGGGGCCGCATTTCAGGCTCAATTCACATTTCTGGTGCGGCGGTTTGAGCAACTGCAGGCGCTGGACTTGGGTGCGAGCTCGAATCGGACGGTGGTGGCCGACTACATTTTCGAAAAAGACAAACTCTTTGCCTGCCTGAACCTCACCGACCAAGAACTTGAGACCTACAACCGCTATTACCATCATTTTCGCGAGCAACTGCCGACGCCAGACCTGGTGATCTATTTGCAAGCGACGCCCGAGGTGTTGAAGAAACGTTTGAAGAAAAAAAATGCTCCGGGAGAGCGCGCGGTCAGCGACGAATATCTGGAAGAAGTAGTGAAGGCTTACGAGCACTTCTTTTTTCATTACACATCTTCGGATCTGCTGATCGTAAATACCTCGGACATTGATTTTGTGGATCGCAACGAAGACTTGCAGGAGCTGCTGCGAAAAGTGACGGAGCCGATCAGAGGTACGCAGTATTTCCTGCCGCTGGGCGGGCAGGAGGCGGTGGGGGCTTAGAAGGCGTCGTTGGTCGGTCGTCGTCGGTCGATCGTCGTCGGTCGATGGCCCGACGGGGGTTGGCCCAAAGGTTTTCTACTTTGCGTATCGCGGGAGCGAAAGGATGAATAGTTCTCGTCCGACCCTAGAGAACTCGGGATCGGCTGTGAGCAGCGATGCGCCGCGTTCGATCGCCAGTTCCGCGGCGAAGGCGTCGGCGTAACCCAGGCCGTGTTTTTGCTTTAACGCTGCGGCGCGAGAGGCCCTTTCTCGGTCGACTTCGATAATGGCAATGGGCATTTCCCGAAGTTTCGCTTCGGCTTCATGAGCCGTAGCTTCTCCGTGGCGTCGCCACGTGATGTAGAAGACTTCGCCCCAGTTCACAGCTGACATCAGAAGCGGTATCTCTTTTTGCAGGGCTTGTTCCAGCAGACGTTCGACCTTGGCCGCTATGCCTTCGCGGTCCTCGAATAGCCCGACCAACGCGTTGGCGTCCAGCACGTGCCGTCGCGGGCTGACCCGCGTGAACGGAGGAGTCATCGGTCCTCTCGTTTGCGCTCACGCTCACGCTCGGCGAACAATTCCTCGAACATGGAGGTTTCTCCGGGCTTGGGTTTTAGAAAGCCTCTGATTTCCCGCAATCGCTGTTTCGTCATCGGGGTCAGCACGAGTCTTCCCCGCTCCTCACTCCATGTGGCGGGAGTGCCTTTTTCCAAACCGAATTGTTCGCGCAGCTCCGCCGGGATAACCACCTGGCCTTTGGAGCTGATTACGGTGCGGTAGCTTGCCATTCAGTAATCTTACTATAAAGTAAGGCTTTCGATGATTGTCTTACGTTGGCAATCTGCAACTCGGCGCTTGGCAGCTTCGAAGTCGATATGAGGTGGTGGGTCGATTTGAAATTCGAGTCCCTCCGCGGCTTAAAGCCGCGATTGATTTTGCGCCCCTTACGGCGGCTGAAGCCGCCTTCCAAAACAGATTCAAACCGACCCACGACCGATATAAACAGCCATCGACGAACGACCGTTTTCCCGATACAATTCCTTCAGCATCCGCGAAGATGCGTACAGGCTCTATCCGGCTGGCCGGAGGGGCACTGGGGGAAATCATGAGTCTTACTCCGATTGGCGGTCGTCTCCTCGACGAAACCCGGCCTAAGGTCACCATCGCTTTCCTGCGGGAAGAGAAAATCCGGCACGAACCCATCACCTGCGTTACCGCCTACGATTACGCCACCGCACGCCTGCTCGATGAGACTGGAATTGAGATGGTCCTGGTGGGCGATTCGCTTGCCCAGACCATGCTCGGTTACGAAAACACGCTCTCGGTTACGGTGGACGAGATGCTTCATCACGTGAAGGCGGTTCGCCGCGGCGTGAAGCATGCGCTGCTGCTGGCTGACATGCCTTACGGGTCTTACCAGGTTGGTCCCGAGGAGGCGCTGCGCAACGCCACACGCTTTGTGAAAGAAGGCGGCGCAGAAGTGGTGAAGATCGAGGGCGGTGAGAAGCGAGCCGACCTGGTTCGCCGGATCATCGATGCCGAAATTCCGGTGGCTGGGCATATCGGGTTGACACCGCAATCCGTGAATGTAATGGGCGGCTACAAAGTGCAGGGAAAAAATTTGAGTGGCATCGAGCGACTCATGCGCGATGCTGTGGCGCTGGACAACGCCGGGGTGGCTTGCCTGTTTCTGGAGGGCATTCCGCGCGAGGTGGCTGGGATGATTACGGCGGAGGTAAAGACGCCGACCATCGGCATTGGCGCCGGGCCGGAGTGCGATGGCCAGGTGCTGGTGTTCCACGATCTGCTCAATCTTACGTTTGGGCCGCCGGCAAAATTTGTGCGCCGCTACGGCGATGCGGCGGCGCTTATCACCGGGGCGGTGCGGGCATTTCGCGACGACGTGAGAGCGCTGCAATACCCCTCGGAGCAGGAGTCGTATCATCTGCCGGCGGAGACGAAGGCTGGGCTGGAAACAGTGCTGGCGCGGAAACGGGCGATGCGTCGGTGAAGGATTCCTGGCGCGGTTGCCCGCTAACTGCCCCGGTAGTGGTTTTGACGATAAGTCTCTGGTTTGCCTGCTCGCGGCAGAACGTACCCGCGCCGCCAGACGCAGCTGCCCAACTGCAGACCATCCCCGCCGCTGATCCGGCCAAGTATCCGGCTTTAGAGGAACACCAGCACTGGAGTAATCCATATCTTGTCATTCGGCTTGACTCGGTTGGGCTGCTCAGCGGTACCGCCGCTAACGAGGAACAGGTTCTTAAACCAAGTGCAGTTTTGCCTGCCTTGGCTCATCTGCCGCAATCGGCGTGGCCCTACGGGCGAGTAGTCGCAATCCTGGTGGAGGGGAAGGCCAACGCTTCCGAAGAGGAAAAGATTGTGCTGCGGCGAATGCGGGGTATTGTTGCAGGCGATCTTGAGGGTGCGCACGTTGCCATCTACTGGATTTCGTCTTGAAAAAGACCTCCTCACCGCAATGAAAATCTGCAATTCCATCCAAGACATGCGGCACGCGTGCCGCGGGGCGCGGGCCCGGGGGCAGCGGTTGGGATTCGTGCCCACCATGGGAGCGCTGCATGAGGGACACTTGTCGCTGGTGCGGGCAGCGCAGAATTCGTGCCAAGTTGTGGCGGTGTCGATTTTTGTAAATCCGACGCAGTTTGGCCCGAACGAAGATCTGGCGAAATATCCGCGGAGTTTTGAGGGTGACCGTGCGCTATTGGAAAAAGAGGGCGTGGAATTGCTGTTTGCTCCATCGACCGCGGAAATGTATCCCGCGGGCGACCCGACGTGGGTGACGGTGGAAGGGCTGAGCGGTAAGCTGGACGGCCGGTCGCGGCCCGGACACTTTCGCGGCGTGACGACGGTAGTGGCAAAGTTATTTCACGTTGTCGAAGCGGATGCGGCCTTCTTCGGACAGAAGGACGCCGCACAGCTGGCCATTATTCGCCGCATGGTGCGTGACCTGAATTTTCCCGTGGAGATCGTCGCTTGTCCGATTGTTCGGGAGGCGGACGGACTGGCGATGAGCTCGCGCAATGCTTATCTCGATGCGCAGCAGAGGAAGGCGGCGCTGGTGTTGCACCGTTCGCTGTTACGGGTGGAGAAGTCGTGGGAAGGCGGCGAATATAATGCGGCGAAACTGGTGGCCGTGGGGCGCGAGGAGTTTGCGCGGGAAGACTCGGTTGCGCTCGACTACTTTGAGATCATTGATCCGGAGAGTCTGGACCCGATCGACAAGGTGGTCAATGGCGCGCTGGTCGCGGTGGCGGCATACGTGGGCAGAACGCGGCTGATTGACAACATCGTGCTGGCAAGACCTGAAGGCTAAGGCTGCGAGTGGACGGCGGCCGTGGTGCGTTCCGGCGAGGTTTCTGGAGATGAGAGTTGCTGCCGCACCAGAGTTTCGACCTGCGACCACAGGTGGGGATCGCACTCGCTCTGCATGTGACCGGGAGCGAAGAAGCGCTCCAGGCGGGACGTGTCCTGGCAAGCGACCGGATTCTCCCTGTAGTCCATCCGGTAATTTCCCAGGATCGCAGTCTTGGCCGGGTCAGCGGCCGTGATCAGGGAGCGACCGTGAATGATGCCGTGCGGCTGATAAAAATTGACGGCACGGGCGACGTTGTCGGGAATCACAGAATCGTTCTGCCAGATTTTGGCGACGCTATCGACTTGTACAGTCAGGGAAACAGGCACGCCGGTGCGGCGCAAATCGCGCGCCAGTAGCACCGCCGCGGATGCTCCCCAACTGTGGCCGAAGAGGACGATGCGGGCTCCGGCTTTTTCTTCGGGGGAAAGAACGCCGTCGTGATCCGCATCGAGCAGCCGAATCACGGTCTCGTAGGCTGCCTTTCGGCGGCGGTTCTCGAAAACCTGGACATAAGTATCGAGCGGAACGGAGCGCCTGATTCGTCGTGCCAATTGCACCGGACCATGGCGCAGGTTGTCGTGACTGACGAAGCCGCCGACGAAACCGATGACAATATTGGAAGGAGATTGAGTTGGCTGGGGACGGAGCATCGACGCATCGAGAGGCTGCGATAATGCCGGCAAAGTCGTCGCGACGATCGCCAGCATAAGAGTCGCCAAGGGAAACAGCCCTAAAGAAGCGATGGGCGAGGAAGAATTCGTCCAGCCATCGTGGGAAACGCGAGATGAGGCGAGGCAGCACATGCGTCCCTGACCAGTGAGATGATCCGTCCGCCTGGGAGGATGCTGAAAAACGGACGACTCATCCAAGCCATATCGGCGGTGCCGTCAAATGCCTTGATTAGAGCGGCTCTCCAGGCATTCGACCCGACCGACAGTTTACACCCGTTTGTCAAATGGGGCGGAGGTTAGTTTTTTGGGCGGTATTTCCGGCCCGAGACAAACGCGTTACCGGCGAGGATGTAGCGTAGTGGCTGCTCGGCGGCAAGTGTGATGCCGATGCGGGGAGTGATTCGAATATTTTTTGGGCGGAAGTCGTCTTCGGCAATCCACAGTCCGGAACCGGGCGATGTGAGATCGGCGCCGTTGTCGCGGGCGCGGGTGATCCCGAACGCTTGCGCCAGCCGGCCCGGGCCACTGGTCAGCCGGGGGAGATCGCGAGAGCCACCCAGCTTGACGTCACGCGCGCGCGCCATCTCTTCGATACCTTGGAGCGGTTCGAGGGCACGGAAGAGCACGGATCCTGCCTTGCCCTCGGGCTCGCACGATACATTGAGGCAATAGTGGTTTCCGTAGATGAAATAAACGTAGGCGTAGCCGGGCGGTCCGAAGAGGATCGAGGTGCGAGCGGTGTTGCCGGCAGCGGCGTGAGCGGCGGGATCGCTTTCTCCGAGGTAAGCCTCGACCTCGACGATGCGGCCTGCCAGGCGCAGCTCTCCCAGGTCGCGAATCAGAAGCTTGCCGAGGAGTTCGCGGGCGACGCGGCGCGGACTGCGGGCGAAGAAAGCTCGAGGGAGCGGCAGGATTGGGGGACGAGGAGTCACAGATTCATAAAGCGAGTCAGAGTGCAGAAGTCAGAATTCGGGAGCAGGGATCGCTCAGCTTGCTGAACTTCTTTTTAGGCTTCGAGACTTTGCTTTTGCATTTGGACTTTGGCTTTCTGCTGCGGCTAGGCCGCGCCTTTCGCCGATTCCTTCAAGTAAGCCAGGACATCTCCGGCGTGGCCTTCCGCCTTAACTTTGGGAAAGATGTGCTGGATTTTTCCGTCGGGTCCGATGATGAACGTGGTCCGAACGATGCCCATGACTTTCTTTCCGTACATGTTCTTTTCCTGGAGCACGCCGAAGGCGTCGGCGACTTTTTTGTCGACATCGGCGAGAAGGGAGAAGGGTAGCTTGAATTTGTCCTGGAATTTCTTCTGCGCTTTGGGGGTGTCGGGCGAGATGCCGAGTAACACGGCGCCGGTTTTCTGCATCTGCTTGTAGGTGTCGCGGAATTCGCAGGCCTCGACCGTACATCCCGGGGTGTCGGCGCGAGGATAGAAATACAGCACCACGACTTTGCCGCGCAGACTTTTCAGCGAGACTTCCTTTCCGATCTCGTCCTGCAAAGTAAACTCGGGAGCCTTATCATTGACATTGATCATGAGCGCCTCATATTCAGAGAAGTCAGGGTCGAAGACGGAGTCGGCAGCCCGGGGGCTGGCAGAGCCGCGGGCCGAACGAATCGTCTCCAGAAAAATCTTATACCTCAGGTTGGGGTCCGCCGTCATTTTCATTCTGATTCTGTTGGCCGGGACGGCTCCGCGAAGCCTGGGCCAGGGAAGGCCGCAGCTGAAACGTCCCGAGGAAGGCCCGGAGGCGAAGCCGGCTGAGACCAAGAAACCGAAAAAGGGGAAGGAACCGCGAGCCGTGGCAGTCTTGCAGTTGAACAGCGGCGGCAAGGGAACGCTGATCCCGATCGCAATTCTGATTGATGGCCGGTTTTACGACGCCAGCGTGTATAAGGCGGACCCGGTGCCCATGGCTCTCGAATCGGGGACGGTCTATGAGGCCGAGCAGGCCGGCGATTCGCAGGGGCTATTCACGGTGATTGGAGCGCTGCATAGCAAGAATCCAGGGGCTTCGAATCCCTGGGTGGGCACGGGTAATTATGTTGCGCACGGGGCTGAGATTGCGAGCCCAACCCACAAAGCGGAAAACGTGCCGGTAGGATTGGACAATAGCGACGAACCGCCGCGGCTTACCAGAGGCAGTGGTTCGAAGGGCGACGGTTCGAAGGGCGACGGATCGAAGGGTGATGGATCGAAGGGCGCCGCGGCTGATTCCGCTTCCACGGCCACGCGTTCCGGGGCAGACTCGGCGGAAAAGCCGGGAACCTCTGACCACGACACGGCGAAGACTGCAAGTCCAGCCAGTTCTGACAAGCCGGGGGACGTCAAGGCGCAGGCAGCGGGCGCACAGGCAAATTCAGGTCAAACGACTGCGAGTCAGGCGTCTTCAGATCAGGCGGATCAGTCTGCGGACTATTATCGCCCAACTCTGCGGCGAGGAAAGCCGACGCAGTCCGCGCCTCAGGAAGACGAGGCTACACCGAAAACGGGTAAAGCGTCGAGCGCGGGCGCGGTAGCGCCCGCGAACCCGGGTGCGATAAGTGCCGGGTCAGTAAATCCGGAGCCGGTGCAACTCGTGCCGGCAATTTCCGATGCCGGTGGGCCGGATCCGAAGTCGTACAAATTCTTCTGGAAAACAGGGGAAGAGGAAGAGCGCCGCAATCAGATGCTGGCCCTGGCGGGGGCGGAAGTGCGGGCGTATGCGAGGGCGCAAGTGAGGAACCAGATTCCCGCCAGGCCGCCCGCTGCGAAAGCGGCAGCGGCGAGCCGTAAAGCTGTGGCCAAACCGGAGGAGCCGTTGTTTGAGAATTTGCAGTTCCGCACTTTCGATGTGTGGTTGAACAGCCAGCCGATAATGATTCTGACGGCGGAAGCGCACTTTCCGCCCGCGACGGGAGCCCCTGCGGCAACCGCACCGCCAAGCTATAGCGTCGCGCTGGTAGCAAAAACCGATATTTACGGCAATCTACGAAAACTTTATTCGGGAGTGACCGACAAGTTTCATCTGGATGTGACGCCGCGGCTTGAACTGATTGACGCGGTGGACGCCGATGGCGATGGGCGTGCGGAGTTGCTGTTTCGCGAAACCAGCGACGCGGGCAGCGGGTATGTGATTTATCGGGCGACCGCAGACAAGCTCTGGAAGATGTTCGACAATCTAACTGCGGAGTGATGTGATGCACTCGGGAATGGATAGTCGTGCGGTGTAACCCCGAGGCCAGTGGCGCGCGAGATCCCTCTCCGCGCTGGTGAAAGCGCGCGGCTTCGGGACGACATTAATAAGAGTGGCAACGGACCACTGAGTCTAGGTTTCGATTCCGACGTGGCAGACTCGACCGACGATGTAGTCGGAGGCGGACTTGCCCTCTTCGATGGTCATGACTTCAATGGGATAGGCCTGGTTGTGGGGGCGCAGAATCAGGTTTCTGC
>Ga0302177_10002964_pt1 | contig 11903 bp, 12 predicted proteins | sample I_Palsa_E1_2_FD_198780 | JGI IMG/M metagenome (GOLD analysis project Ga0302177, IMG submission 198780) | Peat permafrost microbial communities from Stordalen Mire near Abisko, Sweden - I_Palsa_E1_2 | ecosystem: Environmental > Terrestrial > Soil > Palsa > Peat permafrost | place: Sweden... | reverse complement strand
AGCTCGAATTCCGCGAAAATCATGAGCGAAGTGGTGCTCATCTCGTCCATTCTATCTTTGCACCCCGTATTTTGCGATGCTCGTAATCCGTCAGTAAAACCTGCCGCTCAGCCTGGAGAGCCGGGCCGCAACGGGCTCCGGAATGCGCCTCAACGCTTACCCGAATCGGTGCAATTAGTGCACGTTGAACGCAGCACGCACGGGCGCGCGCGCCACCATGCGCTCGGCCCTTGCGGACCGGTTACGCAATGCCGGAGACGCTTGACGGAGAAAGGGGGGGGTAGTATGCGCTAACCGGAGGTATGCGACTGGACAAAACGTTCGTCGCTTTGACTCTTGCTCTGCTCGGAGCAATATATTTACCGGCCCAGGACCAGGTGAGCGTCACAGTCGACGCCACCATGGATATCTATCGCGCGGCGGTTACAACGACGGCAGCAATGGCGCAGCTCCCGTGGTCTTCACCTTCCCCGCGGGAGGCTGGCGTACCATGACATTTCCCAGCGTCGGCGGCGGATGGGGCTGCCAATACGGCGAAGCGGAGTACAGCGCGGACGGCGAAACTTCGGGGCTATGCCTGACCAACGGAGGCGCAACGAATTTCAACTCCATTGGCCCGTTTTCCGGCATTCATCTCACGGATTTTCAAGGCCCGCTAGTCGGCATGTTCCTGGCCAACACGTTGCCCACAACCGCACCCGCCGCTCTGCGTTTTTACGCCAGCAATAGTGCCGACGGCGGCGTTAAGACCAATTTCCTGACCCTGAGTCCACAGCTCGGGCAAGTCTTCTTTATCGGCGACGGCTTAACCGGGACGGGCACCGGCAGCATTCAAACCTTCATTGTCCCGGCTGCGGCGACGCATCTTTACCTGGGATATCTCGACAACTGCGCGCCGCCCGGTAACACCGTGCCAAGCTGCTACTCGGACAACGTGGGGTCGCTGAGCGCGACCGCGCTGCTGCAATACTACATCCCCGACTGGGTGGAACCAACGCTATCGACCGCGCCCTCGGCGCGCGGCGGCGCGTCTATGGCCTATGATGCGGCCGGGTATTACGCCCTTCTCTTTGGCGGAGGGACGTTCGGCGCGCCGGACGACGACACCTGGGTCTGGCTCTACGGGTGGTATCAGCTTTCACCCGCGACGTCCCCTTCTGCGCGCGGATTCGCAGGGAGTCGTGCTATTTGGTGGGGCAGACCAGAACGGAAACAAGTTCAACGACACGTGGATTTGGGACGGAGTTACCTGGACCCAGCAGTTCCCGTCGGTCTCGCCGCCGCCGCGCAGTCTCACGAGCGACGAGATGGTGTATGACCCGGTGACCGGGACGGTCCTGCTGTTCGGCGGCATGGGCACCACCATCAACTACAACGGCGGAATTCCATTTGACGATACCTGGGAATGGAATGGAAGGACGAGGACCTGGACGCAGCTTTTCCCGGCGACGAGTCCGCCCGCGCGCGTACAAGTGCCGCTCGCGTATGATCCTGTCACGGGGAACGTTGTTCTGTTTGGAGGCGACCACGGCGGCGATTGCTTCCGCACCTTTTTCGACGACACCTGGACCTGGAACGGCATAACCTGGACGCAGCAATTTCCCGCCAGCAGCCCGTCCGGGCGGACCGCGCATTTGATGACCTATGACCCGAGTCTCTTCCAGGTTGTAATGTTCGGAGGAACCGCAGGCCCTCCTTCCGCGCTCGGCGACACCTGGGCGTGGAACGGAACCACGTGGACGCAGTTGAGTCTCCCGACTTCGCCCAGCGGGCGATGGAATTACGGGTTGGCCTACGACCCGCTGATCGATGGACTGCTGCTCTTCGGCGGCGAGTTGGGCGGCGATCCGTTAACCAACCAAACCTGGTTTTTAGTCCCAGTCCCGTTACCCTAAAATTAGTTCGTGAAGACAATCATCGCCGTGGTAGGCGGCACTGGAGCGGAGGGCAGCGGACTCGCCGCTCGTTTCGCTCATGCGGGCGCGCAGGTGCGCATCGGCTCGCGGAATTTGGAAAAGGCGCAAGAGACCGCGCGGCGCATTGGCGAAAACGCCACCGGCCATACGAATCCAGACGCTGTCGCCGGGGCCGGCATCGCGATCCTCACCGTGCCGCTCTCGGCGCAAGTGGAAACCCTGAAATCGATTCGAGCCAGCTTCGCTCCCGGCGCAATCTTAGTGGACGCCACGGTTCCGCTCGAAATCGCCATCGGCGGACGCGTCTCGCGCATCCTGACGCTGTGGGATGGATCGGCCGCGCAGCAAGCCGCCCGCCTCCTTCCCGGCGTGCCCGTGGTGGCGGCGTATCACGCGCTGAGCGCGGAGGCGCTGGCCAAGCTGGATCATCCGCTGGATTGCGACGCTTTGATCTGCGGCGACAGCGCCGAAGCCAAAGCGGCGGTCACGCAGCTTGCCGCGATGATTCCGGGCGTGCGCGCTATCGATGCGGGTCCGCTCGATAATGCGCGCCTGCTGGAAAGCGCGGCGGCGTTGCTCATTTCGCTCAACCTGCGTCATAAAGTAAAAGAATCCGGCATGAGGATTACTGGATTGTGAAGCGAAGCAGGGTGGTGGCGCTCGCGGGCGGCGTGGGCGCGGCGCGTTTCCTGGATGGCTTAACGCGCGTGATCGCGCCCGAGCGCGTTTTCATCATCGGAAACACTGCCGACGACGCCGAGATTCACGGTCTGCACATTTCGCCCGATCTCGATACGGTCACTTACACTCTGGCCGGCCTGGCGAACCCGGAGCACGGCTGGGGCCTTCGCGGCGATAGCTTCCGGTGTCTGGAAGCGCTGGGACGGCTGGGCGCGGACACCTGGTTTCAACTCGGCGATCTGGATCTGGCCACTCATCTTTATCGCACTGAGCGGCTACGGGAAGGCGCAACCTTGACCGAAGTGACGTCTGAAATCAATCGCGCGCTCAAGGTTCGTTCCACTCTGGTTCCCATGTCGAACCAGCGCGTGTGCACGCGCATCTGCACGCCATCGGGCGAGCTGGAGTTTCAAAATTATTTCGTGAAGCGCCGGGCGCGCGATAGTGTAACCGCCATGCGCTTTGAAGGCGCATCGGATGCATCGCCCGCGCCGGGATTGCTGGATGCCATCGGCAGTGCAGAGGCGATCATCCTTTGTCCGTCCAATCCGTTCATCAGCATCGGCCCCATTCTCGCGATACCCGGTATTCGCGATGCTTTGCAACAAAGGCGCGACAAGGTGGCTGCGATTTCGCCCATCGTAGGCGGCCGCGCGCTCAAAGGTCCCGCCGCGAAAATGATGAAGAGCATGCAACTCAAGTCTTCAGCCGCCGAGGTCGCGAAGCTTTACGTGGATTTCTGCGGCGTCTTTGTGCTGGATGAAGTGGATGGCATGGAGGCTGCACCAGTAGCGGCGCTCGATATGCGCCCGGTAATCACCAACACCGTCATGCGCGGCCTGCGCGAAAAAAAGTCGCTGGCGCAAGTGGTGGCGGGCGAACTGGGAGTCCGGTCTTGATCTTCGCCATCCTCCCCGTGAAATGTCCGCAAAACGCCAAGCAGCGCCTGACCGGATTTCTGGCCGTGGAACAGCGCGAAGCGCTGGCTCGCATGCTGTATCGGCAGACGCTGGCCGCGCTTTGCCAAGCCGAAGGCATCGATCGAGTAGTGGTAGCCACCAGCGATCCCGATATCGCCGATCACGCGCGGCAATCGGGCGCGCTGGTCTTCGAAGAAAACGAGCAGGTCAGCCACAGCGTTTCCGCCGACGCAGCCTGTTTGCGCGCCATGGAAATGGGCGCATCCACGGTGTTACTCGTTCCCATCGACGTTCCCACGGTAACCTCCGCCGATTTCACGCGCCTCGCCGCCTCCGCTCGCCCCGGTCTCATTGTCGTTCCCTCCTCCGACGGCACGGGCACCAATGCGCTGGTGCGCACGCCGCCCAATTGCATCCAGAGCCGCTTCGGCCCAGGGAGCTTCCGCGCGCATCTGGATCAGGCGCTTTCGAAAGGCTTACCCACCGATGTGCTGCGGCTTCCCGGTTTGATGTTCGACATCGACACTCCAGAAGACGTGGCTGAGTTTATCGCCGGCCCGCACCAGTGCGAAGTTTCATCGTTTTTAAGAGCGGCATGCGAATTTCCCCGAAGTGCAACCGGGCGCCGATCTGGCGGCTTTGATCGGGCACGCGGCCGCCGGCATCGATGAAACCGTGGTGCTGGCGGTAGCGCAGAAGATCGTTTCGAAAGCCGAAGGCGCAATCGTCGATCTGCGCCAGATTCAGCCGTCGCCGCTCGCTCGATCCTGGGCTTCCGAATGGAATAAAGATCCGCGCCTGATCGAGCTGATCCTGGCTCAATCGCGCCGCATCGTGAAGATGGATCGCGGCGTCATCATTTCGGAAACGCAGCGCGGTTTCGTCTGCGCCAATGCTGGAGTCGATGAATCCAACGTGCCTGGCGAGGATTTCGCAACCGTCTTGCCCGCCGATCCCGACGCGTCGGCACAGCGCCTCCGCGAGAGCGTGGGATGCGGCGCCGTCATCATCACCGACACCTTCGGGCGTCCCTGGCGGGAAGGCTTGGTGGATGTCGCCATCGGCGTAGCTGGTCTTGATCCTTTGGACGATCATCGCGGGCGCATGGACCGGCACGGGCGCAAACTCGCCAGCACCATCATCGCAGTCGCCGATCAGTTGGCTGCCGCCGCCGGACTGGTAATGAAGAAGGACGCCGGATACCCGGTTGTGCTCATTCGCGGCTTCGAGTTTCAGCCCGCGGAGGCTTTCGCGCGCGCTCTCCTCCGCAAACCCGAACAGGATCTATTTCGCTAAACAGTAGACGGGAACCGAGCCGCGCGCGTTAGCGAGCGGTTTCATCCGTTTAACAACGCGGGCGCAAGTTCTCGCCACTCCCGCATCGGCAGCCCTTTCGGATCTGCAGTCAGCACCTGAATGCAAACATGGTCCGCTCCCGCCGCATGGTGCTCGCGAATTCGACTGCGGATCGCATCCAGATCGCCCCACGCGATAATCGCGTCAATCAGCCGATTGCTCCCGCCATCCTTGAAATCGCTTTCGTCGAACCCCAGCCGCAGCAAATTGTTGGTGTAGTTCGGCAGCGCCAGATAAATGGCCAGAAAGGCCCGCCCAATTCCCCGCGCCTTCTCCGCGTCGGTTTCCAAAACCACCGCCTGCTCGGGACACAGATAAGGATGCGGTCCTAAAATCGCGCGCGCCTGCGCCGTATGTTCCGGATTCACATTATAAGGATGCGCGCCATCGGCCCGTTCGCCCGATAGCTCCAGCATCTTCGGACCCAGCGCCGCAAGCACGCGCGCGGGCTTCTTCGCAGGCGGAACGGAATTGTAGGGTGCTTGATCCATGGCGTCCAGATACGCGCGCATGGTCGCCACCGGCTTCTCATAACGATGCCCGCGCAACTGTTCCACCAGCGGAACATGGCTCACGCCCAGCCCCAGCAGAAATCTGTCGGGATACGCCTCGGCCAGTGTCTTCTGCCCCGACGCCATCGTCACCGCATCGCGCGCGTAGATGTTCGCGATTCCGGTGGCGATCACCATGCGCTTCGTCGCCCCAAGCAGCAACCCAGCGTTGGTCAGCGCCTCGCGCCCGAAAGCCTCGCCAAACCAGAGCGCCCCATACCCCAGCTCCTCCAGCTCGCGAGCGGTCTCCTGCGCTTTGGCGGCAGACTGATCCTTGAATTGCCGCGTCCAGATTCCGATGGGTCCTAGTTGTATCGATGTTTGCGCCATTGCTATTCCTAGGCTAGAATAAGCCAGCGCGGAATGTACAATAAATCCAAGGTTTTTTGATGAGTAGCGCCCTGATTTCCGCCGTCGCTGCGATCGTGTTGGGAACTGCGTCCACCTTAGCGGTTGGCTTGATCGCGCATCTCAGTGCGCTGGCATCTTTGATCGTCGGACTGTTGACGGGCGCCGTTGCTTTCCTTGTGGGCACACTGGGCGTGACAAAAACAGCGTTAGAGATTCATCATAAACGACTCGAAATCCGCAACACCAAGCGCGAACTGCAAACGCTCGACAATCGAATCGTCATCCCTAGCTAGCTAGCAACGACGAGATAAGGAGGTTTGGCGGCGTAGTTTATCGGGAGATTGTGAGGAGCGCTCGCCTCGACGTAAGCCTTCAAGAAAACCTGGAGGCCCGGTCCTTCATCGTCGACTTAAAAGCGCAAAGGGTGCGGCGCGCACCGCCGAGCGAATAAGGAACCGGCTCGCGCCGCACTCCGTTTTGCGCGTTTTCCTCAGAAGCGCAAAGGGTGCGGCGCGCACCGCCGAGCGAATAAGGAACCGGCTCGCGCCGCACTCCGTTTTGCGCGTTTTCCTCAGAAGCGCAAAGGGTGCGGCGCGCACCGCCGAGCGAATAAGGAACTGGCTCGCGCCGCACTCCGTTTTGCGCGTTTTCCTCAGAAGCGCAAAGGGTGCGGCGCGCGCTGCCGAGCGAATAGGGAACTGGCTCGCGCCGCACTCGGTTTTGCGCGTTTTCCTGAGAAGAAAACAGAGCTCGCAATGAAGCTGGCATCGAGTAAAAAGACAGAAGCTATGCCCTACCTCCTGCCGCGCCTTTTCGGCCGACTCCTGAAACGTCTTCGCGGGCCGAAGCGCCGACATTTTCCAGCGCCGGCATGAGAATTTCTTTGACCACACCCTGGGACTGATTAATGGCCGCAATTAGCAGCCCGGCCTTTTTTTGCTTCACGGCCCAATCAGGCCTACCCCTATTTCGCCTCCGCCGCTTTTGCCGCGACGGGCCCCAGGCCTTGAATGCCAGCCACACCGAAGCGACTTCGGTGCGGCGGTGTTTCCCGGGAGGCCGGTCCGTCAAGTTCTATCGCTGGCCGATCCGGACCGGCGGCATGCTGCGCGCGTCGAGATCGTTACTGCCAGTAACGTTACTGCCTGTAACATGGAATCAGGCTATGTCTCCAACTAAAATGACTGAAAGTTACGCCGATCTCAAGCTTTTCATCGGCGGCGAATGGACCCCCAAAGACGGACGGGAATGCGAAGCAGTGTTGAATCCTGCTAACGGCGAATGCATCGGTGTGCTCCCGCACGCGTCGAAAGCCGATTTGGATCGCGCCCTGGATGCCGCGGACCAGGCCTACCCCGTGTGGCGCGGAACGTCGCCGCAGGCACGCGGAAAGATTTTGAAGCGCGCCGCGGATCTGATCCGGGAGCGCGGCGAGCAGATCGCCCGCATTGCCACACTGGAAGAGGGCAAGTCCATCCATGAGGCGCGCCTGGAAATCCCATTCTCGGCGGATATCCTGGAATGGTTCGCCGAAGAAGGGCGCAGGGCTTATGGCCGCGTGCTGCCGCAACGCGCGCCGGGTGTGCGCATGACGGTTCTGCGCGAGCCGGTGGGTCCCGTAGCGGCCTTCGCGCCGTGGAACTTCCCCATCGCGAACGTGTGCCGTAAAGTGGGCGCGGCGCTGGCGGCGGGATGCCCCTGCATCGTGAAACCGGCCGAGCAGACACCGGCGTCGGCGCTGGAAGTGGCGCGCGCTTTGATGGACGCCGGGCTGCCGAAAGGCGTGCTTTCGATCGTTTTCGGCGTGCCTTCGCAAGTGTCGACACATCTCCTGGCGTCGCCGGTCGTCCGCAAGGTCTCCTTCACGGGATCCACGCGCGTGGGTAAGCAGCTCATGAAGCTGGCGGCCGATGGCATGAAGCGCACCACCATGGAGCTGGGCGGCCATGCGCCGGTGATCGTGTTCGACGATGTCGATGTCGAGAACGTGCTCGATCTATCGGCTGCCTCTAAGTTCCGCAACTCCGGCCAGGTCTGCGTTTCTCCCACGCGCTATTACGTACACGAAAGGATTTACAAGCAATTCGTGGATGGATTCGCCGCGCGCGCCAGCTCCTGGCCGGTGGGAGACGGACTGGTGGAAAGCAACAAAATGGGACCTCTGGCGCACTCCCTGCGTTTGAACGCCATGGAGGAGCTGCTCGGCGACGCGAAGAAGCACGGCGCGCGCTTCGATGCCGGTGGATCGCGCATTCCCGGTCCCGGCTATTTCTGGGAACCCACCGTGCTGTCGGAGGCGCCGAACGAAGCCCGCATCATGAACGAGGAGCCGTTCGGGCCCATCGCGATCGTCAATCCGTTTTCCGATTTCGACGACGTCATCCAGCAAGCCAACCGTTTGCCCTACGGCCTGGCCGCCTACGCCTTTACTCAGAACAACAGAATCGTCAACTTACTTGGTGAACGAATCGAAGCCGGGCTGATCGGCATCAACAGCTATCTGATCTCGGTTCGCGACTCCCCCTTCGGCGGCGTCAAGGAAAGCGGCCACGGCAGCGAAGAAGGTATGGAGGGCTTGGAGGCGTGTCTGGTTACTAAGTTCGTTACGGAATCCTGATTTGCTTTCCGCGCGCGATCGCAAGCTGCTAAAAGCCGGCTACGACGATCCGGGATTCCGCAGCCTGTGGGGTTTTTATTCCGGCGTCAGTCCCCGCTTCACAGCGCTGGCCGAATGAATCGGGAGATCGGCCAGCGGCGTCTGCGCGGCATGGAACGAAACCGGCATAGCGATGCGGATTCTTGCGCTCCGCTACGGCGTCCAGGTTTTCGATGCGCCCGAAGCCACCGCGCTCGGCCGATTCTCCGGCCTTGCCGCCAGTGCGCCTCGGGACCCAGTCGGCGGAGCCAAGGAACTGAGCGCGGCGTGCGCCAGTTGGGTCTGAAGGGAGCCATCGCGAGCAGCCACACGCGCGGCGAATACCTGGACGATCCAAAGTCCGGAGCCATTTTGGAAGCTCGCCGCAGTCCATGATCGGTCCCTTCATCGAACGGGGCTCGATGGCGCGACCTTCGGCTTCGCCTTGGAAACAGGCCTATCCGCCGCGCATCAGCGTCGCCGGCCATTTAGGGACTGCAAAACCAACCCAGCGATTACAGCAAGGAGAATCTGTAGGTCACCACCAGCGGCATGGCCTGGGACAAAAAGGACATTATCACGCATACTCCTACAGCATCCATTCTCATCTCGATAGTGTCCCTCGTCTTATCCCTGACGGTGGCTGGCTCACCCTCTTCCGGCGGGGCAACCTGGGTTTGACCCAGCCCATGCTGATCAGCTTCCTTTACCAGAACGACCAGCCGCAAGATTTTTTTCCGGGCCATGCTCTACGCAACCGGCAAACGCCGGCACATTATCGAAGCCCTTTATGCGACCATGCAAGGCGTACTCTCACCTGGGGGCCAGATTCACAAACCTATCAAGGTGATGCGTCCGAACCTCCGGCTACGGAGGGACGCTCGCCGTCGGTGCCAGGCCCCAGGCACAGCCCATGACAAGCGCTTCATCCACTTCAAAGAACCGCGCTCGCTCGCGGGTCTGGCCGCGAAGATTCCCGCCGTGTTTCATCCGAATCAGCGTGCGGCAGCGTGCAAGACCGGCCCTGGTCGAGCGTCGGGAAAAACCCGGCTGGAAGCCTCGTATACCCAACACGCGGCCGACCGTACTTCCGACCCTCGGGCCTCCTGTTGGGCGCCTTTCCGAAAAACCTGCACTCTCATGTCGCACACCCCGCTACCGCGCGCTGCGTTCACTCGTCTATCTTGTCATTCGTCTCATTTCCCGCCAAGCACTTAGAAAGCTCCACCGTCTCTACCGAGCACCCACGCCCTTATACTCAAACCGAGAAATCCCATGCCTTCCTCCCCCCAAAAAATCGCCGCCGCCCGCGCCAACGGCGCCAAATCCCGAGGCCCGGCCAGCGACGCCGGCAAGCAGTCCTCCGCTCGCAACGCCCTGCTTCACGGACTCACCGCCCGCACCATCGTCCTCTTCAATGAACCCGCCGACCAATATCAGGCCCAGCTCAGCGAGTATCTCGATCACTTCCGCCCCCAAACCAAGCCCGAAACCGATCTCGTCCATCAGCTCGCCGCCGCCAGTTGGCGTCTCGCCCGCTACGCCGGCGTCGAATCCGGGCTCCTCGAAAAGCGCATGCAGGATCAGGAAGAGCGCATCGGTGAAGATCTCGAAGGGGTGCCCGAGCATCACCGCCTTGCTATGGCCTTCAACGCGCTGGCGCGCGACAGCAGTTCGCTCGCGCTCCTCAATCGCTATCAAGCGCGCCTTCAGAACGATTACCACCGCGTCTTAAAGGCGTTGACGCAGATGCAATCCGCCCGCGCTAAACAGGCCAAATTACCAAACGAACCCAATCCCGAATCCGAACATCGCCATTCCGAGCCGCCCGTGTCCGCCGCGCCGACGCTAAACCGCCACCCGCAGCCTTCGCCGGCGGCACCGCCGCCATCGCCGCCCGCCGCTTCATCAGATCCGCCTTATCACGACGCGCGTTCCACGGACTTCGATAAGCTGGGCCGCATCCCGATTCTGAAGGCGCGCATGAACGCCGATCTGCATATGTCGGACGATCTGAAGAACACCGGCAAGGGCAATCTGTTTGTGATTTTCGGCGAGCCGGATATCGACATTCTGCACGGCGGAGACGGGAAGATCCGGGTGAAGGTGAATGGCGTGGACGTGTTTCATCCCAACACCGGCGAGGTCCGCAGCGACGGGGCGGAGGGGATTGCCTGCTGATTTATCGACACCGATTACAACCAGGAGAGCTGTTTGTGCGGCACGCTTATTTCTTAGGTTTCTTAGGCGCGAACGATCCGTATAAGGAGCTTAAGACCAGGCTCAAGGCCGAGGTGAATGAGGAAGCCTGGGCTACGCTGAATAGCGATATTCGCGACCGTTCGAGAAGCCGCAATCGGGGCGGATCGCGGTGAAGGCGATCAATCATCTGGGCGACGAGGTGATGAAGGTTTTTCAGATATGACCCCGCTCGATCCCAAGGCTGAGAGTTTTCTTCTCGCGATTAAAGCGGCCGGAAGGTCGGCCCCCGCGGGTATGCACTGGCACGCTCAAGACGAGAGCTGAGATGGAGCTCCGCATTGCCGATACATTCACGGACAGCCTGGCCAAACTCACCGGCGACGAGCAAAAGGCCGTCAAGACTGCGGCGTTCGATCTCCAGTTGAATCCGGCTCAACCCAGCCTGCAGTTCCACAAGCTCGACCAGCCCAAGGATCGCCGATTCTGGTCGATTCGCGTCAGCAGCGATCTAAGGTTGATCGTGCATCGGACCGAGTCCAGCCTGCTGCTGTGCTACGTGGGGCATCACGATAACGCATATCGGTGGGCCGAACGGCGGAGGTTGGAAACGCACCCTAAGACCGGGGCGGCGCAGTTTGTTGAAGTCCGGGAGACGGTGCAGGAGATCACCATTCCCAAATATGTGGAGGTGTTGAAGCCGGCTTTGTCGAGGGTCGCGCTGCCGAAGCCAGCGTTGTTCGCCGGCGTCCCGGAAGACGAGTTGTTAGGGTACGGCGTGCCGGCGGAATGGCTGGCCGACGTGCGCCGTGCTAACCAGGACACGCTGCTGGAACCTGCGGATCACTTGCCGAGCGAGGCGGCTGAAGCGTTGCTCGATCTAGCCCCCGGCGTTGCGCCGAAGATCGCCAAGCCTGTGGGCGTTGGGGCCGATCCGTTCGCACATCCCGACGCCCAGCGCCGCTTCCGCGTGATGGCGAACGTGGAAGAACTGGAGCGCGCGCTCGATTATCCATGGGACAAATGGACGGTCTTTCTGCATCCGGCGCAGCGCGCTTTGGTGGAACGCGAATACAGCGGGCCGGCTCGAGTGGCGGGATCGGCAGGCACAGGCAAGACCATCGTCGCGTTGCATCGCGCCGTCTTCCTGGTTCGGTCGAATCCGGACGCCAGGGTGTTGCTTACGACTTTTTCCGACACGCTGGCAAACGCGCTCAGGACGAAACTCCGGCGGCTCATCAGCGATGAACCCCAGCTCGGGGAACGCCTTGAGGTTCATTCCATGAACGCAATC
>Ga0302177_10002963_pt1 | contig 11903 bp, 10 predicted proteins | sample I_Palsa_E1_2_FD_198780 | JGI IMG/M metagenome (GOLD analysis project Ga0302177, IMG submission 198780) | Peat permafrost microbial communities from Stordalen Mire near Abisko, Sweden - I_Palsa_E1_2 | ecosystem: Environmental > Terrestrial > Soil > Palsa > Peat permafrost | place: Sweden... | reverse complement strand
CTCGGTCCGCGCCCTGCTCTCGCGTTCTGCCGGCCTTCGCTGCCCCGCCAAAACAATCGGCAGCATTCCCAAACTGGCAAAGAGGAACCGGTACAGCACCATATGCCCCACGCTCATCTCGCGCAGAGCCAGCTTGCCAAAGAAAAATCCCATCCCCCAAAGGCAGCCCGCCATCGCACAAGCGCCATAGCCCAGCCAGTTCAACCTTCGGCTTATGAGCCCCTGTTGTCCCTGATCCATTCTTTCCACTCTCGCACATGTTCTGTAGGCGACTCCCCAAGCGCCTAAAATCGGCGACAATGGAGAACGATGCGAACCAGGCTATTCCAGTGCGGCGTAACACTCACGCTCCCGCCCATCGCAGGGATCGTCGCGATCCTCGCCTCCGTCGCATTCCTTGCCCCCGGCCCTCATGCGCACGCCCAGTCTCAGGACCCCTTTATGGCCGCGCTCAATGCCGCCAACGCCAAGGCCTCCGGAAAAAAAGACAAGTCCAAGCATGCCGCCTCTGGCGAAGCACTCCAGCCCACGTTCGCGATCCCCGTCACACCCCTCGGTTTCGCTCCGCCTGCCGCCTTTTATCTTGGCGATCGCTTCGTCCAGGCGTCACTCGATTTTCTCGATGAAGACAATCTCCTCTTCACCTTCCGCGTCCCCGGCCTCATTCCCCGCGAACCTCCAACTCCCGGCCAGCCCCAGCATGACCAGCGCCACATTCGCGCCCTCACACTCTCGCTTCCCTCCGGCAAAGTCACCGCGGAAGCCATGTGGGTCCTGCACGACTACAGCCGCTATCTCTGGAAGATGAAGGATGGAAAATTCCTTCTTCGCGATCGCAACACCCTGCAGCTCGGCGACTCCAGCCTGCATCTTGAACCATTCCTGCGATTCCCAGGCCTTGTCAGTTTCATTGAACTCGATCCCGACCAACGCTGGCTGGTAGCCGATACCAACGAGCCACCTCAGTCGGGCAAGAATCCAGGGTCAAGTCAAGGTTCAAGTCAAGGTTCAGCCGGCGATACCCAGGATGCTCAAACCGCCTCGCTCTCCTCATCCCCAGCCAGCATGACCGTCGATGGCTCGGGAGGCCAGCCCGGTCCCGACGGACCGGACCCGCATCCGGACCTCGGTTTTCAAAAAGCTCAGTCCGACTCCGAGGGCCTGCTGCGCATCCTTCGCCTGGACACACGCAAAGTAATGCTCTTCAGCCGCGTGAACGGAACCGTCCACTTGCCCATCGACGGCGAAGGCTACTACGACGCCCTGCGCGGCAACGGTCGCAGCTGGATGATCAACTTCGAGCATTTCAATGGCGCCACCAATCCCATCGGCTGGGTGGAATCCTCCTGCAACCCGGCCCTGCAGGTGCTTAGCCACGGCATCGTCCTGGCTTCTGCCTGCAACGACTACGGCGCGCGCCATCTCACCGCTCTAAGCCGCGATCGCGACAAGGAGCATGCCCATTTGTGGGATGTAACCCTCGCACCCACCAAAATATGGCCGATTCTGGAAAGCTCCAGCGACGGCCTCCGCGTCGCCCGCGAGACCCTCGAAGTCACCCATGCCGTCGGCCCCTACAACCCGCTCGACGACTCGGACATCCGCGGCCAGAGCGTCCAGGTCTACGATCTAGCCACCGGCAGGCTCGCGTTGACCGTCCCCGCCTCGCCAGTCCTCGACGGCGGAGGAAACTTCGCCCTCTCTCCCTCCGGCGATCGCCTCGCCATCCTCAATGCTGGATCTATCCAGGTCTACGACCTTCCGCCCGCTCCGCCGATTCCGCCTCAACCGGCCGCGCCCATACCTGCACCGGCCCCCGCGCCGCCTGCCGCGCTTCCTGCCGCGCCCTCCCACCCCTGAGCGGAATTGCTCTTAACTAGTCCAACTGGGTACAAAAGGCCTCAAGCAATTGTGAATATCCCGTTGTAAACTTAGGGACTGGGAGATTCTTTGTGGCCACTGCCGTCGCGCGTTATACAGCCGCCGCAATTACCGACAGAGGCCGCAAGCGCGCATCCAACGAGGACGCCTTCGGCTACTCCGTCGAACACGGCGTCTATCTTGTCTGTGATGGCATGGGCGGCGCAGCCGCTGGAGAAATCGCCAGCTCTCTGGCCATCGATGAAGTTCTCCGCCTGGTCAGCGAACGCAGAGAAACCTCTCGCGAAACCAGCCACCCCATCGGCCACGAGTCCCTCAACGGCCATTCCAGCAACGGCCACTCCAGCAACGGCGCCTCCGGCCGCATTTCGCAAATTGCTGAAGATGCCGTCATCGCCGCCAACGAGGCCATTCACTCCCGCTCTCAGCGCAACCTGCGGCTCAGCGGCATGGGCACTACCCTGGTCGGAATTTTGGCAGGCCTGCCCACTGATCCCGATGCTGAGCCTCGCGTTTGGATACTCAACGTCGGCGACAGCCGTTGCTATCTTCTTCGCAAAGGACGCATCCAGCTCTGCACCCAGGATCACTCCCTCGTTGAGGAACAAGTTCGCCTCGGCCGCATGACCCGCGCCGAGGCCGCGCGCTCGCCTCTGCGCAACGTCATCACCCGCGCCCTCGGCACCCAGAACAGCGTGACCCCCGATGTCTTCGAAGCCGAAGTCGAGCCTGGCGACCTCTTCCTGCTCTGCTCCGACGGCCTCACCCGAGAGCTCTCCGACGAAAGAATCGAGTGCCTTCTCAACGCCCCCGTCCCCGGCTCCAACCCCGCCTCGCTCGATGAGCTCTGCACCCGCCTCGTCCAGGCAGCCAACAAAGCCGGCGGCCACGACAACATCACCTGCCTGATCGTCCGCGTCGACTGATGCTATCGAAACGCCCCTCAACCAATCCAATGCCTCTACTCTGAACCAAGTGCTTGTCATCCTGAACGAAGTGAAGGACCTGCTTCTCTCTGAGAAGCCCCGGAGAATCACCCATGTCCGAACTCAAAACCATTGCAGTCATAGGCGCAGGCACCATGGGCAGCGGCATCGCCCACCTCTTCGCCCGCTCCGGCTTCCAGGTCCTCCTCTGCGATATCGAGCAATCCTTCCTCGATAAATCGCTGGGAAAAATCCGCGCCAACCTGGGCAGGGAAGCGGCCAAGGGCAAACTCACCTCCGAAGAAGCGGTAGCCGCCGCAGCCCGCATCCAAACCACCACCGACCGCGCCAAACTTGTGAAAGCCGATTTCGCCGTGGAAGCTGCAAGCGAGCGCTTCGAGATCAAAGCCGAGCTCTTCCGCTCCCTCGACGCCATCCTGCCCCAGGCAGCCATCCTCGCCACCAACACCAGCTCCATCTCCATCACCAAACTTGCCGCGCAAACCAGCCGGCCGCGCCAGGTCATCGGCATGCACTTCTTCAACCCCGTTCCGGTCATGGCCCTGATCGAGATCATCCGCGGCCTGCAAACCGATCAGGCCACCTTCGAAACCGTCCGCGACCTCTCCGTCAAGCTTGGCAAGACTCCCATCGAAGTCAACGATTCTCCCGGATTTGTCTCCAACCGCGTCCTCATGCCCCTGATCAACGAAGCCGCCTTCACCGTCATGGAAGGCGTAGCGACAGCCGAAGCCGTCGACCAGGTCTTCCAGCTCGGCATGGCCCACCCCATGGGCCCGCTCATCCTGGCCGACTTCATCGGCCTCGACGTCTGCGTCGACATCCTGCGCGTCCTCCACCAGGGCCTGGGCGACCCCAAATACCGCCCCTGCCCGCTTCTCGTGAAAATGGTCGACGCCGGCTGGCTAGGCCGCAAATCCGGCCGCGGCTTCTACACCTACTGATGCCAGTCTTTGTTCTTGCTTTTCTGTCTCTCGTTCCCAAAAGTGAATCTGCTGTTCCCTCCCTCGATCGAGCGAAGCACCGCGAAACGGACCACCACCCCTCCGTTACCAAATAAGGAATCCCCAGCATTCCACCCCGCTTTTCCCCATCGTTCAGGACTATCCTTGAAAGATGGTTCGCTTCACCGTCCTCGCCTCCGGCTCCAAAGGAAACAGCTGCATCGTTTCCTGCACCACTGGCGCGGACGGAACCGGCTCCAGCTCCACCCGCGTCCTGGTCGACGCCGGCCTGAGCTGCCGCGAGCTTTTCCGCCGCATGCGCCAGGTCGGCGAAGACCCCGGCTCGCTCGATGCCATCCTCGTCACCCACGAGCACCAGGACCACATCAACGGCCTCGCCGTCACCGCCCGCAAGCTCGGCATTCCCGTCTATTTCACTGAAGCCACCCACCGTGCCTGGGTCCGCCAGGTCACCCCGCAAAAACGCATCACGTATGCCGAATGGGCCGAACAATATCGAGTCCAGAAGCAGCAAGCCGGCTCGCATCCTGTTCCGGAACCCGACCCGGCGCCAGATCCAGCCCCCGAGCATGATCCCGTCCCCGATCCCATGCCCAATCCAGAATCCAACTGTGAACCGCCGTCCAAACAGGCCATCCCGCAAATCGCAGCGGACCCTGCCCAGCTTCCATCCGTCCAGTACTTCCGCGCCGGCGAATCCTTCTCCATCGGCGACCTCAACATCAGCCCCTTCACCATCCCCCACGATGCCGCCGACCCCGTAGGCTTCGTCTTCACCGCCGAAGGCCTCCGTCTCGCCGTAGCCACCGACCTCGGCTACATGCCGCCCAACGTCCAGGCCCAGCTTCGCCGCTGCGACCTCATCATGCTCGAATCCAATCACGATCTCGAAATGCTTCGCGACGGCCCTTACCCTTGGTCCGTCAAGCAGCGCGTCCTCTCCCGTGTCGGCCATCTCTCCAACGCCGCGGCCTCCGCCTTTCTCGAGGAAATCTACGACGGCGCCGCCACCCATCTCATCCTCGCCCACCTTTCCGAAAGCAATAACCTGCCGGAACTGGCCCGCCTCGCCGCCGAACGCGCACTTATCTCAAAACCCAGCTTGCTCGCCAACCGGCTCCACTTAGCCAGCCAGGACGAGCCCCTCGCCCCTATCTGTCTCTGAAGCACTTTAGGTAAAGGGGTAGACCGGATATCAGGGGCTCGCGTGGCCGTTCTATCAAGGAAGGGCCACTCTTGGTCGCTGCAACGGGACCACAGCATTACCCAAAATGCTCTAATCGGACGACTTACTCCTATGCAACGGGATGTTGGCTCTTATGGTGACCTGTAGGTCGCGATAGAGTTCCCTGCGCACTCCTTGCCTATCTCGGTTATAATCAATAGATACCCACCGTTCCGGGAACTTGCCGGGTTCTGTACCCGTACAAGCGTTGAACGGTTAAAAATTACGAACCAAAACTGCGGCAAAGCGAGTCTAAACACTATGGCAAGAACCCAATGCACAGACCGGGTAGTTGGAGCCATTCTGGGTAGCTGGCGCTACGACATCTCCGCAATTTCGCCGGAGATGCGCCGGGATTACGAACAGCACCTCCACGAATGCGCCCACTGCCGGGCAAGGCAAAAATTTCATCGCACTCTGGACGCCACCCTGGCCGTCCTCACCGCGCTCTCCATGATCTCCTTTCTCTTCGCCCTGGCCGTCCTGCAGCGCGTCAAAGTCCTGGAGCACGTAGCCTTCAACATCCTCGGCCTGGACACGATTTCGATGTATCAGATGCTGGTCTCGGCTGCCTTTGCCGGCCTCGGCTTCTCGCTGATCGCCTTCATCCTGGTCCTGGTCACCACCCCCGCCTCCACCTATATCGGCGACATGGCCGCGGAACGCGCGCGCCTCATAGAAGCCCGCCTGCCCGAAGCCATCCGTTCCCTGCGCCCGCGCTGATAGCAATCCTGAGAGTGCCAAAATCAAGGCCCGCATTGGAATTTTCCGATGCGGGCTTCGTTTTCTATCCGAAAAGTCTAAACGTCTGAAGGGTACGGGCTTCAGCCCGTACATCCCCTCATGAGATCGATGTGGGCTTTAGCCCTGAGGCTCTCCAGCCGGAAACATACATGCGCCGCACATCTTAGCCTGAGGCCTGCGTAGAGGTTTCGATGGACGACCGTGTATTCCGTCTCATCCAGCATCGGCATCTCCGCCTTGCATCGCCAGCACCACATCCAACGCATCCGTCGCTGCCCCGTGCTCTCAATCCGTCAGCCCAGGCAAATGCGGCGACACCTTCCCCTTCAAAATCTCCACCAACTCCGGCTGCATATACGCGTAATCATCCGGAATCCGCAGCACCACCAGCCGCTTCGTCTCCAGCAACTTCCCAAACCGCTCCCAAAGCTTGTTGCGATGGTAATTTTCCATCGCAAAGATCACATCCGCCCACTCCACCAGATCCGCCGATACGGGAGTGATCGCGTCCGCAGCCGTCCCCGCCGACGAGACTTCCAATCCTTCATACTGTGCAAACACCGCCTCCGCCGTAGGACTGCGCAAGCGATTCTGGCTGCAAATAAAAAGAACTCTCATCGATCAAGTCTGCCACGGAATCGTCAGCCCGCCCGTGAGCGAAGCCACACGTTCCACATTGTGGCCCTTGCACCACGAAGTCAGCCCGGAAACCAGCCGCTCCACTGCCCGCGGATCGGCATAGCTCGCCGTCCCCACCTGCACCGCCGTAGCCCCCGCAAGCATGAACTCCACCGCATCCTCCGCCGTAACGATCCCGCCCATCCCCAGGATCGGAATCTTCACCGTCTTCGCCGCCTCGTACACCATCCGCAGCGCAATCGGCTTGATCGCCGGTCCGCTCAGCCCGCCCGTCACATTGTGGATCATCGGTTGCCGCGTCTCCACATCGATCGCCATTCCCAGAAACGTATTCACCAGCGAAAGCGCATCCGCACCCGCCAAAGCCGCAATCCGCGCCATATTCCCAATCGAGGTCACATTCGGAGAAAGCTTCACAATCAGCGGCCGTGTCGCGATCCTCTTGCTCCTCGCCACCAGGTACTCGAGCGCCCCCGCATCCGCCCCAAACGTCATCCCGCCTTCGTGCACATTGGGGCAGCTTACATTCAGCTCATATGCCACAATCCCCGGCGCATCGTTCAGCCGCTCAATCACCGCGATGTAATCGTTCACCTGGTAGCCAAAGACATTCGCAATGCACTTGGCCTTTGGATAGCGGCTCAACTCCGGCAGCTTCTTCTCGATAAACTCCGCCACGCCGACATTCTGCAAGCCAATCGCATTCAGCATCCCCGCCGCGGTCTGCACAATCCGCGGAGCCTCATTGCCCGCCATCGGCTCCCGCGACAAGCCCTTCGAAACAAACGCGCCAATCCCCTCGAGCGAGACAATCTCCTCAAACTCGATCCCGTAGCCGAATGTTCCACTCGCAGCAATAATCGGATTTGCCAGCTCAATCCCGGCAAACCGCACTGTCATATCAGGCTTCAAAGGCGATAGCTTCTTTCATCATTTCGATGCAGGTTCGAATACTTGATCGATTATAGAAGCGCCGTCGCTCGCGCCATTGTGCCCCGCATGCCCGCCCAAGTCGCAGATCAAACCCAAAGCAACGGCTGCCGCACCGGATAGTTGCGAATAATCTCCGCATCCGCAGGATCGGGATTCAACGTCTTCCACAACGAAACATACTCTGGCCGCGCACACGCATCCCCGGCAAACAACAGCCCGGGCGACCGCACCGGCAGCGAATCGAAATGCTCCACATCCTTCTTGTAAGGCCACGCGCTCTTGTCCTTGAGATATGGATACAAAAACTCGGCAGCCTTGCAAATCCCGCGCCCATCCGGCAACTTGAATGAAAACAGACCCGCGCCCACCCCCTCAAGCGATTGGCACAGCGCCGCCATTACATCAAAGTTGAAAATCGAATAGCTGTAAGGCTTCGTCCGCACCAGCTCCCTGGGAAACGAACCATCCACCCCCAGCTGCCCCGGCAGCAGCACATCGGTATATTGCCGATGCACCTCTTCGCGTGTCTTGTCATCCCCAATCAGCCGCGCAAACTCCGAAGCCTGCAATGCCCAGCAAGTCGCATGATTGTTTTCGGCATCCCGCTCCTTCACGCCCTTGTCGCTGGTCTTCATCCACGCCAGATAGCTGCGAAACCAATCCTTCACCGCCCCGTGATCGTGGTCCGTCATCCCCCATCCCAAAAAGCTGGCAGCCCGCGCTACCTCCACCAGGTGCAGCGTGTCGATAATCCCATACGACCGCCCCGTCGCAACTCCAACCACTCCCTGCGAATACTCAAGGTTAGGATTCATCCGCGTAGCCGGCGTAACAAACCACGCGCGCAGATGGTCACAAGCCCGCTTCCCGTAGCGATCGTCCTCCGTCAGCATCCACGCCGCCGCAAGCGCCGGCATGCGCATCGAGAGCCCAATCATCGCCTTGCGATGCTCATTGAAGTTGTCCGGATTGCTCTGCCCGTCCCGATTGACATAAGGTCCACCGGGATTCTTCGGATCGGGCCAGAAATAATCCGCCTGCGAAAAATAGTCATGTGGCCCGCCCGGGCTCTTTGTCGAAGGAAAAGCAGCAATCGTAACCGGCTCGAAAGCCATCGCCGCTTGAGCCGCTTTCAGGATTCGCTGCCGGTCGGTTCGAGCAACAATCTGAAAGAACGCATCTTCCCGCGTATAGGCAGGCTGGCCCCAAACCGGAATTCCCGCAGCAGCAGAAGCCGCACCCAGCATCCCGCAGAATCGCCGTCGATCCATCCCAGCCATAAACCACAATCTCCAGGAAATGGGTGCCCATCTTCGGCGCAGTTTCACCGCGCCTGAGGTGGGATACTTTGTATCTACAGTCCTTTATTGTCTTTAGGCTCTAAGCCTCTAGTAGCCCTTCAACCTTCAGTCAACCCTGCATCTCCCGAACCACACGCTCCACCACCGGCCGGCAAGGGCTCCCGGCACAAACCATCCACGGCGGCATCGGCTTCGAAACCACCGACCGCACCGAGATCACCGCTCCCTCGCCAATCTCCGCCCCCGGCCCCAGCACGCACTCAGAAGCAATCCACGACTGCGACCCAATCGTGACCGGCTGCGAAATCATAGAAAAATAAGGGTCCGTATGGTCATGCGTCGAAGTGCATATGTAATTTCTCTGTGAAATCACCACATGCCGTCCAATCACCACCGGCACAAAGTTCTGAATCTCGGTATTCGATCCAATCGTCGACCGCTCACCCATGGTCAGGTTCCAGGGCACCCAGATCCTGACACCCGAACCGATCAGACAAGCAGGTCCAATCTCCGCCCCAAACAGCCGCAGCAGCGCAATCCGAAGCGGGCTCAAGGCCTGCGGTGTATGCGGCCAGAAGGGAACCTGAAACAACCCCCAAAGCGCCCGCAAAAGCTTCACCTTGAGCGGCGTATCGCTCGGAACCCTGTAAAGATCAATCCGCAGCGGCCCCTCACCTGGCAACGCGCCAGGCAAGTCTTCCGTTGCGTCCAGCTTCGCCATAGCTTCAGAACTCAACCCAACCCCCCAACTTCGCGCTCCGCTCGTCGCATCTCACACTACACACTAGCCCTGCATCACCTCGTCTATAATCGCAGAGAACAAAGAATTTCTGTAGGAGAAGTTCGCCTCCCGCAGGGCCCGCTGGTAACAGCGTCTCAGCCCGCAGTAGGCGCCCATCCCTGAAGGTCGTTACCCTCCCATGATTCGTTTCCTGCAAAGCAAAGACAATCGTCTCGTCAAAGCCATCTTCATCGTGATCATCGGCGCAGCCGTCATCACCATGGTAGTCACCCTGATCCCCGGCATCTTCCAGAACGCCGAAGTGACTGGCGACACCTACGCCACCGTCTACCCGCACTGGTACAGCCGCTTCACCTTCACCGGCGACAAGATCTCCCTGACCCGCGTGCAGGAGGTAGCCCAGCAGCAGCTCCAGCGCCAGCGCCTGCCTGACTTCGCCCTGCCCTACATGGTGCAGCGCGTCGGCGAACAGCTCATCCTGCAAAAGGTCCTGCTCGCCAAAGCCAACAGCCTCGGCATCTCGGCCAACGACGAAGACGTGCGCAGCTTCCTGCACACCGGCCAGTATGGCGAACTTCTTTTTCCCAAGGGCCAGTTCATCGGCGAGGACAAGTACCGCCAGTTCATCTCCAGCCAGTTCGACATGACCACCGCGGACTTTGAAAAGGCTCTGGCCGAGGACATCACAATCCAGCGCCTGCGCTCCCTGATCACCGGCGGCGTCACCGTCAGCGATCAGGAGATTCGCGACCAGTACCGCAAGCAGAACGTCAAGATCAAGTTCGACTACGCCGTCATCTCCTCCGATGACCTGCGCAAGCAGATCAACCCCTCCGACGCCGACCTGCAGGCCTTTTTCACCAAGAACGCGGCCCGCTACGCTACCGCCGTTCCGGAAGAGCGCAAAATCACCTACTTCGCCTTCACCGCAGACCAGCTTCCCGGCGGCGCGCCCAAGGCCACTCCGCAAGAGGTCCAGGCCTACTACAACGCCCATCAATCGGAGTACCAGGTTCCCGAGCAGGCCCGTTCCCGCCACATCCTGATCAAGTTCCCCGGAGGCAAGGCCAAGACCGACGCCGAAGCAAAAGCGACGGCAGAATCCCTGCTCAAGCAGATCCAGGGCGGAGCCGACTTCGCCGAACTCGCCAAGAAGAACTCCGAAGATCCTGGCAGCGGCGCGCAGGGCGGGGAACTCGGCTTTGCCCGTCGCGGCGCCATGGTCCCGGAATTCGACGCCGCCATCTTCAACAACAAAATCGGCGACGTAAAGCTCATCCACAGCCAGTTCGGCTACCACATCGTTCAAGTTGAAGAGCGCCAGACCGCGCACTCCCAGCCCCTCGCCGAAGTCGAGCCCACCATTCAGGTCCAGATCCTGCGCCAGAAAGAAGCCCAGGCGGAATCCGCCTATGCCCAATCCCTGGCCACCGAAGCCGCCAAAAACGGCCTCGCCAAGACCGCTGCGGCTCACCATCTTGAAGTCGTAACCACGCCTTCCATCAACGCGCAGGGCACAATTGCAGGACTCCCCGACGGCGGCCCGGTGGTCGCCAAGGCCTTCGCCGCCAAGCCCAACTCCGACCCCGTCTTTGCCCCCTCTGGCGAAGGCTATGCCATCCTCCAGGTCACCAACGTCACCCCGGCCCACGCACCCACCTTCGCCGAATGGAAGGACAAGGTCGCCAAGGACTACGCCGACGAGCGCCTGCCCCAACTCCTCACCGAGAAGACCAAGGAACTCGACGACAAAGCGAAGGCCTCTGGCGATCTTGCCAAGGCAGCCAAGGAAGTCGGAGCCACCGTCAAGACCAGCGACCTCGTCGGGGAAAGCGGCCAGGTTCCTGACCTCGGCCAGGTCGGCGCAGTCGCTCCTGATCTCTTCAACCTGAACGTAGGCCAGATCAGCGGCCCTATCAACGCCCAGCGCACCGGCGTCGTTGCCAGGCTGATTGACAAGCAGGAGCCCACCGCAGACGAAATCGCCAAGAACCTCGACCAGACCCGTGACCAGGTCCTCGATCAGCGCCGCGAAGAAGTCTTCGGCATCTTCGTCAGCACCGCCCAGGACCAGTTCAAGAAATCGAAACTGATCGCCGTCAACGCCAAAGCCGCCAAAGGCACCACCCCCATAGGCGAATAAGCAGCAAGCCTCAACAAATCCGAGTGTCCCACCTTCAATACAGTCTCCGGGGTCCCAACGACAGGTCTTGGTCGTTGGGGTGGCAGAGTGTTTAAGGTGGGATACTTTGTACCTATAGCTTCTTCCAGCCTTTTATAACTCTTCCCACAACTCCACCCCGCCACCGGGTGCCCCACCCTCGCCACGCGTTTGTTTTTGTGGCTAGGGTGGGATGCTTTGTACCTATAGTCCTTTGTGGCTTTTATAGCTCTTCGTCAGTTGCTTTTTAACCAACTCTCTCACCCCCAACCCCGATAATGGAGGCATGCGCTTCCAACGCTCCACCGGCGTCCTCCTCCACATCACCTCGCTCCCCTCCTACTCCGGCATCGGCGACCTCGGCC
>Ga0302177_10002958_pt1 | contig 11916 bp, 12 predicted proteins | sample I_Palsa_E1_2_FD_198780 | JGI IMG/M metagenome (GOLD analysis project Ga0302177, IMG submission 198780) | Peat permafrost microbial communities from Stordalen Mire near Abisko, Sweden - I_Palsa_E1_2 | ecosystem: Environmental > Terrestrial > Soil > Palsa > Peat permafrost | place: Sweden... | reverse complement strand
GGAGCAGTTGATGAGCCTGCGCTGCATTCCGCACCTGACGGACTTCCGCCCGGCAGATGCGAATGAGACGGCGGCTTGCTGGCAGCTTGCGTTGGAGCGAAAGAGTGCGAGCTTTATGGCGTTGTCGCGGCAGGACCTGCCGACGATCGATGCCACGATCGCTCGTGCCGGCGCTCGTTTCGGCGCGTACGAAGTGGTTTCGTATGGCAAGGATGTGATTCTGCTGGCGACTGGCTCTGAGGTTGGGCTGGTGACGAAGGCTGCTGAAGAGTTGAAGGCTGCAGGGATCAACGCGACGGTGGTTTCGATGCCGAGCTTCCACATCTACGACGAGCAGAGCGATGAGTACAAGGCAAAGCTGCTGCCGGAAGCAACGCCGAAGGTGGCGGTTGAGGCTGGAGCGACGATGGGCTGGTACAAGTACATCGGCCACAACGGCTCTGTGATTGGGCTGGACCGGTTTGGAGCTTCGGCTCCGGGGCCGATCGTGCTGGAGAAGCTGGGCTTTACCGTTGCGAATGTGGTTGAACACGCCAAGAAGCTGGTAAAGAAGTAAATAAGAGGCGGGGCTGATTGCCCCGCCTTTTTTATTGTCTGGCAACAAACTCCGCGTCTACTCAACTGTGATTTCGAGTCATTTGCGCCTTGTGACACCGCCCGAGCATCTTATTTTGAATGCGCTTTCAGCTGCTTGGCGAAGTTGATCGCAGTGAATCACGCATTATGTTCCGCCTGAAGTCTGGACGATTGGCCGCAGCGATTTGTTTTTGCTTCGGCTGATTGAGAACAAGAGACGCAGCGTTTTGGAGTACGGGAGATCATGACTCAACCGATTCAACGTGTCTGGTTTATTACGGGAGCATCGACAGGCCTTGGGCGCTTGCTTGCCGAAGAGGTTTTGAAGTCCGGGGGCAAGGTTGTCGCGACTGCTCGGAAGCTGGACAAGGTCGCTGATCTAGAGGAGCGATATCCGAAGGCTGCAAAGGCGCTGGCTTTGGATGTGACCGATGCAGGGCAGGTTGATTCGGCGGTAACGCAGGCGTTTGCCCAGTTCGGGCAGGTCGATGTGCTGGTGAACAACGCGGGTTACGGGGTTGCGGGCGCGATTGAAGAGGTCTCGGAAGATGAGTTTATGCCGATGTTTGAGACCAACGTCTTTGGCCTGTTGAAGGTGACGCGGGCTTTTCTTCCTCATCTTCGCAAGCAGCGCAGCGGGCACATTCTGAATCTTTCGTCGATCGGTGGATTGATTGGCGGGCAGGGCATCGGGATGTATAACGCGACGAAGTTCGCTGTTGAAGGGCTGTCGGAGGCTTTGGCGGCGGAGCTTGCGCCGCTGGGTATTCGCGTCACAGTGATTGAGCCGGGTCCGTTCCGCACTGATTTTCTGGGCCGCTCCGGTGTGATTGCGAAGACTAAAATTGCTGACTATGACAAGACGGCTGCGAATATGCGGAAGTACTTTGTTGAGAACGACGGCAAGCAGCCGGGTGATCCGCTGAAGGCAGTGCAGGCGATGATCCAGGTGGTCGAGTCTCCTGATCCGCCGCTTCATCTTTTGTTGGGCCGCAGCGCGCTGCAACGGTTCCGGGGCAAGCTCGACGGCTGGCAAAAAGAGATTGCGGCGTGGGAGCAGGTGACCGCTGGCGCAGATTTTCCGGAGGGTGTGTGAGTTCTTCTTCGTACATCAAAACGATCTTCTGGGATATCGGCGGAGTTCTGCTTACGAATGGATGGGACAGGCAGCAACGCACGGAGGTTCTGGGACGGCTGGGTGTGGATCTCGCGGACTATGAAGCGCGTCATGAAGAGGCGAACTACTTCTGGGAGCGCGGACTGTCGACGGCGGAGCACTTCTTCAACCTGACAGTGTTGAATCAATATCCGAATCTTACGTTTGCTGAGCTTTGGCCGCAGGTCTGCGCGGAGAGCAGGATTCTTCATCCGGGGAGTTTGGATATTCTTGGTGAGCTTGCTACGTCGGGAAAGTACAAGCTGGCCACGCTCAACAATGAGAGTCGCGAGTTGAATGAGCATCGTCTGGATGCTTTTCGTCTGCGGTCGTTTTTCGATTACTTCATCTGCTCCGGCTACGTGCACGAGATGAAGCCGCATCCTGGGATTTATCGTGCGGCGATTGAGATCTCGGGGCACGTTGCGGAGACTGCACTTTTTATCGATGACAAAGTTGAAAACTGCGATGCTGCTGCAGATCTTGGCATGCAGACGATTTGTTTTGAATCACCAAAACAGCTGAGAGATGAACTTGCACAACTTGGCCTGAAGGCTGCGTAAGGAAGGAAGATAGATGGAACTGGAGTTATACGTGGGGCTTTTGGTGATCACGAGGTGAAGAAGTCGTAGTCTTGCTGGACGTGCGCGGCTGGCGCGGCACACGTATGTTGAAGTTCATAGCCTGACGGTTTTATCTGTCGGCACAGCACGGAAGGTTTTGTAAGGAGCAGATGATGAGCACGAGCACAGTACCAGTTGGCGTATCGGCAGCGGCGGCGGATGCCTCCAAGAAGGGCGAGCGGATTCCGGAGCCCTGCATTGTTGTTATCTTTGGCGCTTCGGGCGATCTAACGAAGCGCAAGCTTCTGCCTGCGCTTTATCACCTCGATCAGTCGGGGCTTTTGCCGAAGGATTTTGCGGTGGTGGGTGTGGCGCGTCGCGACCTGAGCACTACGTTTGGCCCGGATATGAAGGAAGGGATTCTGAAGGGCGGGGGCGTTGAGGAGAATGATCCAAAGCTGAAGCCGTTTATGGATCGGATCTCCTATTTTGCTACTGAGTTTGATGATGACGCGGGCTTCGACAAGCTGAAGGCGCATCTGGCTGAGCTTGATGGCAAGTTCAATACCAAGGGCAACCGGTTGTTCTATCTGGCAGTGGCGCCGGAGTTCTTCGCCGACATTACGCGGCGGTTGGGCAAGCATGGGATGGCGAAGCCAGAGGCTGGGGATAAGCACTGGATTCGCGTGATTATCGAAAAGCCTTTCGGTACGGATCTTAATTCGGCGCGGCAGTTGAACGACGAAATCAACGATGTGCTGGCTGAAGATCAGATCTTCCGCATCGATCACTATCTTGGTAAAGAGACGGTTCAGAATATTCTTGTGTTTCGCTTCGGCAACGGGATCTTCGAGCCGGTGTGGAATCGCAACTACATCGACCATGTTGAGATTACTGCTGCTGAGTCGATTGGCATTGAAGGGCGCGGGCCGTTTTATGAGAAGGCCGGTGCTACCCGCGATGTGTTGCAGAACCACGTGATGGAGGTGCTGTCGTTTGTGGCGATGGAACCACCAGACTCGTTCGAGGCCGGTGCGGTTCGCACGGAGAAGTTGAAGGTTTGGCGGGCGATTGAAGGGATTCCGGTCAACAACGCGGTGCGCGGACAGTATGGGCCGGGCAAGGTTGATGGCAAGGACGTGATTGGTTATCGGCAGGAAGATCGCGTCTCGCCGACTTCGAGCACGGAAACCTTTGCGGCGATTCGGTTGGAGATTGAGAACTGGCGTTGGGCTGGGGTTCCGTTCTATCTGCGGGCTGGAAAGCGGCTGGCGAAGCGGGTGACGGAGGTGACGATTGTGTTCAAACAGCCACCGCTGCACCTGTTCAAGTCCAACAGCAGCGAGGACAATATTGCGCCGAACATCATCAAGATGCGGATTCAGCCGGATGAAGGGATTTCGCTACAGTTTGGCGCGAAGGTTCCTGGGCCGACCACGAATCTGGCGCAGGTGAACATGGCGTTCAGCTATGCGGATGCGTTCGGTAAGTCGTCGGCTAATGGCTATGAGCGGCTGCTGCTGGATGCGATGCTGGGCGATGCGACGCTGTTTGCGCACCGCGATGGTGTCGAGGCGACCTGGGCGCTGTTTACGCCGATTCTGGAGGCGTGGGCCAAGGTTGAGGGTAAGCACTTTCCTAACTATGCAGCGGGCTCCGAGGGGCCGGACTGCGCGGATGAGCTTCTGGCAAAGGATGGCCGGAAGTGGCAGACGCTCTAAGGCACGGTGGTGCAGTTTGCTGTCTGACGGCAAGCTGGGTTTATTGATTTTGCATCAAAGTGATCGGTCGAGCTCCGGAGCGTTTGAAACTTGTTCCGGAGTTCATCCGTTTCCGGGTTGTTGGCAGTTCAATTTCATCTTTGCGAGAGATTATGCCCCGTCCAGTTTCGGTTACCTATCGAGTTTCGCCAACACCTGTAGACACGGCTCGAGCCGGTGCACAGCTTTTTACGGATGCGGTGGTGAAGGCTGCTGCGTCACGAGGTATGGCTCGAGTTGCTATTTCTGGCGGGACTACGCCCAAGACGATGTTCGGTCTGCTGGCCGACCCGGCAGAGCCGTTTCTGAAGCAGGTGCCGTGGGACAAGCTTGATCTTTACTGGGTGGATGAGCGCTGCGTGCCGCCTGATAACGCGGAGTCGAACTACCGCATGACCAATGAGGCGCTGCTCTCAAAGGTGCCACTGCCAGCGGAGCGCGTTCACCGGATGGAAGGGGAGCTTGTTCCTGAGGTAGCTGCGGCGCGGTACGAGTCAGCGATTCGGAACTCGTTCAAGCTGGAGGGCGCGGAGACTCCAACCTTTGACCTGGTACTGCTTGGCATGGGCGACGATGGACATACTGCTTCGCTGTTTCCGCACACCGAGGCATTGAATGAGATGGCGCACATTGTGGTGCCAAATCACGTTCCGCAGAAGGATACGTGGCGGATTACGCTGACCTGGCCTGTGATCAATCAGGGCAGGGAGGTGGCGTTTTTGATCGAGGGTACGGGTAAGGCGCAGGTATTGCATGATGTTTTTCTGGGGACTTACCAGCCTGAGGTTCATCCGTCGCAGTTGATTCGTCCGGCGAGCGGACAACTGACCCTCTTGCTGGACGCGGCGGCAGCGGCTAAGCTGCCTGCACCGGCGAATTCCGGTTCGACCGGCACTTTGGAGCTTAAATAAAATGATTCTCGCTGGGGACGTTGGCGGAACTAAGGTTCACCTTGCACTGTACGACTTCGCCAACGGGCGATTGCACCCAATTCGTGACCAGAAGTTTCCTGCGCATGAGTTTGGGAGCCTGGATGATGTGGTTCACAAGTTTCTGGCTGGGGATGGGACGGATTCGACCAAAGGAGGCGACATTCTTGCGGCCTGCTTTGGGTGTCCGGGGCCGGTGCGGGATGGGCGGCTGAAGCTGACGAATCTGCCTTGGACTCTGGATACGCGCGATCTCGTCAAGTCTCTGGGAATTCCTCATATCTCTTTGATCAATGATCTTGAGGCGAATGGTTACGGGATTCCGGAGCTTGCGCCGGAGAGCATCTTTACGCTGCATGAGGGCGACCCGGAGGCTACAGGACATGCAGGCCTAATGGCAGCGGGTACGGGGCTTGGGCAGGCGCTGTTGATCTGGGATGGGCAGAAGCATCGTCCGATTGCGTCGGAGGGTGGACATGCTGACTTTGCGGCGAGGAGTAACCGCGAGATTGCGCTGCTGGAGTACCTGCGCTCTACGCTGAAGGGGCGCGTGAGCTGGGAGCGCGTTGTCTCCGGTCTCGGGATCAAGAATATCTACGCGTTCCTGCGGGATGTTGAGAAGATCAACGAGCCTGGCTGGCTGCACGACCGCATGTTGTGCGAAGACCCGAACGCGGTGATCGGCCAGTGCGCTGAGGATGGTTCGAGTTCGCTGTGCTTTGAGACGATGAAGATCTTTACAGGGGCGTATGGCGCGGAGGCGGGCAATATCGCTCTTCAGGTGCTGGCGACCGGAGGGATGTATCTCGGTGGAGGCATTGCGCCGAAGATCCTGAAGACTCTGAAGAACGGCACCTTTACCCAAGCGTTTATGGATAAGGGGCGGCTGTCGCCAATGGTTGAGTCGGTTCCGGTCCGGGTGATTCTGGATGATACGTGCGCTTTGCTGGGGGCTGCGGCTTATGCGGAAGCTCGGGCGTCGGAGAACTCGGGTTATTCGGAGCGGGCTGCTTCGATGGACACAGCTAGTCGCTGATCGTGGGTCACGCGTCAGTGTGGCTTGAACGTCTTGCCTGTTTCGATCAGTGTTTTGAGACGGGAGAGGATACGTGGCCAGCCATCGGCGGAAGAAACGTAGGCTGTATCGCCCTCCGTCCACTGGTCGTGGGTGACTGAGACCTTGGTGGCCTCGCTTTCGGGAACGAGTTCTATCGTGACGCGGGAGCTGTTGCTGGACGTGCCGAGGGCGAAGGTGTACCGCAGTAGCTTAGGCGGATCTGATTCGATCACCTCGCCACGAACGTAGGTCGTGGGTTTGCCATCGGGTCCTGGGCCGACCCAGTTCATCGGACCACCGGGTTTCAAATCGACTTCGAGGTCACCCGACTTAAAAAGCAGATTGATGCACTCGAAGAATCTTTCGATGATGAAGCCGCCGAATAGGGCGGCTTTCCTTTGCTTGAGCCTTTGGCAAACCTAGAGCGCGGTAGCATGGCTGACATGAAAAAGCGCATAGGATTACTCTGCGGCATCCTAAGCCTATTGCCCGTTATCTTTTTGTTCGGATCGTCATTCTTTGCGCTGCTCTCTCCGGAATCGCACACCATTTCTCTGGGGCATCCAAAAATAGTGGTAGGGATAGCGGCTCTGTTGTCGGCCACGGCAGGTCTACTCTCCGCCAAGTGGTGGTTCGTTCTATTCGGGTTGCAAGTCGCTATATTACTGCCAGTGTGGGGATGTCGCTAACTTTCTTGCCGTGGGTTAGCCAACGTATTTATTGCCTCAGTAAGTTTCTCGAAATAGATGCTTTAGATACGTGCGGTTATTGATGGCTGGATGACGGCAGGTCTGATTGAGGTCATTGGCGCTGAAGGATCTTTCCCTTTCGGGGGGTTGACAGTAGGAGCCAGGGATGAAATCTCTTGTTGGTGCTTCCTTTGCCGTTGAAGGTCGGAAGACATTTTTTCTCAAGCCGTTATACTGATCCCGGATCCTCTTGCCCACCACTTCTATTACGTCGCTCGAAATTACGTCGCAAGAGATTCTCGATGCCGGTTCTCCCGAGGACATGGCAGAAGTTTCGTTATCAGCATTTCCATCGCAGGCGCTGGCGGGGGCTCTCGACTTTTCGCAGCGCGCTGATCTGATTGAAATGATGGATCAGCCATGCAGCTATGAGGAGCTTCGCGCTTGCCTGCATGATATTGCCCGGGTGAACCGGCTGACCTTCGCGCAGAGGCCTACGCTGGGCTGGCTGGAGGGGCTGGTGGTCTCGCATCCTGTTTCGGCAGCGCCACTGCGCGTAGTCGATGTGGGCTGCGGCTACGGGGATACGCTGCGTAAGATCGATCGCTGGGCGGCTAAACGAGGCGTTGCCGTAAAGCTGACGGGAATCGACCTTAATCCGGATGCGATTCGGGCGGCGCGAGCGGCTACTCCGCCGAGTCAGCAGATTGAATGGCTGGTTGGAGATGCTCTGGCCGACCACACGAATGGGCCTATTGACGTTGTCATCTGCTCTTTGTTGACGCACCACCTCACTAATCTGCAGATTGTGATGTTTCTGCGGTGGATGGAGCAGACGGCGCGGCAGGGATGGTTCATTGACGATCTTCATCGCAAGCCGGTGCCGTATCATCTGTTTCGGCTGTGGGCGAGGTTCGCGAACTGGCATCCCTTTGTGAAGAACGATGGGCCGGTGTCGATCCGGCGCAGCTTTGTCGCGGAAGACTGGCAGAGGCTGTGCGCTGCTGCCGGAGTTGCCGCGGAGGCAGTCTCAATCACAGAGCACCGTCCGGCACGGCTTTGCGTAGGGCGCGTCAAGTAGGTTGTTGGAGGTGGCTCAGTTGAAATTTCGACAGCCGGCTTCGTGGGGCGGCATTTGGCTCTAAAGCCGCTACTAGATTGCACTTTCGGTGATGCGAACGTGTGCCTCGGTGATGTGAAATCCATGCGTCTCGATGTCATCGAGACGCTCGGCGGTATCGATCCCAGGGATTGGAGCCCCATCCTGGCTCAAGCTAATCGTCTTGAACAGAGTCCAGGGGCCATATCGCAAAGGCAAGTTGGTTCCTGTGACATCCTCCGTCGAGCCGAAGATCCTACCGGGACCTCTAAAAATGTGAACCTGCATCGCACTCAATCCCTCTGCTATGTGCAGAGAGCATAGCATTGGAGAGGAGACCGAGGCGAGCGTGCAACGGCTTCTGAACTTCAAGAGGCTGACGATTTTGCGGCGGTTATTTTTCTTTCAAATTTCGACGATGGACTTTCGCTTCGAGGGCTCTCTTCATGTTCGTTCGTAATACTGCTGCTGTTTTTTCTGCCTTTGCTCTTTTTCTTCTCGTAACCGTTGGAGTTCACGCACAGCGGCTTGCTTTAGGCGTACACCCAGAACACTATGGCCTGACGATTATTCCGGATTTGAAGGCGGCGACCTTCCGTGGGGAAGAGACGATCGATGTGGTGCTGGATGCAGCGACCAAGAGCATCACGCTGAATGCGGCGGAGCTTAAATTTGGCGAGGTGAAGGCCTATGCGCTGCCGGTCGCGGAGTACTCCTATGGCAAGCTGGGGTCGCAGCCTAAGCCGCTGAGCCCGATGGAGGCGGATCGGCATCCGCAGATTGCTACTACGACGCTTGACGGCGAGAAGGAGCAGGTGACGTTCCGCTTTGCTGAGGAGCTGCCTGCGGGGAGAGTGACGCTCGCGATCCGATATACGGGTGTGCTGAACGATAAGCTGCGTGGGTTTTATCTTTCGAAGACGAAGGTGCGTAACTATGCGGTGACGCAGTTCGAGCCTACCGATGCGCGACGAGCGTTTCCCAGCTTCGACGAGCCTGCGTTGAAGGCTACGTATGACATCACCATGGTGGTGGACAGCGGCGATACTGCGATCTCGAACGCGAACATGATCTCGGATAAGGCAGGGCCGGTTGCGGGGAAGCATACGATTCGGTTTGCGACGACGCCGAAGATGTCGAGCTACCTGGTGGCGTTTCTGGTGGGCGACTTCAAGTGTTCGGAGGGCAAGTCGGATGGAGTGCCGATTCGGGTGTGCTCGACGCCGGATAAGGTGGAGCTGACGAAGTTTGCACTGGAGTCGGCGAAGTACGCGCTGCACTACTACGATAACTATTTCGGGATTAAGTATCCGATGCCGAAGCTGGATATGGTGGCGCTGCCGGACTTTGAAGCGGGCGCGATGGAGAACTTCGGCTGCATTACGTATCGCGAGACGGACCTGCTGGTGAATGCGAAGACCGGGGATATTCCGGAGAAGAAGCGGGTTGCGGTGGTGGTGGCGCATGAGATGGCACACCAGTGGTTCGGCGATATGGTGACGATGCAGTGGTGGGACAACCTGTGGCTGAATGAGGGCTTCGCGAGTTGGATGGAGACCAAGGTTGCGGCTGCTTGGCACCCGGAGTGGAACTTCGACCAGGATGACGCGCAGGAGCTGAACGATACGTTGAGCCTCGACTCGCAGAGAACCACGCGGACGATACGCGCGACAGCTAATACGCCGGATGAGATCAACGAGATGTTTGATGGGATCTCGTATGGCAAGGCGGGCGCGGTGATTGGGATGGTGGAGAACTACCTGGGAAAAGAGGTCTTTCGGCAGGGAGTGCATAACTATCTGCAGGCACATCTTTACGCGAATGCGACCGCAGAGGACTTCTGGAATGCGCAGACGGTGAACTCGCATCTGCCGGTGGATAAGACCATGTCGAGCTTTGTAACGCAGCCGGGTGTGCCGCTGCTGACGTTTTCGGAGAAGCAAGCAGCGAGTGTTCCTGTGGCTCAGAGCCAGTTTTTGCCCTCCGCACACCACCCTGTTTGTACCGGTTCAGAATCGAGCGAGGCTTGCTTGGAACCCCGGGGGGAGTCGACTGTCGTTGGTAAAGAACAGCGCTGGACGGTGCCGGTGTGTTTGAAGACGGCTGGGCCGCCAATCTGTCGGGTGCTGAGCCCGGAGGATGCGAGCATTCCGCTCCCGATGGATGTTGGGTCGCCGTTTTTCTATGCCAATGCTGGGGCTAAGGGGTACTACCGAACGGCTTATACGCTGGGGCAGTTCAACGCAATTGCGGCGAAGGCGGAGAGCTCGCTGACAGCTCCGGAGCGGATAGGTTTGCTGGGCGATCGCTGGGCGCTGGTGCAGTCGGGGCAGGCAGATGTGGGGGATTTCCTGAATCTGGTGATGAAGTTGAAGGGAGATCCCAGCTCGGCAGTTCTGGATACGGCGCATCAGGAGATCCAGAAGATAAATTCGGATATTGCGAACCCTGAGGATCGTGCGGAGCTGGCGTTGGTGCTTCGGCGGGAGTTTGGACCTGTGTTTACGGCGCTTGGCAGCCCGGTTAAGACAGAGCCGTTTGAGCGGCAGCAGCTTCGCGGAACGTTGTTCGAGCTGTTGGGGGAGGCTCACGATCCTGCTGTACTGGCAGAGGCTCAGTTGCTGACCGCACGTGCCTTTGCGGACAATGGGAAGGACAAGACGCTGGATCCAAACCTGTCTGCCGCAGCGGTGCAGATCAGCGTGGCCCATGGAGATACGGCGCTCTACGACAAGGTACTTGCGGTTAGCCGGAACTTCAGCGATCCGGGGCAACAGACCGATGCGCTGCGGTTGCTGGCGCGGTTTCGTGATCCTGCGCTGGTAAGGAGGACGCTTGACCTGATCGCCTCGGGAGAGGTTCGAAATCAGGATAGCTGGACGATGCTGGTGGAACTGCTTCGCGACCCTGAAACCCGCGATCAGACCTGGGCGTATATAAGGCAGAACTGGGAGAGGGTGAGTGCCCAGTTTACTGTGTCTTCGGGGGCTGAAGTTGTGGCGGCGACGGGGAACTTCTGCACGATCAAACAAAGAGACGAGGTGACCAGTTTCTTCACTGCGCATAAGGTTGCGGCAGCAGAGAGGACACTTACAAAGGCTGTTGATAGCATCAACGACTGTGTTGCGTTGCGGTCGGTCCAAGAGCCGAAGTTGCGTGGGTGGCTGCAGGTTCAGGCGAAGTGAAGGATGGCCCGTCTGTACAACTTAAGTGGGTGCAAAATCTGGACATAGCAGCCCGGACCCGGGCAGTTGATGGGGGCGGAGGCAAGTCCTTCTGTGCGCTCGTCTTGAGGGGAAAGGGGGCATGGCGGGGGTGGGAGGCGAGCGGGAGTTTGTGGACGGACGGTAAAAATAAATAGGGTACCCAAAAGTGTTATGGAGTGGGAGGCATTCTGCGTTGACTTTCAACTTTCGTAACGGTACCTTCCCAATTGAGGACACAAATGAAGAAAACCTTGTTCTTGCTTGCTGGCATCGCCCTCCTGTCTTCCGTCGCCCTTCCGCTGCACGCTCAAGACGGTTGTGTGAACTCCCCTGAAAATCCAACCGCGATTCTTGCTGTTGTAGGCTCTGCTGGTGCATTTTTTGTGTCGGTCCGTGCCCGTATTAAGGCTCGTCGCAGCTCGTCCAAGTAAGACCCACTGGGATCGGTCACCTGACACTCCTCATGGTGAGCTGCCTGGATCAATATTTTAATGTCAACTTTACCTGCTACCGAAGTCAGCCCAGTCCAATCGGCTGGAACGGAAGCCCTCAGCTTACCTTGTGCTGCAGGACTCGCGGCTCTCGTCGCGATCTTAGGCATTTCCATCATCCCCGGAACTGCTGGGGCGCTTTGGAATCTGTGGACTACTGATGCTCTCAAGTCGATCGGTATGTTCATCCCGCTAGTCAGCTTTGTGCTGATTCTGCGGGCCTGGCGTTCGCTGGGATGGGAGATGGAGGGTAGCTGGTGGGGTATGGCGATTCTGATGGTTACATCAGTGGTCGTCCATATTAGGGATCAGGCGATTCTGGTGTTGGTTCTGTCTCCCAAGTGGTCGATTTATATTCCGCCTCATTCGTTGGTCGCGTTCGCGTACGGT
>Ga0302177_10002956_pt1 | contig 11918 bp, 13 predicted proteins | sample I_Palsa_E1_2_FD_198780 | JGI IMG/M metagenome (GOLD analysis project Ga0302177, IMG submission 198780) | Peat permafrost microbial communities from Stordalen Mire near Abisko, Sweden - I_Palsa_E1_2 | ecosystem: Environmental > Terrestrial > Soil > Palsa > Peat permafrost | place: Sweden... | reverse complement strand
GAACCGGAGTTGGGTTCGGAATAGCCTTGCGTCCAATAATCTTCGGCCGCGAGAATCCTCGGCAGATACTTTGCCTGCTGTTCGGCCGTGCCCAGTTCCATCAGGAGCGGGCCGACCATCTGGAGACAATTTGGCAGCAGTGGCGGCAGGTCGCGCGCGCAGTACTCCTCAGCGAAGATGAACCGCTGTTCGACCGACCAGCCGGGTCCACCGAATTCGACCGGCCAGGCCGGGGCGGCCCAGCCTTGACGATGCAAAATGCGCTGCCATTCCATGACCTCGTCGAACGGAGCGAAGGCGCTGGTCGTCTTGCGGCCGGCCTCGCGGATCGCGGGGGTCGGCGCGGTATCCAGAAAGGCCGCCACTTCTTGACGGAAGGCGTCGAGTTCGGGCGCGAAGTCGATGTGCATGACGCTCAGCCCCGCTTTCCAGCGAAGGCGGCGATGTCGGCGAAATCGCGCTGCACCAATGAGCCCATTCAATCCTTCTCCGCAATCATTCGACGATCACCGCGCTAGGCGACTGGAAGGCCAACGGCCCCAACGAGAGACGACTCTTGGAGCGCAGGCGGTGAACTCCGACGCCGCCATGAACGACCCGTTGTTGACACCCGTTTAGTTGGATCGACTGAACTACAGGCGCCCTGCCCTGTCAATGGTGCGGCCCCGGAGTAGCCATGCTTGCAATACATGCGTAACTCCGCATATATTGCTGGCTATGGGTGCAGGACATGATCACGCGAGCCCCGGCACCCCCGCACCCAGACTCGCGATAGCCACCGCGCTGCTCAGCGGGTTCTTCGTCGTCGAACTGAGCACCGCGCTGACGATCGGCTCGATCTCGCTGCTCGCGGACGCCGGGCACATCCTGACCGACGTCGCTGCCACCTTCATGGGCTTGTGCGCGGTGATCCTCGCCCAGCGCGGCAGCACGGCGCCGGCCCGCACCTACGGCTGGCATCGCGCCGAAGTGTTCACCGCCGTCGCCAATGCCGTACTGCTGATCGGGGTTGCGACGCTGATCCTGCGCGAGGCGATCGGGCGGATCGGCCAGGCACCCGAGGTGCCGGGTATCCCGATGGTCGTCGTGGCTCTGATCGGACTGGCCACCAACGGCGCGGTCGCGCTGCTGTTGCGATCGCAGTCGACGCAGAGCCTGGCCGTCAAGGGCGCCTACATGGAGGTGATCGCCGACACGGTCGGCAGCATCGGTGTGCTGATCGCCGGTCTGGTCACGATCACCACGCACTGGCCCTACGCCGACGTGGTGGTCGCCGTCCTGGTCGCGTTATGGGTGCTGCCGCGGGCGCTGTCGCTGGCCGCGGGCGCGCTGCGGATCCTGTCCGAGTCGTCGCCCCGCCACATCAACGTCGACGACCTGCGCGCGGCACTGGCGGCGGTCGACGGTGTGACCGAGGTGCACGATCTGCATGTCTGGACGCTGGTGCCCGGCAAGGACATGCTGACCGCGCACCTGACCAGCTGCGAAGACTCTGCGCGGGTACTGAACGACGCGCGGGCCATCCTCGCCGAGCGCGGCCTCGAGCACGCCACCATCCAGATCGAGCCACCGGGCGACTGCTCAGTGGGCCTCTAGCCGCGTCACGGGCCAGCCTTAAAGGCCCTGCCAAAATTGATACAAGGCGTTGAGATCCGGTCCCTGGATGTCGCCGATCAGCAGGTCTTTATTTTGGGTCCACAACAAGTCCGGCCCCTTGTTGTACGTTCCACAGAGCACGGATCCAGCGGGAACGTTTGGCGCCCCTTCGGTGTGCCAGATACCTGGCGAATCCCCTCCATGCGGGCAGGGCGTGACGGCGTCCTCGCTGATGCCATCTTGGAAGGCCTTATCGAGTGCGGCCGCATTCGGATAGAGGGAGAAGGCCGCATACGTAGGACTGCCCGGATCCGGCGTCTTCTTACACTCAACTGTTGCCAGAGCTTGGCGATTCGGGCTGTCGGCCGGTGTGCAGTTATTCGACGTATAGGCCCGCGGCAGCACTTCGTACAGCCTCTGCAGGGGTTGGCTCGCCGGCGCGATGGTGGTGGTGGTGGTCGAAACACTCGGACGGCTGCTCGGCAAGCTGGCGGAAGAACTGCCACCCGAATGCCGCGCTACGACGAAAGCGACGCCCGCCGCAAGAGCCACCAAACCGACCGCAACCACCAGCACGACGGTCCTCGACCCGCGGACGCCTGCGGTGGTTCGCGTTGTCGGTGAAATCAGTTCCGATTTGCTTGCGAAGTCGCCGAGTGAGCGCTCCAACTCCCGGATCCGCGCTTCCGGATCGTCCTTCGGGTCCACCCCCAGATGCTCCCACATCGACGTGCGAGACCGGAGGGCCGAATTAGCCGCCTGCTAACTCAGGCCAAGGCCCGCGCGGGCGCCCGGGTCGCAATCGTCGAGCAGGTCCAGACACCGCGCCTGCTCGTCGGTCTCGCCGATGGCATCGGCCGCCCGTGCCAGCGACGCCACACAGCGCAGGAAACCCCGATTCGGTTCATGCGAATACGGCACCGGGCCAAAGCCTTTCCAGCCGTTGCGGCGCAACTGGTCCAGCCCGCGGTGATACCCCGTCCGGGCGTAGGCGTAGGCGGTGATCGCCTTGTCGTCGGCGAGGGCGTCTTCGGCCAACGCCGCCCAGGCCACCGAGGCCGACGGGTGGGCCGCGGCAACGGCGGCCGGGTTGTCACCGGCGTCCAATTGGGCTTCGGCGTCCGGGTCGCCGGGCAACAAGGTCGGTTCGGGTCCCAGCAGATCATGCATCGGCGTCATGGCGCCATTGTGCCGTGCGACGACGACGCCGCCACGGCAGACCTCCCGTCGGGTCGCTAAGCTCCAATAGGTATTTCGACACCGAAGAGGACAGCTGCGACATATGCCCAATCCATCAGGGTCTGACCGCGACAACACGTCGGACTCCGTCGATCGAGGCGCCGCGGGCGACCCGGTGGAATCCGAGGCTGACACCGCTGTCGAACCGGCGGCCGGTGCCGACCAAAAAACGACCGAGGGCTACCGCGCGGCCGATCCGGCGACCGAGGTGATCGGCCCGGCCGACCAGGAACAACAGCCACCGATACCCCAGCTTCAGCCCGGTGAACGTCGCTTCACAGCGCCGGGATTCGATGCCAAGGAAACCGCGATCATCAACGCGGCCACCGACCCCGCCACCGAGGCTTTCGAGCCCGGACGGGCGCCGGGCGGCGGCCAATCAGGCGCCAGAATCGCTACACCACAACTGATTCCGCCCCGGCTGGGAGCCAAGCTGCGCCCGTCTGGTCAACGCAGCTGGGGCTGGGTGCTGGCGTTGATCCTGATCATCCTGGCGTTGGCCGCGATCGCGGTACTGGGCACCGTGCTGCTGACCCGTAATGACAGAAAGCCGAACGCGTCACAGGAAGACCGGGTCCGCAGCACCATCCAGAGCTTCGACGCCGCGGTTCAGACCGGCGACCTGACCACGCTGCGCAGCATCACGTGCGGCAGCATGCGCGACGACTACGTCAACTACGACCAGCGTGAATGGAGCGACACCTACCGTCGCATCGCTGCGGCCAAGCAGTATCCCGTCGTCGCCAACATCGATCAGGTCGTGGTGGACGGAAACCACGCCGAGGCCAACGTCACCGCGTTCATGGCCTACGCGCCGCAGACCCGCTCGACGCGCAGCTTTGACCTGCAGTATCGCGACGATCAGTGGAAGATCTGCGAATCCAACTCTGGCTAAAGCCTTTTCAGCTCGCTGATAAGGACTTGCCGTTGCAGTGCAGGTCGTTACAGGCCTCGATAACCCGCTCGGTCATCGACGCCTCGGCCTTCTTGAGGTAGCTGCGCGGGTCGTAGAACTTCTTGTTGCCCACCTCGCCGTCGACCTTCAGCACTCCGTCGTAGTTGGTGAACATGTGCGCGGCCAGCGGCCGGGTGAATGCGTATTGGGTGTCGGTGTCGACGTTCATCTTCACCACGCCGTAGCCCAGCGCTTCCTCGATCTCCGACTTCAGCGAGCCGGATCCGCCGTGGAACACGAAGTCGAAAGGCTTGGCATCGTTGGACAACCCGAGCTTGGCCGCCGCCACCTTCTGCCCCTGGGCCAGGATGTCGGGGCGAAGCTGGACGTTGCCGGGCTTGTAGACGCCGTGCACGTTGCCGAAGGTGGCGGCCAGCAAGTAGTGGCCGTGCTCGCCGTGCCCCAGCGCCTCGATGGTCTTCTCGAAGTCCTCGGGGGTGGTGTACAACTTGTCGTCTATCGCGCCCTCGACGCCGTCCTCCTCGCCGCCCACCACGCCGATCTCGACCTCGAGGATGATCTTGGCGGCGGCGGCCAACTTGAGTAGCTCCTTGGCGATGGCGAGGTTCTCGTCGATCGGCACCGCCGAGCCGTCCCACATGTGCGACTGGAACAACGGGTTCTTACCGGCGGCCACCCGCTCCGCCGAGATGGCCAGCAGCGGGCGCACGTAGGTGTCGAGCTTGTCCTTAGGACAGTGGTCGGTGTGCAGCGCGACGTTGATCGGGTATTTCGCCGCGATAGAGCGGGTGAACTTGGCCAGCGCCACCGCACCAGAGACCATGTCCTTGACCCCGAGGCCGGAGGCGAACTCCGCGCCACCGGTGGAGAACTGGATGATGCCGTCGCTGCCCGCGTCGGCGAACCCTTTCAGCGCGGCGTTGACGCTCTCCGAGGAGGTGCAATTGATCGCCGGGAAGGCGTACGAGTTCTCCTTGGCACGTCGCAGCATCTCGGCGTAGACATCTGGCGTTGCGATGGGCATGAGTTCTCCTCCTGAGCAGGTGTTGCGCAAAGCTCGCGGACGCCGGCCGGCGGCCAGGTTTGCCCATCAGTATCGCAACAACCTCAGCACCACCGCAGGCCGCCCGGACTGCGATGGTCAAGGCCGGTCAGCCGCGCCGGTATCTTGAACACCGTGATCACCACCGCGGTGGCTATGCCCAACATCCTCGACCCGATGTATTGGATCGGTCCCCAGGGACTGTTTGCGTCGGCGGTACTGCCAACGATCCTGGCCATCGTCTTCGTCGAGACCGGTCTGCTGTTTCCCCTGCTGCCCGGAGAGTCACTGCTCTTCACCGGTGGACTGCTGGCCGCCCACGGCACCCTGAACATCTGGGTGTTGGCGCCGGCCGTGGCGGTGACCGCGATCCTTGGCGACCAGACCGGATACTTCATCGGCCGCCGGATCGGGCCCGCGCTGTTCAAAAAGGAAGACTCGCGCTTCTTCAAGCAGCACCACGTGACCGAGTCGCACGCGTTCTTCGAGAAATACGGGCCTGCGGCGATCATCCTGGCCCGGTTCATGCCGTTTGTCCGGACCTTCACACCGGTGGTCGCCGGGGTGTCCTACATGCGCTACCCGGTGTACCTGGCGTTCGACATCGTCGGCGGCATCCTCTGGGGCGGCGGCGTGACGGTCGCCGGCTTTTTCCTGGGCAACGTGCCGTTCATCCACCAGAACCTGGAAAAGATCGTTCTGGCCATCCTGTTCGTGTCGATGCTGCCGGCATTCATCGCGACCACCCGGGCCTACCTGAAGCGCCGTCGTGCCGCGAAGGACGACGAGGACGAGCTGACCGTCGCCGACTAGCTACGACGGCCGGAACGTCATCGCCACGCCATTCATGCAGTAGCGCAGGCCGGTCGGCTGGGGGCCATCGTCGAAGACGTGGCCCAGGTGCCCGCCACAGCGGCTGCAGAGCACCTCGGTGCGCGACATTCCGTCGCTGTTGTCCTGCCGCTCGAGGACGGCGTTGTCCATCGCTTTCCAGAAGCTCGGCCAGCCTGTGCCGCTGTCGAATTTGGTCGTCGACGAGAACAGGGCCTGGCCGCAGCCCGCGCACCCGAAGGTCCCGGAACGGTGCTCGTCGTTGAGTGGGCTGCTGTAAGGAGTCTCGGTGCCCGCCGTCCGAAGCACGTCATATTGCTGCGGGGTCAGGAGGTGGCGCCACTCCTCGTCGGTGTGGTTGACCTCGAACGTTTTGAGCGGAGCGCTCGGAGCGCCGGCCGCGTTGAAGGCAGTCAATGCACCGGCACCGGCGAGCACGCCGAGCCCGGCGCCGAGCAGCACGCGCCGACGGGTCAGAACCAGACGCGATGGTGTGGAAGCAGTCATCCTTCCAACATACGGCTCGTCCTCAGACGGCGACCTTGAAGTCGCAACCGGTCTTCGCACGCACATCGGCGACCGTGACACCGGGATGCAACTCGATCAGCGTCAGGCCGTGGTCCGGCTCGACCTCGAAAACGCACAGATCGGTGATGATCATGTCCACAACGTTCTTGCCGGTGACGGGCAGCGTGCACTGCTTCAGGACTTTCGGGCTGCCGTCTTTGGCGGTGTGATCCATCGTGACGATCACCCGTTTGACGCCCGACACCAAATCCATTGCGCCGCCCGGGCCTTTGACCATCTTGCCGGGCACCGTCCAGTTGGCCAGGTCGCCGTTCTCGGCAACCTCCAGGCCGCCCAGGATGGACAGGTCGATGTGGCCGCCGCGGATCATCGCGAAAGAGTCGGCGCTGCTGAAGAAGCTGGACCCCGGCAGGCTGGTGACGGTCTGTTTGCCGGCGTTGACGAGATCGGGGTCGACGTCATCCTCGGCCGGATAGGAACCGATGCCGAGCAGCCCGTTCTCGGACTGCAGCGTGACGCTGATGTTGTCGGGAATGTAGTTGGCCACCAGCGTCGGGATGCCGATCCCAAGGTTGACGTAGTAGCCGTCGCGCAGCTCCTGAGCGGCGCGCTGAGCCATCCGCTGGCGGATCGGGCTGTCGTTCTTCTGCGCGGTGCCGCCGCTGGTGGTGCGGAACTCGATGCGCTTCTCGTAGTGGGCGCCCTCGATGATGCGGTCCACGTAGATGCCGGGGGTGTGAATCAGGTCAGGATCCAGTTCGCCGACCTCGACCAGTTCCTCCACTTCGGCGATGGTGACCGTGCCGCAGCTGGCGATCATCGGGTTGAAGTTGCGCGCCGTCTTGCGGTAGACGAGGTTGCCCGCCTTGTCCCCTTTCCAGGCCTTCACCATCGCGACGTCGGCGCGAATGCCTTCTTCCAGAACGTATTCCGTGCCATCGAAGACCCGGGTGTCTTTGCCCTCGGCGAGCTGGGTGCCGAAACCGGTGCGAGTGTAGAAGCCGGGAATGCCGGCGCCCCCGGCTCGGAGCTTTTCCGCGAGCGTGCCCTGCGGCGTCAGTACGAGGTCCAGCTCGCCGGCAAGTACCTGGCGCTCGAACTCTTTGTTCTCGCCGACGTAAGAGGCGATCACCTTCGTCACCTGACGCGCCTTGAGCAGCAGCCCCATGCCGAAATCGTCGACGCCGGCGTTGTTCCCGACGATCGTGAGGTCTTTGACGCCGCTGTCCACCAGAGCCTGGATCAGGTTCTCCGGGATGCCACACAACCCGAAACCGCCTGCGGCGATGGTGATTCCGTCCTTCAACAAACCATCCAGAGCCGACACGGCATCGGGGTGGACTTTACTCATTGCTGGTCCCTTCTTTGACGGTCACGGCGTGTGCGGCCTCCATCAGCATCCAACCGGACAGCTGCACCGAGAGGTCACGCTCGGGGATCTCCGAACCGGTGACCGCTCCCCCGACGAACTGCGCCTGCTGCCCGCCGGCCGTCGGCAACTCGGCGGGGCGATCCCAGAACGGCCCGAACAGCGGCAGCCCTTCCACCGTCTGGCGGTTGTCCCACGCCGACTGTGCTGATGTCAGCACGATTTCGCGGGCAGTTTCGCGGGCCTTGGCATCGTCGGCAGAGTCGCCGGGCAGCGTCGTGGCGACCAGCGCCAGGTAGCGACCGGTGATGCCGGCGAACAACCCGCCGTCGCCGCCACCGGAGCCGCGCAGCACCCCGCCGGGCGACATGTGCTCGTCGACAGCGGCGACCAGGCGATGCACCCGCGGCGCGTGCCGGTCGTCCTCGGTGCGGGCGGCCAGCTCGGTCTCCAGCCCCAGCACCACGCCCTGGCAGTAGGTGTACTCGGCGCGAACGAGTGAACCCGCCTTGATGCCGTCGAAGACCAGGTGCTGCTCGGGGTCGATCAGCGTCTCGTCGATCCAGTCGGCCATCTGCTGGGCCCGCCGCAGCCGGTCGCCGTAGCGCGCCAGGAAGATCCCGGCGGGCCCGTTGGCCGGGGCGTTGAAGAACTGGTCCTGCTTGCGCCACGGGATGCCGCCGCCGTCTTCGGGCACCCACGCTTTGACCAGTTGGTCGTTCAGCTTGTTCAGCGCCCGCTCGCGGTCGACGTCGGCGATGCGGGACGCCCGCTCCAGCGCGAGCGCCAGCCAGGCCATGTCGTCGTAGTAGTTGTTGACCCAGGATCCGTTGTTACGCAGTCGATGTGAGCGGATCTGTCGCTCGATCTTGATGCGGCGCTCGGGCTGCGGATCGCGCTGCTCGGCGTCGACCAGGCAGTCCAGCAGATGCGCCTGCCACCAGTAATGCCATCCGCCGAACCATCGGTCGCGACGGGCCGGTGGCCAGGCCACCACGCCGAGTTGGGTGCCAGGTAGCGCCCACAGCCGCTTCAGATGCCGGCCGGTGACGGCGGCCTCCGCGCTGACCGCCCGGTTGACCCATACCTGATCCATGTCTGCAGATCCTGCCCTACCAGGCGCTCGCGATGTTCCCGTGTTGCGTGATCCAGGTATGCATGGCGATCCCGGCCGCGACCGCGACGTTGATGCTGCGTGTCGACCCGAACTGGGCGATCGACACGGTCAGCGCGGCACCGGCGCGGGCGTCGTCGCTGATGCCGGGGCCTTCCTGGCCGAACAGCAGCAGGCAGTCCCGCGGCAGCGCCGTCTGCTCCAGCCGCCCCGCGCCGGGCACGATATCGACGGCGACCACCGTCAGGCCCGACCCGGAGGCGAAGCTCAGCAGATCGGCGGTGTCGTCGTGGTGGCGCAGTCGCTGATAGCGGTCGGTGACCATGGCGCCGCGGCGATTCCACCGGCGTCGGCCGACGATGTGCACGGTGTCCACGGCGAACGCGTTGGCGGCGCGCACCACCCCACCGATGTTGGCGTCCTGACCGAAGTTCTCGATCGCCACATGGAGTGGGTGGCGCCGCTTGTCTATGTCGGCGACGATCGCCTCGCGTGTCCAGTACCGGTAGGCGTCGACGACGTTGCGGGTGTCGCCGTCACGCAGCAACTCTGGGTCATACCGTGGGTCGTCGGGAAGCGGACCCTCCCATGGGCCGACACCGGATGTCGGGACGCTCCACTCGGTGGGACCGGGCTCGCTCACCGCGCCATCCAAACCGCGGCGTGGGTGCCGACGATCGCGACGGTCGCGTACAGCAGCGCGTCGTTGAGGTCGCCCTGCGTGCACAGTGAGGCGTTGACGTGCACGGCGTCCAGCGACGCCTCCGGCAGAATCAGCACCGACGCTCCGTAGGCCGTGCAGGCGGCGTTCAGGCCCGGGGCAGGCAGAGTCGGCGTGGCGAGCAGCATCATCGGCCCGCCGCGGCCGGCGGAGTCGTCGCGATATTTGGCCGCGATGGTGTGGGCCTCCAATCCGAGCAGCATGTAACCGCTGCCGTTGAACGCGGCCGGGTCACCCAGCGAGGCCTGAGTCAGCTGGGTGCCGTCGGCCCGCCACGCGGCCACACTGGTGGATTTGACCACCAGGCCGGTGTCGCTCTCCTTGGTCGGCATTACCCCGACCGGGAACGCCGCCGGGTAGGCCGCGGCGGTGCCGGCGATCCGGTCACGTGGCGAGTACAGGTAGACGCCGCGGACGGCGGCACGGTCCTTCATCGGGCCCAGGCATACCGTGCCGGTCAGCCGCGTGCCTCCGGACGCGGAAAGCGATTGGATGACAAGATTTTTCACGCCGTCACAGCTGCCGATCCCGACGGATTCCATCGGATGCGCCAGCGCGCCGTAGAGGCCGAAGCGGATATCGCGGGGGTCGGCGTGGGGTTTGGCCGGGTCAGTCGGGGCCGCATCGACGTCGACCAGCACGTCGTCGTCTTGCCAGCGCAGATTCGATATCGAGGTGTTCCAGCCGAGCACGGCCAGTGACTCGCCGAGGTGCGCGGTTCCCGCACCATAGACCTGTTGGCGTGCAGACGGATTCGAACACGCACAGGCCAGAGCCAGCGTCGCCACCATCGCGATGAGAGTGCGCACGGTGACTACTGCAGCCCGAGGTCCGCCAGCCCCAGTACGCTGCGGTACGGAAAGCCTTCGGCTTCAATGGCTTCGGCGGCCCCGGTGGCACGGTCGACCACTGTCGCCACGCCGACCACCTGCGCGCCGGCCTCCAGCACGGCTCGCACTGCGGTCAGCGCCGACCCGCCGGTCGTGCTGGTGTCCTCGACCACCAACACCCGCTGGCCGGAGATGTCGGTACCTTCGATAAGTCGTTGCATACCATGGGTTTTCACGGATTTCCTGACGACGAAAGCGTCGATTGGGCGACCCGGTGCGTGCATGACGGCAGTCGCAACCGGGTCGGCCCCCAACGTCAGTCCACCGACCGCGGCGTAGTCCCAGTCGGCGGTGAGTTCGCGGACCAGCCGGCCGATCAGGGGCGCGGCTCGGTGGTGCAACGTGGCGCGACGTAGGTCGACGTAGTAGTCGGCTTCCTTGCCCGACGACAATGTGACGCGGCCGTGCACGACCGCCAATTGGCGTACCAGGGCGGCTAATTCGGCGAGCTCAGGTGCGGCCACGGCCCCGACCGAAGACACTCGTGGCGGCGCGGGCCAGTGTTCGCGGCACCATCCGGCTCGCGGTGGTGATCGCCTTGTACTGCACGCCGGGGACGATGACCACCTTGCCGCCGGCGGCGTCGGCGAGCGTTTCCCGGACAACATCGTCGACCTCGAGCCACATGAACGACGGCAGCGATTTCATGTCGATGCCGGCCCGGTCGTGAAATTGGGTGTGCACATAGCCCGGACACACCACGTGCATTCCGACGCCGGTGCCTCGCAACCCAACGGCCAGCCCTTCGGTGAACGACACCACCCAGGCCTTGGAGGCCGAATAGGTCGAGCCCCGGCCGGACAACAGCCCCGCAACGCTGGCAACGTTGATCACCGTGCCCGCACCAGCGTCGATCATCGCCGGCAACGCCGCCCGGGTCAGTTGCATCACCGAGGTGACGTTGACGTCCAGCTGAGACTGCAGCTTCGCCGGGTCGGCGGTCCAGAATTCGCCGGATGTGCCGAAACCGGCGTTGTTCACCAGCACCTCGACGCCGGCGGTCAACCGCTCGGCGACCTTGTCGCGGTCGGCGGCCTGGCCGAGATCGGCGGGCAGCACCTCGACGTTCCGCCCGCCCTCGTCGGACAGCTCGGCGGCCAGTGCCTTGAGACGGTCTGCGTCGCGAGACACCAGCACCAGGTCGTAGCCGTCAGCGGCATAGCGTCGCGCGAAACCTTCGCCGATACCGGATGTGGGCCCGGTGATCAGGGCGACGCGACGAGGCACGGCGTCAGTGTACTTAGCGGGTGCGCGACTCGGACTCAGCGCTGGTGATGTGAAGCCTGATGGCCGTTTCGGCTCGTCGGAGGACGATGGATCGGCTCTTGACGAGCAGTCGGCGGGGTAGCGGCCCGCGGCGCCGACCCGGCCTCACGGGTGAAGGACTCTGCCTGCCGCTGCGGCGCCTCGGCCCGCCCGGCGGGAGCCAGCGGGCGACTGGGGGCCGACTTGCGGCGGGTCGCCGCCTGCTGCGTCCCGGCAGATCCCGCCGCCTGCGGCACCGGCGGCAACACCCGCAGCAGGTCGTTGAATTGGCGCACCGTGCGCAGACCCTCGTCCCATTGGGCACGAGTGCTGCCGATCGGCATGCTGACCAGCGTCCAGTTCTGCTCGTTCCACATGATCTCGGCGCAGTCGGGTGCGGTGTGCGCGAAGGTGACCATGCGGCGAT
>Ga0302177_10002954_pt1 | contig 11921 bp, 8 predicted proteins | sample I_Palsa_E1_2_FD_198780 | JGI IMG/M metagenome (GOLD analysis project Ga0302177, IMG submission 198780) | Peat permafrost microbial communities from Stordalen Mire near Abisko, Sweden - I_Palsa_E1_2 | ecosystem: Environmental > Terrestrial > Soil > Palsa > Peat permafrost | place: Sweden: Abisko... | reverse complement strand
ACCTCACGTGCCACGCGTGTCACCTCACCGGCGAAGGCATTGAGCTGATCCACCATCGTGTTGATCGTTTCTTTAAGGAGCAGGATCTCGCCGCTCACGTTTACGGTGATTTTCTTTGAGAGATCGCCGCTCGCGATGGCGGTCGAGACCTCGGCAATGTTGCGTACCTGACCAGTCAGGTTGCTGGCCATCGAGTTAACGGAATCGGTGAGATCTTTCCACGTCCCACCGACGCCCGGTACCTGCGCCTGACCTCCCAGTTTGCCATCCGTACCAACTTCCCGAGCTACGCGCGTCACTTCCGAGGCGAACGACCGCAATTGGTCCACCATCGTGTTGATGGTATCCTTCAGTTCAAGAATTTCGCCGCGCACATCGACCGTGATCTTGCGCGACAAATCGCCGCGCGCCACGGCCATCGACACTTCGGCAATGTTCCGGACTTGCCCAGTCAGGTTGCTGGCCATGAAGTTCACGTTATCGGTAAGATCCTTCCACGTGCCAGCCACACCCGGAACCTGAGCTTGGCCTCCCAACTTGCCTTCCGTCCCGACTTCGCGGGCCACACGCGTCACTTCGCCAGCGAATGCGTTGAGCTGATCCACCATCGTGTTGATCGTGTTCTTGAGTTCGAGAATTTCGCCCTTCACGTCAACCGTGATCTTGCGTGACAAATCACCGCGCGCCACGGCGGTGGTGACCTCTGCAATGTTGCGCACCTGGCCGGTAAGATTGCCGGCCATCGAGTTGACAGAATCCGTAAGATCCTTCCACGTGCCAGCCACACCGGGCACGTTGGCTTGACCACCCAATCTGCCTTCGGTGCCAACTTCGCGCGCCACGCGCGTCACTTCGCCGGCGAAGCGATTGAGTTGATCTACCATCGTGTTCAGCGTTTCTTTGAGCTGCAGAATCTCGCCGCGGACGTCCACCGTGATTTTGCGTGACAAATCGCCATTCGCGATGGCCGTGGCCACCTCCGCGATATTTCGTACCTGACCGGTGAGGTTGCTGGCCATGAAATTGACGTTATCGGTGAGATCCTTCCACGTGCCACCCACGCCCGGCACCTGCGCCTGGCCGCCCAGTTTGCCTTCAGTTCCGACTTCCCGGGCTACACGCGTTACTTCTCCGGCGAACGCGTTGAGCTGGTCCACCATCGTATTGATGGTGTCTTTGAGTTCGAGAATCTCGCCTTTCACGTCGACCGTTATCTTGCGCGACAAATCGCCCCGAGCAACGGCGGTTGTTACCTCTGCAATGTTGCGTACCTGCGCGGTCAAGTTACCGGCCATGGCGTTAACGGAATCGGTAAGATCTTTCCAAGTGCCGGCGACCCCCACCACGACGGCCTGGCCGCCGAGTTTGCCATCCGTACCGACCTCACGAGCTACGCGTGTTACTTCGGAGGCAAACGAGCGCAACTGATCCACCATCGTGTTGATGGCTTCTTTGAGTTGCAGAATTTCACCGCGCACATCGACCGTAATCTTGCGGGAAAGATCGCCGCTCGCAACCGCCGTAGCAACTTCAGCGATATTGCGCACTTGGCCAGTAAGGTTACTGGCCATCGAGTTGACGGAATCCGTCAGATCTTTCCACGTGCCGGCGACGCCAGGTACCAGGGCCTGGCCACCCAACTTGCCATCTGTTCCCACCTCGCGCGCCACGCGCGTTACCTCGGCCGTAAAAACACCGAGTTGCTGAATCATGGTATTGACAATATTAGCGGAGCGCAGAAACTCGCCTTCGAGGGGCCGCCCGTCAACGTCCAAACGCACGGTTTGGGTCAGATTTCCTTGAGCCACTGCAGCAATCGCGCGCGTTACCTCGGCCGTTGGCCGAAGCAAATCTTCGACCAGCGTGTTGACCGAAACTTCAATGTCGCCCCACGCGCCTCTCGCTTCATGGAAACGCAAGCGCTCCCTTGTCCGGCCTTCTTTGCCGACGACCTGCCCGACCCGCTTGAGTTCCTGCGCCATCTGCTGGTTCGCAGCCACAATAGAATTAAAGGTGTCGGCAATCTTCCCTTCCAGCCCCGCCCAAGACCCCGGAAGCCTGACGGAAAAGTCTCCGTCCCGCATAGTTTGCAGACCCGCCAAAATAACACTGAGGTCCGCCGAAGCAGGTTCCCCCACAAGAACTGAGTTTCCATTTTTCTTCTCGACAGCGTGGGGGTCACCGTTGGCAACCGCAGTCGTGCTCCCTCGGTTGTTTCTTTTCATCATGCTCTCCTGCGCGGCGGGAGTTGGATCGGTACGCATTACTAATTTTGCAGCATCGCCTGTCGGGGGAGCGAATCAGGATGCGTCTCAGTCAGTCTGTGATACTCGCCCAGCGACATTTCTACGTCAAGGTTTCGATCGAATCGACTCTATGTCACTTCAAATCGACCAATCGAGTTGACAGGGAAATCCCATGCCAAGTGTCTTATCTAACATGAAACCCCTAGACGAGCTCTAGGGTTTTTACTGTAGAAGACGACCCGTAACTGGATTGGTAACGGCCTGTTTTTTTCGCTATGCTGCGGCAACTTCCTGCACCATCCCGACTGTGGATGCTTCATGAGCTCCCACCCGCCGTAATACGTCCGCTGCCCAAGTCGTTTTTTCGATTTCCCGGCAAGCAACGTAAACAAGGACCCCCATTTGGCGAATCTGATGTTCGCAGCGCTCCGCGTCGTCCTGGGAGAAGCCCAACCCTACAAGCGCGTTAGTGTGATCGCATAGACCCCGAGAGTCCCTTCTCGCCAGTAACGCATCGAGGAACGACTGGGAACGAACGAAAAAACCCACGGTGGGGATCATTACCGCGCCGAGCTTCATAAACCAACTGACCAATCCTGTCGCGATAGTACTCGCCTCGCGTCCCGCGCCAGAAATCCAGGCCTCCCGCACCACCGCGGCTATGGGGTGCTCGGGCGAGAGCATCACGCAGATGTCCTTCTTATCAAACCCCGACTGATTCAATGACTGGACAACTTGACGAAGTGCAACGTCATCCGTGTACATTCCGTACGCGGCTGGTGCATGCGCGGCCATGGTCGAAACTCCTGCGATGGGTGAAGTGATGAATCTGGCTTCCCAATCGATGGCGAGATTGGGGGCATCTTTAAAGTGTGTTTACGTTATCAAACCAAAGGGGTGACTACACTCGGGTAGATCATGTAGTGACCAAAGGGTCGAAGCTCGCCACGGTATCGATTTCGGTCATCATCTTGTCTCGAAGATTCGATTGGCTGATGGTGTGATCAGCGTCTCCGTATCTTTGCAAATTCGACACGCGTGCAGCAGGAAATCGCGGGCTTTCGGGGAGGCGGGAACGGCTGTGGCAGCTCCGCGGAGCCCCGGCAGATACAATCGGACGGAACGGGCACAACACTAATTCCCGCTCTTCCCGTGTCAAAAGCAAAAAAAGGCGTGAGGCGAGAAGCTGCACCTCAGGATCTTAGACGTACGATTCTAATTGGCATTAGCCATCGTAAATCGTGTTCTGCGCCTGCCACGATCGGAGCACAAAACGCTAACTTGTTGCAAATAAATCGCTGAAACGGCTAAGCCTTGGTTTAGAGTATCTAACAAAACTCCGCATTCACCGACAGAGCCCCCTGTTGGGAAACTCATGTTGGTAAATTCGTCATTGTGTAGCCCGCAGTAAGATGGACCGCGAGGCAGTAAGCACGGTTCCTAAGAAATCAGCACTTTCGTTGACAGGGCGCGAGCGGGCGGGCCGAAAACCCGTGTCCCGCAAGGGTTCTGCTGGCAGAGGGCAAGAAACATCATCTTGACAGCCACCAGGGCCGCGAGTATGGTTGCGTGGTTCGCCGGGTAGGGTTTCTGAGTGGAGCCAAGTCGGGGACTCTGATTCCGCATTTTTAATCCATCCTCTGTTCCCGATCGACCACGGCCAGCAGTCGGCATTGATTGCTGTGAACGCTGCCGCACCATTCACCGGTGGCGCGCTTTCCCAGGAGATTTCCACCATGACCACGCCGCGCGCCAGCTTTGCCTCCCGTGCTTATTCCGCCGATCTTTATTCCGTCGATCCGTCCACTTCTTCCGGCAATGTGAGCTGCCGCAGCCTGGGCACGGGAGGCGCCGCTGTCTCCCGGTGGGAGCGCATCGCCCGGCGCACGCTGGCTGTGACCATGCTCGTCCTCGTCGCCGCCCTCCCCAGCCTGGCCGCGACCGACACGGTGACCAGCCTAGTCGACAACTCCTCAAGCCTCACAACTGCGGGAACGCTGCGGTATTGGCTCGCTAATGCGGCCTCTGGCGACACGATTGTCTTCAGCGTGACCGGGACGATCACTCTCGATTGCACCGATCCCGGCGACGGACCGCTCGTAATCAGCCAGAACCTGACCATCAGCGGACCGGGGGCGGCAAACCTCGCCATCAGCGGCGGCCTCCCCAGCGCCTACGCGTGCCAAGTGTTTGTGGTTAATACTGCGGTCACCGCGACCATATCCGGCGTGACGATCGAGAACGGGATCTGCAGCTACTCTCCCATGTCTCCCATGTGCCTCTCCGGCGGCGGCATCCAGAACAGTGGCACGCTGACGGTGAGCAACAGCACACTCTCGGGTAACTCTGCCGGTGTGGGCGAATTAGGCGGCGGCATCTTCAACGACAACAGTGGCACGCTGACGGTGAGCAACAGCACACTCTCGGGTAACTCTGGCGGCGTCCACACCAGCACCGGCGGCGGCGGCATCTTCAACAACCCCGGTGGCACGGTGACGGTGAGCAATAGCACCCTGTCGGCCAACTCCGCCGACCTAGGCGGCGGTATCTACAACGACGGCACCCTAATGGTGAGCGACAGCACCCTGTCGACTAACACCGCCGGCAACCAAGGCGGCGGTATCCTCAACACAGGCACTCTAACGGTGAACGACAGCACCCTGTCGGGCAACTCCTCCACCCTCCTCGTCGGCGGCGGCATCTACAACCAGGGCACGCTGACGCTGAAGAGCACGCTTCTGGCGAATGAATCCTCGGGCGGAAACTGCTACATCTATAGCGGCGCCGTAACCTCCGACGGCTACAACCTCTCGGACGATAGTACCTGCACCTTCCTGACCGCGACCGGCGACCAGAACGACGTCACCGGCGCCGCGACTTACCTCGGTCCCCTGCAGCCCAATGGCGGGCCCACCTCGACCATCGCCCTGCTGTCAAACAGCACCGCCATCGACGCCATCCCGGTAAACGAGTGCACCGATGCGTTCGGAAATGTGGTCGCGACCGACCAGCGCGGCGTCTCCCGCCCGCAGGGCAAAGGCTGCGACATCGGGGCCTTCGAAGTGGCTGTGGCGGTGCCGACGGCCAACGTCTGCACGGCAGGCAGTCCCGCGCCTTGCAGCGCCACGATCACGCTGGACTATTACATCCCGAGCGGCACGACGCTCGGCACCACCCCGGTGAATGTCGTAACCCAAGGCGCGCCCGGCCTCGATTTCACCCTGGCCAGCACTACCTGCAACAGCTCCGTGACTGCGGCTTCCTGCACGGTGACGGTCACCTTCGCTCCCCTCGCGCCCGGAGTGCGCCTGGGCGCGATCGAACTCAACGTTTCCTCCGGCTCCCCGATACCGGCGACCCCGATCTACGGCATCGGCGTAGGCCCGGCCCTGGCATTTACCCCGGGGATCATAAACACCGTGGCGGGAGGCGGCAGTGGGTGCGGCGGACAAACGGACTCCGTGGGAGATGGCTGCCCGGCCAGCAGCGCCAGCCTCCTTAATCCCACAGGCACGGCGCTTGACAGCGCCGGCAATCTTTACATCGCGGACATTGACAACCAGCGCGTTCGCAAGGTGGACACCAACGGAAATATCACCACCGTGGCCGGCACCGGAACTATGGGTTATAACGGGGACAACATTCCGGCCACCAGCGCGCAACTCAGCGATCCCGAGGCCGTAGCAGTGGACGGCGCCGGCAACCTCTACATCGCGGACAGATTTAACTACCGCGTCCGCAAGGTGGACACCAGCGGAAATATCACAACTGTGGCCGGCACCGGAACTACGGGTTACAACGGGGACGGCATCCCAGCCAGCAACGCCCAACTCAACCAGCCAACCGGCCTGGCCTTGGATGGCGCCGGCAACCTCTACATCGCCGACTTTACCGGACAGCGCGTCCGCAAGGTAGACACCAGCGGCACCATTACCACCCTGGCGGGCAATGGCACGGAGGGATACATTGACAATGTTGCGGCAACCAGCGGGGAAGTCGCCAATCCCAACAGCGTGGCGCTCGACAGCGCCGGGAACTTGTACATTTCGGATAGCTACAACTGCCTCATCCGCGAGGTGACGGCCGCGACCGGTACTATCACCACCGTGGCGGGCACCACCACGGGTGCTGGAACGTCTGCTAACTGCGGCTCCAGCGGCGACGGTGGCGCGGCCACCGCCGCTGAACTGTCATCGCCCTACGGCGTGGCCGTGGATAGCGCCGGAGATATCTACATTGCGGACTTCGACAACCAGCGCGTCCGCAAGGTGAACGGCGCCGGCACCATCAATACGGTGGCTGGCACCGGAACTGCGGGCAGCGGCGGGGACGGTGGCCCAGCCACCAGCGCGGGATTCTTCGCGCCCGACGCGGTAACGGTGGACCCAGCGGGCAACCTCTATATCGCGGACGAAGGCAACGGCCGCATCCGCAAGGTGATCGTGACCAGCTCGGCGCTGTCTTTCCCCGGAACCACGACCGCGGGAACCACCAGTACTCCGCTAAGCCTGGTGGTCTCGGATGTGGGCAACGCGACTCTCTACGCCACCGCTTCGACTTTCGTCTTCCCAACCAATTTCGAGTCGGGGACAGTAAGCGACCCATGCGGCACGACGCTGGCGGTTGCCTACGACTGCAACCTGGGAGTGGAGTTCGCTCCCACCACCGCCGGCAATCCGCTGACCGGCACGCTCACTGCCGGCGCTACCAACAACACCTACGACGCGTCGCGACTCATGGTGAGCCTCAGCGGTGTTTCCCAGGCCAGTACCGTAAGCGTGACCATTGCCAGTTCGCCGACGGGGCTGACGTTTAGCTCGTCGGGGACAGGGTGCGCGGCGGGCCCAAGCTACATCACGCCGCAGACTCTGACCTGGACTCCCAGCAGTTCATGCACCGTCACGTTCGCATCGCCGCAGGCCGGCACGGCGGGAACGCGGTACGTCTTCAGTCAATGGGAGAACAGCTCGACCAATGCCAGCCGGTCCATTAGTGCTCCGTTGTCCACCGCAACTTATACGGCGACCTTCGCCACGCAGTACCTGCTGACTACGACGGTAAGTCCGGCCAGCACGGGCACGATAGGAGCCAGCCCCACGGCGGCGGGCAACTACTACGCGTCGGGAACGCCAGTGACGCTGACGGCGGCCGCGAATTCCGGCTACGTCTTCTCCGGCTGGAGCGGAGCGGCGACCAGCAGCAGCAATCCGGTGATCGTCACTATGAGCGGGCCAGAAAGTGTGACGGCAAACTTCGCCTCCGCACTCGGCTTCGTGCCTCCCAGCATCGCCTTCGGCACGGTGACGCTGTGGGGCGGCACGTCGCAGTTCCTCAACATCACCAACAACACGTCCGCCACGGTGAACTTCAGCAAGATTTCGCTGGGCTCGCTGGTCAACGTCACCAACCAGGACCTGACCTACGACGGCGGCTGCATGAATCCGCTGAAGCCGGGCAAGAGTTGCAAGATCACGCTGAGCCTGTGGCCGAGCAAGGTAGGAAATGCCTCTGCCGTTCTGACGTTGCAGGACGCCGCCTCCGCCAGTCCGCAGAAAGTTGGGATCACGGCGACGGTGATTGCGCCGAAAGCCAATGTGAGTCCGTCGTCGTTGAGTTTCGGAACAGAGACGGTGGGCGACGAGACCACAGCCAAGACGGTGACGCTGAGCAATCCGGGGATTGGAGCTTTGACGATCTCGGGGGTGACAATCACGGGCCAGAACTCTGCCGACTTCGTGGTGACGGGGAACACCTGCGGCGGTTCGCTGGCGGCGGGCAGCAACAGCAGTTGCACGATCCGCGTGAGCTTCAAACCGAAAGCCAAAGGCTCGCGCTCGGCCACCTTGCAGATCACCGACAACGCGCAGTCGCACACGCAGACGGTGTCGCTGTCAGGAACCGGACACTAACGGCCAGGTGCGGGGACGAGTGGGCTGGCCCCAGGTGGAAACCCTGGGGCCATTTTCATCCCGAGAGAAAGTTCCAACAGATGAGGGCACAACCGAGAGACAAGAAAGCCTCGTGAATGTCAGCCCGCTTTTCGTAGCGCACCCGCAGTCGCCGGAATTGATTCAGCCACGCGAAGGTGCGTTCGACTACCCAGCGCCAGCGTCCCAGCCCGCTGCCATGTTCAGTGTTGCGCTTCGCAAGAAAAGGGAGGATGCCTCTGTCACGCAGACCTTGCCGGATTGACTCCGCGTCATAACCACGGTCGCCCAATACGCAATCAGGACGATGACGCGGCCGTCCGCGATCTCCCTGCAAGCTCGGGATAGCATCCACCAGTGCGAGGGCTTGCTGTGAGTCGTTCCGATTGGCTCCGGTTAGTTGAATGGCGAGCGGAACCCCGCGACCGTCGCAGATTAGATGGCGCTTGCTGCCCAGCTTGGCCCGGTCGGTAGGATTTGGTCCCGTCTGCAGCCCCCAAAAACTGCCCGGATCGAACTACCGTCTACGACGGCCCGTGACCAATCAATCTCCCCGTAGCGCGCTAGCCGGTCTAGTAAGACGAAGTGGATCAGTTGCCAGATGCCGGCTTGTTGCCAATCACGTAACCGCCGCCAGCAGGTCATGCCCGAACCGCAGCCCATTTCCTGAGGCAGCATTTCCCAAGGGATCCCACTACGCAGGACGAAGAGAATGCCTAACAGACACGCTCGATTTGCCAAACGTGGCCTCCCACCCTTCGGACTCGCCTTTGCAGCAGGAATGAAAGCTTCGATGAGTTCCCACAATCCGTCTGGCAAGAGTTCGGGGGCCATTGCACACCTCCGTCCATAGGGATGTTTCGTGCCTTTCCGCGGGTTGCCAGAACTAAGCCGACTAAGACGGTTTTGTTAGACGCTTTTAGTGTTTATTCGGGTTGCGCCGGAGACGTTGCCTCGCGGGGTGCTTCCACCCTGACTTCTACCTCCGCTCCGGCTTTCAGCCGAACCTTTTCGCCGTTCTCGTCAATCAGAGTGTTGTCGATTCGAATTTCACGATAAAGGTGATCAGCCCCGTCCACGGCTATCTGGGCTTTCTCCGGATACTCCGGCGAGATGGGCTTGATAATTTTTTCCACGGTTCCAGGGAGGGTGGTACTCGCCTTTTCGCTCATAGGGACCTCGTTAATTAAAGGTAGCGGGGAATACTGGTCGGGGAATTATACTATTCCACCCGCTGTGTGAAGCCACCCGTTTTACGCGCGCTAGACGACGCCCCAACGCAAATGGGGTTTGCTATGAGGCGTCGTGATCACGCTATACACTTTTCACCGTGCGATTATCCCTGCGTTCCGCTGGAGGGCATGCTGCTTACCGCTTGGCGAAATCTGCCCGTGGCAGACGCAGCCGAGTCAAACACTTTGTTCTTCACATCGTTAGCCCTCTCGCGAACCGATTCTCGAGTCTCACTGCCCGGCGCTGGCGCCAGCAGAATTCCCAAGCCGGCTCCGATTCCAACGCCTAGCAGGAAACCACCCACGTGCGCCGGCCAATTGCTTTTACCCTGAAGAGCATCGGCAGCGGCCCCGAGACGATCGACCGCGTCTTCGTATTTATCGGCAACGCTATCGGAGACGTCGCCGTATTTGCTCGAGACGCTGTCGGATAAATCGCTGACGCTATCTTTCACCCTGTTCCCAATCGCTTTCCGCATTTTTGGCTCCGTAAACAGGAGGCTCAATTTTGCCGCGAGCCTTACCCAATCCTTTATCGTGTTTTGAGCTTCTGAGTTGCGCATTATCATTCCCCTTTTCAATGTTGACAGACCATAACTTTAAGGTAGCCAACTCTTAAAGAACTATCAGTGGATTCGTGTAGAGCATGTCCGGCTTGCGGGTATCAACAACCAGACCCGAGACGCACCCACGCGGATAACTTCAACTCCCAGCGTACAGCATATAACACATTGTGTGCCAACCGGCAGACGCGAGCTTTAACCCTGCGCTCACAAAGTCGCAAGTGAAAAACCATTCATGGCTGGATCGAGCCTCGTGGGGAGTCGTCGCATGCCCAGTATCCTGGCGTCCAAAGATATGCATCGCCGGGACAGACAGGTTGCTCATAAATTGGTATCGGAGGTGGAGCGACCGTGATCATCACGCCGACTTCCGCCATCATTGGTGCGGAAATGCACAGCACGGCAAGTACGAAGAACAGCGTACGAACAAAACGAATACGCATAGCATTCCTCTCCCCCGTCCTCGTTTGCCGGGTGCCGCTCTCCCGCTGCGGGTTGCGTGCACGAGCCCGGATTTTTGTGCCGTTCGGATTATTGATTGTCGCTTTTTTTCTGATTCTGTGGCACTTGTTGCCGGGCTTCCTTTTCTGCGGCCTCATGGCTGATCTCATTCACCGCGCGCAGGAAGGGCGCCGCAGGTGAAGGGACAGCAATGGCACCTGACAATATTTTATTAGCGGGTATATCACCACCATAGATCGCCTTGGCTGCGTCGCCGTCTGCCTCTATCACCGCCCCTTCCAGTGTCTGCCCTGCAAACGCACCTTTAGAACGCGCGTAAGTCAAAATTTCAGTATCCATTTTCCAATCCGTTCCGACTGTAGCGTGCCGCCCCACGGGTCCCGCCGCTGCAGATCCTTCAAGAGACATTCGGACCTTATTGGAAAGTAATTCTTGCAGACCTTTATCGTTCATCACGATCATCACCAGGTCAACACCCTCTGCGCCAATCTGAGGGCCGAAGGTCCCACCGCTGATCGTAATGAAGGCCGGGGCGCTCCATCCGCCGGTTCGCTTGCTTGCAGTACGGCACACCGCCACCCCGTGCCCGTACTTGCCCCCGACGATCAAGCCGGCTTTGATAAGATCCGGAAATACAACAATACATTTCGCATTCTTTACGACTTCTTCCGGAATACCCTTGTCTGGAGCCAAGGCAATCTGCTTTAGGACTTGAGCAGAGCTACGGAGGCGCTCGGTTGCGTCATCGCGGACCGAACTCGCCCAGGCGACGTTTGCGGCAATTGAGCTGAGAATGGTTAACACTACAATGAAACGCCGTTTCATTAGCTGCTCCTTTTAACGGACCTGTAAGCGCACCTACGCGATCGCGCAAGACAACTGCTCACATCCGGGATGCCCGCACTGGCACGCAATTTCGGCGTGGTTCGCCGCGTCCTCGCAGGACTGGCTGCAATACTTCCCTTGTCGATCAGCAATGCATTGGCAGGCGGGATGCGGACATTTCGTTTTCCCAGAAGTCATCGCTTTCTCCAATCTTCAGACAGCACTACGGCGACCGGTCACGAGGTCAACGATAAAAACGATAACAGCGATCACCAGCAAGAAGTGAATGAGGCTGCCTGCGATGTGAAAACCGATGCCTAATAGCCACAGAACGATCAGAATTGCCGCAATACCCCACGCCAACCGCATCGTGATGCCTCCGACACACAGATATCCAACAAGGATACTTTTCAAATGGTGACCGGCGAATCCTCTGGGATTTGTAGTCGTCCCTAAGAAAAGCTGTAGGCCGACGCAACCCCGATCAAGCCTGACGCTTTTCTTCTTCGTCACGATCGCGGGGAGGATCGTCAATCCGCGTAGGGGGCTTTGAACCAGTGTCGGGATCAGGGTCCGTGGGGAGTTGAATCACACTCTCGGGATCGTTGGTTGGGTCGGGCATGGTGGGCAAGTGCTCGCCGCCATCCGGATCATTTCTCGATGGGT
>Ga0302177_10002943_pt1 | contig 11942 bp, 12 predicted proteins | sample I_Palsa_E1_2_FD_198780 | JGI IMG/M metagenome (GOLD analysis project Ga0302177, IMG submission 198780) | Peat permafrost microbial communities from Stordalen Mire near Abisko, Sweden - I_Palsa_E1_2 | ecosystem: Environmental > Terrestrial > Soil > Palsa > Peat permafrost | place: Sweden... | reverse complement strand
GGCTGGCCGCTGAGCGAGCTGCCGGACGCGGTTAGTGTCGCCGTGAGGGTGAGTTCCTGGTGCGCGGTGCGGAAGCTCGCGGTCAGCGCGATCGGGCGCTGGTGACGGTCTGGGTGAGCGTGCCGGCTGAGGCGGCGTAGCTGGCGTCGCCGGGGTAGACGGCGGTGATCGTGTCGCGGCCGGCCGGCAGGGCCGTGGTGGTGCAGGTGGCGCTGTATTTGCGGCCGCTGACGCGGGTCAGGGGCACGGCGCGGCACAGTGCCGTGGAGCCGTGGCTGAACGTCATGGTGCCGCCGTCGGCGGGGCTGACCGTCGCGGTGAACCAGACTTCCTGGCCGGAGGGGCTCGGGTTCCGCGACGAGATCACCGCGGTGACGGGAGCCCGCCGGGCCGCGCTGATCACCGACACGGTGTCATTGCCGTAGTTGGTCACGTAGGCGGTGTGCGTGGAGGGATCCACCGCCACCCCGTACGCGCTGGTGCCGACTTTGATGGTGGCGGTCACCCTTATTGGTCGCCGCGTCGATCACCGACACCGTGCCAGCGGTGCTGTTGGCCACGTAGACGGTCCTGGCGGCGGGGTCCACCGCCACCTCGGACGGCCTGGCGCCCACTTTGATGGTGGCGGTCACGGTGTAACCGCCTGCCGCCGAGGCGGGCACCGTGCCGGCCGTCAGCGAAAGCGTGGCCGCTGCGACGACGACGGCGGCGCCGCCGCCGCCTCGCCGGCGGGCTGAGGTCCTGCCGCGCTGGCCGACGCTGGCATGATGGTCCCGTCGTGCGCGCATAACCTGTCCCCTCACCTGTGTCCCCGTGCCCTGGTGCCGGGAGTTAACCCCGCAACCGTGGGCCGGGCACGGCAGGCCCGGTCACCACATTGCTTAAAGTAGTCGATTATTACTATTTGTATAGAGTGCGCCGTCAGGTGGCCGCCGCTGACCCGCGTGCCGGTTACCTCACGCCCGGGAACAGGGGGCCTGAGGGAAAGCACAGTGCCGTAGCCGGCACGTGAAGCGCCGCCGGGTCGCCGGCCGTCGTGCCCGGCAGCAGGACGGGCCCTGGAGCGCGCAGCGGTCGGCAGCCGCCGGAGCCGAGCGTGGCGAGCTCGCTGCCCGCATCGGCGGAGCGGGTGCCTAGAAGCAGAGCCCGGACTCGCCCGAGCCCTGGGCCACCTCGGCGTCCGGTATTTCGAGGCGCCCCGTGCCGAGGACGCACTGTCGCCGGTCAAACAGGCCGTCAGCATCTACCGTGAGCTGGCCGAGGCGATTCCTGCCGCCGCCGCTCCGACCTTGCTCACAGCCTTACCAGCCTCGCTGCAGTATTGCGGGCGCTCGGGCGGCATGCCGAGGCAGCGTAAGGACTCACGAAAGCCGCCGCAACTTGGCACTCTGCCCTATAGCGGCAAGGTTTGCAGTCACGGCCCCCTTGCCGCTCGGCGGGGAGGGGCCGTAAGACCTGCGAGGAATCAGAGTTGAATCGTGGCTTCGATAGTCAGCCGCCGCGCAGGCCGGACGTTTTCACAGTTGGCATGTGGCAGGGGTCCATCACATCCGCACAGTGCCCGTACAAGGACGTTATGCCAGCGCAGGAGTTTGTGAGCCTTACCTGGGGGTTTGGCGGTAGGACTGGTGCTCGGAAATCGCTGACGGACTGATCAGGGCCTTCTGCGGCGGAGGCAGTACCGGCTGCCGGGATCCTCGGGCTCCTTGCCGGCTTCGTCCGGTCACCGGCCGCCGGGCTTTACGCCATAAAGTTCTTGGCCCGGACCCTTGACTTTATGCCGTAAAGCGGAGTCTACTTTATGGCATAGAGTAAATCGAGGGAGACACCATGAACACCACACCTGACACCACCACCGTCGGCAACGGCGGCGACTTCGACCCCCAGCAGGCCGCCACCCTGCTGGGCCAGACCACCCAGCAGGCCCGCCGCAAGTTTCAGCCCTCGCCGCCGTGGCTGCTGGTGACCAGGGCGGTCATGGTCCTGGCTGCCCTCGGCGCGATCTGGCTCTCGGTGCGCGGACAGCACCCCTACCGGGGCCCGACTGCCGCGGACATCCCCGTCCTGGTTGCGTTCATTGTCGTCAACTTCGCCGCAACGGTCGCTGTCCGCAGGCACGCGACCGCCGGGCTAAGCGGGCGATCCCGGTTTAGTCAGAGCGAGATCACCGTGCTGGTGCTGGCCTTTGCCGCCGCGGTCGTGGCCATGGCGGGACTGAGAGCCGCCGGGGTGGACTTCGCCACCTACCCGACTTCGGTGCTGGTAGTCCCCGGCCTGGCCTGGGCGGTCCTCATGGCGGCACGGGCAAACTGGCGCGGGCTCGCTACCGGCCTCGCGATCGTCGTCATCGGCATCGTGGGCGCGTTCGCCGGACCGGCCGGGGCGTGGGCGGTCGCCGCCGTGGGCCTGTGTGTCATGCTCCTGGGCAGCGCCACCGCCATCGCCTGGCAGCAGCGCGCATGACGAGGTGGCATGAACGACGACGGACTTGACCCGCTGATCCACGTCCCTACCCGGCTGAAGATCGTCGCGACGCTGGCGGCACTGCCCGACGGTGACACGCTGTCCTTCACCCGCCTGCAGGACATGCTCGAGCTAACTCCCGGCAACCTGATCATCCAGCTGCGCAAGCTCGAAGAAGCCGGCTATCTCGGTAGCGAGAAGATCAGGAACGGGTCCGCACAGAAAACCACGGTGGCCCTGACCAGCAACGGCCGGAAAGCACTCGGCGCCTACACCCAGGCGCTGCGCGGCCTGCTGAACGGCCTGTAAATGGCCCGGCTGAACCCTGTCTTCCCTGACAGCCCCTCGACGAGGGGCTGTCAGCCGTTCAGGCCAGCTCGCATGCCCGCAAACGCACTGGATCGCCTGGGCAGCGCGGCAGAGAGGCCTGTCAGAAGCCTGAAGCCGCCCGCCATGAGGCAAGCCTCGTCAATAGCGAACGGAACTTTAGGAGTGGAGTCCCGGCAAGCCCGACAACCTTAGACATGCTCATCGCGGCTGGATTGTCGCCTCGATGGTCAGCCGACGCGCAGGGCGGTGTTCGGACTTGGCATGTGGCACGGGGGAACCCCGAACCCGCCAAATGGCTCCGGTTCCAGCTATCCCCAGCCGGTCTTTCCTCCTCCCCAGGCCATCGCCGGTCCCCGCCGTCATGGGACTAGCGCTGGGTCAAGTTGTTATCTCCCGGGCGGTCAGGCGGTGGCGGGGTCCCGTGGCCGGGAACACAGCAGCCGGGAAGCACGACGGCAAGCCGCGGCAGCCTCAGGCCGCGAAGACAGGGCCTGCAGGGGCCGCCGCGGCCCGCGGGGCCAGCGTGACGCGCAGCCAGCCGGCCCTCTGGACCATCGGGCCGGGCGTATTCAGGGGGTCGTCGCAACGGTTTGGTTGTCGGCGATGAGCTTATCGAGTTCTTCGCGTGGGGTGCGGTAGCCGAGGCGTTTTCTGGGGCGGTCGTTGAGTTCGTCTTCGATGGCCTGGAGCTGGGCGGGGGTGTGCTGGCTGAGGTCGGTGCCCTTGGGGAGGTATTCGCGGAGCAGGCCGTTGGTGTTCTCGTTGCTGCCGCGCTGCCAGGGTGAGTAGGGGTCGGCGAAGTAGACGTTGATGCCGGTGCCGGCGGTGATGCGGGCGTGCCGGGCCATTTCGCGGTCGTTGTCCCAGGTCAGGGTGCGGGCGAACCAGCCGGGCAGGGCGGTCATCCGGGCCGTGACCGCGGCGGCGACGGCGTCGGCTCCGTGCCCGCCGGGCAGGTGGAGCAGGGTGAGGTAGCCGGTCATCCGCTCGACGATGGTGCCGACGGCGGAGTTGGAGGCCGTCGTGCTCATGACGAGGTCGCCTTCGTGGTGGCCGGGGACCAGGCGGCCCTCGGCCTCGGGCGGGCGCTGCCCGATCGGGACCGCGCCGATGATCTTCCCGCGGGCCTCGCGGCGGCCGCGGCGCTTGCGGACGTCCCGGCCGGACCGCAGGCAGGCGTTGAGCTCGCGGCGCAGCTCCCCGCGCGGGTACAGGTAGACCGGCTGGTAGATCGTCTCGTGGCTGACGCGCATGGCCGGGTCGTCTGGGTGCATGATCTTCAGTCTCCCGCTGGCCTGCTCGGGTGAGCAGCGTTTGTCCAGCAGCTTCTGGACCTCGGCCCGCAGCACCGGGCTGCCCGATAGCCGGGACGGCCTGGGCCGCCGCTGCCGCTCCCACGCCAGCCGCTCCGCCCGCTCCGGCTGATACTGCCCGGTCCGCGGGTCAGCGTTGCGGGCCAGCTCCCGCGACACCGGCGGCGGCGACCGGCCCAGGCGGCCCGCGACCTGCCGCACCGACAGGCCGGACCCGAGCAGCCGGGCCATCTCATACCGTTCCTCGCGGTCCAGGTAGCGGGCACTGTAAGTCACTCCAGGGGGTCGGTACACCCCGCCCATCTTGTGGTGCACAGCGTAGGCGTAGCCCCGCGACACGCCGGCCGCCGTCGCCGCCTGGTTCCGGGTTCATCCCCGCCGCCAGCAGATCCAGCAGCGCCCGGTCCCGCTCCGGCGTGACCTTGCGCCCGCGCCCGGGCCCGCGGGCCGCCCGCTCCGCCTCCCGGGCCGCCGCCGCCGCCCGCCTGGCCGCCAGCCGCCCCGTCCCGGCCGCCTTCTGGTCCAGGGCGTACGCGAACGACTGCGACACCCCGGCGATCCCCGCCGCCCGGTTCGGGGTCATCCCCGCCGCCAGCAGATCCCGCAGCACCTGCACACGCTCCGGCGAAACCTTGCGCCCAGTCATCAACACCAGCCCCTAACGGATCAGGTGTTGCGACAATCCCTTGAGCGCAGGCCGGTTAGAACCGGCCCGATGCTCCATCGGTGCGGTTTTTCCGGGTGAGTGTCATCTCCCGGACCCTGGCGCGTTCGGCTCGCTTGAAGGACGCGACCGGCCTGGACGCTGTCCGTGATGACCTGGCCAGTGCCGTGCAGCATGTCCCGGAAAACGCCCGCGTCTCGTTTGCGGATCAGCCAGCGCGGCTGAGACCGGCTGAACCAGGACCGCCGTTGGCGCGAGCGATCACGCACTGATCGTGGCTTCGATCGTCAGCCGCCGCCCGGACCGGATAATTTCACAGTTGGCATGCGGTACTGGGGGCCACCACATCCGCACAGTGCCCGCACAGGAACCGTATGCCCGCGTAGGCTTCTGCAGGCCTTACCTGCGGTTTTGCGCGGTCCGTGCTGGGATCTAACCGTGGTCTCGGGACGACGCGGTTTCGCCGAGGCCCCCGCGCAGCAGAATGGTCCCCGGGACCGTAACCTTCTGGCGGGCCGGCCAGCTCACCAGCCTGACCCCGGCCACCGGGAGGCGGCTAGCGTGCGGGAGTAAGTCATGAGTACTAGAGATACGGCCTGTGTCGCCCGGCCGGTGGGACGACCTGGCCGAGGTGATGGGTCAAAACGGCGGCTACAGCGGCTGCTGGTGCATGTTCTGGCGCCTGAACAACCAGGAGATCCATACTAAGACGGCCAGCGACAACCATGCCGCGCTGCGGCAGATGATCGCCGCCGGGCAGCCGATCGGCTTGCTGCTCTATCGGGACGACCAGCCGGCGGGCTGGTGCCAGGTCGCGCCCCGGCCAGAGTTCTGGCGGCTGTTCCACACCCGCGGGCTCCGGCTGGAGGACCCCGACGACCTGTCGGTGTGGTCGATCACCTGCGTCTACGTTGCGCGCGGTGCGCGTGGCATGGGCGCGGGCCGCCAGCTCGTCCGGGGCGCCGTCGAGTACGCCGGCCAGCACGGCGCGTCGGTCATCGAGGCGTATCCAGTGGTCGACGCCAGCAAGGGCCGCAGGACTCAGCTCTCCTCCGGGACCGTGGACATGTTCAGCGACGCCGGGTTCACGACCGCCGCACCGCCCACGGGCCGCCGGGTGCTCATGCGCCGCCAGGTACAGCTCGAACCGGGCGTAGCTGAACACGACGCTGCCGGGGACCGTTCCCGGTTCCCAGCCAGAGCCCCGAGGAACGCGCCCGGCGGGTACGCGTTCGGGTAACCGTGCTTGCCGGGCAGGGCCGGGAACGACATGACGTCCATCTGGCCCGCTCACGAGCTCGCCGGTGGTCGGCCCACCTCCACCGTGACCGATCCGCCGGCGCCGAAGGCAGCACTGATCCGGCCGCCCGCCCGCAGCGGCTGCGCGCTGGTCAGGCCACCGGTGATGACCAGGTCGCCGGGCTCGAGCGCCCGGCCGTGCGCGGCGAGCTGCCCGGCTAGCCAGGCCAGCCCGGCGGCCGGATGGCCGCCCGCGGCCGCGCCCGTCGCGCGCTCCACCTCCGCACCGTCCACCGACAGCGCCACGGGTAGCAATGCCAGGTCCTCCAGCGGCAGCGATGGTCCCACCGCGACCCAGGCCGCAGACGAGCCGTCCGCCGTGTTGTCCTCCAGCGTGAACCGGTAGCCCGCCCAGACCGAGTCCACGATCTCCAGGCACGCCAGCGCGGCGTCACACGCCTCTAGTGCCTGGTCGACCGAACATGGCGCCGTGAGCCGGCGGCCGAGCCGCAGCCCGATCTCCGGCTCGACCCGCGGTTGCAAAGCAATGCCTGCTAGCAACGCCGGCGAGGACAGCAGCATGGCATCGGTCAGCGGCCCGAAGTTCGGCGAGGCGATGCCCATCTGGGCTCGCATCGCCGCCGAGGTGTAGCCCAGCTTCCACCCGGCCCGCCGCTCCCCGGCGGCCAGCCGCAAAGCCGTCACCTGGTCCTGGACGCGGTAGGCATCGTCCAGCGAAAACGAAAGCGAGCCGGAAAGCAGCGTGTCCAGGGTCCGTCCCGCCTGCCGGGCCTGCCGCAGCGCGCGAGCCGCCGCGACCGGGTCAAACGCGCCGTGAGCATCCACGCACTGCCGCCAGGTCACGTCGCAGCCCCACCAGCAGCCCCACCAGCAGCCCCACCAGCAGCCCCACCAGCAGCCCCACCAGCAGCCCCACCAGCAGGCTCACCAGCAGGCTCACCAGCAGACCCGCCTTGGCGGGCGTGCGCGCGCAGGATCTCCGACCAGCTCCGGGCCGCCACGGCGGCCGGAAGCGCGGCGTGCGGCCTACCGCCGACGAGCACGACCGGGTAACGCCGCAGCTCGTAGCCCACCGCGGTCCGGCACCGGCCGGTCACCAGCTCGTAGCTGTACCAGTGCCACGGGCAGGTCACGAAGCCGTCGCGGACCAGCCCCTCGGCGAGCGGGCCGCCGTTGTGCGGGCACGCGCCGTCGGTGACATGCAGCTCGCCCCCGATCGTGAACACCGCGTAGGAACGCCCGGCGTGCTCGAACGCCCACTGCGTCCGGCCCTCGGGCTGCTCGAGCGGCACCAAGATATCGGAGCTCACGTACACCCGAGTTCGATGCTGCCGAGCCGGTCCGCGGTCGCGGTCACGACATCGCCTGCCCGCACCGGAACGGCCGCCGTCAAGCCCCCGGACAACACGACGTCCCCGGCCCGAAGGCCCTCGTTCTCGCTGGCCAGCGAGCGCACCAGCCAGGCCACCGCCGCCGCCGGATGACCGAGCGCCGCCGCGCCCGCGGCGGTCGCCACCACCTCGCCGTTGTGCTCAAGGACGACGCCGATCAGCCGCAGGTCCAACCCGGCGGCCGGGACCGCGGACCCGACCAGGTAGCGCCCCGCCGAGGTGTTGTCCGCGACCACGTCCGGCATGGTGAACTTGTAGTCGGTGTAGCGAGAGTCGAGGACCTCGATGCCGACGGCCACCGAAGCGGTCGCGGCGAGCACCGCCGACGAGGTGACAGCAGGCCCGGACAGGTCCGCGCCCATGATGAAGACGATCTCCGGCTCGCACCGGGGCTGGATGTGTTGCGCCACCACGAGCGGCTCGCCGAGGTCGAGCGCATCCGCGGCGGCTAGGTGGCCGCGGATCGGGTCGTGCACCCCGACCTGCGCCTGCTTGGCGCGGGAAGTCACGCCGAGCTTCCAGCCCGACAGCTGGCCGGACTCGAGCCTGAGCAGCCGCTGCACCTCGTAGGCCGCGCCGAGCGAGAAGCCGTCAAGCTCCGCGGACAGCGAGCTGATCGGCGACCGGTCGGCCCGGGCCTTGGTCAGCCGCGCCGCGATCTCGTCAGGAGAAGTCATAGCAGTGTCCTTAATCGGCGAGGTGGACTACGAGGCCACTGGACTACTCGGCCACGCGGACGGTGAGGGGACCGAGGCGGTCGAAATCGGCGCGGAACACGTCCCCGGCTCGCATCGGCACGGCGGCGTGCAGGGCGCCGGTCATGATCAGGTGCCCGGCTTCCAGCTTGGTCCCCATCTCGCCCAGGGTGTTCGCGAGCCAGGCCACCACCCGAACCGGGTCGCCGAGCGCGGCCGCGCCCGCGCCGGTGTCGACCAGCTCGCCCCGCCGGGTGAGCACCATCCCGATCAGCCGCGGATCCAGTCCCTCCAGTGGCACCAGCCGGCTCGAGACGGCCACCGCGCCGTTGGACGCCAGGTCCGCGACGGTGTCCGCCAGCTTGATCCGCCAGTCGGCGAACCTGGAATCGACGATCTCCACCGCGGCCGTCATCCCGCCGATCGCGCGCCTGGCGTCCAGCACGCTGACGTCCGGCCCGGCCAGCGGCGACCCGAGCACGAAGGCGATCTCGGCCTCGATCTTCGGCTGGATGAAGGAACCAAGCGAGATGCTGTCACCGTCGGCGTAGACCGTGGAGGCCAGCACCGGCCCGTAGTCGGGCTGGTCGACGCCGATCATCTGCTGCATCGGTTTGGACGTCAGCCCGACCTTGTAGCCGACAATACGATCGCCGTCGGCCAGCAGCAGGCTGGTGAGCTGCTGCTGCACGGCATAGCCATCGGCCATGCCGAGGTCCGGGTCGGCGTCCGTGAACGGCGCGATCGCTTGCCGGGTGCGCCGAGCCTCATACAGCGCCCTGGCCTTGCCGGCCACGTCGGTCAACGGCATCTCAGCCTTCCTTCCGCGCTCGCATGGGCAAAGAAAGTTCCGGTGACCAGCCCAGGCGACGGGACGCCGCCTCAGCCGCTTCCATGATCGTCGGCGCCAGCCGACGCAGCGACATTACCGTGCACCGGGCCAGCGGGACGCCGATGCTGATCGCGGCGACTACCTCGCCGTTGATATCACGCACCGGCGCCGCGATGGAAGCGAGGCCTATCTCGCGCTCGTTGATGGCCTCGGCCCAGCCGCGGCCGCGGACCCGGGCCAGCTCGGCGGCCAGCCGCTCGGGGTCGGTGATCGTGTGCGGCGTCAGCGCGGTCAGCGGTGCCGCGCGCAGCACGGCGTGCCGCCGCGCCTCCGGCAGGTAGGCGAGCAGCACCTTGCCGGAACTGGTGCAGTGCACCGGCACCCGCCGCCCGGTCTCGGTGAACAGCCGCAGTGAGTGCGCGCTCTCCAGCCGGTCCACATACACCACCTCGTGCCCGTCGAGCACGCCGACCTGGGATGACTCCCCGGTCTGGGCGCGCAGCTCGCCGAGCACCTGGCCCACCGCCGCGTGCAGGTCCAGGTGCACCCGCACCGCCTCGCCGAGCTCGAACATCACGATGCCGAGCCGGTAGCCGCCGGTGCGCGGATTCTGCTCGATCAGCCCTTCGGCGACGAGCGTGGTGAGCATCCGGTGCACGGTGCTCTTGCCCAGTCCCAGCCGCCTGGCCAGCTCGGTAACCCCGAGGTCGGCCTCACGGGAGCGGAACACCTTGAGCAGCCGGGCCGCGTTGCGCACCGTCGAGAGCCCGCCCTCCGGGGGAGCGGTCACGAGGCCTCCGACCGAGCGGTCATGAGGCCTCTGACGGAGCGGGGGGCTGCCACTGCGTCCGCCCGCCGACCGCCGTCAGCAGCTCGCGTCGGACCGCTTCCGGGTCCGGGCGGGCCTGTGCCGCGAAGGCCGCCAGCGCCGCGTTATAAGGCGCGAGCGCCGCGGCCAGCATGGCGTGCGCTCGCACCAGCCCGGCCGCCGCGGCGCCGGCCATCTCGTCCACCAGGTCCTCCCGGCCGCGCACCCGGCTGCGGATCGTCTCGAAGTCTCGTGCCACCGCCGAGTGCCCGCCCGCCAGCCCGGTGCCGACGTGCGCCGCCTGGTGCCCGGACAACCCCGTGCCCGGCTCGGCCACGAAGTGGTAGACCACGGTGCCGATGCCAAGCGCGTGCCGAACCTCGCCAAAAGCGGGCCTCGCCGACTCGTCGATCAGCGCCAGCTCCGGCAGCACCACGGGATCGAAGAAGCGCAGTGTCCAGGCAAGCCCCTCCACCGACCCCAAGAGCTCCACCTCGGGCGAACGAACCGGCCCGAGCGAGTCCCGCGTCGCCAGCACGTGCAGGTTGCGCGCACCGACCGCGGCGACGGTCAACGGCCCTGGGGCCAGCAGCGGCATCTGGCCGCGGACCGCGGCCGGGAACGTCAGGGCCTGCGCTATGTAGGCGCGGTGGATCTCCTCGACGTAATGCGCCACGGCCGCGCGCATCTGCTCTGGCGTCGACATCGGGCCTCGCTGCCGATCATCGGGGTTAGCGCGTTCCTATATACGGAACACAAGGGCTTTATCTGGAACACTAGGCGAGGTATGTTCAGGTCGTCAAGCGTTAACGGCCCCTGGAGGCACCGTGGGAATCCTGCGCCTAGCCCACGTCGATGTCCGCACCCCCGATCTCGAGCTGTCCACCGCGTATTACACCGAGGTGCTCGGACTCCAGCTCGCCGGCCGCGGCGACGACACCGTGTACCTGAAGTGCTGGGACGAAGAGGACCACCACTCGATCCGGCTGCGCTACGACCCGCGGATCGGGCTCGACCTGTTCAGCTTCCGGGTTGAGCGTGAGGACGACCTCGCCGAGCTGGAAAAGGCGGTGACAAAATACGGCTGCTCCGTCCAGCGGGTCAGCCGGGGCGAGGCGGTGGGCCAGGGCGAGTCGCTCCGGTTCGGCATCCCGTCCGGGCAGACCATGGAGCTGGTCTACGACCTGGATAAGACCGGCAACATCCTCGGCAAGAGGAACCCAAGCCCGGTGCCGCCGCCCGATATGCCCGGGATCGCGCCGCCGCGGCTTGACCACATGCTGATTAACGCCGAGGAAGTCGGCGAGGCCACAGCCTTCTTCCGCAACGTCCTGGGCTTCCGGATGACTGAGCAGGTGCTCGACGCCAACGGCCACCAGGTCGGTGTCTGGCTGGAGCGCTCCCATTCCCCGCACGACATCGCCATCGTCAACGGCCCGAACGGCGCGCTGCACCACTTCGCGTTCTGGCTGGACGACTGGGACCAGGTCCGCAAGGCCGCCGACATCCTGGCCTTCAACGGCGTCCAGATCGACCAGGGCCCGACCAGGCACGGGATAACGCGCGGCAACACCATCTACTTCTTCGACCCGCTCGGCATCAGGAACGAGGTGTTCACCGGCGGGTACCGCCCGGACCCGGACTTCCCGTCGATCACCTGGACCGAGGACGAGTTCGGCCGCGGGCTCTTCTACTACGAGAACGTCGTCAGCCAGCGCTTCCTGCGGTTCCACACCTGAAACAGGGAGAAAAGAATGAGCGACCGCATCCTGCGCCTGCAGCACGTCGAGATCAGGGTTCCCGACCTCGAGCTGTGCACGGCCTACTACACCGAGGTGGTCGGCCTCATCGAGGTCGGCCACGAAGAGGGCCGGGTCTTCCTGAAGTGCTGGGACGAGCACGAGCACCATTCGGTCGTGCTGCGCCAGGCTCCCACCTACGGGCTTGACCACATGTCGTTCAAGGTGGCCGAGGCGGGCGACCTGGACCACTACACCGACCGGGTGGAAAAGGCCGGGATCGCGGTCAAGCGCTTCGCGACGGCCGAGCTCGGCCCGGGCTGGGGCGAGGCGATCAGGTTCGAGGCCCCGTCGGGTCACCTGGTCGAACTGGTCTACGGCATGGAGAAGGTCGGCAACATGCTGCCGCTGACCAACCCGCCGCCCCGTCCGGCCAACCTGGTCGGC
>Ga0302177_10002941_pt1 | contig 11948 bp, 8 predicted proteins | sample I_Palsa_E1_2_FD_198780 | JGI IMG/M metagenome (GOLD analysis project Ga0302177, IMG submission 198780) | Peat permafrost microbial communities from Stordalen Mire near Abisko, Sweden - I_Palsa_E1_2 | ecosystem: Environmental > Terrestrial > Soil > Palsa > Peat permafrost | place: Sweden: Abisko... | reverse complement strand
GCATGGTGCGCGAGATGAAAACCTTCGCGCAAGCCGGAGTCGCGACGGCGAGCGAACCGGTTCAAGCTTGAACCCGCTGCGCGCTCTCGCCGCCTCGTTTTCCTATTTTTCGATCCTTCCGATCCGCCATCCCGATGAAGCTCCGGATGATGATGCCATCGCACTGTTGCCGATCGTGGGCCTGGTCATCGGTGGACTCTCCGGCTTCGGAGCATATGGCGTCGCGCTCCTCACGCACTCGGCAGTCGCCGCAGCAATTGTTGCGTGGGTGCTCTCAATCGCGCTCAGCGGCGCGATCCACGTCGACGGCTTCTTGGATTGCTGTGACGGATTGTTTGCGATGGTCTCGCCGCAGCGGCGTCTGGAAATCATGCGCGACCCGCATCACGGCACGTATGCGCTCGTCGGAATGGCGATGCTCACGGTTCTGTGGCTCTACGTACTCGTTCAAATTCCTGTGGTGCTCATGCCCGCGATTCTCGCGCTAACCGGATGCTTCGCGCGAGGGCTTTCGCTCGTGGTCTTGCGCCCGTCCAAGCGAATCCCCTCGGCGGTCGCGCTGCTGATCGGCATCGTGACCATCGTTCCCTGGCTCTTCGGCGTTTTCGCGAAGCGGCGACTAGGTGGTGTGCTCAACGGCGACTGTTACGGCGCGGCGATCGTGCTAACAGAGATCGCCTTGCTGATGATTTCAGCCGTATCGACGAGTCGAGGGCCAGGCCTATTTAGATAGGCGCTCCCGTCGATCGCGTGCACGCAGCCCTCGCGCACGGCCCGCAGATTCCGCCACGTCTCATTGTCAGCGAGTTCCGCGATCGCTTCATGCGTACGCACGAGGTCGAAGCCGCACGGACCGACGACGATCGCGTCGGGATCTTCGCGCGCAATGGTCTCCCAGCCGATCACCTGCGAATTCCCGCCGGGATTGCCGAGCACGGGCATCGCGCCGGCAAGCTCGACCAAGCCCGGCGTCCAGTGGCCGCCGCTCATCGGCGGATCGGTCCATTCCAGGACAAGGACACGTGGCCGATTGCGATCGCGCATGCGCGCCCGCATGACATCCACCCGCGCATGCAGGCCACGCAGGAGCGTGGCCGCGCCGTCGGCATGACCCGTGAGCTCGCCGAGAAACGTGATCGTCGCAAAGACGTCATCGAGAGAAGAAGGCTCGAGCGACACGAGGCGCGGGTCGCCGCGCAGGCGCCGCACTGCGCGCTGCACGATCTCATACGAAACCGCGCACACCACACACAGTTCTTGCGTTACGATCAAATCCGGCTTGAGCTGTTCGAGCAGTTCGGCGTCGAGATGATAGAGGCTCGAGCCTTCGTGGAGGCTGCGGCGCACGTGGCGGTCGATCTCGGCCGAAGAACCCGCCTGCGGGAGCGCCGACGAGGTCAGGTGCGGACGCGAGATGGCTTGCGGCGGGAAGTCACACTCGTGCGTGACGCCGACCACATCGTCGCCGGCGCCGATGGCGAAGAGAATCTCGGTCGCGCTCGGCAGCAGGCTGACGATGCGCATGACGGGTTAGCGCGCGCCGAAGAAGGCGAGTTGATCGTCCTTCGAGAGAAAATCGATCAGCGGCGTCTCCGGCGGCATAGCGGCCCCGTGCGGATATTTCTTGCGCCACGTCTCGTCGCTCAGGCGGTGTTCGACGCGGCGAGCCGCGATCGCGGCGTTGAACGCGTCAATTTTCTGCGACGTCACGCGTTCGCGAAGCCACGCAGCAACGTCGGCATCGCTCGACGCGCGTGCAACCGCATCGCGGAAGTCATCCTCGGAGATGCCGATCGCTTCGAACATTTGCGTGCTGAAGCCGGGAATGTTGTACGAGCCGAGGTTGCCGCCGGGCAGACTTGCGCGCACCTTGTCGACGGTCCGGGCAGCCATGATCAAATCGAGGTCAGCCAGCGGCGTCCGCGGCGCGCGCGGCGGGGCTTTGGTTAGATCGAGTGCATCCATGCCGCGACTAGTTCGGCTTAGCGGCCAACCGACCTCGCGATGCCGCACGCCCGGATATACTGCCGGTCGGCCGTGTGGGTGCGGACGTACACGTGAATCAGCCGGTTCGCGAAGCCCGGAATCCACGGATCGCGCGGATACTTGCGATACCAATCTTCGATCGCCATTTCGAGGTTGTCGATCCCGCGCACGTGGCGGCGCAGATCCCAATCGGCATCGCGTTCGAACGACATCAATCGGTTGCGAATCTCGAGGATACTCTCTTTAAAGGGGCCGAAGTATTCGTCGGCAGGTGCCGGCCCGCTTGCCCAGCATGCAAGCGGCGTAAACGCGGATACACAGGCGAATGCCAAGGCCAAAATACGAGGCAGCATGCTTCTCCGTTTGTCGCATGCGGGCAAACGCCTCGCGTTTGTTCCCTTTTCTAATCCAATCTACACGCGGCGCTTGGCTGCTATTGCCGGATGAAGTTTCGCCGCGGATCGTGTGCGCCGACGCGCAGATGGAGAGGCCCATGTATCAGCGCATACGTCGCCGCAGCAAACGCCGACGCAGCTTCACGCCTGCGCGCACTCGTCGCGGTGAGCGTCGTTGCGGTGAGATACGTCCACTGCGTTCCAAAATATGTTGTGTAGGACGTATTGAAATTCGTATTCGATGGAACGTTGAGATAGTAGTTCAGCGAACTCGCATCATAGGAGGCTGCGATCATCACATCGTCGTTGCAAATCTCGCCGACCCCATCGAGGTAGTAATGCTTGATCGTTTGGTTTGAGTAGTACACCCCGTTCCAATCAGAAGCAGGATCCGCGACGACCACGGTTTCATCGGCTTCGGTCAATGTCGGGTTGCTGCCGAGCAAACCGGCCGGAATCGCGCACTCGCTCGGAAGCGTCGTAGCACCGACAAACGTGAACGAATCGGTCAAAAGCGGATTCGGTATTTGCTCGTTTGGAATGACGGAGACGGCCCACGGGTTAGGCACGCTGGTCGGTTCCGGCGACGGCGTTGTGGCTTCGTCCGGCGGCGGAATCGCCCCAGGAAAGGTTTGGATCATCACGGGAATCGTCGCAGCGCCGGGACTCGGCGCGGGGACCACGATGATCGAGGAACCGCAGCCACACGTTTGGTTGTTGCTTTGCGACATGCTTCCGTCGCTGTTGACCGCGATCGTGTAAATGTCACCGAAGAACAGCCCCTGCGTGTTGTCCACGTAGGAACCGTCGGGGTTAAGTACCGTTTGTCCGGTGTCGCCTGCCCCATCGTTATACGAGGCCGTGCACGGCGCGCTGCCGCTCAGCACGTTCCAGTCACTGGTAAGCGGCGCCATCATCTCTTTTGTGTACGGCGATGCGCATGTCAAGGTGAAACCCCTGTTGCTGGTCATGCCCACCAGACCCAGGGACGCGCTCGCGCCTTGCGGCGTCCAGGCATAATACGCAACGAGGTCTGGAAAGTTGATCGTCGACGAGAAGCTGGTCGGAAGCCAGTTCGCCGCAGAGTAGAGGCCGGCGATCTCGACGAGGTTGTTAACGCCGTTGAACGACTGCCCCGTCGTGACGATTGCGTCGAATGTCCCGCGCGACGCGTTCGGCCCGTTTACCGGCGGCCCATTATTACCGAACAGGTAGGTGTCCGTGTAGGCGAAACTCGTGCTCGAGCCATTGACGGTCGGGTAGGCTTGACTCGGCGAGAATGAGCCCGGTGTGATGTTCGCGGGACTGATGCCTGCAGCGGACGCGTTGACCACCGCAGGCGAGGTCATCGCGCCGCCGGCGTACGCGAGGGTTATGACCGTCGCGCCGTTGGTGATAGTGGATGCCGACGATGAAAGGGAGGTTTGTCCGGATGCATCGCTATCGGTCAGCGCGATCGGATTCGAATACGTGCCAAGGACGGTATTGCCGTGCGCGTCCTCGGCCTGCACCGTGACCGGCAAGTTGACATTCGCTCCGAGCGGCGCGCTGCCGACCGAGACGACGATCGTTACGACCGTGCCGAACAAAGTGGCAGGAGCCACAACCGTTGCACCGGCGGTGGTTGTCACCGCGAGATTACCGGCGCCGAGCGAAGAGCCTCCGCCGCCGGCCGCATTGTAGACGGTGAGCGTATACACGAGCGCGCCCACCGGAGCGCTGACGTTGACGACGCAGTTCAACTGGGTCGAGGTTTGTTCGCAACCGGCGGTCGAGGCGCTCAAGTTCGCGATCGTCGGCGCGGAGCTCGACGCTGTACCGTTGACCGAATCGAGCGCGATCGCGACCGAGAGTGACGTCGCGGGCACGACGACGTTCGGGCGGTGACTCGCGCTACCGCTCATGTTCGGAACGATGACGTTGAACGAGACCATGCTGGGCGCAATGCCGGTCGGCTGGCTTGTCGGCTGCATCGTGGCCGTCGGCTGCGGCGTCTGGTAAACGTAGGTCGTGCCACCGCAGGCGGTAAGCGCGGTTGCCGCAACAGTTACGAATGCATAAACAAGCGAGCGCATACGTACGTTATTGACCCTGCGCGAGCGAATACCCCCTCTCGCCGTTGAAGCTGAAGAGCCCCTCAGTCTTGATCACGTCGAAGCCGGCGCGGTCGGCGGCTTGCAGCAGTCTTACCACATGTTCCGCGGTGAAGAGCGCCTCGCCGTCGCCTTCGAAGCGGCACTGCCAGTGATCGCTCCAATACGTGTCGGGATTACCGTTCGGCCACACCTTCGTGCCGCGGTTACTGATAATGGTGAGCTTGGTGTCAGCCACGTTGAACTTTTGCATCAACGCCGCGATGTGGTCGGGATTGCCGTCGCGGCGGTCGATGAAGAGATCGACGCCGACGCGGACTTTCATCGGAGGCTTGCCCGCGGGACGAATCGCAAGGTTCATATGGATGTCCTTTGCGTATTCGGCGGCCTTCAGTTGTTGCGGCTTTTGGCCAAGACGCGCGATGACGGCGTCGGCGAATTCCTTGGTGCCAACCTTTTGTTTCGAGACGCCTTCCTTGTAGATGTCATAGGTATGCACACCGTCTTCGAGCGTCCGTAGCCAGGCATTGTGGGCGCGCTCGGCGGCTTCACCTTGACCGATGTGCACCAACATGAGCAGCGCGCCGTGCAGAAGTCCTGATGGATTGGCGAGGTTTTGGCCGGCGCGCCGCGGCGCCGAACCGTGAATCGCTTCGAACATCGAGCAGTGATCGCCGATGTTCGCCGAGCCGGCGAGACCGACGGACCCCGTGATCTGTGCGGCGACGTCGGACAATACGTCACCGTAGAGATTCGGCATGACGATCACATCGAAGGCTTCCGGCGTGTCGGCTAGCTTGGCCGCCCCGATGTCGACGATCCAATGCTCATGTTCGAGATCCGGATACTCCTTCGCGATCTCTTCGAACGTGCGGTGGAAGAGGCCGTCCGTGATCTTCATGATGTTGTCTTTGGTAAAGCAGGTGACTTTCTTGCGCTTATTCGCGCGCGCATATTCGAACGCGTAGCGAATGATGCGTTTGCTACCGGGACGTGAGATCAGCTTGAGGCACTGCGCGACCTGATTGGTTTGGCGGTGCTCGATGCCGCCATACACGTCTTCCTCGTTCTCGCGCACGATGACGATGTCCATGTTCGGGTGCTTTGTCGCGACGAACGGATAGAGCGACGCACACGGACGCACGTTCGCGTACATGCCTAGCGTCTTACGAACGGTGACGTTGAGGCTCTTGAAACCGCCGCCCTGCGGCGTCGTAATCGGCGCCTTCAAAAAGACTTTGGTGCGGCGCAGGGAGTCCCAGGCTTGCGGCTCGATGCCGCTGTCTAAGCCCTTCTTATAAATCGATTCACCGATTTCGATGCGCTCCATCTCGATCTGGGCGCCCGCTGCTTCAATGATGCGCAGCGTTGCGTCCATGATCTCCGGTCCGATGCCGTCGCCGTAGGCGACCGTAATCGGGACCTTTTTTGCCGCGGTCACGTTCGAGGCGGCTTCCTTGACAGTGACCGATGCGTTGTTGGTGGTAGTCATGGCTACAAGGGACTCCTTATGAACCGTTCCCGATTCAGGGTGAGGTGAACGTCCAATCGGCGGCGTTCCACGCCTCGCCGACGCCGTTCGGCGTGTAATTTCGCAACTCCGGCGCGAACGCGTAACGCTGCGGCGGATAGAAGAGGAAGATCGCCGGCACGTCATCGACGAGCAAGCGCTGGATCTGCGCGTAAGCGCGCTTACGCACGGTTGTATCAAAGGTCGAGAGCGCAAGGTGCTGCGCCGCGTCCATTTGCGGCGACGAATAGCGGTCAACGTTGTTGCCGTCGGGTGGAAAGGAGCTCGTCAACCACTGCGACGAGTCGTCCGGGTCGCCGCCCGAGATCCACGCATAGAACCCCACGTCGAACTTGCCGCCCAGAAAGATGCCGCCGTCCTGCGCGACGGCGAACAGCTGCGCATAGGAAAACGATTTGGGCTGAACCTCGACACCGACCGCGCGCCACATTTGCTGCACTTCTACCGCAACGTTGCGCCCAACGTCACTTCCCTGTCCGTAGACGAAAAGCAACGAAAGGCGCTGCCCGTTTTTTACGCGGACGGCACCTGGACCGAGCTTCCATCCATCGGCGTCGAGCAGCGCGCGCGCTTTCGCTGGATCGTAGGCCTGGGCTTTGAGCGCCGGATCGTAGGCCCAATAGAACGGGGAGAGATCGCCGCTCCCCACCGTCGCTTCGCCGTACTGATTGTCGCGGTTGAGAGACTCGCGATCGGTCGCATAGGCGAGCGCGACGCGAACTGCCTTGTCGGTAAGCGGGGCGTGAGAGAGATTGAACATCAGCGCTTCGTAGAACGGGGCGACGACGGGCAGGCGCGTGACCTTCGGATCGTTCGCGAGCTCGTGATACGATGGCCCGGTCATGTTATTTGCCAGCTGCGCTTCGCCGGTCCGCATCTGAGCGAGGGTTGTGTTCGTGTCGGTGATGAGCTTGAGCTGGAGTTCCTTGATCTTCGGCGATCCGCCGAAATACGTGTCGTTTGCGGTTAGCACGATCCGGTCGCCGCGGATCCATCGCGCAAAACGGTACGGGCCGTCGGTGACGTTCGGCTCGGCGTTGAAGCGCATCGTGTTGAAGTTGCCTATATGTGCCAGGGCGTGCGCCGGCAAAATATCGTACGGCTCGTCGCTCTCGCCGAAGAAGAAGTCGATGATCGGCGGGAAAACCTGCTTCATGTGCAACACGACTGTCGAGGGATCGGGCGTGTCGATCGTGCGAATCATGTCGTAGCCGTGGCGCGAAACGACGTTGATCGACGGATCCATGATTTGCTCGTAGGTGTATTTGACGTCGGCGCTCGTTACCGGCTGACCGTCGGACCATTTCGCATCCTTGCGCAGATGGTAGGTGATCGTCAAGCCGTCGCGGCTGATGCCGCCGTTTTCGAGTGTCGGAATGGTGGCGGCGAGATCGGGAACCTGATTGTGGTGCGCGTCGAGGGTAACGAGCTTTGCGAAGAGCAGATCGGCGACGAAGGTTTCCGAGGTGTCGGTGGTAAGAATCGGGTTAAGCGTGTTTGGCGTGATCGGCATCGCGATCGTCAACGAGGCATTCGAGACGTTCGAGACGCCGGCACGCGTACAGGCTACAGCGAGCACCAGCGCGAGCGCGCTGAGCGAGTAGCGCGTCACACGACGCAGCGGAATTTTGCGTACATGTAGGGATAGTCGCTGAAAAACCAGTTGCGAAACGACGGCCGAATCAGTTCGCGCGCGGTCACCGGCGACGCGCCCTTCATGACGTAATGCCGTCCGTCGAAAAAATCTGCGGAGTACTGCGGATAGGATGCCATTGGTTCGAAGCCCGGGAACGGTCCGAAGACGCTCGAGGTCCATTCCCACCCATTTCCGACCAAATCTTCGATTTCCCATGCACTCGCGCCGGCCGGGTGCGCATCCACGGGCTCAGGATCGAAGCGTTCGAAATCAAAATTCCCGTGCATGGCGTTGGGCGGCGCGTCGCCCCATGGATAATACCGGTCAATGCCGTCGGGCGAGCCGTACGCAGCGCGATGGAATTCGGCCTCAGTAGGCAGTCGCATTCCTACCCAGCGCGCATATGCCTCGGCCTGATCGTGCGATACGTACACGGGCCACGAACGGGGAAGAGGGAGCTCCTCGAAAATGCCGCGCAAGAAGAACTCGCCCTCACGTTCGACCCAAAATGCCGGAACCGGACCGCCATCCCCGACGAACGCGAGCCAGTCGCCGTTGGTTACCGGATAACGCATCATGCGCAGCCTGGGAACGTCGACGCTGGTCGGGCCGAATTCGTTATCCCATCCAAACGTGATCGCATCCGGATCGGCGCCCAGGTGCGCGGTCCCCGCATCGATCGGCTGCATTGGATTTGCAACCAGTGCAGCATCATGATGCTCCTGTGCGATGCGGCCTTTGAGGGCGTAATCGAGCTGATGAACGATATAGAGCAGTGTTTCGTGGTGCATCTGCTCGTGCTCGAGAATATTGAATGCCGATTGCCCGCGCACCAAGCGTGGAACCGATGGATCAACCAGGGTTGCGTGTTGCAGTGCGCCGATCACGCGTTCGTCGCAGGCGCGCGCGAAATGCTCGATGTTCGAGCGCGACGGCCAATCGCCGCGTTCGTGCGCGCGCGCTGCGTCCGCCGAGCCGGGATCGATTCCACGCTCAAAGATTTTCTCGAGCGTCGCGTCGATCGGCCCCTCTCCGAGCGCGCGTTCGTTCAGGGTGAGAAAGCTGAATGCCGGAAGGTGCCCCTCGTAAAACACGAATGGGTGTCGCAGCGAAATAGGCCTCTCCAAAAACGCGCGGTCGTCGAGCAGCGCGAAAATCTGTGCTGAGCGTTCGCGATTGCGGCGATACCAGTCGATAAGCGCGCTGCGATCCAAGCGTCGTGTCGTAGAGATCATGGCCGTCACCCTTTACCCCGATGCAGCGGACGCTTCGCGACGACGCAGGAAGAAATCCTCGAACTCCGCGGCGGGAAGGGGCGGGGCGATCGCATAGCCCTGGACCATATCGCAGCCATGTTCGGTGAGGAACGCAAGCTGCGTGACGGACTCGACGCCTTCGGCGACAACCTCGAGGCCGAGACTATGTGCCATGCCGATGACCGTCTTGACAATCGTTTCGTCGAAGGCTTCGTGGCCTAGCCCGATCACAAAGGATCCGTCGATCTTCAGGACGTCGAGCGCGAAGCGGCGCAAGTATGCGAGCGACGAATAGCCCGTGCCGAAGTCGTCGACGGCGGTTCGAATGCCGAGCGCCTTGAGATCGCGCACGATTCCCACCGTCTGGGCGGCGTCGGACATCGCAACGCTCTCGGTGATTTCAATTTCGAGGAACGCCGGGTCGAACTGCGCGCTTTCGAGTGCCTGCAGAACGCGGCGGCGCAGATCGCGCTGGTGGAATTGCCGGCCGGAAAGATTGACCGCGAGACGGATCGGCGCGAGCGTTCGGTGCCAGCGTTCGACCTGCTTCGCGGCCGTCTCCAGCACCCAGTCCCCCAACGGAACGATGAGCCCAGAGATCTCGGCGCTCGGGATGAAGTGCGAGGGTTCGATCAATCCGCTCTTGGGATGATTCCAGCGCATGAGAGCCTCGACGCTCACGACGTCACCCGTGCGCAAGTCGAGCTGCGGCTGATAATACACGACGAATTGGTTGTACTCGAGCGCCCGGCGCAGCAACTTCTCTTGCGAAAGGCGCATGTGGATCGGCGCTTCGAGCGTCGGGTTGTAGAAGTAGGAGCCGTTGCGTCCACGATCCTTCGCGCGATACATGGCGATGTCGGCATTCTTGATCAGTGTCTGATCGTCGCGACCGTCCTCGGGATAGACGGCGATGCCGATGCTGGCCGAAATGTATTGCTCGTATTCATCCAGGAGAAACGGCTCGCTGACCATGGCCAGGATGCGTTCACCGACATCGCGCGCCTGGTCGGCGTCGCGGCAGTCGGTCAGAAGGACGACGAATTCATCGCCGCCCATGCGCGCGATCGTCGCATCTTCACCGAGCTCCGTGACCAAACGCTGGGAGACCATCTGGAGCAATCGGTCACCGCGCGCGTGTCCGAGCGTATCGTTGACGTCCTTGAAGCGATCGAGGTCGAGGAAGAGCACGGCGACGCGGCCCAGGCGTGACTGAGCCACCTCGATCGCATCGCGCAGCTTCTCGGCGAGGAAAACCCGATTGGGCAGGCCGGTCAACGCATCGAAGTAGGCCATCGCGCGCAGACGGGCCCGCTGACGGCTGCGATCGATGGTGCCGGCAATCAGCGTGGCGATCAGTCCCAAGAGGTCGGCATCGGTAGATGAAAAGTCGCGCACCGTGCCGTGTGGATCGGCGAAGACCAGTGCCCCATATGGATCGCCCGCGACGTCGAGGCGCATCGCGATGCCGTTTTTGAACGGCACCGGAATTGCCGCGCCGGGGAGCGAGCCGACACTTTTGGCCATGGCGATGATTTCGTCGTCTGCAATCGTCTCGGCGCTGGGCTCCCGGTAGACCGCTTCGATTGTCGGCGTGCCGCCGTTGATCTCGACGACAGCGCCGAGCGTGAGATCGCAGGCGTGACAACCCATCTCGAGCGAGGCGCGCATGCGCACGTCGGGGTAGTCACCGCTTGCTGCGATGAAATAAAGGTTGCGGATGCGCAGGCTTTGCATTTCGGCGCGCCGCTCGGCCGTACGCCGTTCGGTAATGTCCTGTAGCACGCCGTAGACTCCGACGCGCTCCCCACCCTTGTATTGCGGGATCAGCGTAATTTCCACATCGAGCTGCGACCCATCGCCGCCGAGCGATTCGACGTTGAGCGTAATGGGGTGGCCGCTCAGCGCCCGCGCGAAGGCGGCTTCGGTGCGGTCGTACTCATGCTCGGGGATGAAACTCCGGAAGTGCGCCCCAATGACCTGGTCGCGGGGAAAACCAGCAATACGGACGGCGGCATCGTTTGCCTCGAGGACGTGTCCGCGACGATCGAGCAAACAGACGCCGTCCGGATTGTGATCGAAGAGCGAGCGCAACGCGCCTTGGGCCGCGCGCTGCTCGGTCTCATCGCGTGTTATCGAGTAGATACCAGCGATCTTACCGTCGCGGTACATCGGGAATGTCGTAACCGACACATCGAGCGGTTGGCCGTCAAACGTACGAACTCGCGAGTTGTAAACGATTGTTTCACCAGCGAGCGCCTTGCGATGATACTCTTGGTGCGCCGGCACGTCTTTCGGATCGAGAAACGCCGTATAGTGAACGCCGATGAGCGCCTCCGGCGGCGCGAAGCGGCGAACCGATTCGTTGACGTCAACGAAGTATCCGTCGGGATCGAGGAGCGCCACAATATCGGGGTTGTAGTCGAAGAGCGAACGGAAGCGCTCCTCACTCTCGGCGAGCGAATTTTGCGCTGCGAGCGATTCGGTGATGTCTTCGGCATACGAGAGCGCATGAAACGTGCTGCTATCTTGAAGCGCGAAGGTCGTCCAACGACAGGTGCGCACTTCGCCGTTTGCGCGGTGATTGCGGTTGACGTTGACGAGCGTGCGGACGTTGTCCACGCCGTCGAGGCGCTGCTGTACGTCGCGAACAATCGGCTTGTCCTCGGGGTCGACGAGATCGAAGTCGTCGATCGTCTTACCAACCACGTCGGCGGCCTGGTAACCGAACATGTCGGCCGCGCGCGCCGACCAATAGGTGACGCGGTAGCTTGCGTCCCACGCAATTATTGCAAGCGGCGAACGCGAGAGGAGGTCATCGAGCAGGCGGAGGTCGCGTTCGCCCAGCATCAACGACCCCGTTTAATGCGCAAGATACTCGTAAAGCCCATGCACGCCGCCCTCGCGGCCGAACCCAGACTCGCGATATCCGCCAAACGGTGAACTGGGGTCGAACTGATTGAAGGTGTTGCACCAGACGACACCAGCGCGAAGCCGCTGTGCAACCCACATATTCTTGCTCCCTTTTTCGGTCCAGATGCCGGCGGAGAG
>Ga0302177_10002936_pt1 | contig 11950 bp, 10 predicted proteins | sample I_Palsa_E1_2_FD_198780 | JGI IMG/M metagenome (GOLD analysis project Ga0302177, IMG submission 198780) | Peat permafrost microbial communities from Stordalen Mire near Abisko, Sweden - I_Palsa_E1_2 | ecosystem: Environmental > Terrestrial > Soil > Palsa > Peat permafrost | place: Sweden... | reverse complement strand
GTCCGCGACAGCGTGCGTACCGGGCGTCCGCCCGCCGTGACTTCGACTTCCTCGAAGCCGGTTTCGCCGTGCAATTCGGTTTCGTAGCTCTGCTCGACGCCGATTTTGCCGATGTAATCGCTGCCGTTGTAATTGTTCGAGTCGAGCCGGCTGTCGTAATGCGCGGGGTCGCCGTCGTTTTGCTCGCTGGTGGCGTCGATGCGTTCCTGGTCGCGATGCGAAATCCGGCCGATATAACCGATTACGTGGGCGGCGGTGGTGCCCAGGGGATATTGACGGAACAGGCGCGCGCGCACTTCCACGCCGGGGAAGCGATAGCGTTGCGCGGTCATGCGCGCCACCTCGTCGTCGGACAGGCGGGTGCGGATCGGCAGGCTTTCGAAGTTTTTCGAGTCTTCCAGCAGTTTCTTGAAGCGGCGGCGGTCGCGCGCGTCGATGGGAATCACCTGGCCGATCTGATCGATCACTTCGTCCAGCGTGCCGTTGATTTTCGAGGGGGTGATTTCCAGCGTATAAGCCGAGTAATTTTTGGCCAGCACCACGCCGTTGCGATCGGTGATGATGCCGCGATTCGGCACGATGGGGGCGACCGAGATGCGGTTTTCGTCGGCTTCCAGCGAGTACTTGTTGTAGTGCCAGACCTGCAGGAAGAGGAAACGCGCCACCAGGATGCCGAAGCAAAAAAACACGAACAGGCCGGCAGCGGCGATTCGCACGCGAAAGCGCTGCAACTGTTGTCCGGTATTCTTAAACTCGGTCATGCGGGAACTCTATCAAGGAAATGCGGGGTGTGCGGCCCAAAGATTGGTGTGGCGGACCGGCTTGACCACCCATGCAGCGCTAAATCGGCCGGGTGTCGTCCGGATCGGAGGCGCGTTTTTGCGGCGCCAGCAGCAGCAAGCTGGTGACCGGCCACAGCAGGCCTTCGATAAAACCGTTGACCAGATAACCCCAGCCCGGAAACGCACCGCCGACAAACAGCCGGATCAGGAACGGCACGATTTGGGCGATGACCAGCAAGGGCAGTACATGCAGCGCTTGGGTCCAGAGCGAGAACCACAGGACGCGGCGATGCATCATGATGGCGCCGTACGAGAGCAAGGTATAGGCCAATGCATGTTCGCCGAACAGGCTGGCGTCATGCACGTCGACCAGGATCCCCAGCAGGAAAGCGATACCCATGCCCACTTTGCGCGGCTGGTGGATGTTCCAGAACAGCAAGGTCAGCGCGACAAAATCCGGCACGCCCACCGCGTGGCCCCAGGGCAGCAGATTGAAGAGGAAGGCGACAGCTAAGCTAAACGCGATAAACGAAGTATTGACCGGCAGCAGTATGTATTGCGGACGGCTCATGGACGGGCCTCATGCGGTCCGGGACGAGATGCCGGCTGCGGGGCTGCGGCAGAGCCGCTGGCAGCAACGGCGGCGGCATGGCGGGGCGCGTGAGCGCCTGCGGCGGGTTCCGGCGTGGTTCCGGCGGGCGCTGCGGTTGCGCTGGCAGCGGCGGGCTTCTCAGCTGACTTTTCAGGCGATTTCATGGTCTTCTTGCCGGCGCTTGCGGTGTTTTTGGCGCTGTCTTTGCTGCCGCCGCCGTCCAGGTCGATCGGCGACGGCGGCATGGGGGTCTGGTATTGCAGCACCAGCAACTGGCGCGGGCCATGTACCGGGGCGATCGGGATGCAGATCACGCGGGCGAAAGCGGTGTCGGCCTGCCGGTCGACCTGGGCAATCCGGGCCACCGGCAAGCCGGCCGGGAATACCCCGTCAAGACCGCTGGTCACCAATTCGTCGCCGACCTTCACATCGGCGCTGCTGGGCACAAAACGCAGGTCGAGTGCTTCGCCGCGCGGGGTGCCGTAGATCACGCTGCGCAAGCCGGTGCGAACCAATTGTACCGGCACCGCCTGGTCCTTGTCGGTAATCAGCGTCACTTCGGATTGCAGCGGGAACAGCCGGGTGACCTGGCCCAATACGCCGGATTCGTCCAGCACCGGCGCGCCAAGCTGGATCCCGGAACTGGAACCGTGATCGATCACTACTTTCTGGGTGAACGGGTCGCGCGTGTCGTATTGGATTTCGGCTGGAATACTTTGAATGCCCGGGCGTTTTGCCAGATCGAGCAAGGCGCGCAGATGCTGGTTTTCGGCCTCAAGCTCGATGGCTTGCGACTGCTGTAAGGTGAGTTTCAGGTTGCGCGCCTGCAGGGCTGCATTTTCGATGCGCAATTCATGCCCTGAGGTAAAGAAGTCGAGCATGCCGGCGAATGCGTCGCGCGGGACCAATGCGGCCCGTTGCAGGGGGTAAAGTCCGGTGCCGATGGCTTCACGCACGACTTCGAGCGTACGGAAACGGGCATCGGAAACCAGCAGTGCCAGCGCCAGCGCGACGAAGAAAATCAGCCGGGCAATCGCCGAGGGGCCTTGTTTGAACAGAGGCGGCGGACTGTATTCCATGGTCGGCGCCAGGCAGGTCGAAGGTTGCGGAACAGGGCCCCTGACTGCGGGGCTTTTCTTTTTTATGGTTGGGACGCCATGACGGCCTGAAACAGGATGCCGTCATACAGGCTAGCCAACCATAGCTTATGTTATTCGTACGAAAAGATACTGCCTAGCTTATCCATCCGTTCCAACGCCATGCCCGAGCCCCGCACCACGCAAGTCAGCGGGTCTTCGGCGACCAGCACCGGCAGACCGGTTTCTTCCGCCAGCAGGCGGTCCAGGTCGCGCAGCAGGGCGCCACCGCCCGTCAGCATCATGCCGCGTTCGGCGATATCGGCACCGAGTTCCGGTGGAGTCTGCTCCAACGCGATTTTTACCGACGAAACAATCTGGTTCAGCGGATCGGTCAGGGCTTCGAGAATTTCATTGCTGGAGATGGTGAAGCTGCGCGGAATACCTTCCGACAGGTTGCGACCCTTGACTTCCATCTCCTTGACTTCGGAGCCGGGGAAGGCCGACCCGATTTCTTTTTTGATGGCTTCGGCGGTTTGTTCGCCGATCAGCATGCCGTAGTTGCGGCGGATATAGTTGACGATGGCTTCATCGACTCGTACCGAACCCTTGTAAACCACGCCGCCCAGCGAAATGACGCCCACTTCGGTGGTACCGCCGCCGATATCGACCACCATCGAGCCGGTCGCTTCCGATACCGGGAGGCCCGCGCCGATGGCTGCGGCCATCGGTTCTTCGATGAGGTAAACCTGCGAGGCGCCGGCGCCGTGAGCGGCTTCCTTGATGGCGCGGCGCTCAACCTGGGTCGAGCCGCAGGGCACGCAAATGATGATGCGCGGCGAGGGCGAGAACATCCGCGACTCGTGCGCCATCTTGATAAACTGCTTGATCATCTGCTCGGTTACGGTGAAATCGGCGATCACGCCGTCTTTCATCGGGCGGATCGCCTCGATATTGCCGGGCACCTTGCCCAGCATCTGCTTGGCTTCCTTGCCGACCGCCTGGATCGTCTTTTTGCCGTTGGGCCCGCCTTCCTGGCGGATCGACACCACGGAAGGCTCATCGAGGACGATGCCTTTGCCGCGCATGTAAATCAAGGTGTTGGCCGTGCCAAGGTCGATCGCGAGATCGTTCGAAAAATAACTACGCAGAAAACCGAACATTCAAAAATCCTGTCTCACTGGGGCCATGACAGCTCGGCCAGCGACTAAATAATCAGCATCGAGCGGACGCACAGCGTTTGATTGCACACTTGCACACTGTTACGCAGACTCGAAACTGCGAGAAAATTGACCGGCAGCGGCTTGCCGTGAATATCGTGCAACGCTGCGGCCCCGGAGGCTGGGCAGCGTAACGCGAAACCGGCAAGGCGCGCAGGGACGCTAAACAACGCTGGCGTCAAGCTTGCCAACGCATCGCCAGCTTGCCCGACGCACACGTCGGTTCGGCTGGTATTAGATCGAGCGCATAATGATACCTTATAATTTTTGGTGTTTTGCAGTAATACCGGCTGAAAGTGAATTGCAACTTTAGCCGGCATATCTGTCCCCAATGCATTACCCGCCTGGGTTTGAGGCTCGCGGCGAGGTAATTCAGGCAACTTTTCCCGGTGAGCACATGGCTTTAAATTTGAATGACGTAACCCGCATCGCCCATCTGGCGCGACTTGAACTGGCTGAAGGCGAGGCGCAACAGACCTTGGGACAGCTCAATAATATTTTCGCCCTGGTCGAAAAAATGCAGGCCGTCGATACCACGGGCATCGAACCGTTGGCCCATCCAGTCGACCAGATCGCCGAAGTTGAGCTGCGTTTGCGCGACGATATCGTGACGGAACAGATCCGGCGCGAGGATTTCCAGCGTTGCGCGCCGGCCGTCCAGGACGGTTTGTACCTGGTGCCCAAGGTCATCGAATAAAACCCGCTCCGGGGTTTTGGGGTAAAAATAGGGTGAAATCGCTCGGCCGGACGCGGCGGGCTCGGCCGACCCGGCCCGAGCGCCCCGCCAACCGTGCTTCGAAGCCCGTTTCAGCATGACAAAAACGAAACATCAGCAGCAAGGATAAGTGCCATGCATCAAAGAAGTCTTACGGAATTGCGCGCGGCGCTCGCCGCCAAGGAAGTGTCGGCGGTTGAGCTGGCACAGCATTATTTAAATCGTATCGACTCCGCCAGCGGCTTGAATGCCTTTATCGACGTGAATTCCGAGCAGACGCTGGCCCAGGCCCGGGCCGCCGATGTGCTCTTGGCGACGGGCCAGGCCGGCCCGTTGACCGGTATCCCGATCGCCCATAAAGACGTGTTTGTGACACGCAATTGGCGTTCCACCGCGGGCTCGAAGATGCTTGAGCATTACACCAGCCCATTCGATGCCACGGTGGTCGAACGGGTCGCGCGCGCCGGCATGGTGTGCCTGGGCAAGACCAATATGGACGAGTTTGCGATGGGCTCGTCGAACGAAAATTCCTATTTCGGTCACGTGAAAAACCCGTGGGATCACCGGGCGATTCCGGGCGGTTCTTCGGGCGGTTCCGCGGCCGCCGTGGCGGCGCGTCTGACGCCTGCCGCCACCGGCACCGACACCGGCGGCTCGATTCGCCAACCGGCTGCCTTCACCGGCGTGACGGGGATCAAGCCGACCTATGGCCGGGTCTCGCGGTACGGCATGATCGCCTTTGCCTCGTCACTCGACCAAGCCGGTCCGTTGGCCCAAAGTGCGGCCGATTGCGGCTGGTTGCTCAATGCGTTTGCGGGCTTCGATGTACGCGACTCGACCAGTCTTGAGCGTGCCGACGAAGACTACACGCGCTACCTGGGACAGACCTGGCAGCAGGACGGCACGGCGGACAAACCGCTGGCCGGTTTGCGCATCGGTTTGCCGGTCGAATATTTCGGTGCCGGTCTGGCCGACGACGTGCGCGCCGCGATCGACGCGGCCCTCAAGCAATATCAGGACTTGGGCGCCGCCCTGGTGGAAGTTTCCCTGCCCAAAACCGAACTGTCGATTCCAGTCTATTACGTCATCGCACCGGCTGAAGCATCGTCCAATCTGTCGCGTTTCGATGGCGTGCGTTATGGACATCGGGCGGAGCAGTACGGCGATTTGCTCGACATGTATAAAAAGTCGCGGGCCCAGGGGTTCGGCGCCGAAGTCAAACGGCGCATCCTGGTCGGCGCTTACGTGCTGTCGCATGGATATTACGACGCGTATTACCTGCAGGCGCAGAAGATTCGCCGCATCATCGCGCAGGATTTCCAGCAGGCGTTCACTCAGTGCGACGTGATCATGGGACCGGTTGCGCCCACCGTGGCGTGGGATCTTGGCGCCAAGACCGGCGACCCGGTGCAGATGTATCTGGCCGACATTTATACTTTGTCGACCAGCCTGGCCGGTTTGCCCGGCATGAGCGTGCCCTGCGGTTTTGGCGGCGCCAATGAGCGCCGTCCGGTGGGCTTGCAGATCATCGGCAACTATTTCAATGAAGCGCGCATGCTGCAAGTCGCAGATGCGTTCCAGCGTGTGAGCGACTGGCACCGGGTGAGCCCGGTCGACCAGCCGGCGGGAGTATAAAGATGCAGTGGGAAGTCGTTATCGGTCTAGAGACACACACGCAGTTATCGACTGCGTCGAAGATTTTTTCCGGCGCGCCGACACGTTTCGGCGCTGAAGCCAATACCCAGGCCAGCGTGGTCGACCTGGCTTTGCCCGGCACCCTGCCCGTGATGAATCGCGGGGCGGTTGCGCGGGCGATTTGTTTTGGTCTGTCGATCGGCGCGACCATCGCGCCACGCAGTGTTTTCGCACGCAAAAATTACTTCTACCCGGATTTGCCCAAGGGCTATCAGATCAGCCAATACGAGCTGCCGGTGGTGCAAGGCGGTACGGTGACGATACAAGTGCCGGCCAATGAAAAAACCGGCCAGGAAGGCTACGAAAAAATCATCGAGCTGACCCGCGCGCATCTGGAAGAAGATGCCGGCAAGTCGCTGCATGAAGACTACGCCGGCATGACCGGGGTCGACTTGAATCGCGCCGGCACACCGCTGCTCGAGATTGTCACGGAACCCGTGATGCGCAGCGCCGCCGAGGCCGTGGCTTATGCCAAGACCTTGCATTCGCTGGTGATGTGGCTGGGCATTTGCGACGGTAATATGCAGGAAGGCTCGTTCCGCTGCGATGCCAACGTTTCGGTGCGGCCGGTCGGGCAAAAAGAATTCGGCACGCGTGCCGAAATCAAGAACTTGAACTCATTCCGTTTCCTGGAAGAAGCGATCAACTACGAAGTCCGGCGCCAGATCGAACTGATCGAAGACGGCGGCACGGTGGTGCAAGAGACGCGTTTGTACGATCCGGACCGGCGCGAAACACGTTCGATGCGCAGCAAGGAAGACGCGCACGATTATCGTTATTTCCCCGACCCCGATCTGGCTCCGCTGCTGATCGGCGCCGACTGGATCGCGCGGGTTCGCAGCGAATTGCCCGAGTTGCCGGTGGCGATGCAGGCCCGATTCATGCAAGACTACGCGCTGTCCGCATATGACGCGGCAGGGCTGACTTCGTCGAAGGCGGTGGCCTCCTATTTCGAGGCGGTGCTGGCCAAGGTGGGCAGCGCTCACGCCAAGCTGGCGGCCAACTGGATCATGGGCGAAGTCGCTTCGCAACTGAATCGCGCCGGCCTGGAAATGGCCCAGAGCCCGGTTTCCGCCACGCAGTTGGCGCTGTTGCTGGCGCGGATTGCCGACAGCACGGTGTCGACCAAAACCGCCAAGGAAATTTTCCTGGCGATCTGGGATGAACGTGCCGAGGACGAAACCGCGGCTGACCGCATTATCGATGCCAAAGGCTTGCGGCAAATTTCCGACAGCGGTGCGCTGGAAGCGATCATCGATGAAGTGCTGGCGGCCAATCCCAAGTCGGTTGAAGAGTATCGCGCGGGTAAGGAAAAAGCCTTCAATGCCTTGATCGGGCAGGCGATGAAAGCCACTCGCGGCAAAGCCAATCCGCAGCAGGTCACCGAGTTGTTGAAGCAGAAGCTGGCGTAATGCTTGATCCGGCGACGCTTGATTGCATTGCCGCTTGAATTGATGCGACAGGCGGTACTGAAGTAAAGCCGGGCGGGGCCGTTTGGACGGCCCCGTACTTTTTTAAAGGCGCAGACCGTGTCAAAAAATATTTCGCTGGACGATTATCGTGTGCGATTTTTCGGCAAAACCGCGGCGTTTTCATTGTCACAATACGACTCGGCCGCAAAGCCTTTTTCCAAGGGGTCGAAGTCCGACGATCTGAAGTATGTGAGCGAACTCGGGCAGCGTCTCGATGCGCTGCAAAACCGCTTGCATGCGCAAAAGACCGAGCGGGTCTTGCTGGTACTGCAGGGGATGGATTCCAGCGGCAAGGACGGCACGATTCGCTCGGTATTTCGTGAGGTCGACCCGCTGGGTTTGCACGTCACGGCATTTCGCGCGCCTTCCGAATATGAAGCCCAGCACGATTTTTTATGGCGCGTGCATGCTCGCGTACCGGCCGGCGGCGAGCTGACCATCTTCAATCGCAGCCACTATGAAGATGTGCTGGTGCCGCGCGTGCTCGGCAGCATCGATCGAGCCGAGTGCGAGCGGCGCTACCGGCATATTCGCGAATTCGAAGCCTTGTTGGCCGATACCGGCACTACCATCATCAAATGTTTCCTGCATATCTCCAAGGACGAGCAGCGCGAACGTCTGCAGGCACGTGCCGACGATCCGGACAAACATTGGAAACTGGATCGCAGCGATATCGACGCACGCAAGTTGTGGGACGAATACCAGGCGGCGTATCAGGATGCGTTGGCCGCTACCTCGACCGAGCAGGCACCCTGGTATGTGATCCCGGCCAATTCCAAAGCGCATCGCAATGTGATGGTGGCGGAGTTGATGTGCCAGGTGATGCAGGGACTGACGCTGAATTATCCGGCGGTCGACCCAGCGCTGATCGGCATCAAGATCGTATAATTTCACCCTACATCCAATGAGCCAGGCTCAGGCTTGCTCGCACAAGGAACCCGCCATGCTTCGCGTGATTTCCGCCAACCTCAATGGCATCCGCTCCGCCGTCAACAAAGGCTTTCTCGACTGGCTGCCGCTGCAAGATGCCGATTTCATCTGTTTGCAGGAACTCAAGGCGCAAGCCGGCGATATGACACCCGATATGCTTGCGCCGCCGGGGTATCACGGTTATTTCCATTATGCCGAGAAGAAAGGTTACAGCGGCGTGGGGATCTACACCCGGCGCAAGCCCGATCGTGTGATTGTCGGGCTGGGCGTAGCCGAAATCGATGCTGAAGGGCGTTATATCGAAGTGGTATTGGGCAATTTGTCGGTCGTATCGGTGTATTTGCCGTCCGGCTCCAGCGGTGAGATTCGCCAGGAAGCAAAATTCAGTTTTATGCAGCATTTCTACGCGCACCTGACCGAACTGGCTCAAGCGGGGCGCGAAGTCGTGCTGTGCGGCGACTGGAATATCGCGCACAAGGAAATCGATCTGAAAAACTGGAAAGGCAATCTGAAGAACTCAGGTTTCCTGCCCGAGGAACGTGCCTGGCTGACGCGAGTATTCGATGAACTGGGTTGGGTCGACGTGTATCGGCGTTTGTATCCTGCTACCGAAGGCGAGGCGTATACCTGGTGGAGCAATCGGGGCCAGGCTTGGGCCAAGAATGTCGGATGGCGCATCGATTACCAGATCGCCACGCCGGGCTTGGCGGAGCAAGCGGTGACCAGTTCGGTGTACAAAGAGCAGCGTTTTAGCGACCATGCACCGCTGACGGTGGATTACCAGAACGCGGCCTGAGGTTCTGAGCGTGCCTCGCGACGCCGCGGCGCACGCCGTATTGGGGCGGCTTTACGACGGCCGAGCTGGTGTTCCCTCCGGCTTGACCCGGCCGCCATCCGCGGCACTCCATTGTGCGATCCATTCCGGCAACTGCTGCGAGGCTTGGTTGATGCCGGCGAGTTCGAGCAACTCCGCGCTGCTCACTGTACCGCCGCTGCGTTTGAGGAAACGCGCTTTGATGATGCCGACGGCGACCTCGACTTCACCCCGTACAAAAGCCTGTTCCAGCAGAATATGTTTGTCGTCCCAGCCGATCACGCGGGTCCGCACCTGGTAGCGGTCCCACAGTTCGAGCGAGCGATAAAAACGCATGGTTTCAAGCACCACCACCGGGTACCAGCCATTGGCTTTCATTTTGGGCCACAAACCGCAGCGCACCATCAAGTCGACCCGACCCAGATCGAGTACGGTGAAGTACCGTCCATTGGTCATGTGCATCAGCACGTCGAGGTCATTGGGCCAGACCCGGAATGGCGTGCTACACGTATCCAGCACGTTGACGCTGCCGCGACGCAGGCCGAACCAGACAATCGCAAAAAGACGTAATAACAGACTCATGGCGCGGATAGACTTTAAATAAGGAGACAGCGGATTATGCCGACATTCCAGCGGCACGCCACGCAGCTTATTTCGAGTGATCCCACTAGTCTGCGCCCGGTGGTGCAAGCCGACCTGGCGATATTTTTCGCGCAGCAACTGGACCCGGCCGCTAATTGGATGGCGGCGTTTGTCGCGTAAAATCCGGCTGACCGGGCCGGCTTCGATGCACATTGGGCCAACACTCCCTATATGATGCGTCTACCTGCATCATTAAAATGGCTTAAGCATCATGAGCAAAGGCAAATCGCATCTCTCCGCCGGGGTCCGCCGGGGTTCGCCCGGACTGCCCAAGACCGGCACGGCGGCGCGTACGGCCGCGCTGCTGCAAAGCGCGCTGGGTTTGCATCAGCAAGGGCAATTGGCGTCCGCCAAAACTCATTACCAAGATCTCCTGGCGCTTGATCCTCTGCATTTCGACGCCCTGCATTTGCTGGGCGTGATCGAATATCAGCAAGGCGATTATGTGACCGCCGCCGCTTTGATCCGGCAAGCCATCGAGATCAAACCGGCCCAAGCCGGGCCTTATTCCAATTTGGGGCTGGTGCTGCGGGCCCAGTTGCGCCACGAAGAAGCGCTGAGATGTTTCGCCCAGGCGATCGAGCGGCAAGCGGATCATGCCGAGGCGCATAACAACCATGGCAATGCTTTGCGCAGTTTGTTGCGTTACGAGGAAGCACTCGCAAGTTTCGAGCGGGCGTTGAAGCTCAAGCCTGACTACGCGGTGGCTTATAGCAATCGCGGTAATGTATTGCAGGATCTGAAGCGTTATCCGGCGGCGCTGGAGAGTTATGCCCAGGCCTTGCGTTATCGGCCCGATTACGCCGAAGCCCACAACAATCTGGCGCATGCACTGCGTCATTTGAATCAGGCTGACGCGGCGCTGGCCAGTTGCGCGCGAGCTTTGCAACTGCGGCCCGATTATGCCGCGGCCCATCTCAATGCCGGCAATATCTTGCAGGATCTGTTGCGTCATCAAGATGCGCTGGCGTGTTATCAGCATGCCGAGCAGTTGCAGCCCGACTATGCCGAGGCGCATTTGAATGAAGGCTTATGCCGCTTGACCCTGGGTGACTTCGCCCTGGGCTGGGAAAAATATGAATGGCGCTGGGCGTCTGCGACCCATCGCGCATTGCGTCGCGATTTTCAGCAACCGCTCTGGCTGGGGCAGACCTCGTTGCAAGGCAAAACGGTGCTGCTCCATGCCGAGCAAGGATTGGGCGATACGCTGCAGTTCTGCCGTTACGCGCCGCACATCGCAGCCTTGGGCGCGACGGTTTTGCTTGAGGTGCAAGCGCCATTGCGGCACTTGCTGGAATCTTTGGCGGGGGCGGCTCAACTCGTGGTTCAGGGGGAGGCGCTGCCGCCTTTCGATTTTCACTGTCCGTTAATGAGTTTGCCGCTGGCCTTGCGTACCGAGTTGTCGACCATCCCGGCGCAGAGTCCCTATCTGCGCGCCGACCCGGTCAAGATCGAAGCCTGGCGGCAGCGTCTGGCGGCTTACCCCAGACCGTGGATCGGTTTAACCTGGTCGGGCAACCCGGCTCATGTGAACGACCACAATCGCTCGATCCCGCTTGCCGCGTTGGCGCCGTTGTTCCAGGCCGCGGGAAGTTTTATCAGCGTCCAGACCCAGGTGGGTGAGGCTGATCGCGACGCGTTTGTGCGCTTTGGCATGGTCGATGTCGCCGACGCTTTGCATGACTTTAGCGAGAGTGCGGCGCTACTGGCCTGCCTCGATCAGATGGTCACGGTGGATACTGCCGCGGTCCATTTAGCCGGGGCTTTGGGTGTGCCGGCCACGCTCATGTTGCCGTATAACGCCGATTTCCGCTGGCTGACCGGCCGTGCCGACACGCCCTGGTATCCGACTCTGACGCTGGTGCGCCAGACGCGCAGCGGGGCTTGGCATGAGGTGGCGACGCAGGTTGCGGCACGCTTGGGTATTGCCTAGGTGTTGCCTAGGGCCTGTTCACGCTAATAATGGGCTTGCGTTGCCACCCACAAAGGGCGAGGGCAAGGAATGGGACGCG
>Ga0302177_10002933_pt1 | contig 11956 bp, 9 predicted proteins | sample I_Palsa_E1_2_FD_198780 | JGI IMG/M metagenome (GOLD analysis project Ga0302177, IMG submission 198780) | Peat permafrost microbial communities from Stordalen Mire near Abisko, Sweden - I_Palsa_E1_2 | ecosystem: Environmental > Terrestrial > Soil > Palsa > Peat permafrost | place: Sweden: Abisko... | reverse complement strand
CACGGTCACGTTGTTCAGGCTCATGATCACCGAGTACACGATCGGGAAGATCGTGACCGCGGCGATGACGACCAGCGCGGGAGCCGAGAAGCCCCAGCCCATCCGGGCCAGCCGTTTCCTGTTGATGTCAGGGCGAGGGACCGGCGGGACGACGGGCCTCACCTGTCCAGCGGCACTCTGTCCAGAGGCACTTGAGATGGCGGTCATGGGTAACTCCTCGCGGCCGGAGACCGAGATAAGTAGAGCCGAGATAAGTAGATGGGCGGGCCGGCTGACCGGGCGGGACGGCCGCCCGGGCCGGGAAGCGAATCGCTTCCCGGCCCGGGCAGCATGGCGGATCAGGTCACAATCCGCCGCTGGATGTACTGCTGAGCGCGGTGTTGGCCGCGGACTGCATGGCCGCCACGGCGGCCGACGGAGAGCTCGACCCGGCCAGGGCCGAGTTCACGTTGGTGTAGATCGCGGTGGACAGCGCCGGGTACTCGGGCGTGCCTGCGGGCCGGGGGACCAGCTTGGTCTTCGGCACGACGGCGAACACCGGGTTCGAGGCAATGGTCGCGGGCGCGCTGCGGACCGACTCGACGGTGGAGATGAACCCGTACTTCTGGGACAGGATGTCCTGCGCCGTGGTGCCGGACAGCCACTGGATGAACGTCAGGTCCGCACCGATGTGCTTGCTGTGCGGGTTGATGTACATGTTCCAGCCGCCGATGTTGGAGTAGCCGGGGGCCGTCTGGCCGGTGAAGGTCGGCAGCGGCGCCACGCCGACCTGGCTCGCGGTCAGCTTGCCGCCGTCGGACGGGGTGATGGCGTCCTCGTAGGCGTAGTCCCAGTTGCGCAGGAACACGGAGTCGCCCGCGGCGAAGGTGTTCATCGCCTGCGGCTCCTGGAACGTGGTCACCGCGGCCGGGGTAACGCCGGAGGTGATGAGGCCGCGCATGAACGTGACGGCCTGCAGGGCCGCGGCCGAGTTAAGCGTGGCCTGGGTGTAACCGCTGTTGGTCGCGGTCCCGCCCGCGTCGGTCAGGTACTCCATGAAGTTGCAGGTCAGGCCCTCGTACGAGTCGCCTTCCCAGACGAATCCGTACTTGGTCTGGCCCTTGGCCAGAACCGCCTTGGCGTCGGTCTCGAGCTGCTCCCAGGTCGTCGGGACCGCCAACCCGTCCTTGCTGAGCAGGTCCTTGCGGTAGTACAGGAAGCCCTGGTCCTCGAACAGCGGCGAGCCGTAGACCGCGCCCTTGTACGTGGCCCCCGTGACCAGCCCGGGAGCGAACTTGCTCCAGTAACTCGAGGGCAGGTACTGCGACAGCGGGACGGCGAGCTGGTGCGCGCCGAACTGAGCGGGCCAGATCACGTCGCCCATGAACACGTCGGGAGTGCTCGAGCCGCCCGCGATCTGGGTGGCCAGCGTGGCCCGGTTGGTGTCGGTGTCGGTGGGCGCGGACACCAGGGTCACATGGATGCCCGGGTACTGCTTCTCGAACGCGTTGATCAGCACGGTCCGGGCGTCGTTGGCACCGGTGCCGGACAGCGGGCTGGCGGACCAGACGATGCTGCCGGACGTCGTGGAACCTTCGCCGCTCGTGCTCGTGCTCGCGGGAGTGCTGCTCCCACTGCTGGCGGTGGTGGTGCTGCTACTGCCGCAGGCGGCCAGGGTCAGTACCGTGACCCCGGCCAGGGCGGTCAGTCCCAAGCCCCCCTTCAGCCGGGCAGGGGACCTTCTCCGCAGACTTCTTCGTGACATGTGTGCTCCTCCTGGGGCTATGCCCGTGCGTGCGGGCCGTATGTGCTGCCCGTGGACCTATCTGGTTGGGCTTTCACCGGTTTCATGCGTTTGGAATGGGTCGCGGTGCCGCTCATGCGGCACCCGCGACCGCGTACATTGCGGAACTTGTCCTGGCCACCAGGGACAGCGGCAGTTCCTCTCTCAGCGGTCGCACCAACTGCCCGCGGATAAGCGCGCACAGCCGCCTGGCCCCGCGGGCACCGCTTTCGGTCAGCGGCTGGTGAACCGTCGACAGCCCGAGCAAGGCGGCGGATTCGATGTCGTCGTAGCCGATCACCGACAGGTCGTCGGGAACCGAATGACCGGATTTGTCGGCCGCGGCGAGGACGCCAAGCGCCTGGGTGTCTGAGCCCGCGAAGATCGCCGTCGGCGGCGAGGGCAGGGTCAGCAGTTCCTGCGCCATGATCGCGGCCACCGAGGCCGAGTGCCTGCCGAGCCGGATGATCGCCGGGTCGTACTCGATCCGGTGCCGGGACAGCGTCCGGCGGTAGCCGAGCAGGCGCCGCCGGGTCGAGACGAAGCCGAACTCGTCGGGGGAGTCGCCCACGAAACCGATCCGGCGGTGCCCGAGGCTGATCAGGTGCTCGGTCGCCAGTGAGCCACCGCGGATGTCATCCACGACGGTGCACGGAACGCCCGGTGCCTCCGTATCCACCATGGCCAGCGGCACGCTGCCGTGGCGCAGGGCGGCCAGGTGCTCGCTGTTCAGCCGCAGCGACACCACTACCGCCCCGTCGGCTTCATGCCGGGTGGTCAGCGCGGCCAGATGACGGTCTCGCTGCCCGGGGGTTTCCACGTTGCGCACCACGGTGTCGAAGCCCTCGTCATCGAGCACGCTGATGGCTCCGGCTAGGCGCTCGGTCACCGAGGGGCGGGTCAAGAACGGCACCAGGATGACGATGGTTCGCGTCTGTCCGCGGGACAGGCTTTCCGCGAGGCGGCTCGGCCGGTAATTGAGGCGCTTCATGACCTCGATGACCCGCCTGCGGGTGTGCTCGCTGACGTTGGGGCTCTCGTTGAGTACCCGTGAGACGGTGCCAACACTTACCCCAGCCGTCGCGGCGACCTCCGCGATGTTCACCCGATGGGCTGATTTCAGCCGACTCACCTCCCCCGGCTTCGCTGCCAGAGCGGTCACTTTGTATGGAACCGCTTCCATTAGAGCTACTCCCGCTCCAGCGGCTAGTCAAGCAACAGGCACGCAACAGGGTCGATTCAATTAGGTCACATAATGGCGTCGAAAGCTTCATTGTCGCAGCTCAGAGCCATTTACTCCGTTTTTACACACCCATGCTCACCGTTGCTTCACACCCGTCACGGGCGGCGCTGCGGGAAAAGGTACAGCCACGGACGTGATCCGACGTGAGTGACACGCCGTCCTCAGCGGAAATCAAGTCACTCAGCGCCGCCCGGGTGCTCGCCTTACCAACTATGGTAGGTGGGTCACTTCCGGTAAGCGGGCGCCGGGCGACATGAGGGTCTTGCAGTCGGCGGGGTGAGCACGGTCGGTCGCCCGTAGCGGGAGTTGTGGTGGGGACTTTTATCGGGTGGCGATCCGTCGTTGTCGTGCTCGCGGTCGCTGCGCTGGCGTTCGTCGCAGCCTGCAGCCAGGCGACGCCAGCACCCCAGCAGGTGCTACCGTCGGTGACCGCGACCCCGACGGCGACTCCGACCGCGCCGCCGGTCGGCCCGCACGGCGGTATCGACCTCAACGTGCTCGTGGTGACCGACGGTACCGCGGCCGTGCAGGCCATCGAAGCGCAGCTGACCACCGAGGGCGTACCGTCCACGGTAGTCAACCTAAAGCGTTCGTCCCGGCCGGTCATCACCAGGAACTTCCTGGCCCGCCGCCTTCCCGGCGGCTCAGAAGGCGGCAATTTCGAGGGGATCGTACTGCCCGACGCCACCCCCTCGCAGCTGTCCGGATCCGAGGAAGACGCGCTAGCCTGGTACGAGGAGAAGTTTAAGGTCCGGCAGGTGGACGCCTACTCGCCGCCGGCACCCGGCACCGGGATGAACGCGCCGGTGTACAGCGGGCTTCTCACCGGCCGGATGAGCGTCACCGGTGCCGGGTCCAGTGCCGGGTTCGGTTACCTCAACCAGTCCTTCCCGTTCAGCGGAGGGGCGGCTGGTCCCGCGCTGTTCGGCTATCTCGCGGATCCCGTACCCGGCGGCGGCGCCACGCCGCTGCTAGACGCGGCGATCCCGGGTTCGCCGGACCATGCCACGCTGGTGTGGCAGTACGACGAGGGAGGACGCGAGCAGCTGGGAATCGGCTTCGGCTACGCCTCCTTCCAGGCGCAGTTCCACTACCTGGCGCACGGCATCGTCACCTGGGTCACCCGCGGCGTGAACCTCGGCGACTGGCGCAACTACCTCGACATCGCCTACGACGACATGTTCCTCGGGGATTCGCAGTGGAGCATGATCGGCAATTGCACGCCGGGGGTCACCACCTGCCCGAAGGGCACCCCGATGACCGGGACCATCCGGATGACCCCGGCCGATGTCAGCTACGCCGTGCAGTGGGAGCAGCAGCACGACTTCACCATCGAGTTCCTGTACAACGGCGGGGCCTCGCCCCGGTTCGCGGTCAACGGGGTCGACGCGCTGCTGGTGGCGACCAGGCCGGTGGCCAAGGATTTCTACTGGGTCAACCACACCTACACGCACGCGTACATGGGCTGTAAGCAGGACTTCAGCGTGGTTCCGTGGAAGTGCGTGACGTCTGGCGGGCAGATCGTGTGGGCGGCGGGCCCGGGCCTGATCAACAGCCAGATCAACGACAACTTCGCCTGGGCCAAGGAGAACGGGATTCCCTTCGAGGCCGGCGTGGTGGCCAGCGGCGAGTACTCGGGGCTGCGGCTGCTGCCCCAGCAGCCGGTGGACAACCCTTATCTGGTCCAGGCGATGAGCACCGACCACATCAACTGGATCGTGATGGATGCCTCGCGCGAGCCGGCCATGCGGCCGGTCGGCGTGGCGTTCGGCGTGCCGAGGCACCCGATCGACGTCGGGGAAGACGTCGACACCGTGGCCGAGGAAGTCAGCGAGTTCAACTGGTACAACACATCGAAGGCCGACGGCGGCAGCGGAGCCTGCCAGGGCAGCAAGGTCACGCGGTGCCTCACTCCGCTGAGCCAGGCGGCCGGGTGGACCTCGTTCATCGTGCCGGAGCAGGTCCGGATCGTCTTTGACGCGATGATCAACAACGACGCGCGGCCTTTTTTCATGCACCAGTCCAACCTGACCGGCGACCGGCTCGGATACTCGGTGATGGACGGCGTGCTCTCCGCTTACCGCGACGTCTACGGCGCCAGCGCCCCGGTCGACAACCTGCCCACGTCGGGGGACGGGGTGGTGCTGCGCGACCAGCAGCTGTGGGCCCAGGCGGTCAAGGCGGGCGACGTCACCGCCTGGGTGCAAGGCAACACGGTTACCATCTCCGGCCCGCCCGGCACGCCGGTACCCGTCACGGTGCCGACCGGAACGACGGTGGCCTCGAGCGGGCAGTCCTTCGGCAGCCCGTACTCCGGCGAGCTGTCGGCGTACACGACGCTCGGCGCGCAGCCGCTTAAGCTCACCCTCAGCTCCTCGCCCTTCTGAGCGGATTGCGGTGCGAGGGTCCGGCGCGGAGCGGAGTGGCCGCCGGGCGGTAACCGTTAGGGTTTTACCGTGAACGGATCTTCACCCGCCTCCTCAGGGGGACCTGCCGAAGAACTGCTGCCGGCCACGCGCCGGGCACTAACCCGCCGCGTGGCGGTCGGTCAGGCCGAGGGCCGCACGCCGTCGCTCGTCGGGGCGGTCGTACGGGACAGCTACCCGGTGTGGTGCGGCGCGCGCAGCATGCTGGAGGAACATGAGCCCGACGGCAACACCCAGTACCGCATCGGCTCGCTGACCAAGACGTTCGTCGCGGTACTGGTGATGCGGTTGCGCGACGAAGGCCGGCTGGGCCTAGCCGACCCGCTGGGCAAGTACCTGGATGCGGGCCAGGCCAAGAGCGCCACGATCGCCCAGCTGCTGTCGCACACGGCCGGGCTGGCGTCGGAAACCCACGGTCCGTGGTGGGAGCGGACACCGGGTGACCTGCGGCCTGAGCTAGCCGACATCCTCGGGCCCGAGCCCCAGCGGCATCCGGCCGGGCGGGTGTTCCATTACTCCAATCCCGGTTATGCGCTGCTCGGCGCGCTCGTCGGAAAGTTGCGCGGTCTGGCCTGGCATGAGGTGCTCCAGCAGGAGATCCTGGAACCGCTGGGTATGGCCCGCACCACCACCGCCCCCCAGTCACCGTATGCGCGTGGCTTCGCCGTGCACCCGTGGGCGGATGTCATGCAGCTGGAACCAGCCGAGGGCACCGGGTTGATGGCCCCGGCGGGGGAGCTGTGGTCGACCGCGGAGGATCTGTGCCGTTTCGCGGCGTTCCTGCTCGATGGCCACGACCAGGTGCTGGCCTCAAGCACGCTCGCCGAGATGCGGACCCCGGCCGCACCGCCCGGGGACAGCGCCTGGGCCAGCGGCTACGGGCTCGGCCTGCAGTTGTTCCGCCGGGACGGGCAGGTGCTCTATGGCCATTCCGGTTCCATGCCCGGCTTCCTGGCTACCTTGTGCGTCAGCCCAGACGATGGCGTCGCCGGAATCGCCCTGGCCAACGCCACGTCGGGAACCGATATCGGCACGATCGCCATCGACCTGGTGAAGATCGTGGCGGATAACGAGCCGCGCCTTCCGGCCAGATGGAAGCCGCTGCCGCACGTCGAGGCGGCCCTGCTCGCCCTGACCGGCCTGTGGTACTGGGGCCCCCGTCCCTACGTGCTGCGGCTGCGCGCCGATCGCGCCGTCGAGTTGTCGCCGGCGGCCGCAAGCGGTCGCGCTTCCCGCTTCCGCGCCGAGCCCGACGGCACCTGGACCGGTCTCGACGGCTACTACGCGGGCGAGACCCTGCGCGTGGTTCGCGGCGCAGACGACGAGGTCGATCACCTTGACCTGGGATCATTCGTCTTTACCCGGGAACCTTACGAGTCCGGCGCGCCGCTGGCCGCCCGGCCGGACGCCGACGGCTGGCGAGGGGTCGAGCCCGGCTCGACGTAGCGGCCGCTGTCCTCACGCTACCGGGACGAACGCGCCAGCAGGCCCGCGGTCATCACCTGGACCACCTCGCTGAGGGTGGCCCTAAAGTCCAGGCGCATGGCCGCCAGGTCTGGCTCGGCCGCGTACGCCGCCAGCATCGCGGCGGACGGCTGCGTGTGCGGCCACAACGCACCGGTCATCATGACGGTGACGCCGGCCAGCCGGATCGCGTCCTGCTCGCCGAGTTCGGGCACGCAGCCAAGCATCAGGATGCCGAGCGCGGTGATGGCGGCGATGCTGGCCCGCTTGTACTGGGCGGCGACCTGGGGTGAGACGTTCCGCTCGAGCACTGCAGCCTGGGCACTGATCAGGTCGCACAGCATAGGCCGGGACGCGAGCGAGGCCGCCAGCGCGGCGGCCAGCTGACCGGAGCGCCCGGTGGCCGGCGCGGCCACGTCGACCGCGGCCTGAAGGTCCCCGTCTAGCTGCACCAGCCAGTCCTGCCAGGCGGAGTCGAGAAGCTCGAGCAACACGGCTTCTCGTGACTCGAAATAGCGCAGGACGTTCGACTTGGCCAGCCCGGCGCGGCGGCTGAGTTCGTTGAGGGTAACCTCGGCCACCGGAGTCTCGGCGAGCATCGCGGTCGCGGCCCCGAGGATCGTCTGCCGGCGCGCTTCACGCTGCTCCTCGCTTCGCGCCCGCTGGAACACTGTCACGAAGCACACTTTACAGACCGGTGGTCCCTTGTGTAAAGACCGCCGGTCTGCTAAGTTCGGATTTAACAGACCGACGGTCTACTGAAGAGACCCAGAGGAGCAGCCATGTATGCGGTTCCCGATCAAGCCGGAAAGCTCGTTGTGGTCACGGGCGCGAACAGCGGCACCGGCAAGGAAGCGGCCCGGCGCCTAGCCGAAGCCGGCGCGCGCGTCGTGCTCGCCGTCCGGACCATCGCCAAGGGGGAGCAGGCGCGCGAGGAGATCCTGGCTCACCATCCCGGCGCCGAACTCGAGGTCCGCCGGGTCGACCTGGCCGACCTTGCGTCGGTCGGCGAGTTCGCGGACAGCCTGAAGGCGGACGGTACGCCCGTGGACGTGCTGATCAACAACGCCGGCGTGATGGCGCCGCCGACCCGCATGACCACCGCTGACGACTTCGAGCTGCAGTTCGGCAGCAACTTCCTCGGCCCGTTCGCGCTGACCGTGCGGCTGCTGCCACTGGTGCTGGCGGCGCCAGGGCCGAGGGTGGTCACGATGAGCAGCGGCGTGGCCAGCTACGGCCGGATCCGCTTCGACGACCCGCAGTGGAAGCGCGGCTACCGCCCCAACCTGGCGTACGCCCAGTCCAAGCTGGCTGACCTCATGATGACCCTGCACCTGGCGGATCTGGCCCGCCAGCGCGGCTGGAACCTGATAAGCAACGCCGCGCACCCTGGCTTCACCCGCACGAACCTGCAGACCGCCGGGGCCAGCCTCGGCCGCGACAAGCCGAAGCGGACGCCGATGAACAGCTTCGGCTTCCTTCCCTCGCAGCCGGTCGGTCCGGGCACCGAGCCTCTGCTGTACGCGGCGACCAGCCCCGATGCCGTCAACGGCGGCTACTACGGCCCGAGCGGGTGGTTCGGGCTGGTTGGTCCCACCACGACCGTCCGGCCGCCGCGGCGGGCCCGGGACGCCGTCATCGCGAACCGGCTGTGGGCCGAGGCCGAGCGGCTGACCGGCGTGAGCCTGGCCGCCTCACGCTGACCTGGACAGACCCGCGTCACGGCCCGATCGGCTACCCCGCGAGCTGCGACGCTAACTCCCCGCTCCTGTGCTGACCGGCCGAGGTGGCCGAGGTGGCCGAGGTTCCGCTTCGGCGAGGCCGAGCCGCTCGTGCAGCCGCCTGAGCGGCGCCGGTGCCCACCAGTTCCAGCGTCCGAGCAGGGCCATCAGGGACGGAACCAGCAGCCCCCGGACGATGAAGGCATCGATGAGGACGGCGGCGGCGACGCCTAGGCCGACTTCCTTGAGGAACACGAGCTTGGAGGTGGCGAACGCGCCGATTGCCACCGCCAGCAGGATCGACGCCGACGTGATCAGCCGGCCGGTTCGCTGCATGCCAGCGGCGATCGCCTCGCGTTCCGGCACTCCAGGCTGCCGGGCTTCGCTGATCCTGGCCAGCAGGAACACGCCGTAGTCGGTGGACAGCGCAAAGGCCATGGCGGCCAGGATAAGGAAGTCGGTTTCCTCGATGCCGCCCTGGCTGGTGTAGGAGAGCAGCCCGCTGAGCCGTCCGTCCTGGAAGATGAACACCAGGATGCCGGTGGCCGCGGCCGCGGTGAGCGCGTTCATTAGCAATGTCTTTACCGGCAAGATCACCGAACCGGTCAGCAGCCACAGGACGAGCATGGTGACGAGGACCAGGATCGCGAGGGCGACGGGAAGCGAGGCGGCGATCGACGCGCCCTGATCGGCAAAGTCGGCGGCCGACCCTCCGACCAGGACCGGTACGGGGGCGGGTAGGGCCCGGACCGCTTTGACGGCCTGCTGGCCGGCCGCCGAGATCGGGTCGGCCGGGCTGGCCAGAGTAATTTCCCATGTCCCAGGAGAGAGCTGCACGGGCGCGCTGGCCTGGGTTATCCCGGGGATCTTGGCCAGGCGGCTGGCGTACCTGGCCAGTGCGGGCCGGGCCGAGGCCGATGCGGGCGTGGATGCGACGACGAGGATGGCGTTGGCATCGTTCGACGAAGGAAAGTCGCGGGCGATGGAGTCCGTGACGACCCGCGCGCTCTGGCTGGTCGGCAGCACGGTCGCGTCGATGCCGCTCCAGTGCACGCCCAGGGTGGGAGACGCGACCACCAGCAGCAACGCCGTGGTGCCGGCGGCGACCAGTGCGGGATGGCGCATCACGCCCCTGGCCAGCCGGTACCAGCCGCCGGCGGGGGCGGCCGGCTTGACCCGGCTGATCCGCCGGCTGAGCACCATCAGCAGCGAAGGGACGATGAGCAGGGCGCTGGCTACGGCGACGATCGCCACGATCGCGCCGCCTAGGCCCATCGAGACCAGGAAGCGCTGCGGGAAGACGCACAGGCTGGCCAGCGCGGCCGCAACCGTGGCCGCGCTGAACAGGATCGTCCGGCCGGTGGTGGCCAGCGTCACCCGCAGCGCGCGCTCGGCGTCCGCGTCCGCCCACATCTCCTCACGGAACCGCCAGACCAGGAACAGGCTGTAGTCGACGGCGAGCCCGAGGCCGAGGCCGATCACCAGGTTCAGCGCGAAGATGGACAGCGGCAGCACCATATTGACCAGCCGCAGCACGAGGAACGTGCCGAGCACTGCCATTCCGCCGACCGCGATCGGCAGCAGCGCCACGAGGCCGCGGAAGATGAAGAAGGCGAGGATCGCCAGCAGCGGGAAGGCGAGGGCCTCGGCGAAGCCGAGGTCTGACGTGGCCTGCTTGCCGGTCTGCTGGCCGGCCACGTCGGCGCCGCCGAGCTCGACGTCTGACCGGCCCTTCAGCGCCCTCTGGATGGCCGAGACAACCGTGTTCGGGTCCGGCGCGGCCCGCAGCGTCGCGACCACCAGCGAGGAACGCCCGTCGGCGGAAACCAGGCCCGCTTCGTGGCCGGGGACGGGAGCCGTCACCGCGGCCACGCCAGGGACGTGCGCGATGACCCGCGCGGCTGAGGTCACGGCCGGGCTGCCGGGTGGTGCCGATACCAGGGCCAGCACGCCGGGACTGGACTCCGCGCCCGTGGCACGCTCAATGGCGCCCTCGGCGCGCGCGCTGGCCGAGCTCGGGGCAGTGAACGCGTTCCTGGCGTTGAGCAGGCCAACGGCAGTGGCACCGAACACCCCAGCTATCACGAAGGCCACCAGCGCGAACAGCAGCATCCGGCGGGGGTGGCGAATGGCCGCGTCCGCCAGCGCGCGAAGCATGTCAGCCGTCCTTATGCGGGGGGAGTCCGCCCGCCGCGGCCGCCGCGAGCAGCACTGGGCGCATCTCAGTGACCCACTGCAAGCTGGCTGCCTCGTGGCGCAGCCCGAATACCGCCGTCGAGCGGCGGAACGCCGACCCGGGCCGGTCGGCCAGTTTCTCCGCCATCATGGCCAGCTGGTCGTGGCGGAAGCGCGCGGCCGCCTCGAACTGGTCGAGCAGTTCCGCCAGCCGTCCCGGCGTCGTCCGGTGTCCGAAGAAGATCCGCACCAGGAACAGGTTCCGCGACCGCCCCTCACTCTCCAGCGTCCCCTCCAGCCAACGGGCCAGCGCGGCGCTCCCGGCCGGGGTGATCGTGTACACCCGCTTGGTCGGCGCGGTCTCCTGCGCGATCTCGGTCGCCTCCAGCAGTTCCAGACGGCCCAGCCGGTCGAGCTCGGAGTAGATGTGACTCCTGGTCAGGGGGAAGAAGTTGCCGATCGATCGCTCGGCATAGCCGGTCAGCTCATAGCCGGTCATCGGCCGGATCGACACCAGCCCGAGGACCACGTACGCGGTCGCCGGCAGATCCTGGTCACGTGCCATGGCTCGCATCCTAGTCCAAATAGGACTAGCAGGCGAGTGGTCGTCAGGCGAGCCGGGTTCCTGTCTACCTCGCGGGCCGGTGCCTCAAGGATGCCCGTTAGCCGGGGGCGGCGCGCTGCTGGGGCGGGCGGCTGATCCTGGCGGCGAACAGGTCACGGAGGCTGACGATGCCGCATACTTGCCGTCCCTGCATGATGGGCAGATGGCGGAAACCGTTCAGCAGCATGATCTGGGCGGCCTCCTCGACCGGGGTGTCCGGGTCCGCCGATTGCGGGTCCTTGGTCATCCAGGCCGATACCGGCAGCGTGGTGAGGTCCGACCCGGACGCCGCCGCCTTGAGCACGTCGCGTTCGGTGAGGATGCCGGCCAGGAAGGGGCCTTGCATGACGAGGGCCGAACCAACCTTCTCCCGTACCATCGCGGCCGCGGCCTCCGCGACCGGGCTGTCCGCGCTGGTTGATACTGGCCGCGGGTGGGCCAGTTCTCCGACCGTGAGAGCCCGGCGGCCGACCTCAGCCACTTTCGCCGATTTCGAAAAGCTCTGAGTCGTCATGCGGACGGGACGGGCCGGCTAGCTCTTCGGACAGCAGGCGCCACAGG
>Ga0302177_10002932_pt1 | contig 11957 bp, 8 predicted proteins | sample I_Palsa_E1_2_FD_198780 | JGI IMG/M metagenome (GOLD analysis project Ga0302177, IMG submission 198780) | Peat permafrost microbial communities from Stordalen Mire near Abisko, Sweden - I_Palsa_E1_2 | ecosystem: Environmental > Terrestrial > Soil > Palsa > Peat permafrost | place: Sweden: Abisko... | reverse complement strand
CATTTCGCGTGCCGCAAGACCTATTCCCAGGAGCCCCAGCGAATGAAAGAACTGATAACGATCGGCGCTCAGGTAAACGCTCAGCCGCTCTGGCGGCAATTCCCCACGCAAGGCATGGGCGCCGAAGGCACCCAGCAGCGTTGCCAGCGCAAGAAGGACGCCGCTCGCGGTGAGAATGCGCGCGCCGTCGAATCTCATCCGCGGCTTTTCATGAGCGGCGTGATGAGATCGAGCGGCAGCGGAAACACGATCGTCGAGCTCTTCTCATTGGAGATGTCCGCCAGAGTCTGCAGATACCGCAACTGCATGGCAGCCGGCTCCTGCGAGAGCGAATGCGCCGCCTGTACGAGCATTTGCGCCGCCTGGCTCTCGCCCTCGGCATGGATGATCTTGGCGCGCCGCGTGCGCTCCGCTTCGGCCTGCTTGGCCATCGCCCGGATCATGGTCTCATCCAGATCAACGTTCTTGATTTCGACCTTTGTCACTTTGATGCCCCACGCTTCCGTGCTCTGATCGAGGATGCGCTGGATGTCGGCGTTCAGTTTGTCGCGCTGCGCGAGCAAGTCGTCCATCTCATGCTGGCCCAGCACCGAACGCAGGGTCGTTTGTGCAAGTTGGCTCGTGGCTTCAAAGACGTTGGCGACCTGAATGATGGCCTTGCCGGGATCGACGATGCGGAAGTAGACGACAGCGTTGACCTTGACCGAGACGTTATCGCGCGAGATCACGTCCTGTTTGGGTACGTCCAGCACGATCACGCGCAGGTCGACCTTGCGCATCTGCTGCACCATCGGCGCGACCAGGATGAGCCCCGGGCCTTTGATCCCCGTGAAACGGCCAAGCGTGAACATGACGCCGCGTTCGTACTCATTCAGCACTTTGACGGTGGTGAAGAACAACGCGGCGACGAAGACGACGACGACGATACTGTATGGCATATATTTCCCCTTGCGCCTCAAATAGGCTCGACCCAGAGCCCGAGACCTTCGACCTTTACGATGCGTACCTGCTGCCCGACGGTGAGCGGAGTTGCCGTGTGTGCGTTCCACAGTTCCCCTGCGTAGCGCACCTGCCCCCTTTCATTGAAGCTTTCCACGGCCTCTGCGGTTTGCCCCACCATGACCCGCTCACCCGTGACGACCGGTCGGCGCTGTGAGCGCGCACCCAGGAACGCAATGGCGAGGATCACGAGACCACCGACCGTTGCGATGCCCGCAATCAGCGGCAAACCGATAGCCATACCCGGAGTCTCCGCGTCGAACAGGATGATTGAGCCCACGACAAACGCGACGAGTCCGCCAAGTCCCAACGAGCCGAATGCCGGTACGTGAAATTCGGCGATGATCATGCCCACCCCCAGCACGACGAGCGCCAGCCCCGCATAGTTCACCGACAGAATCTGCAGGGCAAAGAGAGCGAGCATCAGCGCGATGACGCCGATCACGCCCGGAAACATGACGCCGGGATTGTAGCCCTCGAGCAAGAGCCCGTAGAGGCCGATCAGTAAAAGCCCGTAGGCAATCGTGGGATGGGTAATGACCGACAGCAGCCGGGTGCGCCAGTCCGGATCGAGGCGCTCGACGCTGAGGCCTTGTGTCGCAAGCTTCACCGTTCGGTTGCCGATGAGCACCTCGCGGCCGTCGATCTGCGCCAAGAGGTCCGGTATGTCGCGCGCGACAATGTCGATGACATGCTTTTTCAGCGCCTCGCTCGCCGGCAGGCTCGCGGCGCCGCGCACGGCCTCGTTGGTCCACTCCACATTGCGGCCGCGCAACTCCGCGAGGCTATGCAGATACGCCGCCGCGTCGTTGATCATTTTGCGTTCCATCGGCGTCGCAGGCTCGGCAGCATGCGCATCTTTGGCGGCGGCACCGGCGGGCGCGCCGGAAGGAGCGGCTGGCGTTGGCGCTTCTTCGCCGCCGCCAATCGACACCGGCGTTGCCGCTCCCACATTGGTTGCAGGCGCCATGGCCGCGATGTGGCTGGCGTACAGGATATAGGTGCCGGCGCTGGCCGCGCGCGCGCCCGATGGGGCAACGTAACTCACGACGGGAATGGGCGAGGCGAGAATTGCGCGAATGATGTCGCGCATGGCGGTGTCAAGACCACCGGGCGTATCGATCTGCACGATGACGAGGCGGCTGCCGCGCGCCTGTGCCGCTTCAAGACCACGCACGAAATAGCGCGACGTGGCGGGGCCAATCGCGCCCTCGATCTGCAGAAGAGTCACTTGCGCACCTGCCGCAGGTGCGCCGCTTTGGGAGGCAGCCGGACCTGCAACGAGGGCGAGCAGGCCGAGCGCCAGGGCCGTGACGGCGAGGGATGCGGAAGTGATGCCGCGCATGGCTGCGACCCTACTCCGGTTCGCTCGTGGAGGGTACTAACGCGTGTGCTGCGTGCGAAACGGGCGCGCGGGCTTAGGCTGACGCTTGCCTTGCGGCGCATCGACCGATCCCGCCGGTTGCCACGCCGGCACCAGGTGCTGCTTGCCGTTGCCGATGAGATCCGCCCGGCCCATGCGCCGCAGCGCTTCGCGCAGGATCGGCCAGTTGTTGGCATCGTGGTAGCGCAGAAAGGCCTTGTGCAGGCGGCGCACTTTCAATCCCTTGGGAATGCGCACCTCTTCGCTCGTGCGGGTAATCCTGCGCAGCGGATTCTTGCCACTGTGATACATGGCCGTCGCGGTGGCCATCGGCGAGGGCAGGAAGGCCTGCACCTGATCCGCGCGGTAGCGGTTCTTCTTCAGCCACAGGGCAAGCTCGAGCATGTCCTCATCGGAAGTGCCCGGGTGAGCGGCGATGAAATAAGGAATGAGGTACTGCTCCTTGCCCGCCTCCTTTGAGTAACGGTCAAAGAGCTCCTTGAATTTGTAGTACGCGCCTACGCCGGGTTTCATCATCTTGGAGAGCGGCCCGTCCGCAAGCGCCTCCGGCGCAATCTTCAAGTAGCCGCCGGTGTGGTGCTGTGCGAGCTCCTTCACATATTCGGGAGATTCGATCGCAAGGTCGTAGCGCACACCCGAAGCGACCAGCACCTTCTTGATGCCGGGCATCTGGCGCGCGCGCTGATACAGGCGGATGAGCGGTGCGTGATCGGTATTCAAATTCGGGCAGACGGCGGGAAACACGCAGGACGGCCGGCGGCAAGCGCTCTCGATCTCGCGGCTCTTGCACGCGAGCCGATACATGTTGGCGGTCGGTCCGCCGAGATCCGAGATGACGCCGGTAAAGCCTGGCACGGAATCGCGCACCCGCCCGATCTCGCGCAGCACGGATTCCTCGGAGCGGTTCTGGATGATGCGGCCTTCGTGCTCGGTGATTGAACAGAAAGTGCAGCCGCCGAAACAGCCGCGCTGAATTGAAATGGAAAAACGGATCATCTTGTACGCTGGAATCACTTCCTCCCCGTACGAGGGATGTGGCCGGCGCTGGTAGGGCAGCTCGTACACCCAGTCCATCTCTTTGGTGGTGAGGGGTATGGGAGGCGGATTCAGCCACACATCGACATTGCCGTGACGCTGCACGAGCGCGCGCGCGTTGCCGGGATTGGACTCCAGATGCAGGATGCGCGAGGCATGCGCATAGAGAACGGGATCCTGCGACACGGCCTCGCAGGAAGGCATGCGGATCACGCTCCTCTCGCGGTCAGCGTTCTTCACGCCGCGGATGAAGCGTACGGGTTGCGCATCAGGCACCGGGTCTGTCCTGCGCTCGGTTCGCCGGGCCGCGCCCGGTTCCATCGCGTAGGGATCGATCGGTGGCGCAAGCGGCCCCGGTGCATCGAGGTGGGTCGAATCGATCTCGATCCAGTCTGCGGGTATGGTGCTGCGCGCGTACGCCGTGCCGCGCAGGTCGGTGATGTCGGCAATCTTCTCACCGGCCGCGAGCCGGTGCGCGAGCTCGCACACTTGGCGCTCGGCATTGCCATAGACGAGCATGTCGGCCTTGGCATCCAGCAGGATCGAGCGGCGCACCTTCTCAGACCAATAGTCAAAATGCGCGATGCGGCGTAACGACGCCTCAATCCCGCCGACCACAAGCGGCACGTCTTTGAATGCCTCGCGCACGCGCTGTGCATAAACGATGACGGCACGGTCGGGGCGCTTGCCACCGGCGCCGCCCGGAGTATAGGCATCGTCGCTGCGGATGCGTCGCTCGGAGGTGTAGCGGTTCACCATGGAGTCCATGTTGCCGGAGGTGACGCCGAAGAAGAGGTTCGCCCGACCGAGCACTTCAAAGGATTCCGCGCTGTGCCAATCCGGCTGCGCGATGATGCCAACGCGAAAACCCTGCGCCTCGAGCGCACGGCCGATGACACCCATGCCGAAGCTTGGATGATCGACATAGGCATCCCCGCTCACGAGGATGATGTCGCAGCTGTCCCAGCCGAGCGCGTCCATCTCCGCGCGCGAAGTCGGCAGGAAGGGCGCCGTGCCGAAGCGCGCTGCCCAGAATTTCCGGTAGGTGGTGATGTCGCGAGCGGCTTGCATGGCGGGCTATGCAGCCTCGATGAGACGCGGCGCGCGCAACGCCTGGGTGATGCCCGGCACAAAGTCGGCGCCCGCGGCAACTTCCACGCTCGAGTCATGGAAGTCATTGCCAACGGGCTCGAAGCGACCGCCCAGGTACTGCGACAGGAAAGCTTCCGTGATGGCGTAGAAGGACAGGCGATTTTGCGGGCGCGCGAAACCGTGGCCCTCGTCCGGGTACAGCACGTAGGTCACAGGAAGATTTTTTTCCCGCATCGCTGCGACGATCTGGTCGGCCTCCGCCTGCTTCACACGCGGGTCATTGGCGCCCTGCGCAATGAGAAGCGGACGCTTGATGTGCTCGACGTGCGACAGCGGCGAGCGCTGCATGAGGTGCGCACGTCCGGCGTCAGTGCGTGGATCTCCCACTCGATGCGCCATGTCTTCGAAAAATGCCTTCCAGTACGGCGGAATGGATTCAAGCAGAGTGATGAGGTTCGACGGCCCGACGATGTCGACGCCGCAGGCAAAGCGCTCCGGCGTCAGCGTAAGCCCTACGAGAGTAGCGTAGCCGCCGTAGGACGCCCCATAGATCGCAACTTTGGCAGGATCGGCAATCTTTTCCCGTACTGCCCATTCGACCGCATCAATGAGATCCTCATGCATCTTGCCCGCCCACTCGGCGTCGCCGGCGTTGACGAAGCTCTTGCCGAAGCCTATCGAGCCGCGATAGTTGACGGCGAGCACGGCGTAGCCACGATTGGCAAGCCATTGATGTTCGGAATTGAATCCGTAACTGTCGCGCGCCCACGGACCGCCATGGACATCGAGCACCAGCGGCACGGGCTTTGCGGGCCGCGGTCCCGCGCTGCCGGCCGGCAGCGTCAGATAGGACACCAGCTTCAGGCCGTCGCGTGCGCGGATCTCGAGCGCCTGCATGCTCTGTAGAGGCGCACCGCAAAGCTCCGGGCGCTGGTCAAAGAGTTTCGACACGGCAGCACTCGCGCGCTCGTACAGGTAGCTTGCGTGTGCGCGCAGCGGGTCATCGACGACGACCACCCAGGTGCTGTCATCCAAGGTGCGGCTCGTGACTGCGAACTGCGGCCCAAGTGCGCTCGTCAGCACTTCAATGTCGCGCGCAGCGGCAGGCGTCATGGGTGCAAGCTCGCTCGTGAGATAGTCCACTGCATAGGCTTGAAGTGCGCGCGTGCGCGGATGCAGCCATACATCGGCAATGTCAGCGTGCGCGTTTTCTGCGACGCAGTGCTGCTCGCCGCTCGCGAGGTTGACGCGCACCAGGGCCGCCTTGTCGCGACCGAGCGCGCTCAACACGAGCGCCGTGCCGGCGTCCTCGACAATGAGCGGCCGCGTGGTCAGGCTGTCGGCCTGACCGTAATGCAGGAAACTCTCCCAGCCGGATCCTGTGCGGCGGAAGAGCTCACCGCCGCCCGTGGGTAGCGTCTTCAGCGCAAGCTGCGGCACGAGCTCAAGATCCTCAAGATAGCCTGCAAACCCCTGCGTATTTTTCTCAACCAGCCTGCGCTCCGCGGTGACGACGTTGACCTCAAAGAGGTCGTGCCATTCGGGGCTGCGGTCATTCAAGCCGATGAGCGCAATATTGGGCCGCGCTGCGGACAGGCCGACGATTTGTGCCTGCACGCCATCGAGCGGCGTCAAATCAATCTCCATACCGCTTTGCACATCGACGCTGAACACGCGCCAGTTCTCATCGCCGCCCTCGTCCTGCACGTACAGCACATGAGCGCCCGTGAGCGCCCAGTAGTGCTCGCGGATGCCGCGCTTCTTGTCGTCAGTGATGGGCTTGGCCTGATTGAGATCCGCAAAAGGCGCAAGCCACACGTTCAGCACTCCCTCCTTGGGTGCAAGAAACGAGATATAGCGGCCGTCGGGACTCAAGCGCGCCTGGGTGCGCACCGGATTGCCGAACAGCGTTTTACGCGCAATCAAAGAAGCCATTCATTCCTCATATAAAAGCAGAGCGCGTCGCTCGGCCCGCCACGCCGCCTCATCGGGCGCGGCCATGGCCTCAAGATCGGCAGGCGTCGCTTGGCCGTCATCCACCCAATCGCGCAGCAGATCGCTGCCATTGATGACGTCGAAGGCCAGGCGGTTGCTCACGTACTCGTACGGAAAGTCGCGCCAGATCGGATAGTCGGGACGTAAGCGCCGCAATGCCTTGAGCGCGAGCGCGACCAAGCGCCAGGGCCGAAATCCATGATGATCGTAGGACGCGTCTTCTACATGGATCTGAAACCCCGCGCAAAGCATTCCGACGTGCTTTTGAAACGTTGGCTCAAACGTGCAGGGGCGCAGGCGGCAGCCGCGCAACCACTCGGGCGCAAGCTCCTGCATTTTCGCAAATAAGCCTTGAATATCAAGCTCGGGCGCACCGGCAAGCTCGAGGGGCCGTGTCGTGCCGCGCCCTTCCGATAAAGTCGTGCCCTCGAGCATGACCGTCCCCGGGTAGCAGCGCGCCATCCACAAATTGGGTGCATTGGGGCTCGGGTTGACCCACGCGCGCTCGCCCAGCGGCCAGCCGAATCCGGGGCCCGTGGCGGGCGACCAGCCCTGAAGCCGCACGATCTCGCAATCGACGTCGAGGTGCGCCTTGGCGATGAACCAGCGCGCGAGCTCTCCGAGCGTCAGCCCATGCCGCATGGGCAAGGCGCCCGCGCCGACAAAACTCTCCCAGCCGGGACGCAGCAGCAGCCCTTCTACCGGTCGACCGATCGGATTCGGCCGATCGAGCACCCACACCGATTTTCCGTACCGAGCCGCTTCTTCGAGCACGTAGAGAAGCGTGGTGACGAAGGTATAAATCCGGCAGCCGACGTCCTGCAGGTCCACCAAGAGCACATCGAAGCTGTCCATCATCGCAGGCGTGGGACGCCGGACCGTGCCGTACAGGCTGAAAACGGGAATCCCGTGCACCGGATCCACGAAATCTTGGGACTCCATCATGTTGTCTTGTTTGTCGCCGCGCAGACCGTGCTGCGGCCCGAAGGCTGCAACGATGCGGATGTCGCCAAGCGCCATCAGCGCATCCAGAGCGTGCGTCAGGTCGGCAGTGACGGAGGCCGGATGCGCCAGGAGCGCCACGCGGCGCCCTTTGAGTGGTTTGCGCAAGGCCGGCTCATCAAGGAGCCGGTCGATCCCAAATCTCATAGCTCAAGCTCGAGGGTAAAACTGTCGGGGTGGTGGAAATCGGGCCTTCCCGGCGGATGCCGCAAGGCCCAATAGGAGAGCCTACCACCCTCGTCTTCCACGACTGCAGCCATGGCGATGCGCAGCCGCGGGGGTGGGATTTGCGGGATTAAGTCACGCCAAAATATGGTCGCCTCGAGAGTAATCCCGGCGGCCGTGCGCTGCATGGCAAGGTGTGGAGCGCGCGCATCGGTGACGACCGCCATGCCCTGCCGGGGCGCGCTGAAGCGGTACATGGCCCAGGCGCGCGACGGCGCAAAATTGAACTCGTGGTAGCCGGGTAAGCCCACCGCGCCCAGGAACGCTTCAAAGCAGGTATGCAGCCAAAGCTCATGCGCACGGCGCGCGGCGCCCTCGCTTGGAATGATGAGGTACTCAAGGTCGCCCTCCAGCACATAGCGCAGCACGATGCGCTCGGCGTCGAAGGCATACAGCGACACATCAAGCGTACGCACGGCCTCGCAGCCCATGGAGGGGTGACGCAGGAGCGCTCTGGGAACACGGCTGAAAGAAGACATGGGATCATTCTACCTTTGCCCGTAAGAGCGCGGTCTGACATGACACATACCGAAGCAGACATATTGATCATTGGCGCAGGCGGGGCCGGCCTTGCCGCCGCCGCTGAACTCGCGCCGTCAGGGCGTCGCGTGCTGCTCCTCGAAGCGCGTGATCGCATCGGCGGTCGAATGTGGACGCTGCACGCGCCCGACCTCGCCGCACCCATCGAATACGGGGCGGAGTTCATTCACGGTGAAGCCCTGACGACCATGGCCATCCTGCGGCGCGGCGGCAGAGCGGCCATCGAATCGACCGACACTCATTTTAGGCTGCAGGACGGTGAGCTTGCAGCGCGCAACGAGTTTTTTCACGACGTGCAGCGTGTGATGCGCGCCAGCAGTGCTCTTGAAAGGCAGGATCTGTCCTTCGACGACTTCCTCGAGCAGTCGAAGGATCTGTCGGTGGAGGCGCGCCGCTACGCCAAGATGATGGCGGAAGGCTTTGACGCCGCCGACACCGGTCATGCCAGTGCGCGCGCCATTGCCGCAGAGTGGACCGGAGAGATGATGAATGACGACGCACCGCAATCGCGCCCGCAGGGCGGCTACGATGCGCTCATCGCCACACTCGCAGGCTCTATACAAAGTGAGAGTGTGCATCTGCAATTGCAGACCACCGTCCGCTCGGTGCGCTGGTCACAAGGATCCGTTCTCCTCGAAGGCACATTCCTCGGCAAGCCGTTCCGCGCGAGCGCGCGCCGCGCGATCATTACGTTGCCATTGGGAGTTCTGCAGCAGCCGCCGGATGCCCCCGGAGCCGTCGACTTCAACCCCGCTCTCAATGAAAAACGCGGAGCCCTGCAGGGACTCGCCTCCGGAGCCGTGATCAAGCTCATGCTGCGCTTCAAATCAGCCTTTTGGGAGGAGCTTGATGGCGGCCGCTATCGCAACGCCGCCTTCTTGCATGCGCCGAATTCGGAATTCCGGACTTTCTGGACGCAGTTGCCGCTGCGGGCGCCACTGCTCGTCGCCTGGTGCGGTGGGCCGACGGCGGCGCGCCTGTCATCCGCCGTGACATCCGCCGATATCGTTGCGCGCGCGTTAGCCGCCCTGCAATCCATGTTTGGCGAACGCCGCGAAGTGACGGAGGCTTTTGAAGGCGCGTACTACCATGATTGGCAGCTGGACCCCTTTGCACGTGGCGCCTACAGCTACGTGACAGTCGGCGGCGGCGCGGCGCCATCAGTGCTCGCCGCGCCGCTTGCAGACACACTGTTCTTTGCCGGCGAGGCGACTGACACCGAAGGAGAGATGGCCACCGTTACGGGAGCTCTGCAAAGTGGAGTGCGCGCCGCGCGCGAAGCCCTGGCTGGCCTATAGCACTAGGGCGTCGCGCCCGCGAGCGTGCGCAGAAGCTCCGCACCGAAATACCCTGCAGTAATGGTGCCCTGCTTCATGAACTCCAGGTGAAATCGCTGCGCCGAGAATTTTGGCCCGAGCTCATGCTGCGCCTCCTGGCGTAATGCAAGAATCGCGTCCTTGCCCAGGCGGTAAGTGATGGCCTGCGTCGGCCAGCGTGAATAACGCGACACCGCGGCGCGCGCGGACTCGCAGCTTGCCCGCTTGGTATCGTCGCTCATGAGCGCCTTGGCGTCCGAACAGGTCCCGGGAAGGAAATCGACGACCTCGGAGAACTGCCTGACGGCATCTTCAAACGACATCCGTCCGGTGTGAATGCCCGTGTCAATGCGCACGCGCAGATCCCGATAGAGTTTGCCGCGCAGCTGATAGAGCCGCTCTTCGGGCGTATAGAAGCCTTGCTTTGCCTTGTCCTGCGGCTCGGCGAGCAGTGCTTCTGAGTACAGCGCCCAACCTTCCGCGGACAGCGAGTCCTGCCACATCGACGAGGAGTCTTCGACCGCTCCGGGCGTGAGCCAACGCACGGGCGAAATTCCCTCCTTGTATTCGGTCATCACCTTGTAGTGCCAATCGTGCCCGGGAAATCCCTCGTGGGCCGCAAGGTCTGCCAGCGCCGAGCGATTGTCCTCCTGGGCGAGAGCCGCCAGATTGTTGTCGGTCGGCGTGACGTAGAAGCGGCCCACGCCTGCGTTTTTGAAGGGCGGCGCCGGGTAATAGGCTGCGCCCTCGATGGAAGCGCGCAGCGGGGGCGGCGTGATGCTGACGGTGAGCCGATAATCCCGCGGTACATCAAACAGACCGGTGTTGCGAGCGTAGGCCACGAGGCGCACGCCGGTCTGGCGGTACCAGTCGACCATCTGGTCGTCGCTCTTCGGTGCGTCGTGACTCAACCTCTCGAAGACCGCGCGCACCGCTTCAGGTCCGTTTGCGGGCACCGGCCAATTGTGACTTGCGGCAATGGTGCGCGCCAAAGTAACCATGGATGCACGCGTGGCCTCGACGATGGGCCATGCCGCATCGAAGAGCTCCCCCGCGGTCGTCTGCAGCTTGAAATTGTGCTTGAGCGCCCAGTCGTATTCCGTCTCGCCGAATTCGAAGTGGTCGCTCCGGTATTGCGCCTGCAGGGAGGAGGCGTCCTGCGCCGCGGAGTTGTCAAAGAAAGTCGCGACGATATACCGCCGCAGACCGAGGTAAGCGGCCGAGGCGGCGTTGCCTGCATTCCTCAAATCCAAAAGCAGGGCCGAACGGTTGTCTCCGGAGATCTCCTGCGCGGCCATCGCCGGAAGCGTCTCCTCAAAATACCGTGCATCGGCGAGCGTGCTGCCGAGCCCATAATTGATGAGCACGCGCCAGTCGGGCGTATTCTTGCGCGCGACTCCGGCTGCGATCTGACGTTGCGCGTTCTCCATATACGCCGTGACTGCGCGCGCGCGCGCAATGACAGCGCGCCACTCCGCATCCGTTCCATGGGTCGCAGCGCCGGTGGCCGTCATCCCCTGGATCTGCCAGTCAACCCCGCGAAAAGGCTCATCCACATAGGAATCCAACGCGCGCTCCTGATGGCGGCGCACCTGGTGCTGATGAAGGAGGAACTCGATTTCGGCAAGGGCGACGTCGCGGTCAATGCGTCGCCGCGCCGAGAGCGTCTCGGGCGCGAGCGCGGTGAATCGGTCGTGGAATTTTGCAAGCTCCGCGTCCTCTTCTATGAGGGCCTGCGGCGATGAGTCACGCAGCTTGCCATCGATGCTGGCGAGCGCCGGATCGAACGCCGATCCGCCAAGGTAAGTGGCGACGACCGGAAAGCGACTCATGAAGTACACCACGTACTGGTGCTCGAGAGTGCGGTACGTTGCATCTGCATTGGCTTGCGGCTGCGGCTGCGCGCCGACGGCGCCGTAACAGAGCGCTGCAAACAGAAGAAGACTTAATGCCCGCACGGCGCGCCTCGTCGTGGCAGGGCGCGAATCAGTGCCGCGCGCGCCCCGCGCGCAGTGCTCAGGAGAGCACATGGTCGAGCTCCGCCAGAAGATCCGCCGGATCCTCGATGCCGACCGACAGGCGTATGAGACTGTCGGTGATTCCCAAAGAGGCGCGCATCGGCGCCGGCAGCGAGGCGTGCGTCATGAGGGCCGGCTGCTCGATCAGGCTCTCCACTCCTCCCAGACTCTCGGCGAGTGCGAAAAGCCGGCAGCGTTCCAGGACTTCTCGCGTGGTGTCGATATCGCCGCGCAGCACGGCCGTGACTATACCGCCGTAGCGGCCGTGCATCTGTTGTTTAGCAAGTGAGTGCTGCGGATGACTCGTCAGACCGGGGTAATACACGCGCTCGACTTTCGCATGGCTCGCAA
>Ga0302177_10002916_pt1 | contig 11979 bp, 9 predicted proteins | sample I_Palsa_E1_2_FD_198780 | JGI IMG/M metagenome (GOLD analysis project Ga0302177, IMG submission 198780) | Peat permafrost microbial communities from Stordalen Mire near Abisko, Sweden - I_Palsa_E1_2 | ecosystem: Environmental > Terrestrial > Soil > Palsa > Peat permafrost | place: Sweden: Abisko... | reverse complement strand
AGCCGAGACGGCGGAGCTCGTCGCCGGCGATCTTCTCGACCTCCGCGATGTCCTGCGGGCTCAGCGATCCTTCGTACCCGGGTGAGCGGCGGGAGCGCCCGCGGCCCCGGGCCGTGCGGGCCGCGCTCCGGATCTCGGCCGCCTGCACGGTCGTACCTGTGAAGCGGGACAGGTCGGCCAGGACCTCATCCGGCTTGCCCATCAGGTGCTCGAAGCGGATCGTCTTGAGCTGGGCGGCGGCCAGGCTGTGGTGCAGTTGCGCGGCCAGCCGCACGGACCAGCGCCAGCGCAGCGCGCACCGGCCGGCCGGGGACAACCGCGGCCAGAGCTCCCGGTCATCTTCGGTTTCGATGCCGAAGAACGGATTGGGGAACTCGGTGTCCATGTTCACGAAACTGGGCCGGAACCAGGACATCACGACCGGGTCGGCCAGCATGGCGGCCACCACGTCCCGGCCGTCCCTGACGACCTGGACGATCCGCGCGCTCGGGAACGCGTAGGTGAGCGCCTCCGCGCAGTAGATGAGGTCGGGGCTCGCGTCCCCGTAGGTTTCCAGCCCCCTGAGCTCCACACACGGCCCGACGGCATCGGCGCCGAGCCCGGCCGCGGCCCGGCATTCCCGCGTGCAGTCGAGGCAGCTGTGCGCGCTGACCTGCCAGCCCTGGGCGAAGGCGTCCCGGATCACGGTGGCGGCGGCTTGCGGGCGGCCCTGGTGCATGGACGGCCGCCGGGCGAAGGCGTACACCACGCGCAGCACGCTGGGCTGGCCGATCGTGATATGGAAACCGCCGGAGGCCTTCAGGGCACGGCCGATCAGGTCCGCTCCCGAGTGCGGCGCGCCGACCACGAAGACCGGCTGGTGCACGCTGCGGGAGTTGACGATGAGGATGTGACGAGCTGAGGGCATCATTGCCTGCCGGTCGGGATCATCTAGCGCCTGCCGGTGTCTGGTTCTCCTTAACCTGGCACGATCCGGCGCTCATCCCGGGCCGCTCCCCGCCGGTGTTCCGCGGCGTGGCCGCTAAGGTTGAGAGCCGTCTGTACCAGCGGGACATGACTGAACGCCTGCGGCATGTTGCCGACCAACCGACCATAACGGGGATCGTACTCTTCACTCAGCAAGCCTACGTCGTTACGCAGGGCGAGCAGCCGCTCGAACAGCTCGATCGACTCCTCGTGGCGGCCGCTCAGTTCCAGCGCGTTCGCCAGCCAGAAACTGCAGGCGAGGAAGGCGCCCTCCGAGCCGGCCAGCCCGTCCACCGCCGACGTTCCGCCGGGCGGCAGCTCGTACCGGCGCAGGAAGCCGTCCTGCATCAGGTCCCGCTGCAAGACCTTCATCGTCGACACGATCCGGGGATCGTCGGGGTCCAGGAAGCCCACGTCGGAGATGAGCAGGACGGAGGCGTCGAGCTCGGTCGCACCGTAGTACTGGGTGAAGGCTCCCCGCTCGGAGTTGTAGCCCTTCTCGCAGACCTCGGCCTTGATCTTGTCCCGGGTGCCCCGCCAGCGGGCCGCCAGGTCCGTCTTGCCCGCCTGCTCGGCGTAGCCCGCGGCGCGGTCGAAGGCGACCCAGGCCATGACCTTGGAGTGAACGAAGTGGCGCCGCGGCCCGCGTACCTCCCATAGCCCCTCGTCTGGCTCTTGCCAGTGCTCTTCGAGGAACCCGAGCAGCGAGCGCTGCAGCGACCAGGTGTGCTGGTCGTCGTGCAGCCCGGACTTGCAGCTGAGCTGAAGCGCGTCGATCACCTCGCCGTACACATCGAGCTGAAGCTGGCCGGCCGCCGCGTTGCCGATCCGCACTGGCGCCGAACCTTCGTACCCTGGCAGCCAGCCCGCCTCCCATTCGGCGAGCCGGCGTTCGCCCGCCACGCCGTACATGATCTGGATGTCCTGCGGGCTCCCGGCGATGGCGCGGCCCAGCCACAGGCGCCACGCCTTGGCCTCCTCGGTGTAGCCGGTACGCAGTAGCGCCTCCAGGGTAATGGTGGCGTCACGCAGCCAGCAGTACCTGTAGTCCCAGTTGCGCACGCCGCCGATGTCCTCGGGAAGCGAGGTGGTGGCGGCCGCGACGATACCGCCGGTGGGCTGGTAGGTGAGCGCCTTCAAGGTGATCAGGGACCGGATCACGGCATCGCGGTACGGCCCCTGGTAGGTACAGCGGGAGACCCAGGCGTCCCAGAACTTCCTGGTCTCCTCGAGGGCGCCGAACGGGTCAAGCGGTGCGGGCTCGCTCTGGTCCGAGGGCAAATAGGTGAGGACGAAGGGGACGCTGTCGCCCGCGGCGACGCGAAACGTCGCCGTGTGCGCCAAGTCCCTCCCGGTTAGCGGGACCGGCGTGCGCAGCCAGAGCGAGTCCGGGCCCGCGGTCGCCGCGATGCCGTCCCCGGTCCTGACCGTCCAGGGCACGATCGATCCATAACCGAAGCGGATCTTCAGCTCCAGGCTCATGTCAACGGTCCCGCTGACGCCCGTCACCAGGCGCACCAGGACGGGCGGCTCGTCGTCGCGCGGCGGCATGAAGTCGGTGACCCGGACGACGCCGTCCGGGGTTTCCCACCGGGTTTCCAGGATCAGCGTGTCACCGGTATAGCCCCGGGTTGGCCCGGACGTTCCCGGCACGGTCGGCGCGATCCGCCAGTGGCCATGGTCCTGCGTGCCCAGCAAGGCCGCGAAGGATGCCTCTGAGTCGAACCGCGGCAGGCACAGCCAGTCCACCGAACCGTCCGTGCCGATGAGCGCGACCGATTGCATGTCACCGACGATGGCGTAGTCTTCGATCCGCCCGGCCACGTGTCCTCCTGGTTGGGTATCTCCTGCCGATACCGTACTAGGCGCCGGTTGCCATTAGGCTGGCACCATGCGCGTACTACCTGGCGTAGTGGGCGTCGGCCGGGCGCGTCGGCTGCTTGGTGCGGGAATGGCGCTTGCCGTACTGGCGGCGGTGGCGGGCTGCGCGCAGTTCGACGCCGCTCTCGGGCAGCGGCAGGCGATCGTTTCCTTCCGCGATAACACACCCGTCTCCCAGAAACTGGTCGTACGCTCGACGTGTGCGAAGGTACCGGCCGTGACCGCGCAGCCGCTTCCATCGGACCTTCATTCCCCCTACGCCCTTGAGCAGCTGACCTACCAGGTCGACCACGCCAGCGACGCGGAGGTGGCGATGCTCGAAAAGTGCCTGGCCAAGTTCCCCGCGGTGGCGGGAGTCACACTTCAGGATTCAAGCGATGAAGGCAACTGATATTGCCGGGTTAGCCTCGCTCGCTTAGCCTGGACGGCTTAGCGCCGCTGCCTTCAGCTGGCCCAACTTCGGCTGTTCCCCCTGGCTGACCTGCGGCTTAGCCGCAGCGGCCTTGGCTGCGCTTGATTCCCTACAATGCCCACTTCATGTATAGTGAATCGACTGTTTCCCATATAAACGATAGAAATTAGGTACTAGATGCGACGTGTCACGGCCGCCGCGATGATCGGCGCTGCCCTACTGCTGGCAGGCTGTTCTTCCTCGTCATCGAGTTCGGCGAGTTCGGCGAGTTCCAGTTCAAGTTCCACAGGATCCGGCGGAGGTGCACCGGTCACGGTGACGCTGGGCTTCCTCACCAACATCACCCACGCTTCCGCCCTGATCGGGCTCAAGGAAGGTTTCTTCGCCAAAGACCTCGGCTCGGCGGGGACGCTGAAGACCTCCGCGTTCAGCACCGGGACTGAGGAGACCACGGCCCTGCTGGCCGGCCAGCTTGACGCCGCCTACGTGGGGCCGAATCCGGCCATCAACGCCTGGCAGAAGTCCAGCGGCAGTGCCATCAAGATCATCTCGGGTGCGGCGACGGGCGGCGCCTCGGTTGTGGCGGCGAAGGGCACCACGTCGGCTTCCCAGCTCAAGGGCAAGACGCTGGCCACCCCGTCGCTGGGCAACACGCAGGATGTCGCGCTGCGCTACTGGCTCAAGCAAAATGGCCTGGCGACCACCGCGACCGGCGGTGGGGACACCTTCGTCAAGCCCACCACGCCCAACTCGGCGGCCGTCCTTGAGTTCAAGTCGGGGCAGATCGCCGGGGCCTCAGAACCTGCGCCCTACGACATCGAGATGGTCAAGGACGGCGGCACGGTGCTGTTGAGCGAGCCTGGCGTTACCACGTTGCTCGTCGTGACGCAGAGCTTCCTGTCCGCCCACCCCGCGATCGTCGCGGACCTGCTCAAGGCCCAAGTCCAGGCTAACGACTTCATCAAGTCGAACCCGACCGCGGCTCAGGCCGACGCGAACGCCGAGCTGGCCTCTTTCACCGGTAAGGCGCTCAGCGCGAGCATTGTCGCGGCGGCGTTTAAAGAGATCACCTTCACCGATGACCCCGATGTGTCATCGCTGACTACCGATGCATCGCAGGCCGTATCCCTCGGCTTGCTCAAGCCGGTCAACCTGAGCGGCATTTTCGATCTCAGTCCGCTCAACAAGGTGCTGGCGGCGGCCGGCGAATCCCAGGTGAGTTCCTAAACCATGGTGAGGCAGGTGAGTTCCTTGGCAGTAACCGATCGGCGGGCTCCGGCAACAGCAATAGCAACAGGAGCGGTCCGGTTGACGGGCGTCTCCAAGGTGTTCGGGCGCGGCAGTTCAGCGGTCCACGCGCTCGATCAGGTGTCGCTCGAGGTCTCGCCGGGGGAATTCACCTGCCTCATCGGCGCGTCAGGCTGTGGCAAGTCCACGTTGCTTGCGCTGGTGGCCGGCCTGGAGCAGCCGACCTCGGGTGAGGTGTCGACCGGGGAAGGGGGAACGGGAGGTGGGCGGGGGGTCGCGGTCATGTTCCAGGAGCCCGCGCTGTTCCCGTGGCTCACCGCGGCGGGCAACGTGGAGATGGCGCTGCGCGCCCGCGGCGCGGGCAAGGCCGAGCGCCGTCAGCGGGCGGCGGAATTGCTGCGGACCGTGAACCTGGGCGACTTCGGCGGGAAGCGGCCGCACGAGTTGTCTGGCGGCATGCGGCAGCGGGTCGCGCTCGCCCGGGCGCTCGCCCAGGACGCCGACGTACTGCTTATGGACGAGCCGTTCGGCGCCCTGGACGCGATGACCAGGGACCTGCTGCACGACGAGATCGACCGCGTCTGCGCCGGCCGGTCGCTGACCGTCATATTCGTCACCCATAACGTGCAGGAAGCGGTCAGGCTCGGCGACCGCGTGGTGGTGATGAGCAGCCGCCCCGGCCGGGTGATCGATGAGTTCGCCGTCGACATCGAGCGTCCCCGCCGGATCGACTCGGCGCCGGTCGCCGAGCTGGCCGCACAGATCACCGACCGGCTGCGTGAGGAGATGAGCCGCGATGCCCGCTGACGAACTCACTGGGAAACCCGCCCCGGTCTCCGCCGGTGACCTGGGGTCCGTGCCGCTCACTGACCGGGGCAACGTGCCGGCCTACGCGGAGAAGCTGGCGTGGCTCGAGTCCCTGGAAGCGCCCGGATCCGGGCCTTCCGATCAGCGCGGGCGCAAGCTGGCCAAGCGCGCCTGGGCGTCGCTGTGGCCCAAGGCACTCGCCGTCATCATCGTCCTGGCGATCTGGCAGGTCATCCACATCAGCGGCTGGAAGAAGGACATCTTCCCCGGGCCCGGCGGGACGCTGGCCAACCTGGGAGACCAGCTGAAGACGGGCCTGCTGTGGCACGCCATCGGCACTACGCTGGAACGCGCGGTCATCGGCTTCGGCCTGGCCGTGCTGATCGGTGCGGTCGTCGGCGCCTTGGTGTCCAGGATCGGGCCGCTGCGGGCCGCCTTCGGGTCGCTCATCACCGGACTGCAGACGATGCCGTCGATCGCCTGGTTCCCGTTCGCCATCATCTTGTTCGGGATCAACACCACCGCCATCTTGTTCGTCATCGTCCTCGGGGCCGCCCCGTCGATCGCCAACGGCCTGATCGCGGGCGTCGACTACACCCCGCCGATCCTGCTGCGGGCGGGCGCGACGATGGGGCTGCGGCGGCTCTCGCTGTACTGGCACCTGATCCTGCCCGCCTCGATGCCCGCCCTGGTGGCCGGGCTCCGGCAGGGCTGGGCGTTCGCCTGGCGCAGCCTGATGGCCGGCGAGCTGCTCGTCATCATCGCGAACCAGCCATCCCTGGGGGTGCTGCTTTCGACCGACCAGGACCAGGCCGACATGCAGAGCGCCACCGCGATCATCATCGTGATCCTGCTCATCGGCATCTTCGTGCACACGCTGTTCAGCATGGCCGACCGCGCCATCCGCCGCCGGTGGGGCCTGGTCGGCAGCTCCTGACCGGGCCCCGTGGCTTGACCGGGTCGGCTAGCCGAGCAGCTGCCGGGCGGCGGCCGTGATGTGGTCGGCGCTGATCCCGGCGGCATCGAGCAGTTCCGCGCTGGTACCGGACCCAGGCAGTTCGCGGACGGCGAGGTGGACGACGGCCAGTTCGGTCCGCCCGGCGGCGGTCAGGGCGTCGATGACGGCGGACCCGAGGCCGCCCTCGGGGTGGTGGTCCTCGACGAGCACCAGCCGTCCCCCGGTGGCCGCGGCTGCGGCCGCGAGGGTCGCGGTGTCGACCGGCTTGACCGAGTACAGGTCGATGACCCGCGCGCTGACGCCCTCGTCCCTGAGCTGGTCCGCTGCGGCCAGGCAGGCGTGCAGGGTCACCCCGGCCCCGATCAGGGTCACCTGGTCGTCGCCGGACTCGCGCAGCACCTTGGACCCGCCGACCGGGAAGGACTCGGTGGCTTCGTAGAGCACCGGATAGGCACCCCGGGTGGTCCGCATGTACGCGATTCCGGCCAGGTCGGCCATGGCCTGGACGAGGGCAGCGGTGCTGGTCGCGTCGCTGGGGTACAGGACGGTGGAGCCCTGGACCGCGCGCAGCATGGCCAGGTCCTCCAGGGCCATCTGGGACGGGCCGTCGGCGCCGATCTCGACCCCGGCGTGCGAGCCGACCAGGCAGATATCGGCCTGGGAGACGGCCGCCATCCGGATGAAGTCGTAGGCTCGGCTCAGGAACGCGGCGAAGGTGGAGGCGAACGGCCGGTAACCGCGCACGCTGAAGCCCACCGCCGCCGCGACCATCTGCTGCTCGGCGATGTACATCTCGAAGTACCGCTCGGGGTACGCCTGGGCGAACTGGTCAGCGTAAGTGGAGTTGCTGACCTCGCCGTCCATGGCGACGACATCACGGCGTGCTCCGAGCGCGGCGAGCGTGTCCCCGTAGGCCTTACGGGTGGCGAGCTTTTGGCCTATCTCATAGGTCGGCAGCTTCACCTCTGCTCTGGCCTGGCCGGAGGCCTCCCGGTCGCGCGCCGGCGCGGCCTGATCAGGCCGCGGACCGCGGACGAGCAGGTTGCGCTCGCCGCCGAGCTCGATGACGGCCCGTTCGGCCATTTCCGGGGGTAGCGGCTTTCCGTGCCAGTTCTCCCTGTCCTCGACCTCGGAGAAGCCACGGCCCTTAAGCGTGCGGGCGAGGATGACGGTCGGCTTCTCTGCGGTGAGGTCGCCCGCCTGGGCTATCGCCTGGTCGATCGCGGCGACGTCGTGGCCGTCGATGGCGAACACCCGGGCGCCGAATGCGGTCGCGCGGCGGCTGTAGGCGTCCAGGTCCCAGGAGAGCTCGGTGGGGCCGCGCTGCCCGAGCCGGTTGACGTCCACGATGGCGATGAGGTTGGACAGCTTGTAGTGCGAGGCCTTGTCCAGGGCCTCCCACATGGACCCTTCAGCCATCTCGCTGTCGCCGCACAGGACCCAGACCCGGTACGGCAATTCGTCCAGGTACTTGCCGGCCAGCGCGACGCCGACGGCATCGGGCAGGCCCTGCCCGAGGGAGCCGGTGGCCACGTCGACCCATGGCAGGACTGGGGTGGGATGACCTTCAAGCCGGGATCCGAAGCGGCGGTAGCCGGTCATCAGCTCCTCGTCGGAGACGACCCCGACCGCCTTGTAGATCGAATACAGCAGCGGCGAGGCGTGCCCCTTGGAGAAGATGAGGTGATCGTTGCCGGCCTGATCTGGTTTGTCCCAGTCGTACCTGAGGTGGCGGCTCACCAGGACGGCCAGCAGGTCAGCGGCGGACATACTCGAGGTGGGATGCCCGGACCCAGCCGATGTGCTCGAACGGATGGAGTCCACCCGCAGCTGCTGGCCAAGCTCGGCCGCGAGCGCGAGGTCGACGTCGGTGGTGGCGGTTGGGGCGGACACGATTTCCTCCTAGGCGATACGGTTCCGAAGCGGGAGCATTTTCCGAGGCTGGGGGTTGTCCTGCCCCGGTAGGTGGGCTCAAACTCCTGGGAAGCTGCCAGGAGTTACCGCCAGGAGATAGCCAGTTCCTTCAGGATCAATTTAAGAGCCCGGGCGGCCCGGACGAAACCTTCCGGGCCGCTGAAGCCGCCGTAACGCCCGGCCTGCGCCAGGTGCGGCTCAAGCGACACGAAGCCCTCGAAGTCCGAGTCCCGCAGCGCGGCCAGCGTCTGGCGGACCTGGCCGTCGCCCTGGCCCGCGGGCACCACTTCGCCCGTCGCGGCCAGCGCGTCCTTGACCTGCAGGTAGACCAGGTACGGCCGGAGCAGGCCATAGCCTTGGGAAAAGGGCCTGACACCGCACTGGACGAAGTTCGCCGCGTCGAACGTCGCCCGCAGGGCGGGGGAGCCCACCGCGGTGATCAGGTCATGACAGCGGTCCGGCGTGTCGCCGTAGATCTGTTTCTCGTTCTCGTGGGCGAGGACCAGGCCGCGCTCGGACGCGATCTGGGCTAGCGCCGCCATCCGGTCGATGACCCGCTCGCGGTGCTGCTGCGGCGGGTCGCCCGGCGGGATGAAGAAGGAGAACACACGCACGATCGTGGTGCCGAGCTCACCGGCGATATCGGCGATGCGCCGCATCCGGTCAAGCTCCGGGCCGAGCGGCGCTTCCAGCGGGATCTTCCCGATGGGCGAGCCGATGGCCGAAACCCGCACCCCGGCCCGGTCCAGGGCACCGCGGAATGCGGCGAGGTGGCCGGCGGTGAAGTCGGCGACGTTCACCGACCACGCGCTCCGCAGCTCGAGGTGCGTGATCGACTCGGCCAGGAGCGTCGCGAGCTGCTCGTCCGGATCGGGGGAGATCTCGTCCGCGAACCCGGACAGCACGACGGTCATGAGCGCAGCGTCACCGTGCGGCCCAAGCGGGAGGACTCGTAGACGGCGCAGACGATCTCGAGCGCGGCCCGGCCCGCCTCGCCGTCGACCGCGGGGGCACGCCCCTCGTCGATCGCGGCGAGCAGGTCAGCGAGCTGTGCAGCATGGCCGGAGACATCTAGGGCCGCCGGATCAGCCGCCGCCCCTGGCCTGTCCGCTGGCTGCGCTCCGCTGTCCGCTGGCTGCGCTCCGCTGTCCGCTGGCTGCGCTCCGCTGTCCGCTGGCTGCGCTGGGGTCCCGAAGGCGCGGCTGACGAGCCGTCCGTCCTCGATGATCACGGTGCCCTTGGTGCCGGTGATCTCCAGGCGCTGAGGGAAGCCGGGGAAAGCGGCGGTGCTCGACATGATGGTGCCGACGGCGCCCGAAGTGAACCTGACGATGGCGAGCGAGGTGTCCTCGGCCTCGATCTGGTGGGCCTGCGTGGTACAGACCGCGGTGACCTCGGCCACCGGTCCCATGCACCAGCGGAGCAGGTCGACGTAGTGGATGCCCTGGTTAAGCAGCGAGCCGCCGTCCATGGCCCAGGTGCCGCGCCAGGCGGCGCTGTCGTAGTAGGCCTGGCTGCGGTACCACTTCGTGCTGGCCTCGCCGAGCACGAGCCGGCCGAGGGCGCCTTCGTCGATCAGCCGCCTGGCCTCGATCAGCCCCGGGTCGAACCGGTGCTGCGATATCACGGTCAGGGCCACCCCGGCGGCGCGTGCGGCTCTGATGAGACGGTCGGCGGCCTCCAGGGTGACATCGACCGGCTTTTCCACCACCAGGTGCTTGCCCGCCTTGCCCGCCCGCATGCCGAGTTCGGCGTGTTGTCCGCTCGGCACGCAGACGCATACCACGTCGACGTCGCCGCGGGCGAGCAGCGCGTCCAGATCCCGCTCGGCCGCGGCGCCGCGGCTGGCGGCGAGGGCCTCGGCGGCGCTCACGTCCACATCGGTGACCGCGACCAGCCGCGCGCTGGGCAAGGCCGCGATGGCGTCGGCATGCATGGCCGCGACGGTCCCGGCACCGACGATGCCGAAGCCGCGAGAATTCGTGCTCGGAGTCACTGGCGCCCCTCCAGCCACTTGGTGAGCAGCTCTAGATGCTGGGGCAGCGCGACCTGCGGTTCCTCGATTTCCGGGTGCCAGCGCTTCTCCCATTCGACCGATATCCAGTGCCGGTAACCGCCGGCCGCCAGTAGCGCGAGCATGTCGGCGACCGGCACCTCGCCCTCGCCGAGCAGGACCAGCTGCCAGTCGCCGCTGGCGGTTCGCCGGGCGTCCTTGACCTGCGCGAGCAGGAGACGCGGGCCGAGGTTCGCGTAGACCTCTTCCGGCCGCTCGCCCATCCGGTGCGGATGATGGCTGTCCCACACCGCGCCGACCCAGCGCGGGTCGGCGAGGGCCAGCAACTCGGCCACGACCGAGGAGGCTGAGAAGGCATCGTGGGTTTCCACGCCGATGGCGACGCCAAGCCGTTCGGCGCGCGGCCCGGCCGCCTCGAGCACCCGCGCCGCGTTTCCGAGCTGCTCCCGGCGGGCGGGGCCGTCCGCGGCCAGCGCGCCCCCGAACACGCGCACCAGCGGTGACTCCCAGTCGCTGGCCAGCTCGAGGAACCGGTGCAGTTCGGGACCGGGATCGTCACCGGTGAGGCGGATCGAGCTATCCACCGCGACGACGGGCAGGCCGGTGAGGGTCCGCTTGACCCGGACGCGGTCGGCGGCGACCATCGACGGGTCGATGAGCTCGCCGTCGATGAGCCGGAGCTCGATGCCGGCATAGCCCCACCGGCGCCCGAGCGAGGCGGCCGAGGCCAGCGTGGCGTCCGGGAATGCCAGGGTGCTGAAGGCGATGCGCGACGGGACGCTCATCGGCTGATCGCTTCCCTTGGTGACGAGCCGGGCTGGTGTGAGGACGGTTCTTGGTCTTAGGGGTCTTTGTGGGTAAGGCCCGCCCCCGGTGGGGGGGTACCGGGGGCGGGCCAGCTTAGTGCCCCAGGAAAGAGCTTAGCCCTGCGGAACCAGGCGCAGGATCACAACCTCGTCGGTACCTGAGCCGGGACCGTTGTTCGTCCCGGACGGCTGACCGGACTCGTAGGGGTTCTGCTGGGTCGGCCAGCCGGTGTAGTTCTGCGAGTTGTACTCGAACCAATCCGACGCGGTCGTGGTCGGGATGATCGGCAGGTCCGCGGCCACGTACTTCTCGATCGGGACCAGCGCCGTGGTCTGCGCCGCGGTCGTGGCGGCCCCGGCCAGCGTGGCCAGGTCGGCGTTGATCGCCGGGTCGTTCAGCCGTTCGTAGTCGCCGGTCGCAACCGACCCGGACCCGAGCGAGCTGTCCAGCCAGTTTTCGTACATGGTGTACGGGGTAAGCCCGTTGATGGACCAGTGCGAGGTCAGCTGGAAGTCACCGTCGGCGACATTGGTCTGCCAGGCGTCTACCGACTGGCCCACGAACGTGGCGTCGATCCCCGCCGCCCGCAGTTCCTGCGCCACGATGGCGTCGTCCTCGGCGTAGTCGGTGTAAGCGGACGGGTCGGTGATGCTGAGCGAGACCTCCTTGCCGCCCTTGGAGAAGTAGCCGTTGCTGCCCAGGGTGTAACCGGCGTTCTTGAGCACCTGCTTGGCCGCGGCCGCGTTGCTCGTGGCCGAGACCGTCATCGAGGCGACCGGCGCGCTCCATGCGCTGAAGGTCGGCAGCGTCAGGCCGGTGGCGTTGAGGACCGGGTCCTCCAGGCCGGCCTCGCCCTCGGAGGCGATGACGCTGCGGTTGATCGCCAGGCTGATGGCCTGCCGGACGGGCAGCTGGTTGGTCGGCCACTTGGTCAGGTTCGGCATCAGGCTATTGCTGCTGCCCGGCGCCTCC